>Ga0116155_10002827_pt1 | contig 11704 bp, 21 predicted proteins | sample AD_UKC032_MetaG_FD_89890 | JGI IMG/M metagenome (GOLD analysis project Ga0116155, IMG submission 89890) | Active sludge microbial communities of municipal wastewater-treating anaerobic digesters from USA - AD_UKC032_MetaG | ecosystem: Engineered > Bioreactor > Anaerobic > Digestate | place: USA...
ATCAGCCCCACTCAAATCAGCCCCACTCAAATCAGCCCCACTCAAATCAGCCCCACTCAAATCAGCCCATCTCAAATTTAATACTTTATTCGAATTTGCATTAATTAATTCTTTTATTGTTTTAAATTCTCCTTCTAATAAAACTTTTCCTGTTATTCTATGCTTAATTTGTATTTCTGTTTTATTTGTCATTTTTCAAGTTCTCCATTTCTATTTCTTTAGCTGTCATACTCTCTCCAAGATGCCACTCAAAGCATTCGTCTGGTATTGTTATTTTATTTTCCATTTTATCTTTTAGGATTAGGATATTGATTATAAGCTTCCCCTTGAGCAATTACATAATCAATAAACCTTTCAAAATACTCTGCAACACTCTCTCCACGCATGGCTGGAAAATAATGTCTTATTTCCCTATATGTCTTGTAATAAATTCTTATATATTTTTCTTTCATAATAAAACATAATGAACGCTAGTATATATATCTTTCGGTTTATACAGTTTTCCAGGCATCATCAACATTTACAGAAATATCAGTGACTTCTTTCCAGGCGTCATCAACATTAACATAAGCAGCTGCTACCTGTTTATAAGAATCATCTACGTTTATGTAAATGTTCTCTCCTGATGGTGGAGTTCCACCAGAATATAACGCATAAATTGCATATGTGTAAGTCCAACTATCATCTGAAGTAAAAGTTGCAGGAAGTGTAGAAGTTGAAGCATCTATAGCGTATCTCTGAGAAGGAATAGCAGTACTAAGGTCTATGTTAGTTTGTGTAGATGTGTTATCACATTGAATTGCAATCCAATAAGTAGTCGAAGCATCTAAATCAAAACTTAAACCATCGCCTCTTTTCCAACCGGATGTAGTTCCTTTAGCATTTGTTTTTGATGAATAAATAAGAGCATTAGGTCGGTCTGTCCCACTGTTATGACTATAAATTCCTACTTCAAAGTTTGCAGCTTCTGTTGCATTATCACACCACCAACCAATTTCTGTTATGGTTATAGCATCTGTAGTTGTAAATTTTTGAGCAATACTATTATTATCAGCAGCAGATGTCCCACCTGCGACAGGGTCATCAACAGGTGCAGTTGTTACAAATCCACAATTAGTTCCTACAACTAATGCCATTTTAAGCAGTATATTTCAAATACACTGTTCCCTGAGTGTATAGGTTAGCTGGTCCTGGAGTTGCTTCTGTTCCAACTAATATATTTCTACAAATAGCAGAGCCTGAAGCATCATTATCAGCTAGAACTTTAATTGTAGAACCTGATATAGCTGACCCTGATATATGCCCACATATAATATTTGTTTGAGTTAGTGTTGCTCCATGTGGGTCTGTTGTATCAACAAAGTGTGCTGAACCTGAAGCTAGGTCAGTGTTCCAGGAAGAACTTAAAGACAAAGGAATATAAGTTAAACTTGCACTCAGGGCCATAGGCATATACCACACACTATGGGATAAAGACATAGGAAAGTACCAACTGCTTTGGCTTAAACTCATAGGCATATACCAAGCACTATGTGACAAACTCATAGGCATATATGTAGCTATTGAATTACTTAAAGCAAAGAACTTTGGATCTGTTTCACTTGCTGCTAAATTAGCTGTTTTTAAATAAGAACCTGATTGTGCTATCCAAATAGGGTCTGCTTCATCGCCTGCACCCTCTACAGATATTTTTGTGCCTGTTCCAATTACTGCTCCTGTTCCATTATAAACAGTTATTCCTGAACCTGATGCCTCTAAATCCCCTTTAGTTAGAGTTGGTTCATAAGCTAAACTATCAGAGAGAGCAATAAATTGTGGGTCAGTTTCAGCAGTTAAAAAAGAACCAGATTGAGCTAAGAAGACAGGATCTGATTCGGTGAATGAAGTTAGATAACTTCCTGAGTTAGCTAAATAAACAGGTTCAGTTTCAGTTCCTGTTGCTATGTAAGCTAAAGAATTACTTAAAGATAAAAATATAGGATCAGATTCAGAAGCAACATAAGCTAAACTATTACTTAAAGCAAAGAACTTAGGATCAGTTTCAGTTCCAGAACCTATTGGAGGGTCTGTTTTTTTAACAGCTTGAAGTCCTGAATAATTAGGAATAAATATAGGTTCTGTTTGTATATTTGCAATTACTGCTTTTTGCTGAGCTATTAAAGTTTCTGTTTTTGGAGTTCTACCACTTCCCTCTCCACCCATTATATACTTCCCCAGTGTTCAGTAAAGTCTTGTTGTTCAGCTTCTAAGAACCAATTATCTTTAAGTTTTGTAGTTCCTAGAGTTGTTCCCTCTTCTACTGGCCAATCTGTCTTTAATTCTTTTTCACCACATGTATTTGCCATTAAGAATAAAAATATATGAAGTATTTAATCTTTTCTAAAATCAAGAATTAAACAACACCGTAGGTGATATGTCCTGCATAAGGGTCTGTAAGTAACATCTCACCCTCTTCCCAAACTCTAATCTTTTTTCCGATTCCAACTTCATCTTTAGTTTGAGCAGTTATAGGAGTGAAAGTTTTCCAAGTAGCAATTCTTTGAGGTACTATTTGAATAGCATAACCACCTGAGCAATTATTAGAAACAACAACTTTATTTCCTACAATATTCATTAAAACACCATTCTCTACTTTTTGAGATGCAAAGGCAGGAATACTTGAACCTTTAACAGCTATCAACCAATTAAGCAAGTTCTTATAATCACTAGGTTTAACCAAAAGAACCAAGTTAGATATATCATACCCTTGTGCTCTTATATTTGCTGAACCTGAAAGTAAGTCTGCAATAGGATTTCCATTAGTTCCATCATCCCATCCGCCACCAGCAGCTGAACCTGATAAAGGCAACTGAGTACTAAGAATGCTATAAATTCTAGAATCTACTTGATTAGCCACTGCTCTTGTTAAATCTCTAACATTTGTAGCTAAAATATCTGGGTCACAGTCTGATAAATCTTCGTAAGACATCCAGGGTGATTCAACAAAATACTTTCTAACATAAGAAGTTCTTCTAGTCCAACTTTGTTCTACAACTGTTGGAAGAGATAAGTGAGAAGTATTTGCTATTTGTGATGCTGTTATACCTGTTGTATCTGTGCTATCTAAAACACCTGTTGTTTTTTGATACCATCTAATTTCTCTAGCAGACGTAGGTGTAACAGTTAAAAATTGTTTAAATACAAATTCTTCATCTGCAAAACCCTTTGCTAACTTATCAATATCTATTCCTCTGATTTCACTCATTCCTGATGTATCTGCCATTTTATGCTAATTGTGCTGCAAGTGGTTTTAATTCCATTAAAAATGTTTCTCCATTTGTTGCTGTTTCAAGAGCTATTCCTATTAAATCTTCTTCATTTACTGCAGCAGTATAAACAAAATTACCTATTGTTGCTAAAGCATCTCCAGCAGTTACTGAACCTGAAGCAGTCACTTTAAAAATTCCAGTTCTAAAAACTCCAAGCTTAGTTACTCCATCATTTGCTATTTTTTCAGTTGCAGCTATACCTGCAACTGGTGCTCCTAAAACTATTGCTGAATTTGCTGCAGCAGTCATAGGATCTGATAATGTTAAAAGTGTTCCTTTTGCAATTCCTGTTTCATCTGCAACAGTAAAAGGAATAGCTGGTCCTAATTCATAAATAAGGGTCGCCTCATTTGCCATGCAAATTATAGAAATAACTTATTTAAATACTTTTCTATTTATTCGGCATACCGAATAACTGCCATATTTTTAAGACAACTCCAAATGTAGCCAAAATACAAAGATAAACTAAACAGATTTCAACTGCATTTTCTACAAAAATCATATTCTTTCATGGATAGCTTCTGCAATATCTCCATCCTCTCTTATTCCTATTCCTAAAATATTCATGTGCTTTAATCTATCAAAAGGCAAGAACATCATACCAGCTTCAGGATTTGGTTTTGGAATTTCCTTTGCACCTAATAATTTTCTTAAAGCCCATATCTTCGGCATAATGTTATAAACTACTTTGCTGCCATCAGCATTTCCAAAAGGGCTTTTTTCTTGTGGAAGTTTTAGAGTATTCAATACGATGTCTAAATTCTCTTTTGGGAATACAAAACTCCATAATTGAATGGGCCTTAATTGACACTCCATCATAAGCTGTTCCTCAGTTCCGTTCGCATGCTTAACTTTCATAGGTAAGTGTCTAGTACTCATCCACTTAGCCCATTCTTCAACTACATCTGATTTGCCTCTAGTCATCAAATATAATTCCATCTTAAACACCACCACGCATGATTCTATCTGCATACTCTTTAGGAGTTTCTTCTTTCGGCTTTTCAGATTGCTTTCCAGCTTCAGTCTTTCCCGATAACATTTCAACAGCTCTTAATTCTCTTAGTTCTTCTATCTTAGCACGACTTTCATTAATTGCACTTTCAACAGCTTCTCTTTCTTGTTTAATTTGTTCAAGAATACTTAAAGCTCTCTCCTCTTTTTTAGATTCAGGTTTATCTTCCTCTGTCATTCATAATTAAAACTATATGTATTTATATATTTTTCTATTCTAAAGCTTCTTCTGCTGTTATTAAATTCTTATTTGGATCTGGATTTAATAAAGCCATTTGCATTTGTTGTTCTAGAAAGGGCCTTGTGATTATGTTAAATCTTTCATAGTCTGCAATTTGAGGAGTTCCATCTACACCTGAAATGTCCTTTAGAAATCCTTTAGTATCTAGTTTTAAAATTCCCTCATCTCTAGCAATATAAGATAATTGTTCGTTAAACATAGTTGCATACTCTGCAGCATTAGCTGGGTCTTTATTTGCAGCTGTCACAAATTTCCTAAGGTTTTTCTCTCCGTCCATAAGAGAACCTGCACCTGCCTGAACTAATCCCTGTTTTTGTGATTTAAGATTACTTCTAGCTCCTGCGACAAATGCCCCAACTCCACCAATAACAGCACCACCAACTGCTCCTGGAATAGCCCCAACTCCCCCAACTAAAGCTCCACCTGCTGCACCTGCAACAGCACCACCAGCAACTCCTGGAGTAGCAGCAGCTAAACCACCACCTAAAACCTGGCCTATTTCTATTTTTCCTCTTTGAACTTGATCCAATATTTCAGGAGATAATTGTCCTACTTGTGATGCTAAACCTAACCCTGTTTCTTGCTGTTGTAATGTTTCAGCTTGTTTTCTTCTTGCTTCAGCTCCAACTTCTGCTTCTATTGCACCTGCTGGAACTTGTTGTTTTTTAAGATAATTCTCAGCTAAACCCAAAGCTTCATCTCTACCAACTCCTAAAAAGGTTCTCCCATCAGGAAGTGATACACCTGTGACATTTCCTTTATCATCTCTGATTATTTCAGGTTGTGTTGTTTTTGTGGGTTCTGGCCTTGTTTCTGTTTTAACTGGAGTAGGTATAGGCTTTGGAGTCTGTGCTTGAGCTGGTGCTGTTTCTGAACCCCCAAATACTTTAACTAACTTCTTCGCCACTAATTTAGTAGCTGTTTTCTTAATTGCCATGTTTTATTATTTTCCAGTTTTTGTTTCATACAAGTTTTTAAGGAAATAGGCTATAGGCCCTGTAATCCAGGCATATTCTACAGGCATACCTGCAATAATAGCCAGGAAAAAAGGTATAAGTAAAACTGCTGAATTTTTAGCAGTCTTAGCTAGCCCTATCCAAAAACTGTATTTTACTTTGTTTGTCATTATATAAATATGCTCCCAAAGATTGCTCCTATAACTAAACTTAATGCTGTAGAAGCTATCCAGGTATTTAATTTAACCTTTGATTTAATTGCATCAAAAGATTTTCTTAATTCTACTATCTCTGTATAAATATCCTGATTTGTTACTTTTACAAAACATTTATTATTTGTAGTCATTCTCCACTCCCTGCATTAACATCATTTGGTTGTATGTTTATTTGCCCTGTATTTTTTTGCTCATCTGAATACATATTATCCATTAAAGATGGTTGCTTATTTATAGTTATCTTTATTCCTAATTGATTATAAATATCCATCTCAAGCTCTTTAATTTCTCTTGTAAATGTAGGTTCAAAAGTAATCATTCCTACTTTAGAAGAGGCTTCTGTATTTTCAGCTGTTCCACCAAGAATAACTTTAGGAACTCCCAAAGATTGATAAAAGGCATCTTCTCTATATCTTATCCAGGCTAAAAATTGTTCTACAGGGGGGAGAGTTAAGTCTGCAAATTGTGCCTCTCCAGCTTTACAAGGAAGAATTAATAATTCCCCTTTCTTTATTGCATCAGCATAGTTTTGCTTCATAGCTGCTAATCTTGTTGCATTATCTTCTTCAATATAAAGAACTCTTATTGTACTTCTGTGTGATATTCTTCTCCAGTCCTCTTCAGCTTCTCTTATAGCATCCAAATCCCACTGACAAGCTTCTATAATACTCTCTCCATGAATATTATCTGCTATTCTATCATTACAAAGATGAAATATCTCCTCAGGCTTGAATTTCTTTGTTATTGCACCATTTGCTTTTGATAATTGTTCATATCTTATTATTTTTCCTTGAGGATTACAAACAATTCTTATACTCATAGGATCAAGAGGTTTAAGATTGATTATTTTTCCCTTTTCACTTAAAAGCTTTCCATCTAAAGTAATTATTTCAGCAAAAGCATCACCGTTTATCTTTTTTGTGACAAGCAAATTCCAAAGAACAGATAAAAAAGTATCTTCACCCCAACCCTTAATAAAGTCTAAAATTGATTTTGTTAAAGGATCAGTTTCGTATCCTTGGCCTAAAGTCCATGTAGCTAAGGCATTAATTGCAGCCTTTAATCTAGGATGTTTCTTATAATAAGAATACCATTTAGAAAAATAAGGACTATCCCAGTATGTTTCCCCTACTGGATTAATTCCATCAGTTATTTTAGCTCCAACTGAGTAATTCTTTACTGTTCCACTCAAATCAGAGTATGTGGTTTGATTTATGTCTGTGCTTGTCATGCTTCCTCTAGTCTAAAAGGGCAATAAAAATTTAATTTAGTTGTAACTGGATTTGTAGTTGGAGTGATATAAGTTCCATCTCTATTTTGTGGGTCGTGTCCTACTGCTATATATCCCTCAAATCCTGAAGGATGTTTTCCCCATCCCTCTATAGTTAATCTTAAGGTTTCTCCTACTTTAAAACTTGTTATTGGAATATCTACTTTTATTGTCTTTACAGCGTTTATAGTTCCTGAATTAACGGCTTCTGTTGTAGAAGTTCCTGAAGCTATCTCAGTTTCAGTTGTTCCATCCCATTTTCTAATTTTTGCAATAATGAATCCAGTTGTAGATCCCCCTGCAGTATTTCCATCAACTCCTAAAGGAACAGAAACTATAGCAGTTCCTTTTATTGTTTTTGGACTTTCAAACTCGTTTAAATCAAAATCTAAATCTAACATTTTTGCTGGAGTTGTGTCTGCTGTAGCTGTAGAAGTTTCAACACTATAACTATAATTATCTTGATTACTTAATCCATAAACAGTAGAACCAGAAACATCATACTTAAATCCTCTAAAATTAACAATACCAGTACCCTCTGCAAAATCATAATTATCATAGGTAGCTATTACACTGCTTGCACTTTGATATTTTTTATTTAACATTTTAAGGAGTTTGAATTGTATTTGATTTAAAATCTTTTAAGATAGCTAAGCCTCTTACAATTATATCATCATTTCTATTCATTAACATATCTGCTTCTCTTGTTATATACCCTGTTGGATCGTTAGAAATTATATTCATAGCTATATAGGAACTACAAACATCAGAAAGTATTCCTTTTATCCCTGTTGGAAGTCCAGTATAATTTGTAACCCAGCTTCTTCGGGTTTCAGCTTCTATTCTACCCTCTGCTTCATCACTCCATTTAGCCATAGTAACTGCTGAGCCTGAAATTGCAGAGCAGTGAGTTCCAGCTTTAGCTACTGCCGAAGCGCTAGTGCAAAGTGTCCAACTCATTTATAACTCCTGTTCTTCTTCATCTTCCTCATTTATTTTCATGTTAAATCCAATATATCCTATGATTTAAACTTTTCGTATTTGCTAACCAAGCAGCTCTTATCAATCCCTCTACAATATGAGAGTAATTTCCAAATATTCTAACCTTGCTTAGCTGTCCATGTTCTGTTGAGTACTCGTATTGAATAGATTTCAGACTAGCCATTATCTCATCATCAGCTAAAAGTTTTAAAGTTCCTCTTTCTAACATGGCTCTTAGATTTTGGTACATATCTTCTTTTAAAAGTGTCTTTTTCTTCTTTCCCGAACTATCCATATCTCTTGACAAATTATTAAGAGCTATAGTCTTTCTTTTAGTGAGTGGTTCTCGGAGCAGCCAGTCCAGAATTCCAACGCCCAAAGAACCACTACCTGCATCTATGCCAATTTTCCGAAAGTCCCAGTTTCTTTCCAAATTGACTATATCATCGTGTGTTTGAGTTGTTAGCTGTTTTGTCTTGACTATACTTTCCACATGTTCTATTGTTTCATCATTAATCTTGTGGAGTATTTCATAGGTTATTTCGTCTTCACCCAGTCTAGCTATATCTACACCCAAATAGTAATCTCTATCTGGCAATATATACTCTCTTCTCTTTAATTTGCATGCCTTTTGTATCAATTCATCACTAAAGAACTGCTTTAGGTCTTCTACAAATAAACCCATATATTCTTGAGCAAATTGTAGCTTAGAGCAGTCTTTCTTTTCAGCTTCCAGGAATTCTATCGCCTTTTCTCTTTTTTCTAATGTCCAGCTCTCACTTATTGGTCTTTCATGAATTACATCCCAGCTGTTAGCCTCAATTACTTTAAATCTTTGGCTCTTGTTTTGGTATGCCTCATAGAAATAACCCTGTTTTCCAAATGGAGTGCTGCACATCCAAATCTGCCCCCCAGTAGTTAGAAGTGTTGGCTTTGATGCTGTAAATATGAACTCTGCAAATCTGCTGGCTTCATCCAAAATTAAAACATCACCTGTGAAACCTCTAACAGCATCTCCAGTATTTCCAACTGGCCTAGCTATTATTTCAGACTTGTTTGTGAGTATTATCTTGTTTTTAGTTGGTTTCTTTGTTCCCTTAGCTATCCAGGTCTTATAGTTCTTTTCCAAATAATCTAAAACCATTACTATAATAAGCTGTGCCTGGTCTTCAGTTAGAGAGCAACAAATTATTTTTGAGTTTGGGTGCTCTATCATATACTTAGCCGATTTGATAGCCATTATAGTTGTCTTTCCAACCTGTCTTCCAGTCTTGAGTAAGAGGTTTCCATCGTGTTTTAAAGCCTCAATTTGCCATGGGTCAAGCTTTAAAATTGGATTACTTCTGTTAGCTTGCTTTCTATGAAGTCTAGTATCTCCCTGTTTATCTTTATCCTCATCGGGAGTTCCTTCAAATCCTTCTCCATCGCCTCTATTGCAGCTTTCACATTCTCCTTGTTCTTCATCCATAGCGCCTCTTCTTCTGAACCTATTGAAATTCCTAAATCTATTTCATTCTCTTCAGATTTATTTTCCATATTTAAAAAAAACAAAAAGTATTTATATACTTTTGTATATTGTTTAGTGTTATACGTGAAACCCTGGGAAGAGTCACCCAGGGTTTTTAATTTAATAAAATAATTAAAAAAATTTAGAAATTTTTCTGTGGGGATAACGCAAAGTATATGTAAATTTTTCAAGTATCGCATGCTGGGTTGTGCGAACCTTTACAAACGCATATCATTTGCACTTAGGTAACCTTAGTATAAATAATGTAGTTACTAATCACTACACTTAAAGACAAATGCTATGCGAGTTAATCGGTATACCGAATAACTATATAGCCTCACTGCGTTCGGCCTTATCCAAGGGGGGTGAATTTGCATACAACTTTGCACGAAGCAAAGTGCAATTTACTCTAGTAAATTGCATCCCATTTCTTATGGGATTGCATGCAAAGAGGGGGGAATTGGATGGGTTTATTACACTCACATATGCCATGAATAGTACTTATGCACACTCATGAATCTTAAAGAATTGGCTGTTACGCACCAAAATGCTTCGCATTTTGGAAGTGATGAAATTATTTAAATCTATGGGTTGTGCGAACTTTTATGAATGCATATGTGAGTGTAAGTGTCAAAAAAGAGAAAAGTATAAATAGTAGTGAGTCTTAGTTTTTTTATCAATCTGTTATTGGATCTAGTGTCAGTGGAATTTTATTAGTTTGGAGTCTATCTATCTAAACATACATACATACATACACTTTCTCTTTCTTTGGTTCTTTCTTTCTCTTTAAAACACAAACATTTATAAACTAAAAATATCAAACCGAAAGATATATATACTTGATATGTATTAAATATGTATGGTTAAAACACATACTACACTTTCAATTGATAATGAAATTATTGATAAAGCAAAAAGGGAGTTTATTAATCTCTCAGAAGCAGCAGAAGAAGGAATCAAGAAAAGGTTAAACATTAAATCTGTTGAAATTGAAGAAAGTGACCACTGTGAATATTGTGGGAAGAAAATGAGAAAAGCATCAAGAAAAGATATGAATGGGCTTTATTGGTTTCTACCTGATGAGAAATGGATTTGTCCAACTTGTGATTATAAGCAGATTAGAAAATTAATGATAGAAAAGATTTAATAAGGCTTGTTGGATGGGACAAATAGAAAACTATATATATCTATCTTCTGTAATTAATAAATGAAAATAAGAAAAAAAAATGTGATGATTTCTTTAGATGAAGACTTGATCCAATTCGTTAAGAATGAAGGTCTTTGTTTATCCAGAGAAGTTCAACTCTATATCAAATATATTAGAGAGAACAAAATCAAGCCAAAGGAATAACTTTGTTATCTGGACAGCTGAGGATATTGTTCATAAAGACACAAATAAATCTCAGCCATCCCATTAAACCCCATTTGGTCTGTCTCTTCCAGAACGATTCTTGAATAACCATCAAAAAAATCAATAAAAACCATTTTAAGCCAAAGGAATAACTAAATATTTAACCTTTATTCCCTCTCCAGTCTGCTTAACCTTAAATGTCTGCAGCTTAGGGTTTGCTTCTAATATCTCTTTTAATGCTGCTATAACACTAACAGGTAACTTATATCTTTCACCATTAACAAGTATATACTTGTAGGGATATTCTACCTCTAACTCTTCCTGAATCTCTGTTGTTACATTCACACTTGCTAATTCAGAAATATTCTTAAGCTTTGCCGGTTTGTATGCTGTTGCTTCTTCTTTTATGTTCATTTTATTTTAACTCCCATGTTTATTTTATGTGATGTCCTAAGGACTATTTCTTCCAACTATCTCTCTCTATATCTCCGAGTGCTTGAAGTATCTCTATCATCTGTTCATAAGTAGGCATCCATTTAAAAGACTTTTGGGTCTTAGAACTTATGCAATTTGGAAACTCCACAAAAACGCACTCTTTTGAATTTCCAAGCTTACTCTTATTAAACTCTGCCTTTCCTTTTGTTATTTTTAGATTCATTTCAAATCCTCCTTTTAATTAACAACCTTTAATTTTACACCCCAATTAAAAATAAACTTTCCTTTAGCCCCACTCAAATCAGCCCATCTCAAATTAGCCCCACTCAAATCAGCCCCACTCAAATCAGCCCATCTCAAATTAGCCCCACTCAAATCAGCCCCACTCAAATCAGCCCCACTCAAATCAGCCCCACTCAAATCAGCCCC
>Ga0116155_10002828_pt1 | contig 11704 bp, 12 predicted proteins | sample AD_UKC032_MetaG_FD_89890 | JGI IMG/M metagenome (GOLD analysis project Ga0116155, IMG submission 89890) | Active sludge microbial communities of municipal wastewater-treating anaerobic digesters from USA - AD_UKC032_MetaG | ecosystem: Engineered > Bioreactor > Anaerobic > Digestate | place: USA...
AAGACTGGCGCAACGCGGCTGCCCGCTGGGAGTCCTCAAGCGCCGCGGCAAGACAAGCCTCGACTCCCTCGTTCATCAGACGCTCCCACTCCTCAAGATACGGTTGCGAAGCAACGCACACCGTCTTGCGCCAGCGCGCCAAGGTCAATCGGGATTTTTCAAACAGCGCGGGATCACGGGCGATTCGCTCCGCAACCAAGCGATGCAGGGCAAGGCTGCGCTGATCAATCTCCTGATGCGTTCTCATGGAATATCCCGTGAATTCTTGCGAAATCGCTTGCAACATTATGCACTGCAGCGGGGGCGAAGCGATATCGCTTCGCTCAGCAGCGGGGCGATCGTCCAATCAAGGCACGCTGCAGCTTCGGCGCTTCTGCTAGAATGCCGCAAAACGCGGCGGCAACGCCGCCAATGCAGAGTGGAAAAATGACAACGCAAGAATCGACCACCTTCATCATCATCGGCCTGACGATACAGGGACGCAAGTTTCGCCCCAGCGACTGGGCAGAAAGACTGTGCGGCGTCATGTCCGCCTTCGGCGCCGAACGCAAGATGAAGTACTCGCCCTATGTCGGCCCCGGCGACTACAACGGCGAAAAAGCCGTCTTCGTCGATGGACGCCTCGGCGAAATCGAGCCGATGGCCTACCGCTTCATGCTCAACTTCGCGCAGGACAACGACCTGCAAATCATCGACGGCGTCTGCCCGATCGACGGCAAGAAGTAATTCCCTGAAACATCAATGAAAAAGGCACCCGCAGGTGCCTTTTTGCTTTGTGCCGTTCAGGAATCAGGCAGCAGCGAGTGCCTTGATCTGGGCCGACAGGCGGCTCTTGGTACGCGACGCCTTGTTCTTGTGGACAATCTTCTTGTCGGCGATGCGGTCGAGAACCGCAACCGACTGCTGGAAGACGCCCTGAGCGGCGACCTTGTCGCCAGCTTCGATGGCCTGACGCACGCGCTTGATCGCGGTACGCAGGGTCGAACGCTGGCTGGCGTTGTGGGAGCGCTGCTTGTCAGCTTGACGGGCACGCTTGCGGGCTTGTGCGCTATTGGCCATGTGGTTTTATCCGGTAGTAAAAATTCTAAACCGATGATTATGCCCGATCCGGCGACTCAATGCAACGGTTTCTGTGAAATTGGCCATCAATCAACATCTATCCGAAGCAGGACAGATGCCTCAGCGGCCCGGCCGTTTCTCAGAGCCGGCTTGAACCTGGCTGAAGAGAAGCGCCCCGCAAGAAGCTCAGCAACCTCCCAGGGCAGTTCGGCATAGATCACCTCTGCTTCACTCACTCCGCCCGACTCATCGATCTGCAAATGAAGAATCATGAAGCCCCGTACTCGAGGATCGTCAATCTCGGCATCAATTTCAGATGCAAGTTCAGGTTCCTTTTCGGGCAAAACACCCGAAATCCCGCTGCCAGGGCTGGCAATCGACGCCTCTTTCGCCGGGCGCCCCGTAGCAATCGCCGCGCCCCGTGCATCAGCAGGAATCAGCTTAGCGCGAACGACTCCGCCCCGTGGCGCGAGGAATACCTGAAGACGACTGGGCTCCCGCAACTCATTCGTGAATTTCGCTCTCGCTAGGTTACCGACGGGCGATACCTGCAGCACCAGCAACAATGAATGGATGCCCATTGAAAGCAAGAGGCAGATGGCCAGCCTGCCAAGCAGCGAAGTTTTTCTGCCCCGAGCCAAGCCGTCACTGCAAATGCCGTCCATCGCTCTCTCACGACCGTACATCAAGGCCATATTCCGAATTAGTCAGGATTGCACTATAAGTCAGTGTGACCACATAGGATTTACCATCCGTATCTCACCAATGACCGCTAATCGAATCAAACTCAATTCTCCCGAACGCATCCGGAAAAGCTCCCGGGGCTTCACCTTGATAGAGTTGCTGGTTGCCGTCCTCGTTCTCGGGGTTCTGCTGTCTCTCGCATTACCCTCCTACGAACGCTTCGTAACCAGCAACCGGCTGACCGCCCAGATCAACGAACTGGTGGGGGATTTATCCTTGGCGCGTAGCGAAGCAGGTGCCCGCAGCCGACAGGTCAATGTATGCATTGCAGTCAGTTCGACGGCATGCGCTTCATCGGGAAGCGACTGGGCAGCTGGACGAATCGTCTGGGTTGACACCAACGGCAACGGCTCACTGGATGCAAGCACCGAAATACTCAAGTACGCGCTTCCTCTGGATGGCGGCGTCACCATGGTTGCCACCGGCCCGTCAAATACATCGTCGATAGTCTTTCTTCCCTATGGCGTCCTGGCAGCCGCCAATAACTGGACCTTCAAATTGTGCTCACCTGGTGACAACAAGGGGCGGCAAGTCACTGTTCCATTCTCGGGTCGGGCGATTGCCGATCGTATTGAAAACTGCCCATGATCAAGCCCGCCATGAAACCACGACACTCCCACTCTTTCCAGCAAGGCGTTACGCTACTGGAAGTACTCATCGCGATCGTCGTCCTTTCATTCGGTCTTCTGGGCATGCTCGGACTGCTGATGAATGGCCTCAAGATGACTTCCAGTTCGCACTACCGGACGATCGCAGCCCAGCAGTTGACCGCGATGGCCGACATGATCAATGCCAATCCCTACCTGATTAGTTCTTACTCCCCCCCCACCAGTTCCACCATCACCGCAACCTGCCTGACAACGACTGGCTGCGGCACGACCGCGCTGCCACCAACTGACTACGGACTCTGGTTGGCCAATCTGGCCTCGCTTCTGCCTAGCGGCACTGGTGTAGTTTGCCTGGATGCCACACCTGCTGACGGCAAGTCGGGCGCCTTCGCCTGCGACGGACTGGGAAGACCCACCGTCAAGATTTGCTGGAACGAGAATGCACGGGTGTCAATTTCGAAGGGTGGCGTCGGGGATAGTGACACATCCGCCAACGATACCTGCATGTCGACGCAATTATGATGACCATGACTCCAATCCGAAGCAAGGGCTTTTCCCTGATCGAACTACTGGTTGCCTTGGCCATCGGCTTGCTGATCACCCTGGTGGTGACGCAGGCCTATCTAAGTGGCGTAGGAAGCCAGCGGGCTCAAACGGATCTTGGTCGCGCTCAGGAATCCTCCCGTTTCGCCTTCGACCTGATGGCTCGTTCGCTTCGGAAGGCCGGCTACAAGAATCCAAAAGCGCCGGGCACTGGGTTCTGCGACAGTTCCAGTCTGCCGCGCCTCGTCGTCATCAACGACCCCGCGACAATCAAGCCTGATGCAATAAATCTGGTGGGCTCGACAGTCACCGTCTCCAATACCAGCGATGCGATCCGCGTGCGTTATTACGGTGACGGTCTCACGAGCACGCCATTCACCACCGATGCCACGATGCGGGATTGCCTGGGCAACACGATTGCCTCGAATACGCTGGTTTCAGACACTTTCTTCATTGCCGCTGACACCACCAACAACAATGAGCCCGCCTTGTTTTGCTATTCGAGTAACGCAACAGGGTCCGGTAGCGTGCCCTTGGTTCCTGGGGTCGAAAGCATGCAAATCCTTTACGGCGAAGACACCGATGGAGACGGGGCCGTCAATCGCTATGTATCAGGAAGCAGCATCAACACGAACAACGCAAACAATGTCCGCAGCGTCATGCTCTCCCTCGTGGCCCGAACCGCTAACGCAAACGCGGTCGACCGTAGCGCTCAGACGATCGATCATTTTGGAACAAATTACAATCGGAGTGGAGACGCCGGCAGCAGATTCATAACACCTGCCGACGGCCGCACGCGGCAGCATTTCTCGACCACCATCGCCCTGCGCAACCTTTGCCCGGTCTGACCTTGGAAACTGGCATGAACTTTCACTCTCTGACAGCATTTTCGAGCCATACCAGGCAACGCGGCGCCGCATTGCTTACGGCGCTGGCCTTTCTTGTCGTGCTGACGCTGCTAGGTATCGGCGTCTATTCGACAACGACATCCGAAGAAAAGATGGCACGCAATTTCCGCGACAAGGAAATCGCTCTGCAGTCAGCTGAAGCCGCTCTCAACGAGGCGAAGATGCTGATCAATGGCAGTTTCGACGGCGCACAGATGTCCACCAGGAAGCAACCACTGTCGGAAGAGAGTTGTTATCGCGGCACCCCGGTCGGTTTTTCCTGTGACCCGACGACACCCATCGCGACCCTGGACCTATTCTCCGGAAGTATCACCGGCGCGCCCATCGGTCAGATCGGCACGGCGCTCTCGCCGACGATTGCCGGGCTCTACAACAGCAACCAACCCCGCTATCTGGTGGTCTGGCAACCCCCCTCGGTTTGTGGCATCAGCAATACGAGCTATTGCTTCCAGATTGTCGCCCAGGGCCGCGGGCGCCTGGCCAACACGCGGGTAAACCTTGTTGAACTCTTCACCTACTGAATCACCCTCGATCATTTCGGAGGAAGGCATCATGTCGCGCAAATCTCTTCAACTGGCCTTCGGCATTGGCGCCCTCCTGTGCTCCCTGCCGACACTCGCCGGCACCTTGGCACAGACGCCACTGTTCCTGCAATCGCCCATTCCCCCCAACGTACTTTTCTCGCTTTCGGTCGAGTTCCCGACCGCGAACACCGCCGCCTATCAGGGTGCAAATAACTATTCCGAGAACGAAACCTACCTCGGGATTTTCGATCCGGAGAAGTGCTATTCGTACAGCAGCGGCAATGCCTATTTCTCTCCCGCCGCTGCCGCGACAAATCATGCCTGCAGCGGCTACTGGAGCGGAAATTTCCTGAACTGGGCGAGCATGACCGGTCTGGACGAGTTCCGCTATGCCATGACCGGCGGCAACCGCTACATTGACACAGCCTCGCTGACGGTACTCCAAAGAGCCTATCAAAGCGGCCAGGGAGGCACCTCCAACTTCACGAACAAGACTTATACCGGCAGCACGGCGACCCCATATCCAGCCAGCTCGCCAATCACGATTGTGAACCAGGGCAAGGGCACTCGGATGGAAGTAACGGTCGGGTCAGGAACAGGAAGCCAGACCGCCATGTGTACCAATCCGCAACTTGCAGGCAGTACATTCTCGTGCTCCCTCGCCCTGCAAACCGTTGGGACCAGCGGCAGTTGCACGACGTGGGCAGGTAGCGGAACCAGTGCTTCGCCTTACACGTGTTCGACCTTCGGCAGTTTCGGGGGACTTACCCCGACCAATGCCACACCTGGTATCCAATCGACGGCGACCACCAACATTAGCGAGACTGTGACCTGCACCAACCCGAGCGGCACTTCCAGCGCAAATTTCACGTGCACCTTGCGCGACAGTGCAAACAACACGGGATCTTGCACGTCATGGATCGGCGACGGAACATCGGGTTCGCCCTTCACCTGCTCGAGTTTCGGAACATTCGCCGGGGTTAACTTTTCCGCGTCCAGCGCCGGATATGGAACAGCACAGACCTACACAACTGCCGGCGCGACCACTAGCGCAACGGAGATTCCATCCTCTTGCACCTTGCTCACGCCTGCCACCACACCCACGATCTCATGCACTTTGCCTAGCGGTCGCACTGCATCGTGTAGGACCGACGCGGGCACCGGAGCCAACTCTAATAATGGCGCGTTCCGATGCGGAAGTAACGCTACCTTTAACATTACGGGAGCGCCTCCGGCAGCGGAAACCGACCATAATAATGTGAGCGGAAACAATCGTGTTTCCATTACGATCGGAGGCAATACCTATTACTACCGCCCCTTCAACGAAATCACGTATGACATTACTCAACCATCAACGACCTTTTATTACATCCCTTCCTATGCCGGCAGCGATACAGGCACCTATTATTACCATTCGACCTACGCCCTGACCTTTAGCGGAACTACGGCCTATCAGGTCCGCGCTGAAGTTTGCCAGCCAACGCCGGCAACTGGCACCGCACGGGAAGACAACTGTGTCCAGTACGGAACGAACAGTTACAAGCCGGTGGGCGAAGTACAGCGCAACGGGGAAAAGATGCGTTTCGGGCTGTTCTCGTACTACAACGCGAACGATATCGACAACGCGGTGATGCGCTCGAAGCTGAAGTACGTCGCCCCGCTCAAATGGTCGTCCTCCGGCGGTTCGGTGGCCAATGCCAATGCCGAATGGAGCGCAACGGACGGCACTTTCCCGGCCAACCCCGACCCGAGCGAGGCCTCTGCCTCCTACCCCAGCGCTGTCAGCAAGTCGGGGGTCATCAACTATATCAACCAGTTCGGTACCACGTCGCAAAACTACAAGACCTATGACAACGTCGGCAAACTCTATTACGAGAGTCTGAGATATCTTCGCGGCCTCACACCGACGACCGATTTCTACACCAGGGCGACCGCGACAAGCGCCGACGGCTTCCCGATCATCCGCACCTGGGATGACCCCGTACAGTACTGGTGCCAGAAGAACTATGTAATTGCCATGGGCGATACCCATACCCACTGTGACAAGCGTCTGCCGGGAGGAACCAGCACCAGTTATGGTTCCAGCCAGTGTCAGGGCAATAGCCAAGCTAGCGACCAGAACACCTTGAGTGGGGACACCATCAATGTCGCGACACCGACAAATGCCTTGGGCAACCTCGAGGGCCGGAGCAACCTGGCCAACACCTTCGGATTTGCCGGAAGCGCCAGCTATTACATGTCCGGCTTGGCCTATCAGGCTGCCAAGGACGGTTTCAGGAACATGAGCGCAACAATCAATGGGGCGTCGACCACGGTTCCCGTCAAGGCCAAGACCTACGTCATCGACGTACAGGAATATGGCGACCAGGGAGTTGGCTCGCAGTACTGGCTTGCCGCCAAGTATGGCGGTGTCGACAGTTACGACACCAGCGGAAATCCGCTGAACTGGTCGCGGACTATCCCCGGCTATAACGGCGCCTGGCCGAATACCCTGCTTCCTGCCGGCAACCCGGCAGACATGATCGCTGCCGTAAGGGGCGCTCTTTCCTCTATCGCTGCCCAGAGCGGCGCTGGCGCCGGTGTCGGCGTATCCACCGGCGACTTGCGCACGGGTAACGGCACCAATCTCTACAGCGCGACCTACAACTCGGAGGGTTGGTCCGGGGACGTCAAGAGCTATCGCCTGGCCAGCGACCTCAGTCTGTCAGCGCCGGTCTGGTCAGCCTCGACTTTCCTGAACCCCACGACCCTGAATACCAGCGGTGCCGGCAACTGGTCGGCGCGGCGCGTTCTCACCTACAACGACGGCCTGCTTGCCAATGGCACTGCGGACACAAGTTTTGTGGGGCGCCAGGGGTCGGTGTTCACGACTGACGCTTCCGGAGGCCCCGTGGTGTTCACCACCGATCTCTCGGCCAGACAACAGGATCTTCTCGACCGCGACCCCGGTTCCAATCTGGTCGATAACCGTGGCCCGTACCGTGTCCGCTACCTCCTCGGCGACAACAGTAACGAAGGCGCCAATGGATACAACTGGCGCACCCGCCTCGGCTCGATCGGTGATTTCGTAAACTCTTCACCCGTCTATGTGCGCTTCCCGAGTTCGAGCCACGTACCGCCGGCCGATTATGCCGATTACAAGATTTACGCAACGGCTATCGCCACGCGAACTCCGGTGCTCTATGTCGGCGGCAACGGTGGAATGCTGCACGCCTTCAATGCCTCTGACGCGTCCGATGATGGCACGAGTTCGCCCGGCGCAACCACCAACAGCGGCAAGGAGGTTCTCGCCTACATCCCGTCTGCCGTCTATCCGCAATTGAACCAGCTCACCTGGCCCAACTATTCGCACAAGTATTTTGTCGATGGAACGCCGGTAGTTGGTGACGTTCAATTGAGCAGTCCGAACTGCACTGCAAGCAGCGATGCGACAAAGTGCTGGCGGACTATCGTGACCGGTGGCCTCAACGGCGGCGGACAGGGTATCTACGCGCTTAACGCAACCTACCCTGCCAACTTTGCCAGCGGCAGCGCGAAATCCCTGGTGTTCTGGGAATTCACCGATCGCGACGATGCCGACTTGGGTAATACCTATGTCCAGCCGATTGTGCGGAAGATGAACAACGGAAAATGGGCAGTGATTTTCGGAAACGGTTTCAACAATACCGATTCGGATGGCAGCGTGAGTACCACCGGCCACGCCTATCTGTACATCCTGTATGTGGATGGTCCCGGCTTTGACGCAAATGGCCGCGGCAACCCCTGGGTCCTCGGCACCAATTACCGGAAGATCGCCCTGATCGCTCCCAACGCCGGAACGACACCGCTCAGCCCGGCCAACGGACTCACGACAGTCTACGGTGCCGACAAGAACGACGACAATATTGTCGACTACCTCTATGCCGGTGATCGTTATGGCAATCTCTGGAAAGTCGATGTGAGTGATGCGAATCCGGCCAACTGGGCATCAGCCTTCGGGTCGGTCGCTACGCCACAGCCGTTATTCACGGCACAGACCGATGAGACCACCCCCAAGAAACAGCAAGTCACTACCAGCCCGATTGCTGCTCGCCACCCGGGCGGCGGCTTCCTGGTCATGTTCGGAACCGGATCCTTCATTGACGACTCGGACAACCAGGGCCCGTTCTCGACCAATTCCTTCTACGGCATCTGGGACAAGGACGATGGCACCAGAGTCACGAGCCGCAGCGCATTGCAAAAGCAGGCGTCGCTGGCCAAGGAGGGCGTATATGGACTGCAGTCCGATTGCGTACCGCAATATTCGGCCACACCGTCCAGCGTGACGACAGCAACCGCCACCTGCCCATCAACGCTGGCGCCGACACCGAACATGGCCGGCACCGTAGATCAGCAACTCGGCTGGGTTCTCGACCTCCAGAACGATCCGGCGGTTTCAGCCAGCGGCGAACGGTACATCTCGTCGGTGCTGCCAATCCTTGAAAGCGGCTTGCTTAGCTTCGTGACGCTCACGCCGAATGGCGACATCTGCGGCGGCAATGGCTATGACTGGACCTACAACCTGGACTACCTGACCGGCGGGGCCTATTTCAAGCCAGTGTTCTACACAGCGGGGTCTCCAACCAATCCGGTCAGTGTCACCTTCACGGTCGGCGGCGCAAGCGTGGTCAAGACGCCGAGCGGAAAACAACTCGGTACAGCACTTGGGCAGAATCCGAAGCGGATCTATTACGATACCGACGTGGGTTCGGGTAACCCTTCTGCGAACTCGGGCTGCACACCCTTCGTCAAGGGCCGGCCATGCAAGAAAATCAAACGTGCATGTGACATCGTTACCGTCGCGGGAGGATGTACCAGCGTCACGCCCCCTGCCACCGGCCGTGTGTCATGGCGTCATATCATGCAGTGATGAAAGACAGGACCATGCGAAAAATAAATCACCACGGGGGCTTCACCCTCATCGAGTTAATGATCGTCGTAGCCATTGTGGGGATTCTGGCGACCATCGCTTATCCTTCGTATCAGGACTATGTGCGCAGAGCTGCCCGCGCGGAAGCGCGGGCAAAGATGCTGAACATGGTTCTGCTTCAGGAACGGAACTTTTCTGATCGAGGCGCTTATGTCGCCGTTGCATCGGGGCCGCTGACAGATGGATGGCAGACCGCCAACTGGTCCGGATCGAGTTATAACAGCCGGAAGTATGACGTGACAGCTACGGTTGGAAATCCAGCAAATACTTTTACGGTTACCGCTACCCCAAGCAATGGATTTTCCGAGCCTGCCTGCGGCGCCCTCAGCGTGACAAGTGATGGCACGCGCAGCAGTTCGGCGGGCGACTTTGCAACTTGCTGGAAATAGTATCTACCAACAGCTTGAATTATTCATGCCAATGGCTGGAGCGGTCGTCACTCCATCTGTGTTACGAACACCGCGACCTTTGAATGCAAGGCGGCTACGTCAGCCCCTTAGGTAGCGGGAAAGAAACTCCTTCCTCCACCCCGGCCAGTTGCCCGACTTCAGCCCCCGTCAGTTCCCTGATGCGGTCGATCACCCGCTGGACTAGTATTTCCGGCGCCGAGGCGCCGGCGGTGACGCCTATGCGTTGCTTGCCTTGGAGCCAGGCTGGAACGATCTCTTCCGGCCCGTCGATAAGGTAGCCGTCGATGCCGCGCGCCACGGCGACTTCCTTGAGCCGCCGCGAGTTGGAGCTGTTCGGGCTGCCGACGACGATGACCAGATCGCATTGCTCGGCGAGCGCCTTGACGGCGTCCTGGCGATTCTGCGTGGCGTAGCAGATGTCGTCCTTCTTCGGCCCCTGGACCAAGGGGAACTGTTCCTTAAGCCTGGCGATGACCCGCGAGGCATCGTCGACCGACAGCGTGGTCTGGGTGACGAAGGAAAGCTGGGCGGGATCGCGCACCTTTAGCCGCGCCACATCCTCGACGGTGTCGACGAGGTACATGCCGTCCAGGCTCTGGCCCATGGTGCCTTCGACCTCGGGGTGGCCCTTGTGGCCGATCATGACGACTTCCCGCGCCTGGTTGCGCATCTTGCCGACCTCGACATGCACCTTGGTGACCAGCGGGCAGGTGGCATCGAAGACCTTGAGCCCGCGCTGCTCGGCCTCGGCGCGCACCGCCTTGGAGACGCCGTGGGCGCTGAAGATGACGGTGCTGCCGGCGGGCACTTCGTCCAGTTCTTCGATGAACACCGCGCCCTTGGCACGCAGGTCGTCGCAGACGAACTTGTTGTGCACGACTTCGTGGCGGACATAGATCGGTGCGCCGAATCTTTCCAGAGCGCGTTCGACGATGGTAATGGCCCGTTCGACGCCGGCACAGAAGCCGCGGGGGTTGGCGAGGAGGATTTGCATTCGGTTCCTTGAGAGGATCAGGCGGGTTGCCACGGATTGAGCAAGTGAACGCCGGTTGTTTGAAAAGCCACCACATTGCGGGTGACCACCGTCATCCCATGGACAAGCGCAGTGGCGGCAATCAGGCAGTCGCGGAAAGGCCGCGGGTCCGGCACATGCAGGCGGGCGCTGCGTCGGGCCACCGCCGCATCAACTACCAGAATACGGCCAGCAAACGCAGGCAGGACGTGGGCATCAAGCCAGGCGCGAAGCAGCGCCCCCTGCGTGGAATCGCGCCGTTCTGCCTGGAGCACGCCGATTTCGAGTTCCTGTAGTGTCACCACGGAGAGATAGAGCTCTCTTGCTTCGACGCTTTCAGCCCAGTCGGCGAGCCCTTGAGCCGCCTTGCCTGAACGGACTTTACGCAGCTCGGAGACGACGTTGGTATCAAGCAGGAACATCAGGACAAATCTGCGCCACGCGCCAGTTCGCCAGTCAGTGGGATCTCGAGATCGATGTCCTCGACACCCGGCATAAAGAGCAAATCAGCGATCTTGGGCTGCTCGCCGGCGATCTTCTTGTAGTCGTCAAACGTCAGCAGCACATGCGCCGGACGCCCACGGTCCGTGATGATCACCGGGCCTGCGGCAGCGGCCTTCTTGGCTTTGCCGGCGTCCTGATTGAATTGTCGGCTGGAAAGCGTCGTTATGGTCATGGCAAGCTCCGGCGGCTTTAAGTCAGAATTGTAGCTACGTTACTACATTATCCCGATGATTTCCACCTCGAAGCGGATCGTCTTGCCCGCCATCGGGTGGTTGAAGTCGAAGAGTGCGTGGGTGGCGTCGAGTTCGCGCAGGAAACCGGCGAAGGTGCCGCCGTTGGGCGCGGTAAATTCGACGACGGAATTGGGCTTGAGTTCCATGTCAGCAGGCAGGCCGCTGCGGGCGATGCGCTCGACCAGGCGCTCATTGTGCCCGCCGAAGGCCT
>Ga0116155_10002829_pt1 | contig 11700 bp, 8 predicted proteins | sample AD_UKC032_MetaG_FD_89890 | JGI IMG/M metagenome (GOLD analysis project Ga0116155, IMG submission 89890) | Active sludge microbial communities of municipal wastewater-treating anaerobic digesters from USA - AD_UKC032_MetaG | ecosystem: Engineered > Bioreactor > Anaerobic > Digestate | place: USA...
GCTGGATGTTGTATTCCTCATCAATTTGCTCTTCTTCCGCAGCAGGTATTTGTTCTATTTCCAGGGCAGCCGGTGATTCCTCTCCCCCATTTTCTTTTATGACAGCAGGAAGGTCGTCCGGCGTTTCAGGAAGGACCGGGCTTTGGGAATCTTCCTGCAACGGAATTTCAGGTAGATCCGAAGGTCCGCCGGTATCATCTGTGGTTGCTGGCGGTGTTTCGGTGGTCGGGGATATTGGCTTAAGCAAAAGTTTTTCCACATCGTGTGGCATGTCTTCCTGATCGTCCAGTGAAGATAATGTCGTCAGTTCTTTGGCTTCGGGACCAACGTCTGGGGCCGTTGGAGATGGTTGTTGTTCTGCGGAATGGTCTGGCTCCTCGGGCGGATCATTCTCGTTCTGTAGTTGTGCTGGAGGGGTTGCAGCTGTCGGCTGCTCCTCCTCTTGCTCTTGAAGCGGCAATTTCTCTTCCTGGGAAGAAGGATCGTCTTCTTCAGCGGAAGACGTTGCCGTCAATGATGCATCGCCTAACAGTGAAAGGTATTCTGGCGAGGCAGAAATTTCGATCGGGCCGGTTTTTTTGGGCTCCTTGGTCGTGACAATATCAGTTGATGGCGTGTGTTGTTTTCCGACAGGCGCGGTTAAATCTTCGGCTGGCTGCGGGCTTTCTTCTGCAGTCATGATTTCTTGCGGGGGCTCGGTTATGGCGGCTTCGTTTTCTTGGGCCGGAGGAATAAGCGCCGGTGTGGCAGTCTCTTTATCAACCGGATTTTCCTGCGGAATGGATGGCGCAGCGGTCTCTAAAGGCGGTTTTGCTGTCGCTGTAGAGGAAAACTCGGATATTTTTTTACGTTGTTCCTCTAAAAGATCTTCCTTGGAATAGAGCTCTCCCTCCAGTTTTTTGATCTTTTCTTCCAGCTGTGTGATGCGCGTGGTATAGCTGCCGGATTCAGACTTGATGGAGTTGAGTTCTGCTTCAGCCTTTTTGGCGATCGTCTTGGAGTCCTTGATCTCTTTTTCGAGCAGGTCTTTGACCTTATTGAACTCTTTGCGGTTTTTCTGTTCGTGTTCGAGGTCCTTCAGGGTTTTTTCCAGGGTCTCGGACTTTTCAAGGAACAATTTGTCCAGTTTGTCATAGCGTTCTTGGATCTGGACCAGTTGATTTTTAAGTTCATCGTTGGCGATTGAAAGTTCGACTTCTCGATCTATGCTGAGGTTTGCTTTCTCGGTCGCGGGCTTTATCGAGGCTGGTTTTTGTGACTGCTGGGAAATGACGGACAGTTGCGGTTCGTTTGCCTCAGGTTTTTGGAGCTGAATGGAAGTTTTTCCGCTTTTGGGGTCCAATCGGATCGACGCTGTTCCTGTTTTGGGAATGTCGTTGGCGGATGTGGTCGTGTCAGGGTCTGGCAGCGACTTCGGTGCGTCAGAGAAAGGGCTTTTTTTCCCTCCGGGGATCGGGATGCGCGCCTTGAGTTTTTCAAACAGCGCAAACGAACTCGCTGCGGAGACGGCCATAGATTTTTTCGATGGGGCCGCTGTTGCCGGTTTAAGCCCGCTTCGCTCCAGGACATCGGCCGGTTTAATCACGCGTTCCTTTTTGCCGGTCGCCTTTTCCCCGGGTTCTTTTCGGTGTTCGTCCCAGATGAGTTTCATGACGATGGCAAACCCGGTGAAAATGATCAGGATCAAAATATAAAATGGCCACACAGTGCGTTAAATCCTTTTTGACGGCTTTCTGTAGTTGTATTTAAACACAAACCGAAACCGCTTTCTAGCAAAAAGACAGATTTATTCGTAGGCCACGACATCCACCGTGAAATTTGCTCGGATGTAGGCGTTGGCAGTCAATTTTTTGAACGGCACTTTTTCCCAGAATCCAGTGGAGTTGACCTTCAGGTTCGTGATCGCGTCCCCTCCCATGACAACGGCTTCTTTTTTCATGCGCCAGAGGATCGAATACATGTCCTCGTTGCGCTCCGTATTGAGGACGATCGTTCCGAGCACTTTGTGGGCTCGCGAGACGCTTTCCAGGACCTCGATCTCCTGGGGATCGCGGTTCGCGTTGCGGTCCTCTAAAAAGACCTGCTGGTCGCTGTTGATATGATAAATGCTGCAGGATGTACAGAACAAGACCGTTATAAGAAGTAAAGTTGTGAGATGTTTCATCTCCCCCCTCCTTTTTGCTGAGCGATTCATTTTCATAAAAGATTTAAGACCTCTTTTGGAAGTCTGTCAAGTTCCTGTGAGCCCAAGATCTTAATGGACCATTTAAGAATGCCGATCTTCTGTTTTAGGCGTTCATCCGGTTCGGTGACGTTCGCAAGGCGCTTCTTTTTCAAGAAAAGCATTTTTCTGAGCGTGTTGAAAACGATCCTCGCTTCACGGGAACGGTTATTACCGTGGCTGATGATGTCTTCCATTCCTTTAAAAGCCGCTTGATTGATCGCGTCATTGTAGTGGTCCATTTTTAACAAAAGGCGTGGAACGAATGTTGCGTAATATTTATAGCGGTCCATAAGGACGAGCGTGTGCATAAGTTCGACCTGCAGAAACGCGGAGCCTGAACGGTTGTATGTTTTTAAAAGAACGCGTTCCGCCGCGGCTTTGTCCCGGTTGAAGATATCCAAAGCGTATTTTTCTCGGAAGGCGCGCACAGCTGCCGCCGCCTTGATGTCAGGGATCGTTTCATCCTGGACCATGGCCAGAAGCGTTTCAAAGTCCTCGTCCATGTAACGGTCCGCGAACCCTTGCATAAGGAATCCATCATCGAAATAATTTTCATCGATCATGGCCGGATCGAACGGTTGGATGCCCTCGCTGGCCGTGGGCGCCGCGTCACCGTTTATTTCGGAAAGGGTCTGGCCGGAGCTGGTGTCTCCTGAGGTTACGGTGCTTTGCGCGAGCAGCGGACTGCAGAAGGCCCCCCCCCAGACAGATGCCAACAGCAGGCATGTGAAGAAAGACATAAAGCAGGGGCGTGAAGAGTGTAAGATATTGTTCATTGTTCAAATTCCATTGTAAAATCGATTGTTGGCGGTGAATGTGTGATCGCCCCGATGGAGATCCTATCGATGCCGGTTTTGGCGACCTGCCGGATGTTTTTTAAGGTGATCCCCCCGGACGCTTCCAGCAAGAATTTCTTTTTAAGACAGGCGCGGATCTCAACGGCCTTTTTCATCTGCGAGGTGGACATGTTATCCAACAGGATGATGCATGGGTCGGCCTGTAGCGCTTGTTTGTATTCTTCCAAATTATCGACTTCAACACATAACGGTTTTGAGGTCCTTTGCCGGACTTTTTTTATGGCGTCCTGGATGGAGGATTGGCGCGCTTGGGCGATCCTGTGATTGTCTTTGATCATGACCATGTCGTTGAGATTGAACCGGTGGTTCTTCCCTCCTCCGACGCGCACGGCCATTTTTTCAAGGGTCCGCAGGCCCGGAGTCGTTTTGCGGGTGTCCAGAATATGTGCCGGGTATCCCTTGATGGCCTTGACATATTGGTTGGTCAATGTTGATATTCCGGAAAGATAGGACAAGAAATTCAGCGCGGTCCGCTCGCCGGAAAGAAGCGCCCGGGTGCGTCCTTTGAAACGCATGATCACGGTGTTCTTCCTGACCAGATCGCCATCCTTGTGCAGGCAGGACACTTTCATGGAAGGGTCCAGCATGCGGAAGACGTTTTTGACGATCTCGCTGCCGCAGATCATGGCCTCCTCGCGGGTCATGATGTAGGCTTCAGACCGCTTCGCCTTGTCAAAAAGGATATTGGTTGTGATATCCCTATGGCTCAGGTCTTCTTTCAGGGCGCGGATGATGATGCGTTTGATATCATTTTCCATACGGGTCCCTTTTCAGCCGAGGTTGGAAAGAACGGTTTTTAAAGCGTTCATCTTTTCCGTGAGTTGTTCGACCTTGGCTTTTTCTTTATCGACAACATCCTGCGGCGCCTTTGCCAGGAATTGCTCATTGGACAGGCGCTTAGTGATGGTCTGGCACAGGCGGTCAAGTTCATCCTGCTCTTTGCGCATGCGGGATTTTTCCTGGTCGATATCAATGATGCCGCTTAGCGGCACAAAAAATTTTAAAGGCCCGACTACTCCACTGGCAGAATCCTTGGCCGATGGCGTCTCGGCGGAGAAGTTTAAGTCTTCGATCTGGGCCATGAGCTTTAGTTTATCCTGCATTGTGGTCAGAAGATCCAGGTCGTTTTGGCTGCCGGTTATGACGCAGGAGATTTTCTGGTTTGGCCTGATGTTCCATTGTGCCCGCGTGTTCCGCAGTGCTGTTGTCAATTCCATAAAAAGCCGCATGCGTGTTTCCGCGACGGAGTTTTTGAACTGCTTGTTGGCCTTTGGCCAGGCCTGTCTGGAAAGGCATTCCTGGGAGACCCCCAGATGCTGCCAGATCTCCTCTGTAACAAAAGGAATGAACGGATGCATGAGGCGGATCGACTGTTCAAGAACGGCAAATGTTATCCGTTGGACGTCCTCCCTGCTCAAGTCGGGCTTGACCAGTTCCAGGTACCAGTCGCAGAACGCCCCCCAGAAAAAATCATAGATGGCGTTCTCAGCTTCTGAAAAACGGAATTGGTCCAGCGCCGTGTCCACAGTTTCGATCGTTGATTGAAGGCGCGAGACGATCCATTGGGCCGGGAGATCAGCGTTTGCCAGGTTTATATTTTCCAGGGCCGATGCTGGGCGGTCAGTGAAACGCACGTTCATCAAAACAAGACGGCTGGCATTCCAGATCTTATTGGCAAAGTTGCGGCCGATCTCAAATTTATCTTTTGAAATATAAATGTCCTGACCGGAATTGATGATCAGGCTAAAACGCAAGGCGTCGGCGCCGTATTCTTGGATGATCTCCAAGGGATCAATGGCATTGCCGAGAGATTTTGACATTTTTCGACCTTGTGCGTCCCGCACGGTCCCGTGGATCAGGACATTGTGGAACGGCACATCCCCCATGAATTCAATGCCTGCCATGATCATGCGTGCCACCCAGAAAAAGATGATCTCGGAGGCGGTGAACAGAGATTGTGTCGGATAAAAATAACGGGTGTCTTCATTGTTTTGCGGCCAGCCAAAAGTGGCGAAAGGCCATAGCCACGAGGAAAACCAGGTGTCTAAGACATCTTCATCCTGTTTGAGCAGGGTGCTCGAACATTTTGGGCAGCGGAACGGGTCTTCCAGGGCCACGATCACCTCCCCGCATTCCTGGCAATACCAAACCGGGATCCGGTGCCCCCACCAGATCTGGCGGCTGATACACCAGTCGCGGATATTCTCAAGCCAGGCGGTGTAGACCTTGCTCCAGCGTTCCGGATAAAAGCGCACGGTCCCGTCTTGAACGACCTTTAAGGCGGGAGCGGCCAGCGGTTTCATTTTTACGAACCACTGTTTGGAAAGATATGGTTCAACGACCGTGTGGCAGCGGTAGCAGTGTCCGACGGCATGGGAATGTTTTTCGATCTTTTCAAGGGCTTTGAGTTCATTCAAAAATTCAACGATGGCCTCCCTCGCCTCAAAACGGTCGGTCCCTGCGAACTCTCCGGCGTTCTCATTCATGCGGCCGTCCGGATGCATGACATTGACGCTGGGAAGATTATGGCGTTGGCCCATGGCAAAGTCATTGGGGTCATGCGCCGGGGTGACCTTGACCGCGCCTGTCCCGAATTCCGGGCTCACGAAGTCATCAGCGATGATCGGGATCTCTCGATCAACGATCGGAAGGATCAGAGTCTCTCCGATAAGATCTTGATATCGGGGATCCTTGGGATTGACGGCAACGGCCGTGTCACCCAGCATGGTTTCCGGGCGTGTTGTCGCCACTGTTAGATATTTGGACCGGTCTTTTTTGAGCGGGTAATGGATATAATAGAGCGCGCCTTGATGTTCCTGGTGCTCAGCCTCTTCGTCGGATAACGCGGTCTGGCAGCGTGGGCACCAGTTGATAATGTACTGCCCCTGATAGATGAGCCCCTTTTCGTAAAGTGAAACGAACACGTGCCGCACGGCCTGGCTGTAGTCCTCATCCATGGTAAAGCGGGTCCGGTCCCAGTCACAGGATGAACCGAGTTTTTTCAACTGGTTGATGATGGTGTCCCCGTATTGTTTTTTCCAGGCCCAAAGCCGCTCTAAAAGCGCCTCACGTCCGATATCATGCCGTGTCTTCTTTTCTTTGGCGAGCTGTTTCTCGACCACATTCTGTGTGGCGATCCCCGCGTGATCGGTCCCGGGCATCCAGCAGGCCTCATGACCGCCCATCCTTTTATGGCGGATGATGATGTCCTGCAGTGTATTATTGAGAGCGTGGCCCATGTGCAGGATCCCCGTGACGTTCGGCGGTGGGATCACAACAGAGTAAGCCGTTTTTTCGGGATCGGTCCGGGCGTGAAAGATATGGTTATCCTCCCAGAAACGGCACCATTTTTCTTCCACATCCGTAAAATTGAATCTTGTCGACATCTCAGCCATGGCTATTTTTTGGAATCCTTCAAAAGTTTATATTCAATGCTGTCCGTCAGGGCCTCCCAGCTGGCCTCAATGATGTTTTCATGGACACCGACCGTGGTCCAGGAATCATGATGGTCTTGGGATTCGATCAACACGCGGACACGCGCGGCCGTTCCTTCGTTCGTATCCAGCACGCGGACTTTATAATCGGTCAAGTGCATGTCTTTAAGGCCAGGATAGACCTCGGTGAGCGCCTGGCGCAGGGCGAGGTCCAGAGCATCCACAGGCCCATCCCCTTCCGCGGCGCTGAATTTTTCTTTTCCATGGATGGAAAGGCGGATCGAAGCTTCAGCAAAGATCCGTCCATCAAAGCGCTTTTCCGTCGACACTTTAAAGCCCTCCAGTTTGAAGAACGGCTGGTATTGTTTAAGGCTGCGCTTCATGAACAGCTCGAACGATGCGTCGGCGGCTTCGAATTGGTAGCCGCTGTGCTCTTTGAGTTGCAGGTCCTTGAGGAGCTTTTTCGCCTCTTTGGATTTTTTATCCATGGCAATGTTCATCTGCTGGGCCTTGATCACGATCGGCATTTTTCCAGCCAGCTCCGAGGTGATGAAACGCCGGTGATTGCCGACGGTCTCGGGCCGGATGTGTTCATAGGCCAGAGGGTTCTTGATCACGGCATCGATATGCACCCCTCCCTTGTGCGCGAACGCTGAGTGCCCGGTAAAAGGGTGATTGTCCGCCAGCTTGACATTGCTGATTTCACTCAAAAAGTATGAGATGTCTGTCAGGTTCTTGAGCTGTGTCTCGGGGATCGCTTTGCGCCCCATTTTGGTGTGCAGGATCCCGATGATGGTCCCTAAGTCCGCGTTACCGCAGCGTTCTCCCAGGCCGTTAAAAGTCCCCTGGACCTGAGAACAGCCTTCCTCAACAGCCGCGATGCTGTTGGCGACCGCCATATCCAGATCGTTATGAGTGTGGATCCCCAAGGGGACAGAGATGTTTTTTTTGACCTCTGCCACGATCCTGCGGACATCCTGCGGCAGCGTTCCTCCGTTGGTGTCGCAGAGGATGATGCAGTCGGCTTTGGCTTCTTGAGCTGATAAAAGCGTCCGGAGAGCGTAGTCGGGATTGCTTTTATACCCGTCAAAAAAATGTTCCGCGTCGTAAAAGACCTCACGCTTGCGTTTTTTTAAGAATTCAACAGAGTCGCGGATCATGCTGAGGTTCTCATCAAGGGTCGTTTTGATCACGTCTGTCACGTGCAAATCCCAGGTCTTTCCGAAGATCGTCACGGTCGGAGCCTTGGAGCGGATGAGCTCCTTTAAGTTCGTATCCTCCTCCGGTCTGATCCTGGCCCGTCTCGTTGAGCCAAAGGCCGCGATCTTGGCGGTCTTTAGTTTTTTGTTCTGGACCAGTTTGAAGATCTCGCGGTCTTTTGGGTTGGATCCCGGCCAACCGCATTCAATATAATGCACGCCGAGCTGATCGAGCTTTTCAACGATCTTGAGCTTGTCATTCACAGTAAAGGAGATCCCTTCGGTTTGGGATCCGTCCCGTAATGTGGTATCGTAGATGGTAACTCGATTTGACATGATAAACGTCCTTTCTTTTCCCCTGACATGTCGCGACTAAAACGTCCTTAAGTGACAAGGCTGTTTTATGAGAGGGTATCCAGCTTAAAGGCGCTGTGAAGGGCCTTGACTGCCTTATCGGTTGATTTCTGATCGATGATACAGGAAATGCTGATCTCCGATGTCGAAATCATGTTGATATTAACTTTGTTTTTCGCCAGAGTTTCGAACATCTGCGCGGCGATGCCGTGGTGGGAGCGCATCCCGGAACCAACGATCGAAACACGAGCGATGTTCTTGTCTGAACTGACTGCTCCGGCCTGGATCTTTTTAGCGACCTTTTCAGCGATCGCGATGGCCTTGCTCAGGTCATTTTTGGAAACAGTGAACGAAATGTCCGTGTGCTTGGTATGTGACACATTCTGGACGATCGTATCGACGCTAATACCGGCTGTTGCCAGTTCTGTAAAGATCTTTGCGGCCACGCCGGGTTTGTCCGGAACGGCATCGATCGTGATCTTGGCTTCGGATTTATTGCAGGTCACGCCCCGGACGGCAATGTTTTCGAGTTTGTCGGTTTCTTTGATGATCATGGTCCCTTCCTCCTTAGAAAAGCTCGATCGAACATGGATCGGTATATTGAATCGTTTGGCCACCTCGATGGAACGCGCTTGCATGACCTGTGCACCCAGAGAGGCCATTTCAAGCATCTCATCAAAAGTGATGGCTTTGATCTTTTTTGCGTTTGTTTCGATACGCGGGTCGGTCGTATAGATGCCGTTCACGTCGGTATAGATCTCGCAGACCTGCGCCTTCAGGGTTTTGGCCAATGCCACGGCCGTCAGGTCAGAACCGCCTCGCCCGAGGGTCGTGATGTCGTTTTCCTCGGTCACGCCCTGAAAGCCGGCGACAATCACGATCTGGCCGGCGTCGAAGGCCTTGAGGATGCGTTTGTTGTCGATGGTCTCGATCCTGGCCTTGGTGTGCGACTTGGTCGTCTTGATGCCGACTTGGGCCCCTGTCAGGGAGATCGCCTCACGGCCGAGTGCGCGGATGGCGATGGCCAGCAGCGCGCAGGAGATCTGTTCACCCGTTGACATCAGCATGTCCATTTCACGGTCCGGAGGCTCTTTCATGATCTGAAAAGCCATGGCTTCCAGTTCATCGGTCGTATCCCCTAAAGCCGATACAACCACGGCAACATTGGTTTTGGATGTTTTCGCGTTGACAACTCTTTGGGCCACGGCCTTGATGCGGTCAATGTTGGCGACCGAGGAGCCCCCGAACTTCATGACAATGATTGGTTTGGTGCTCATAACGTTTTCCTTCACTTAAAGATACTTATTTGTAAAATGGTTCATCAGCTCTTCCCCGCTCATAAATAGCGTTCCGCTCTCTTTTGCAGAAGCTTCATTATATTCAATCGAACCGTCGCTGGCAATCCCTTTTCCATAAATGACGAACGGTACGGGATTGGCCGTGTGGGTCCGCAAGCGCAAAGGGGTCGGGTGATCCGGCATGACGATGATGCGCATATCGGAGTGGTTGGAAAAATGGTTGAGGATCGTGCCGATGATGTCCTGATCGATGCGTTCGATCGCCCGGACCTTTTCAGCAGTATCGCCGTTATGTCCGGCTTCATCGGGTGATTCGACATGAATAAAGACAAAATCATGGTCTCTGAGGGCCTCAATGGCGTAATCGGCCTTGGCCCGGTAATCGGTATCATAATAACCCGTGGCTCCGGGCACATGGATCACGTCCAGGCCTGCCAGTTTTCCGATGCCGTTTACAAGATCAACGGCTGAAATAATGGCTCCCCTCAGGTTGAACTTTTCCTGGAAAGGTTCCAGCCGAGGCTTAGTCCCCTGCCCCCACAGCCAGATGGAGTTGGCGGGGTTTTCGCCTAAGTCCACCCTCACCCGGTTGATCGAATGTTCTTCAAGGACCCTTTGCGCGGCCTCCATCAGGCGCAGAAGCATGGGTGCCTGTTTTCCCTGCGGAAGATGTTTGGCAAAGGGCTTTCCCATGATGTCATGCGGTGGCCAGCATTTGATCGAAGTGAATTCCTTGACATTGCGGACCTTCATGACCATTAAGTGGCGGTAGCTTTTTCCGGCGAAAAAGCGGACCTCTTTATCAGGGATCGTTTCGTTCAAGGCATCAATAAGCTGCGCCGCTTCAAAGCTTGGGATATGGCCGGCGCTGTAATCCTTAAGCGCTGTGCCATCCAGCGTGACAAGGTTACAGCGGAAGACGACCTCATCATCTTTAAGGTCAATGCCCATGCTGGCAGCTTCCAAAGGCGCCCGTCCGGTAAAATTGAGCTCCGGACGGTATCCTAAAAGAGAAAGGTTGCCGATCTCAGAACCGGGATGCATGCCTTTAGGGATCGAACACAAAAGTCCCTGCGTCCCGTTTTTCGCCATAAAGTCCATGTTGGTGGTATTGGCCGCCTGCAGTGGTGTCTGATGGTTGAGTTCCGCCATCGGCTCATCGGCCATACCGTCAGGAACGATCACGATAAATTTCATGCCCCTCACCTCAAATGGTTTTATCAAGAACAGCAACGAGCGAGTTCGCTAACTGTGACCGGCAATGGTTGCATGGACCAGCCCGCATCGTGCTTTTTTCAAAAATATACCCGGTATACCCCTTCGATAGAGAATTCGCCACGATCAGGTCGCAATTGTTTTCCTTAAACGACCTGCGGGCGGCCTGTTCCAGGGCCTTTTTTTCCGAAGACGGGACCAGTTTAAAACCGACCAGGCACGACTTGGGCGCGCGCAGCCGGATCATCTTAATGAGCTTAGGCGTCGGCACAAAAGAAAGAACGAGTTTTTTTGTGTCCGAAGAGATCTTTCCACGACGGCGACGGTCCAGTTTAAAATCTGAAACAGCTGCCGCATGGATGATCACATCATATTTTTTTTTGAGCTCCGCTTTTAAGAGACGGCTCAGATCATCAAAGAACAAAAATTTTCGGATACGGACTTTGCGATCTCGGAACGCTTTTAAGACCGGGCCTTCCAGCAACGTGACCCCGGCGCCGGCATTAACAAGCTTTTGGGCCAGTGTTTGTCCCAGTTCTCCGGTAGAACGGTTGGCCAGGACGCGCATGTCGTCGATCTCAACCCAAGTCGGCCCGCAGGTTATCAGGCATTTTTTGTTCCGTAATCCCATATATCTGAGCTTTTTTAAAGGCCGATCGCTTTTAAAATGAGCTTGATGTCGGCCTCGAGCTTAAGCGGCTCCGCAATATTTTTGATCGCGATGTTCGGGTCTTTCAGGCCGTGGCCGGTCAGGGTGCAGACGATCCGCGCGCCGTGATGGTCTTTGAAGTATCCTTGGGCGGCATATTTCAAAAGGCCGGCGACAGAAGCGGCAGATGCTGGTTCGGCGAATACGCCGCTCTCCCCTGCCAGGATCTTGTAGGCCTCGAGGATCTCCTCATCGCTTACCATATCGATCGTTCCTCCGGATTCATCAGCGGCAGCCTGGGCGGATTTCCAGCTGGCCGGATTGCCGATGCGGATGGCGGTGGCGATCGTTTCCGGCTTTTCGACCGGGTGCCCCAGGACGATCGGAGCGGCTCCGGCGGCCTGAAAACCCAGCATCTTGGGAAGCTGGGTGGCTTTTCCGGCGCGTTTATATTCGGTATAACCCTTCCA
>Ga0116155_10002830_pt1 | contig 11698 bp, 10 predicted proteins | sample AD_UKC032_MetaG_FD_89890 | JGI IMG/M metagenome (GOLD analysis project Ga0116155, IMG submission 89890) | Active sludge microbial communities of municipal wastewater-treating anaerobic digesters from USA - AD_UKC032_MetaG | ecosystem: Engineered > Bioreactor > Anaerobic > Digestate | place: USA...
GACCTCTTTTATCGTATCCGTCGCGGGGACTCCGACCACCGCGCCCCCGAACTCCCGCGCCGCCCGGATCGAGGCGATCACCGACGCCTTGTCGGTGAACGGCCGCGCGCAGTCCTGAATAAGGACGATCTCCGTATCCTCCGGGGCGGCTTGCAGCCCGTTATACACCGATCCCTGCCGCGTCTCGCCGCCGGCGACGACGTCGATCAGCTTGGCAATGCCGTGCGCGCGAAGCAGTTTCCGGCACGAGGCGATCCTCGCCGGCTCGACTGCGACGACGATCCCGTCGATCGCCTTGATCGCGTCGAAGACCCGCAGCGTGCGCACGATCAGCGGCACGCCGGCGATCTTCACGTACGGCTTCGCGACACGCGACTTCAGCCGCTGGCCGCTGCCGCCCGCCGCGACGATACAGATGACTTTACCATTCATAGCAGGTTAATGACCAATGACCAATTCCCCAATGACCAACAATGAAATTACAATGAATACCTTGTTGTGATTTCGCCATTGGACATTGGTCATTATGTTACGCCGTCAATCAAAAAACGAGCCCCAGCACTTCCTTCAGCGAATCGACGCCGTGGACGCCGGCGTTCTTGCCCTTTTTGAGCGTCTTCAAGTTGTACTGCGGCACGATGAACTGGTTGAAGCCGAGCTTGAGCCCTTCCTGGACCCTCCGCTCGATATTGTTGACCGACCTGATCTCGCCGCCGAGTCCGACCTCTCCGATCGCGATCAGCCGCTTGTCGACCGGCTTGTTCCTGAGGCTCGAGGCGATCGCCAGCACGATGCCAAGGTCCGCCGCCGGCTCGCACACCTTCGCGCCGCCGGTGACGTTCACAAAGACGTCCTGCTGCTGGATCCCCATGCCGATCCGTTTCTCGAGCACCGCCAGGAGCAGGATGACGCGGTTGTAATCGGCGCCGAGCACTTTCCTATTCGGCGTCCCGAAGATCGCCGGGCTCGCCAGCGCCTGGACCTCGACCAGGATCGGCCGCGTCCCCTCCATCGTCGGCACCACGGCCGAACCGGGGACGTCGCCGTGCCGCTCGGCGAGGAATATCTCCGAGGGGTTCGGCACCTGCATCAGCCCCGCGTCGCTCATCTTGAAGACGCCGATCTCGTCGGTCGCGCCGAAACGGTTCTTGACGGCGCGCAAAACGCGGTACGCCTGGTAGCGCTCGCCCTCGAAATAGAGGACGGTATCGACGATGTGCTCGAGCATCTTCGGGCCGGCGATCGCTCCCTCTTTGGTAATGTGGCCGACGAGGAAGACGGTCGTCGCGTTCCCCTTCGCGAGGCGCATCAGCCTGTTCGCCGTCTCGCGCAGCTGCGACACGCTGCCGGGGGCCGAATCGAGGCCGTCGGAATACATGATCTGGATGGAATCGATGATGACCGCTTTCGGCTTGAGCGTCGCTATGATCGACAGCACAGCCTCGAGGTTGCTCTCGGAAACGATATAGAGCTTTTCGCCGGCGGTCCCCAGCCGGACCGCGCGCATCTTGGTCTGTTTGACCGACTCTTCGCCGCTGACGTAGAGGACCGTCATCCCTTTCTCGCTGAGCGCGTTCGAGGCCTGCAGGAGGAGCGTCGACTTGCCGATCCCCGGCTCGCCGCCAAGCAGGATCACCGACCCTTCGACGATGCCGCCGCCGAGGATCCGGTCGAACTCCTCGATCCCCGTGCAATGCCTGGCCTCTTCGTCGAGCAGGACCGACGAGAGGATCTGCGGCTCGGCCGAGGGCAACGTCCCGATACCGGGGTTTTTGCTCTCATTGCGGGCGACCACCTCTTCGATCAGGGTGTCCCACGCTTCGCAGCCGGGGCAGCGCCCGAGCCACTTCGGCGTGGTGTAGCCGCATTCGCGGCACGCATAAACGGTCTTGGTCTTGATCGCCATACAAAACGGATCTTCTGAAAAGCGGCAGGAATCTAAAAGATCCCGAACGCCTTGCCTTTGCCTTTGCCCGCGGGCTTCTTCTCTTCGCCCTTGAAAAAAAGTTTCCACGGGTTCGCCTTGATGTCTTTCACGAAATCCTTGATATCGGTGCTGATCTCCTTGTCCTTGAGCAGCTGCCCGACGGTCCCCTCGCCCTTCTCCACATGGTCGACTACCCGCTTCATCGCATCGAGCAGATCGACCGTCTTCTTGCCGATCACGTTGAAGCTTTCCTTATTGTTCTCCAGCAGTTCGTCGAGCCGCTGCGTCACGCGGTTGGCCCGCTCGCTGAACTCGCGCAGGTTGCGCAGCGTTTCCTCGAGGTTCTGCTTGTTCGGCTCGCCGGTGACATCTTTGATGTTCGAGAGCGCCCCCTTGAGCGACCGCTGCGTCTCTTCATCGGTCAGCTGCTTGAAGTTCCTGATCGCGTCCTTCACGTTCTCCTGGGTCTTCTTGTCGCTCCAACCGGAGATCATGGTATCGATCTTCGATGCGATCTTCTTGCCGTCTTCCATAAGGTCGGTCATCGCCACGGGGTCCTGCCCGCGCACCTGGTCGCCGCTCAGCAAAACCGGCGTGGTGACGCTCTGGGGAAGGAACTCGATGTACTTCTCGCCCATGATCCCGAGCGAATTGACCAAGCAGACGACGTCCTTGCGGATCACCGTCCCCTGCTTGATGCTCATGACGACGTCGACGCCGGAATCCCTGTCTTCGTAGAGACGGAGCTCCTCGACCTTGCCCACCTCGACGCCGGCGCACCGGACCGGGGCGCCCACGATGACGCCGTTGGTGTATTTGAACTTGGCGGTCAGCTCATAGGTCTTATCGGTATAGCTGAAATTGCCGAACCTCAGCACCAGGTAGCCCAGAAGGGCCATGCCGATGAATACGAACACTCCGACGGTAAACTCTATCGACTTTTCTTTCATGTGCGGCCGCTCCTCATGTATTGATGAATGCCATACGCTTAATCGTCAAGTATCTTGATCGGGCCTTTCGAGCTTCCGGAGATGAACTGCCTGACGATCGGGTTCGTGCTGTTCTTTATCTCGTCCGGCGACCCGATCTGGACGATCCGCCCGTCGTACATCATCGCGATCCGGTCGGCGATCTTGTAGGCGCTGGTCATGTCGTGCGTGACCGCGCAGCCGCTCACCGAGAGGGTGTCGCGCATCTTCAGAATAAGGTCGTTGATGATGTCTCCCATGATCGGGTCGATGCCGGTCGTCGGCTCGTCGTACAGGATGATCTGCGGCCCGATGGCGATCGCCCGCGCGAGCCCGACGCGCTTGCGCATCCCGCCGGACAGCTCCGCGGGTTTCTTATCCTCGATCCCCTCCATGCCGACCATGCTCAGGTACAGTGTGACGCGCTCCCGGATCTCCTGGTCGGTCATCCGCGTGTGTTCGTACAGGGCGAAGCCGACGTTCTCCGCGACCGTCATCGAATCGAACAGGGCCGCGCCCTGGAACAGCATCCCGAACTTCTTGCGGATCTCCATCAGCTCGCGCGGGCCGAGCGCCGCGATATCGACGCCGTCGACCAGTATCCGGCCGGCGTCAGGCTTGAGCAGGCCGATCATATGCTTCAACAATACGGATTTACCGCAGCCGCTGCGGCCGATGATCACCATCGTCTCGCCGTCCCTGATGGTGAGGTTCAACCCCTTCAGGACCGGCACGCCGTTGAATGTCTTGTAGACGTCCTGTATCTCGATCATCCCGGCACCGCGGTCATAAGAGCACTATTGACAGGAAGAAATCGGCGATCAGTATCGTTATCGCGGACGAGACGACCGCCTCGGTCGTGGCCTTGCCGACGCCCTCTGCGCCCCCTTCCGCGTGGAACCCTTCGTAACAGCTGACGATGCAGACGATCACCGCGAAGACCACGGTCTTGATCAGCCCGCTGAACAGGTCGGCCGGCCTCGTGTAATCGAGCATGTTCTTGAGAAAGAACGTCGCGTTGATCCCTTTGAGCTCCACGCCGATGATATACCCGCCGACGATGCCGACGAAAATGGAGAACACCGTCAGGATAGGGACCAGCGCGACCGACGCGATGAACCGCGGCACGATCAGGTACTGGACCGGATCGACGCCGAGCGCGTGCAGCGCGTCGATCTGCTCGGTCACCTTCATCGTCCCCAGCTCGGCCGCCATGGCGGCGCCGACGCGCCCGGCGATCATCACCGCGGTAAGCACCGGGCCCAGCTCGTTGGTCATCGAGAGCCCCACGATAATGCCGACGGCGGTGTCCATCGTGATCTTGTGGAACTGGTAATAGCTCTGGACCGCGAGGACCATCCCCGTGAACGCGCCGGTTATCAGCACGACCGGGAGGCTCATAACGCCGATCTCGAACATCTGCTTGAGGATGGTCGAGCGGCGCGGCGGGTTGACGACGGTGTATTTCAACGCCTGCGCGAGCATGCGCGAGAGGCCGCCGAGACGCCACAGCCAGAAACAGAATTTATCCCAGAACTGTACGAAGAACTGCATCATGGGACGACGGTATGCCGCAAAGAGAGCGAACGCCCGGGCGGGCGGCGATCACTTGAACTTGATCGCGCCTTCCTCGAACGTCGCCTTGACGGTGATCTTGTCCTTCTCTTTGTCCTTTTTCTTGGTTTTGAGCATATATTCCGACAGCGGGTCCTCGAGGTGGCGCTGTATCGCCCGTTTGATCGGTCGTGCGCCGAACTTCGGGTCATACCCCTTCTCAGCGAGAAACTCCCGCGAGGCCTTGTCGACGGTCAGCTTGATCGCCTGCTTCTCGAGCCGCTCGTTGATGCGGTTGAGCTCGAGGTCGACTATCTGGACCAACTCGCCCTTGTTGAGCGGCCGGAAAACGATGATGTCGTCGATACGGTTCAGGAACTCCGGCTTGAACGCCCGCCGCGCCTCGCCGAGGATCTTGTCCTTCATCGCCTCGAACGTCGCGTCCTCGGTCTGCGAGCCGAACCCGACGGTGCTCTGCTTTTTGAGCAGCTCCGCGCCGATGTTCGACGTCATGATCACGATCGTGTTGCGGAAATCGACCTTCCGCCCCAGCGTATCGGTCAGTTTTCCCTCTTCAAGTATCTGCAGCATGATGTTCATCACGTCGGGATGGGCCTTGTCGACCTCGTCGAACAGGACCACCGAGTAGGGCTTACGACGCACCTGCTCGGTAAGCTGGCCGCCCTCCTCGTACCCTACATACCCCGGCGGCGAGCCGGTGAGGCGCGACACCGCGAATTTCTCCATGTATTCCGACATGTCGATCTGTATCAGCGCGTCCTCGTTGCCGAACATGAACTCCGCGAGCGCCCGCGCGACGAGCGTCTTGCCGACGCCGGTCGGCCCCAGGAAGATGAACGAGCCGATAGGCCGCTTCGGGTCCTTGAGGTCGGCGCGCGAGCGCCTGAGCGCCTTCGAGATCGCGGTGACCGATTCGTCCTGCCCGACGACCCGCTTGTGCAGCTCCTCTTCCATCCTGAGAAGCTTTTCCGATTCCCCTTCGCCGAGCCGCGTCAGGGGGACGCCGGTCCACTTCGACACGATCTGCGCGATCTCTTCGGGAGTCACGACCACCTGCTTGTCGGCGCCCTTTTCCTTCCACGAGGACACGATCCCCTCGAGCTTCTTGCGGAGCTCGCGCTCCTTGTCGCGCATTGCGGCCGCCTTCTCGTAATCCTGGGCCGCGATCGATTTCTCCTTGTCCTTGCGAGCCTCCTCGATGTCCTTCTCGAGGTTCTTGTACTCGGGCGGCCGCGTCATCGCCGATATGCGCGCCTTCGCCCCCGCCTCGTCCATCAGGTCGATCGCCTTGTCGGGCAGGAACCGGCCGGCGATGTAGCGCTCGGACAGCCGCGCCGCGGCGACGATCGCCTCGTCGGTGATGACCGCCTTGTGGTGCGCCTGGTATTTGTCGCGGAGCCCCTTGAGTATCTCGATCGTTTCGTCGACCGTCGGCTGGTCGACGTTAATCATCTGGAACCGCCGCTCGAGCGCGGCGTCCTTCTCGATATATTTGCGGTACTCGTTGAGCGTCGTCGCGCCGATGCACTGCAGCTCGCCGCGCGACAGCGCCGGCTTGAGGATATTGGAGGCGTCGATCGCCCCTTCGGCCGCGCCCGCGCCGACGATCGTGTGCAGCTCGTCGATAAAGAGAACGACGTTCTTGGATTTGCGGATCTCGTCCATGACCGCCTTGATCCGCTCTTCGAACTGCCCGCGGTACTTGGTCCCCGCGACCATCAGCGCGAGGTCGAGCGTGATAAGCCGCTTGTCGCGGAGGATCTCCGGCACGTTGCCCGCGACGATCTCCTGCGCGAGCCCCTCGACGATCGCCGTCTTGCCGACGCCGGCCTCGCCGATCAGCACCGGGTTGTTCTTGGTCCGGCGGCAGAGCACCTGGATGACGCGCTCGATCTCGCCCTGCCTGCCGATGACCGGATCGAGCTTCTTCTCGTGTGCGAGGTCGGTGAGGTCGCGGCCGAACGCCTTCAAAGCCGGCGTCTCCCCTCCTTCGCGCCGCTCGGCCGCCTCTCCGCCCTGCGGGCCCTCGCCGCGCTGCGCCGACGGCGATATGCCGCTCTCGAGCTCGTTGAGCACCTCGGCGCGCACCTGCTCGATGTCGATGTCGAGGTTCTTGAGAATACGCGCGGCGACCCCTTCGCCTTCGCGGAGCAGCCCCAGCAGGAGGTGCTCGGTGCCGACGTAGCTGTGCCCGAGGTTCTTCGCCTCCTCGACGGCGAGCTCGATCACCTTTTTCGCGCGCGACGTCAGCGGGATGTCGCCGATCGTCTTCGTCTCCGGCCCGCTGCCGACCGCCTTCTCCACCTCCAGGCGTATCGTCTCGAAATCCAGCCCCATCTTCCGCAGCACGTTGACGGCGACGCCCTGCCCGAGCTTGATGATCCCCAGCAGAAGGTGCTCGGTGCCGATGTAGTTGTGGTTGAAGCGGTCCGCCTCTTTCCTCGCCAGAATGATGACCTGCCGCGCCCTGTTGGTAAATCTGTCGAACATGCATACCCCCGTGAAGTTCGTGATCCGTGATTGGTTACGCGTTACCGGATAATCGTTCCCTGATCAAATTCGCGCGCGCGATATCCCGCCCCGCGGGCTCGAGCTCGTGGCCGGACGCCTTCTGCAGATGCGCCGGTTGGCTCAGCACCATCAGCTCGTTGATCGTCTGCCGCTCGATGTCCCTGATCAGCCCCATGTCGACGCCGAGCCGCAGCGCCGACAGGAGCTCGATCGCTTCCTTGGAGCTGACGATGTGCGCGTTCTTCAACAAACCGTACGAGCGCCCGATGCGGTCCTCCAGCTGCTTCACGTTATTCTTGAGGAGGTGCTCGCGCGCGTTCTTCTCATGGCCGATGATCTGCCGGATCACCTTTTTCAAATTGTCGATGATGTCGGTCTCCGTCTTGCCGAGCGTGACCTGGTTGGATATCTGGAAAAGGTTGCCCTGCGCCTCGGTCCCCTCGCCGTACAGGCCGCGGACCGCGAGTCCCAGCTTGATCACCGCCTGCAGAACCTGGTTGATCTGCTTGGCCATCACCAGCGCGGGCAGGTGGAGCATCACGCTCGCCCGGATCCCCGTCCCCACGTTCGTGGGACACGCGGTGAGGTATCCCCAATCCGGGTGGTACGCGTAGCCGAGCTTCTCGTCCATCCGGTCGTCGAGCCCGTTCATCAGGTCCCACGCCTCGTCGAGCTGGAACCCCGATTTCAGCACCTGGATCCGCAGGTGGTCCTCTTCGTTGATCATCACGCTGTATATCTCGAGGTCGCTGATCGAGATCGCCGCGCCGGCGCCGGCGACCGCGTGCTCGCGGCTGATCAGGTGGCGCTCGACCAGGAACTGCCGGTCCGCCTCGTCGACCTCATTCAGCCGGATAAAGAGCGATCCCTGCATCAGGTCGATGCCGGATAGCGTCTTCTCGACGATCCGCAGGATCTCCTCGCGCTGCTTGACTGTAGCGCGCCCCGGAAAGGGGTAGTCGGGCAGGTTGCGCGCGGTCCTGATGCGGCTCGTCAGGACGATCTCCGCGTCGGGACCCAGCCCCTGGATCCATTCGCTCGTCTTGCTGAGAAGGATGTGTATCTTCATTGCCCTACTGCCCTTTATTCTCCAATTTCTTGATCTCGTCCCGGAGCTTCGCGGCACGCTCGAAATCCTCGCCGGCGATCGCCGCCTGAAGGTCGTCCCTGAGCTTCTTCAGCCGCGCGACACAGCCCAGCGTCGGCTCGAGCTTTTTCGGCACCTTGCCGACATGGTGGTCGCTCTTGTGAATCGCCTCGAGAAGCGGCCCCAGGCTTTTCTTGAAAGTCTCGTAGCAGGCCGGGCAGCCGAGTCGCCCCTTTTTCTTGAAGTCCTTGTAGGTCGTCTTGCACCCGGGGCAGGCGCCGAGATCTTCGCCTTCGGCAGCCTTATCCCACTCGGTCAGGCCGCCGAGCAGGTCGGCGATGGAAAAGGTCGAATGGATCCCGACCCCCTTGCTCACCGCGCACCCCTCGCAGAGGTTCATCTTCTTCATCTTGCCGTTAACGACTTCGGCGTAGTGGACGACCGCTTCGTTCTTTCCGCATATATCGCAATGCATTGCCACCTCATATCTGTCATTCTGAGCGCAGCGAAGAATCTCACAGCTTATTGCTTATCACTGAGATCCTTCGTCGCCTTACGGCTCCTCAGGATGACGTTCGTGCAGCAACTTAGCTTCACTTCGTTCGCCAAGTCGCGCACTCACGTCACTTGCACACCACCTCGGGTTCCGTTTCGATCAGCTTCTTGAACTGCTCCAGGAGCGTCTTCGTCACCGGTCCCGGCTTTCCCGAACCGATAGTGCGCCCGTCGAGCTTTATGACCGGAACGATCTCCGCCGCGGACCCGGTCAGGAAGCATTCGTCGGCGTTATAGATGTCGTGCCGGGACATATCGATCTCGTAGACCATCAGGCCGTTCTTCTCTGCCAGCTCGATCACCGCGTCCCGCGTGACCCCCTTGAGGATCCCCGCCGACGGGCCCGGCGTATAGACCGCATTGTCTTTCACGGTGAAGATGTTGTCTCCGGCGCACTCGGCCACGAAGCCGTTGGCGTTCAGCATCAGCGCCTCGTCCGCTCCGGCGTTGATCGCCTCCATCTTCGCCATGATGTTGTTGAGATAGTTCAGCGACTTCACGCGGGGGCTCATCGCCTCCGACGGCGTCCGCAAGGTCGGGACAGTGATCACGTTCAGCCCCGTGGCGTACAGCTCTTTGGGGTACAGCGCGATCTTATCCGCGATGATGATCACCTGCGGCTGCTGGCAGGTAAACGGGTTCAGGCCGAGGTTCCCTTCGCCGCGCGTCACGATCAGCCGTATATAGCCGTTCTTCAGCCCGCTCAGCTCGACGGTCTTCTTCACGTCCTCGATCATCTTGCCGAAACTCAGCGGTATCTTCAGCATGATGGTCTGCGCCGATTCGTACAGGCGCCTGATATGCTGCGCGAGGCGGAATATCTTGCCGTTGTAGAAGGTGATCCCCTCGAAGACACCGTCGCCGTACAGAAGCCCGTGGTCGTAGACCGATATCTTCGCGTCCTCTTTCGAGTAAAACTTCCCGTTGATGTAGATTTTCATTCGCCCTCTCTTTTAATTGTCCCGAATGTCAATGATGTTCCCGTCCAGCATCCTGATCACGCGCTTCATCTGCGAAGCGATCCTCTCGTCGTGCGTCACGATCACCGTCGTCTGCCCCTGCTCGCGGTTCAGCCGGACCAACAGGTCGATGATCACCTTGCTGTTGTGGCTGTCGAGGTTCCCCGTCGGCTCGTCGGCGAGGAGCAGGTCCGGCCCGTTCATCAGCGCGCGCGCGATCGCCACCCGCTGCTGCTCGCCGCCAGACATCTGCCCCGGCCGGTGAGCCGAGCGCGCCGCCAGGCCGACGTCGCCCAACAGCTTCTCCGCGCGGGACTTAACGTCAGCGCTGCCCGCCTCGCCGCCCGCCAGCGCGGGCAGCATGACGTTCTCGAGCGCGGTGAACTCCGGCAGCAGGTGATAGAACTGAAACACGAACCCTACGCTCCTGCTGCGAAACTGCGACCGTTTCCTGTCGTTCAGCTTGTAGATGTCCGTCTCCCTGACGGAGACCGCCCCCCTTGTCGGCCTGTCGAGCCCCCCCATGATATGCAGCAGGGTGCTTTTCCCGACGCCGCTCGGGCCGGTAATGGCGATAAAATCCCCTTTGCGTACATCCAGCGAGACGCCCCTCAGGACATCGAGGTCTTCGTCCCCCATCCGGTAGACTTTATGAACGTCGACAGCGCGTAAAATTATATCCATATATTATAGGGAAAACATTGTTATAAGTAAATTGAAAACAGATAGATAAAGTACGCTATCGACCTGACGAATATGCGCCGCCCTGGCAGGCCCCGCAGCAAAAAACAAGTATCACTCGTACCGTAGCGCTTCTACGGGATTGAGCCTCGACGCGCGCCATGCAGGATAGACCGCGGCAAGGATCGCCAGGACGACGGCGCACAGGCAGATCGTCGTCAGGTCGCTCCCGTTGATCGTCGCCGGCAGCTTGTCGAGATAGTAGATCTCCCGGGGGAAGACGTCGACGCCCGTCACCTTCGACACCAGCGCCTCGATCGTGCCGATCTTCGCCACGAAGAGGGCGCCACCCGCCGCGCCGATCAGCGTCCCGACGATCCCTATCGTCAGGCCGACCAGAAGAAAGATCCCCATCACGCCGCGCGAGCTCACCCCGATCGATTTCATTATCCCGATATCCTTGGTCTTCTCCATCACCATCATGATCAGGGTGCTGATGATGTTCGTCGCCGCGACGGCGATCGCCAGCACCAGCAGGATGAACATCACGTTCTTTTCCGTCTTCAGCGCCGCAAAGAGGTTCCTGTTCTGGTCGATCCAGCTGTAGGCGTAGAGCGGCGGCCGCAGCTGCGACATCAGCTCCTGCTTCACGATCTCGGCGTTCTCGACCCTGTCGAGCTTGATGCTGACCCCGTGGACGTCGCCGCCGAGGCCGTAGAGCTTCTGGGCGGTCTTGAGGTTCAGGTAGACCAGGTTCGAGTCGTATTCGTACATCCCGTAGTTGAAGAACCCCTTGATCGTGCAGTCGATGATGCGCGACGCCGGGCCGAGCGGCGTCATCACCGTCGACGGGGATATGATCCGTATCCGGTCGCCCGTCATGAGGCCGAACCGCTTCGCCATCTCCTCGCCTATCAGGACGTCGTTGTCGCCCAGGTCGTAGGTGCCGGCCGTGATCTTCCTGCTGAGGTTGGTCACCGTCTTTTCGCGCTCGACGTCGATCCCTCGCGCGACCACGCCGATCACCCGGTTGCGTATCTTGAGGATCACCTGGCCGAAGACGTACGGCGCCGCGGCGGTAACGTGCTTCTGCGCCATCGCCAGGTCGACGAGCTTGTACGGCCCGGACACCGGCGCGTCGGCGCTGATCGTCACCTGCGCGCTCGCCCCGAGGATCTTCTCCTTCATATCCTTCTCGAAGCCGGTCATCACCGCGATGACGATGATGAGCGTCATCACCGACAGCGCCACGCCGCCGACGGAAAGGAAGGTGATGATCGAGATAAACTTCTCTTTCCGCTTGGCGAGCAGATAGCGAAAACTGATAAAGAGTTCGAATGGGAGCATAAATCAATGAGTGATGACCAATGTCCAATTACCAACCCCCAACAAGGTATTCATACTATTACCTTGTTGGACACTGGAAAATCGGTCA
>Ga0116155_10002833_pt1 | contig 11694 bp, 5 predicted proteins | sample AD_UKC032_MetaG_FD_89890 | JGI IMG/M metagenome (GOLD analysis project Ga0116155, IMG submission 89890) | Active sludge microbial communities of municipal wastewater-treating anaerobic digesters from USA - AD_UKC032_MetaG | ecosystem: Engineered > Bioreactor > Anaerobic > Digestate | place: USA...
CCTCCACGCCCGCCGTGTCCGAGGGCACCAGAATGAACGGCGGATCCTTCTCCGCTGCCTCCCCATCGGCGACCGCCAATCCGCCCGCCAGCGCCAGTACCAGCGCCGCACCCAACCCCTTCCATCCGTTCATGACCGCGTCCTCCCGTTCAAGGCCGTCGCGCCTTGACTGTTTCCGCCCAGCCGCCCCGGGGACGGTTCCCGCATGGGACACCCCCGGCGCACCGTTGCAGCGTCTGCATGAGCAATCCCCGGAAGGGGCAAGAAGTTCCGACACTGCGAAAAAGCAACTTCATGTTGGGGGGCGGCATTTGCAGGACGACGTCGCGCGCGGACGTTGAGGGGACACGGGCTTCCAGCCCGTGATTCTTAGGTCGCATCCAGGACCCAAGACCACGGGCTGGAAGCCCGTGCCACCTCAGTGTCCGTCCCCGAGATATTCCCTTCGGTACGGATTTCAGCCTTGAAACGCCCCAACGCGCCATTGCGCGCTGCAATGATCCACCTCGTGAACGGACAGCACAAAGACTCAGGGAAGGTGCTTGCGGACAGGCCCCCCCTTCCCATTCTTCTCCGCGTCCTTTGCGTTCTCCGCGCCTCCGCGTTGGGCGCTCATCCGAGCGCGGCGCCCCCTGCAGGGCTCCGGAAAAAGCGAACGCCCCGCGCCTCTTTCGAGGCGCGGGGCGCGAAATTTAGTGCCGGCGACGTCCTACTCTCCCACAAAGTTGCCCTTGCAGTACCATGGGCGCTGACAGGCTTAACTGCCGTGTTCGGAATGGGAACGGGTGTGGCCCTGTCGCTATGGCCGCCGGCAAAAACCGGGTGTCCTGCGCGGCCCGAAGGCCGCGGGGACGGTTCAAATTTCATTTTGACAGTGAATGCAAGGGGCATATCGCATGTAAGGACGCGGCGCGTACTCGCCGGGGGGCGGCATGCCGCCCCATGATTGCTAAGACCAAGTCTCACGAGTAATTAGTACTGGTCAGCTGAACACGTCACCGTGCTTACACCTCCAGCCTATCAACCTGGTGTTCTACCAGGACTCTTTAGGGGCTTGCGCCCAGGGAAATCTTATCTCTGGATGGGCTTCGTGCTTAGATGCTTTCAGCGCTTATCCCTTCCGGACATAGCTACCCGGCGATGCCACTGGCGTGACAACCGGAGCACCATAGGTCCGTCCATCCCGGTCCTCTCGTACTAGGGACAGATTCCATCAAATTTCCTGCGCCCGCATAGGATAGGGACCAAACTGTCTCACGACGTTTTAAACCCAGCTCGCGTACCACTTTAATCGGCGAACAGACGAACCCTTGGGACCTGCTTCAGCCCCAGGATGTGACGAGCCGACATCGAGGTGCCAAACCTCCCCGTCGATATGAACTCTTGGGGGAGATAAGCCTGTTATCCCCGGCGTACCTTTTATCCGATGAGCAACGGCCCTTCCATACGGTACCGCTGGATCACTAAGCCCTGGTTTCCCACCTGCTCGACTTGTAGGTCTCGCAGTCAAGCTCCCTTATGCCTTTACACTCTTCGCATGGTTTCCAAACATGCTGAGGGAACCTTTGGGCGCCTCCGTTACTCTTTTGGAGGCGACCGCCCCAGTCAAACTACCCACCAGACACTGTCCTCCGCCCGGATTCACGGGTTCGGAGTTAGGATTCAATAACAACCAGGGTGGTATTCCAAGGGTGACTCCACCGAAGCTTGCGCTCCAGCTTCGACGTCTCCCACCTATCCTATACAAGTTGCAACTAAACCCAATATCAAGCTGTAGTAAAGGTGCACGGGGTCTTTCCGTCCTTATGCGGGTAACGAGCATCTTCACTCGTATTACAACTTCACCGGGCCCGCTCTCGAGACAATGCTCGGATCGTTACGCCATTCGTGCAGGTCGGAACTTACCCGACAAGGAATTTCGCTACCTTAGGACCGTTATAGTTACGGCCGCCATTAACCGGGGCTTCGGTTCAAGGCTTCGCTTGCGCTGACCTCTCCCGTTAACCTTCCGGCATTGGGCAGGCGTCAGTCCCTATACGTCGTCTTGCGACTTTGCAGAGACCTGTGTTTTTAGTAAACAGTCGCCCGAGCCACTTTAGTGTCACTTCCGGCAGCTCCGGCCGCGAGGGCCTTCACCGACGGTAGCACCCCTTCTTCCGAAGTTACGGGGCTAATTGGTCGAGTTCCTTGAGAGCGGATCACCCGAGCGCCTTAGAATACTCTTCTCGTCCACCTGTGTTGGTTTGCGGTACGGGCACCCGCAGCCTCGCTAGAGGTTTTTCTTGGCAGTGTGGAATCAGACAATCCGCGTCCCTCCGAAGAGATTCGCGTCCCTTAACGCCTCAGCCTTGTGCAGCCCGGATTTGCCTGGACTGCGGCCCACACGCTTAGACTGCCATCCGATAGGCAGCTGTCCTATCCTCCTGCGTCACCCCATTGCTCAAACGGCTGCAAGGTGGTACAGGAATCTTTGCGCCTGTTTTCCATCGCCTACGCCTTTCGGCCTCGGCTTAGGACCCGACTAACCCCGGGAGGATTCACCTGGCCCGGGAACCCTTGGACTTTCGGCGGGAGGGATTCTCACCCTCCTTTTCGTTACTAATGCCGGCATGATCGCTTCCATCCGGTCCACACGTCCTTTCGGTCGCGCTTCAACCCTGAATGGAATGCTCCCCTACCACTGCTCCCGAAGGAGCAATCCGCAGCTTCGGTATCATGCTTAGCCCCGTTACATTTTCCGCGCACAATCACTCGACCAGTGAGCTATTACGCACTCTTTAAATGAGTGGCTGCTTCTAAGCCAACATCCTGGTTGTTTGTGCAATTGCACCTCGTTTCACACTGAGCATGATTTTGGGACCTTAGCTGGCGGTCTGGGCTGTTGCCCTTTCGAATACGGAGCTTATCCCCCGCATTCTTACTGCCACGATTCCACAAACGGTATTCGGAGTTTGGTTGGGTTCAGTAATCTGGTGAGACCCCTAGCCCATCCAGTGCTCTACCCCCGCTTGCTACCACGTGACGCCGCCCCTAAAGGCGTTTCGGGGAGAACCAGCTATAACCGAGTTTGATTGGCCTTTCACCCCTATCCACAACTCATCCAAACCCTTTTCAGCGGATACTGGTTCGGGCCTCCATCTCCTTTTACAGAGACTTCACCCTGGTCATGGATAGATCACTCGGATTCGGGTCTACTCCATACGACTATGCGCCCTATTAAGACTCGCTTTCGCTTCGGCTTCGGACCATAAGCCCTTAACCTTGCCGCATAGAGTAAGTCGCCGGCTCATTATGCAAAAGGCACGCGGTCAGACTTTGCCTTTCGGCCATAGTCCTCCCACTGATTGTAGGCATGCGGTTTCAGGTTCTATTTCACTCCCCTCTCGGGGTGCTTTTCACCTTTCCCTCACGGTACTGGTTCACTATCGGTCACTGAGTAGTACTTAGCCTTAGGAGATGGGCCTCCCAGATTCACACGGGGTTCCACGTGACCCGCGCTACTTGGGAACACACACAGGGGGGCCGCTTCTTTTCGCCTACGGGGCTGTCACCCTCTATGGCCCGACTTATCCAGACGGGTTCGGCTAAAAAACGGCTTTGTAACCCCCCGGGGAGTCCATAAACTCCCCAAGGTGCGTCCCGCAACCCCACATGCACAACGGTCATGGCCTTACATACATGTGGTTTGGGCTGTTCCGCGTTCGCTCGCCACTACTAGCGGAGTCGCTGATTGCTTTCCTTTCCTCCAGGTACTAAGATGTTTCAATTCCCTGGGTTGGCTTCGCCGGCCTATGAATTCAGCCGGCGATCACCGGGGTTTGCCCGGCGGGGTTGCCCCATTCGGAGATCCACGGGTAAGCTTGCATTCCAGCAAACCGTGGCTTTTCGCAGGTAGCTACGTCCTTCATCGCCTCTCAGTGCCAAGGCATCCACCGCACGCCCTTCCTAACTTGGTCAAAAAAATGACCCGGTCGGTTCGTCACAGACGAGACGTCCGGGCTTTCCCGGACGAGTACTCATCGCGCTATTCTTACGTGCTCTATGTTACCCTTGCATTCAACTGTCAAAGATCGTTGCGGCTTCCGCCGCGAAACCTGTCCGCGTTCACCGCGCCCGCGCTGGTGGAGATGACCGGGATCGAACCGGCGACCTCAGGCTTGCAAAGCCCGCGCTCTCCCAACTGAGCTACATCCCCGGCGCGGCCCGCGCGACGCCTGCGTTGTCAAAATGGTGGGCCTGAGTAGAATCGAACTACCGACCTCACGCTTATCAGGCGTGCGCTCTAACCAACTGAGCTACAGGCCCACGCGGGGCGCGCCCCGGAGGGCGCTCCTTGAACGCTGAATACGATGCACGAGAGGGAAACCGCGCCTGTGATCGACCTTGGAACGCCCCGAAGGGCGGTTCCATGGGTACTCCCTAGAAAGGAGGTGATCCAGCCGCACCTTCCGGTACGGCTACCTTGTTACGACTTCATCCCCCTTACCAAACACACCTTAGGCACCTCCCTCCCTGAAAGGGTTGGGCCAGTGACTTCGGGTGCACCCGGCTCGGGTCATGTGACGGGCGGTGTGTACAAGGCCCGGGAACGTATTCACCGCGCCATGGCTGATGCGCGATTACTAGCGATTCCGACTTCATGGAGTCGAGTTGCAGACTCCAATCCGAACTGAGACCGGCTTTTTGAGATTGGCTCCACCTCGCGGTATCGCTGCTCATTGTACCGGCCATTGTAGCACGTGTGTCGCCCCAGGCGTAAGGGCCGTGATGACTTGACGTCATCCCCACCTTCCTCCGACTTATCGCCGGCAGTCTTCACAGAGTTCCCGGCCGAACCGCTGGTAACTGTGAATAGGGGTTGCGCTCGTTGCGGGACTTAACCCAACATCTCACGACACGAGCTGACGACAGCCATGCAACACCTGTCTCGGGGCTCCTTGCGGCACCCCCGTGTTTCCACGGGGTTCCCCGGAAGTCAAGCCTGGGTAAGGTTCTTCGCGTTGCCTCGAATTAAACCACATGCTCCACCGCTTGTGCGGGCCCCCGTCAATTCCTTTGAGTTTCACCCTTGCGGGCGTACTCCCCAGGCGGTGTGCTTAATGCGTTAACTGCGGCACGGAAGGGGTCGATACCTCCCGCACCTAGCACACAACGTTTACGGCGTGGACTACCAGGGTATCTAATCCTGTTTGCTACCCACGCTTTCGAGCCTCAGCGTCAGTTTCGTGCCAGAAGACCGCTTTCGCCACTGGTGTTCCTCAGGATATCTGAGCATTTCACCGCTACACCCTGAATTCCATCTTCCTCTCACGAACTCAAGACAGGCAGTATCCGAAGCAAGTCCGAGGTTAAGCCCCGGATTTCCACTTCAGACTGACCCGTCCGCCTGCGCTCCCTTTACGCCCAGTAATTCCGAACAACGCTCGGGACCTCCGTATTACCGCGGCTGCTGGCACGGAGTTAGCCGTCCCTTATTCCTAAGGTACCGTCAGGCCGGGGACATTTCCTCCCCCGGCTGTTCTTCCCTCAGAAAAGAGCTTTACGACCCGAAGGCCTTCATCACTCACGCGGCATGGCTGGATCAGGCTTTCGCCCATTGTCCAATATTCCCTACTGCTGCCACCCGTAGGTGTCTGGACCGTGTCTCAGTTCCAGTGTGGCCGATCAACCTCTCAGCTCGGCTACCCATCGAAGCCTTGGTGGGCTGTTATCCCGCCAACTAGCTAATGGGGGGCGGACTCATCTCCTGGTGACGCCGTGAAGCGCCTTTCTTTGCCGGGCATGGACCCGGCAATCACATGCGGTATTAGCGGCCGTTTCCAGCCGTTATCCCCCGCCAGGAGGCAGATTATCCACCTGTTACTCACCCGTTCGCCGCTAACGCCTCTCCGAAAAGAGACGCCCGCTCGACTTGCATGTATGAAGCCTGCCGCCAGCGTTCGTTCTGAGCCAGGATCAAACTCTCCGTATAAACCTTGACGGCCCCGGGTTGCCCCGGCGCCGGACTGGTTGGATTGTCTGATTCCCATGTTCGAATCACTCGAAAAGGAATCGTCTTGGGGATGGCCTGCGGCCAAGGCCGCCTGCCATCCTGCACAAGCTACGATCTCATCTCTCGTACATCGTATTCAATTTTCAAAGAGCGCCTGCCCCTCGCGGGGCCCGGACCGTCTCTCAACGGGCCATACAGTCTACCACCCGTGAGAGGCCCATGTCAACCTTCCGCTCCCCTTTTTTTTCGGGGGGGTCGGAGGCCGGGTTGCCCCGGCGGCTGACCGGTTATGCCCGGTCCGAAAACCGGAATAACCATCATACCGATTAAACTGTCCTGTTGTCAACTTTCTTCCCACCCCGCGCAACCGAGCCGTTTGGCCGGTGGGGGGAGGCCGCATGCCGCTCAAGGCAAGCGGATGACAACTTTACCACGCTCACGGACCCGATGTCAACCTTTTCGTCCGCGCCCTTTCGGGCCGCCGGACAGGCGCGCAACGGGCACCAGCGAACGGACGAACAGTATGGCAAATATCCGGGGGCCGTGTCAAGCAACGCGCCCCCCTTTTTTTCGGGGCCCTTTTTCGGGGGCCGACGGGCTTTCCACGGGGCCGCTTTATCTGTGACAGTATAGACAATATGAGTGCTAAAGGGGGTTCGCGAAATGAAACTCCGCCGCGCGCACTCACATGCCGTAGGAGCGCAGCTTGTACACGAGGCTGCGGCGGCTGATGCCGAGCAGCTCCGCGGCCCGCGTCTTGTTGCCGCCGGTCTTCTCCAGCGCCTCCAGAATCGCGCGCCGCCGAATCTCCCCCATGTCGCCGACGAGCACCCCGCCGCGCGCGGGGTCCGCGTCCGCGCGCGGCCGCCCCACGGCCGGCGGCAGGTCGCCCGGCAGGATCACCGCGCCCGTGGAGAGGATGGCCGCGCGCTCGAGGGCGTTGCGCAGCTCGCGCGCGTTTCCCGGCCAGTCGTGCGCGGCCACGAGCCGTTCGGCGGCGGACGAGAGGCGCCTGCGGTGGGGCCGCAGAAAGTGGGCCGCGAGGGGGAGGATGTCCTCGCGGCGCTCGCGCAGCGGCGCGATGCGCACGGGGAACGCATTGACGCGGTAGTAGAGGTCCCCGCGGAAGCGCCCGGCGGCGACCTCGGCCTCGAGGTCGCGGTTGGTGGCGGCGACGATGCGCGCGTCGCTGCGCAGCTCCTCCCCGCCGCCGACGCGGCGGAAGGCGCCGGACTCCAGCGCGCGCAGGAGTTTCGGCTGCACCTCCGGGGGCAGCTCGCCGATCTCGTCGAGGAAGAGGGTGCCGCCGTGGGCGGCCTCGAGGCATCCCGCGCGCCGCGCTTCGGCGCCGGTGAAGGCGCCCCGCTCGTGGCCGAAGAGGTGGCTCTCGAAGAGGGCGGGCGGCACGGCGCCGCAGTTGACGGCGACCCACGGCCCCTGCGGGCGCGCGCCCCATTCATGCAGGAGCCGCGCGAGCACCTCCTTGCCCGTGCCGCTCTCGCCGAGGAGCAGCACCGTGATGTGCGCGGGCGCGGCGCGCCGCACGGCGCGCAGGGTCTCGCGCATGGACGCGCTCTCGGCGACCACCCCGGGGGGCGGCGCGTCCGCGTCGCCGCGGCCGGGGGCGCCCAGGGCGTCCTCCACCGCCGTGAGCAGCTCGTCCAGGTCCACGGGCTTCTCCAGATAGTCGAGGGCGCCGGCCTTCACCGCGGCGACGGCGTCGCGCAGGTCCATGTACGCGGTGAGCAGCATGACGCGCGGCGGGCGCTCCGTCTGCTGGAGCCGGGCGAGCACCTCCAGCCCGCCCAGGTCGGGCAGGCGCACGTCGAGGAGCATGAGGTCGCACGCCGCGCCGCGCGCCAGCGCCTCGGCGCCCGTGGCCCACTCGGTCACGGCGAAGCCGGCCGCCTCCAGCGCGCCCCGCAGCAGAATCCGCTGCGCCGGGTCGTCGTCCACCACCGCGACGGCGGGTCTGGGGCGCGCCTCATCCATCGCGCGCGGTCTCCAGGTCCTCCAGCGATACAACGGTGCCCCGGCCCGGGGCGGGGGCGATCTCCAGCCGCCAGCCGTGGGCGGCGGCGGTCTCGCGCACCAGCGCCAGGCCCAGGCCGCACCCCCCGGGGAAGCGGCTGAAATACGGCGTGCCCACGCGAGGCAGGTCCTCCGGCGCGATGCCGCAGCCCGTGTCGCGCACGCGCAGCGCCGCGCGGCCGCCCGCCGCCGACGCCTCCACGCGCAGTGTCCCGCCGTCGGGCATGGCGCGCAGGGCGTTGATCATCAGGTTCATCAGCGCGCGCCGCAGCTGCGCGGGGTCCGCCGCCGCCCGCAGGTCCGCCGGGACGGCGCTCTCCAGCGCAACCCCCTGCGCGGCGGCCTCGTCGCGCAGCAGGCCCAGCAGCCCGTCCACGGTCTCCGCGAGGCGCACCGGCTCCGGCGCGGGCGCCTGGGGCCGCGCGAACAGGAGCAACCCGTCCAGCTGCGCCACAATGCGGTCCGCCTCGTCCACGATGGTCCGCGCGCGCTGCCGCGTCTCGTCGGGGACGCCGGGCGCGCCGCCCAGAGCCTGCGCCATTCCGCGCACCACGGCCAGCGGGTTCTTCGTCTCGTGGGCCAGCCCCGCGCCGAGCTGGGCCAGCCGCTCCTGGTGCGCCGCCCGCGCCTCCGCCAGCGCCAGCCGCTCCCGCAGGCCGCGCTGCCGCCGCGCCGCGCCCCACAGCGCCGCCGCCATCCACCCGGCAAGCAGCACGCCCGCGCCGAGCAGGCCGCTCCGCGCGCGCACCCCGGCGAGCGCCGCCCGCGCCTCCCCCGTGTCCAGGCACATCACCAGCCGGTACGGCCCCGGCGGCAGGGGTTCCCACCCCGGACCGCCGCCCTGGCCGCCCCCGGGCCCCCAGCCCCGGCCCCGCATGCCGTGTGCGGGCGCGGGGCCGTTGACCGGATGAACGCCCAGCTTCGGCAGCATCCGCGCGCAGCGGCAGCCTTCGGGGGCGAAGGGGGACTCCCCCGCGCCCTCGCACGCGCCGCCGTCAAACAGCACTTCGCCATCGACGGTCTCCAGGCGGAGCGCGGCCACCTGCGGCGAGTCCACCACGCCGCCCAGGGCCTCCAGCAGCGCGTCGGGCAGATACCGCCCGCCCCGGGCCTGCGCGTGGGCGATGTGCTCGGCCACGTCCAGCAGCAGTTCCCGCCGCGCGGCCTGTTCGCGCTCCAGCGCGCGGCGCCCGGCGGAATAACTCGCCCCCCCGCACGCCGCCGCCAGCAGCACCGTCAGGAGAAGCAGAGACACCCCCCTCGCCGAGGGGGGTGTCCGTCGTTCAGTGTCTTTGTCCATGCCCTTGGGCATTCCATGCTCCCGGACGCCTCAGCGTCCCCGGCCGCGCCGCGCGCCCCGGTCCAGGCCCGCATCGCCCGTGGACCAGCGGAGCCGGGTGCTGCCGCCTGCGGACACATTCCGCACGCCCCGACCCTGGCCACGGCCCGCCGGGCAGGCCGCAGGGGCGCTGTCGCACACCCCGTCGCCGTCCGCGTCCACAAAGTTGTCGCATTTCCCGTCCTGATCCGCATCAGCAAAGTTCGGGCACGCGCCCCGGCCCTGGCCACGCCCGCCGGCCATGCACCGGCCCCGGCCCTGCGGGCACGCCGCGGGCGCGCTGTCGCACACCCCATCGCCGTCCGCGTCCACAAAGTTGTCACACTTCCCGTCGCTGTCCGCGTCCGCGAAATTCGGGCACGCGCCCCGGCCCTGGCCACGCCCGCCGGCCATGGACCGGCCCCGGCCCTGAGGGCACGCCGCGGGCGCGCTGTCGCACACCCCGTCCCCGTCCGCGTCCACAAAGTTGTCGCACTTCCCGTCGTTGTCCGCGTCCGCGAAGTTCGGGCACGCGCCCCGGCCCTGGCCACGTCCACCGGCCATGCACCGGCCCCGACCCTGAGGGCACGCCGCGGGCGCGCTGTCGCACACCCCGTCCCCGTCCGCATCCACAAAATTGTCGCACTTCCCATCGTTGTCGGCGTCCGCGAAGTCCGCGCACACGCCCCGGCCCTGGCCCCGGCCGCCGGCCATCGCGCAGCCGCGCGGGCAGTTCGCCGGCGCGTTGTCGCACACCCCGTCGCCGTCCGCGTCGGTGAACGCGGGCCGCGCGGGGGTGGCGGCGGTGTTCGGCGCCTGCGCAACAGCCGTCGCGCCCAACACGAGCGCCGCCAGCATCATCAGCATCGTTCGGTTCGTCTTCATGGCTTCGGTCTCCCTGCGGCCTTCGCCGCGGTTGTTCTTTCAGGTTCCACCAGGGAGAGGAACAAGAACCGTGCCAGTCATTTCCCTTGTTTTGCCGGGGGCCGCCCCTGCAATTTGGGGCATTTCCCGCAAAATCCTGCAAAAAATGCAGTGCAACCCGGAACGCCGCCCCGGGAGCGCCGCTTAACCCGTCATGGCGAGCGAAGCGAAGCCATCCCGTTTCCGCCGCGGCGGTGCCTGCACGCGATTGCTTCAGGCGCTCCGCGCCTTCGCAATGACGGGCGGACATCCGGACTGTCTGCCCTTCAACTGTTCCGGCGGCCGTTGCCGTAGAGCGCCAGGGTCTCCGCGAGCATCTCGGCCACCTCGCGCCGCAGCGCTTTCGGCTCCAGCAGCTCCGCCTCGCTGCCAAACCCCAGCACCCACGACTTCACCTCCGGCCGGCTCGACGCCGTGAAGGTCAGCACGAGAGACCCGTCGCGGCGGCGGCGGAAGTGCTGGTCGGCGCTCCAGCGCCGCTCGGAGACATAGGTGGCCACGGCGGCGGAGAAGGCCACCCGCACGCGGAACGGCGGGTCGAAGTCGAAACCGAAGAGCCCCTTGCGGCTCGTGTCCTTTCCGGGGGAGAAGGGGGTGTCGGTCAGCGCGGCGCGGACAATGCGGTGCACGGCCAGCGTGATCGGCTTCTTGTCGCCCAGCGGGGTGCCGTCGGGCGCGAAGCGCCGCCCGCGCACATAAAAGGCCTCGCGGAACGCGACCAGTTTGAGCGGGCCAATGAGGTGCTCCCGCACCTCGCCGCCCAGCTTGTTGCGGTACACCACGCGGCACAGGCGGCGGGCGATCATCCCCTCCTGCAGCGTCTCCAGATGGCTGTGGAAGGGCGTGTAGTCGATCATGCCCTTACCCCGGCTCTCCGCCAGGGCCGGCGGCATGTCCGCGCCGTCCGTCGTCAGGAAAGCCGCCGCGCCGATGGTCCGGTTGATCTCCTCCTTCACCTTCGCGGGCAGCAGGTGCTGCACGATGTCCTTGCACAGGCACAGGTAGCGCAGGGCGTGGGCGTCCACTGCCACCCCGGCGGGCATCGTCTTCGGCGTGACGCGGAAGTACCGGTTGTTCCCCTCCATCCAGCTCTCCACCGTGATCCCCGGCACCCGTTCCAGGCTCTCCAGCATCCGCAGCACCGTCTGCCGCGAGCAGCGGAAAATCCCGGCCAGACGGGTCAGCGAATACTGCCGCCCGTTCGACCCCAGCAGCAGGAGAAGCTGCACCAGCCGCAGCCCCGGCGAACCGAACGTGTCCCGAGCCACTCGCAAACCCTCCGGATGACGGCCTCCGCAAAACAGACACCGGATGCCATGATGCACCATTCCCCCCGGCGATGCAACCCCCCGCGCGCGCGGGTTGCCCCCGCGGCGGCCCGGGGGATAGAGTGGAGCCGCACCCCAACGGGAAAGGAGGCGGCCATGCG
>Ga0116155_10002836_pt1 | contig 11688 bp, 9 predicted proteins | sample AD_UKC032_MetaG_FD_89890 | JGI IMG/M metagenome (GOLD analysis project Ga0116155, IMG submission 89890) | Active sludge microbial communities of municipal wastewater-treating anaerobic digesters from USA - AD_UKC032_MetaG | ecosystem: Engineered > Bioreactor > Anaerobic > Digestate | place: USA...
AAAACCACGTCCGGGTGGCGTTCTGCCGCTTGTTCAAACACTGGAGCGAAGGTGCGACATGGGCCACACCAGGGGGCCCAGAAGTCGATGACCACAATCGGGTGGTTGTTGATGGTGTCTTCGAAGTTGTCTTTGGTCAGCTCAATGACGGCCACGCTGGCCTCCGTTCTTGCGGGCCACCTGCTGGCCCCAAAAATGTCGCGGCACTTTAGCCGCCACACCCGGGCGAAGCAACGGCGAGTTTCTTGCAGCGCCAGCACTTCATATTACCATAGGACCATGATTTTTGTGGGGATCGATCCCGGTGGCAAGAACCGGTTTGCCGCATCGACGTTGTACTACAACGGGCGGTTACCGGCGTCGTTGATTGCTTCTAAGGTGCACTCCGGCGTGGATGACGTCTTGGCCGACGTGGTGGGGCAGACGGGCGAATGGTCGGAGTTGACGGCCGTCGCGATTGCGGCGCCGCTCACCTGGTCAGGCGTACCTAGCGGTTGGCGTAACTGCGACGTTGTGGCGCGGCGGCTGTTACCCGATTGGGTGCCGAAGAGTTGGTGGAGGCCCCCAAACGTCCTGTCCGGCGCGGTGGCCGTGCAGGGGCCAGCGTTGGCCTGGGCGCTGGCGCGCGAGATTAAGGGCGGGGTCCTGCCCCAACACAAAACCTTTGAGACTCACCCACGCGCGTCGTTGGCGTTGGTCGCTTGCGATCTGCGCGCGGCGATTTTGGGCTACCAACGTCGAGAGGCGACCGCGGCGGAGCAACGCAAACATGTCGCTCGTATTGTTGAGCACTTTGTTGACGCGGGGATTGTGCGGATCGAGACCAAACCCCCGGTGACTGGCGACGAGTTGCAGGGGCTCATTTGTGCACTGACGGCACTTGGGGCGTGTGCACCAGAGACGGGTCTCGTGGTGCACGAGCTCGAAGGGGGCGACATCCGCCCGGTTGGAAAGCGTTCTTTGGCGCTTCTTAAAGCCCTGCCGTAATTCCTCGTGACGCCTCGGGCGGGTTGATCGCGCGAGCATCGAACCCCAATGCAGGGGTGCTTCACAATTTCTCCTATCTCTGTCATGGGTACGCCGCTTTCACCCCGGAAACGTGGTGACACAGGAAGGAATACCCATGACCCAATCATTGATGGTCGTTGCGACAGAAGACGGTGCGGGCAAGAGCCTTGTCACCCTAGGGCTCTTGGACCAGTTCGAACGCCAAGGCGCGCGAGCCTGCTACTTTAAACCGGTAATTATTTCCCAAACTGGCGATCGCGCCGCGCGGGATGCCCGGTTTATTCAAAAGGCGTTGCAGCTGAAGACTCCGGTGGAAATGCTGACCGCAGTCGATAGCAACGACGTGACCTGCGCCATCAAGGCGAATCGTTACGATGACGTGATGGACCGCATCATGGAGGCCCACGGCAAGTTGGCTGCCACCCATGATGTGATGGTGTGTGAAGGCGTTGATTCGATGCGCGCCTTCCCGTCGCTCAACTCCGATATCAACATCGACATCGCGAAAAACATTGGCGCGACGCTGTTGCTTGTTACCAGCGCGCGCGGGTTGAACGCCGACGAGATCGTCTCGAACATCACGCTTGCTCGCTCCCGGCTTGAAGAGCGCGGCGCAGAGGTGTTCGGCGTGGTGGTGAACTGTGTCGACCCAAAGAAGCATGAAGATCTTGCCGACGTGCTGCATCGCACGCTGGCCCAAGAGAAGGTGAATCTGGTCGGCGTGATTCCTGATCTGCCGGTGCTCACGAGCGTGCGGATGCGCGACGTGGTGCGCAAGCTAAACGCTCAAGTGCTGCTCGGCGAAAACGACCTCGAAAGCCGCATCAATGGCGTGCTGGTCGCGGCGATGGGCCTCGAAAACGCGCTGCACTACTTCGAAGATACCTGTCTCATCATTACGCCTGGCGACCGCGAAGAGATCTTGCTGGCGGCTGCTGCTTCGTTTGCTTGTGACAACGTGCCGCGCCCCGGCGGCGTGGTACTTACCGGCGGTTTCGAGCCGCGGCGCAAAGTGATGGAACTGGTGTCCCGCCTGAGTAAGGGCCGCTTGCCCATCTTGCGCGTGCCGGACGCCACCTATCCCACCGTCATTGCGGTGAACAGCATCGAGCCGGTGATGGAGGAGAACCAAGATGACAAGGTCTTGGCTATCCGCAACGCCTTCGAAGAGTACGTCGAGACCGACAAGGTGATGGGACAGAAGTTCGCGCCGAAGCGCGCTGTGCTCACACCGCGTCGCTTCTTGCGTGACCTACGCGCGCGGGCTCAACATCAGCGCCGCATTATTGTGCTGCCTGAGTCCGAAGTGGATCGCATCGTGAAAGCGGCGGCCGAAGTGCGTCGCCAAGACATTGCTGACGTCGTTTTGTTGGGCAACCCAAGCGAGGTGCACAAGTACGCGAAACAATTGGGTGTCAGCCTCGATGACCGCGTGCAGGTGGTGGATCCGAAGAGCGATCCGCAGTTCGACGAGTACGTAAAGACGCTGTTCGACCTGCGCAAGCACAAGGGCATGACCGAAGATGTGGCTCGCGACTTGATGAGCGACCGGACCTATTTCGGCACGATGATGGTGCACAAGGGCCGGGCGCACGCGATGGTCTCCGGCGCCACCACAACCACGGCGGCGACGTTGCGTCCTGCTTTTGAGTTTGTGAAGTGCAAGCCTGGCGTCTCCAGCGTCTCCAGCGTCTTCTTCATGTGCTTGCCCGACCGCGTACTGGTGTACGGCGATTGCGCCGTGGTGCCGAAGCCCACCGCCGAGCAACTCTCCGAGATTGCAATGATGAGCGCAGACACGGCCAAGGCATTCGGGATCGATCCCAAGGTCGCGATGCTGTCGTACTCCACCGGCACGTCCGGCACCGGTCCCGACGTCGACTTTGTGCGCAAGGCGACGGAGCTCGTGCGCAAGGCGCGACCGGAGCTGAGCGTCGAAGGTCCCATCCAATATGACGCGGCCATCGACCCCGGTGTCGCGAAGACCAAGCTGCCTGATAGCAAGGTGGCCGGCCAAGCCACGGTGTTCATCTTCCCCGACCTGAACACGGGCAACATCGGCTACAAGGCTGTGCAGCGCTCGGCCAAGGCGATCGCCATTGGCCCGATCTTGCAGGGTCTGAACAAGCCAGTGAACGACCTGTCGCGTGGTGCGACCATCACCGACATTGTGAACACGGTGATGTTCACGGCGATCATGTCGCAGGTTCAGAAGTAGCTAGGGCGCGATCTTCAACTCAAAGGGTGGTAGTCCGGTGGCGATTGGGCCTTCCGGACTACCGCCTCCGAGGCTCACCCGCCACACCCCTTCTGTCGCATCGCTCGACCGATTTCCTACATAAGCACGGCCCTGTGGGTCAATTGCCAAGCCGGATAACGTGAACCCGGGAGAGGTGTAGAGCGTGGTCATTCCAGCGCCATCGCCGTGTACCAGTCGCATTTCCGTGGGGGTCCATGCGTCGGGCACCGCGACCACTGCGACCCAAGAACCGTCGTTTGCCTGCTCGACGAAGCTGGGTGGACCTGCGAGCGTTGTGCCACTCACGACGATCTCCGTGCTGCCGTCCAACGGGCTCACCGCCGCAATGCCGAAGGTCGTGTCCGTGACGAAGTCGCCTTGGCAACCGACAGCCACGCGGCCATCGGGTAACAACGTCAGCCCCGTGTAAGGGTTGGCGAGCGGTAGGTCTAACGCTTGAACGCCCGCGGTGGTGTTGTCGGTGTCCACGATGGTAAGCGACACAGCATCAAGTGCCACCACGCTGCCGTTGCGTATCGGTGCCCATGTCGTAAGCATGTCGAGGTGTTGGAGGCTTACAAAAACGCGGTTACCTACGAGCAGCAGCTGGTCCATTTCAGGTCGGCCATCGGGGTCATCGACAGCGAAGGCCGCAAGGTCCGGGCCGTTCGTGACCACCACCGGGTCCAAGGTGAGCACGCGCATTTTTGTGTCGTCATAGCAACTGAACAGGAAGCGGTCGTCTTGTAGCTGTACCACATCGTGTGGGGCACATCCGGGCAGGCGCAGCTGGGCGACAACGTCCAAGTTGGCATCCAAGAGTGTCAGACCGGAGGAATCGCTGCTCCGGTCAAGCACGATAGCCTGTTCGCCGAAGATCCGAAGTGCCGCATCGCTGGGCAGAAGCGCTTGGTTAATGGCCGCGGTCGTGGGGTCGTCGGTGGAGAAGAGATCGAGGCTGCCAGTTTCATAGTCGGTGGTGACGACCATGAGAGTGTTGGCATCAAGCGTCAAACCGGGGACCACAGGCATCGGGTCGGTGTCACCGCCACAGGCGTGACTCGTGATGATGACTGCCAAGGGGATCCACTGTTTCAGTCTCATGGCATGCTCCACGTGATGCCGGCGAAATAACTTCGACCGGGAATAGGATATCCGAGAAAATCTGCGAGTGCGCCCGTGCCTTCGCGGTCGCGTGGCAGCGGGATGTCGTGGGACAGGGCGTCGAAGAGATTGCGTACCGACAAGTCGATGCCGAGGCCTAGCGTGGGAACAGCTGCATGTGCAGCGACGTTCGACAGCCAACGCGAGGGGACCGGTTGCTGCAGGTTGGCGCGGTCGAGGTAGGCGTGTGAGGCAAAGGAGAGCTCATAGGTCAGAGCATAGGTGTCGTTACCCAAGCGGGCGCGGGCGTTGATGCGGTGGCGCGGGAAGCCTGGCAGTTGTTTGTTGAAAGCCGACGGGATATCGCCACGGTCACGTGCGTCCAAGAACGTGTAGCCGAGATCGACGCTGCCATAGGGCATCTTGGCGCCAAGCGCCGCTTCGAGGCCCCGGTTGCGGGTGCGCCCCAAGTTCTGGGCGGCCAACCAGTGTTGGCTCACCATCACGGGTACGATCAGGTTACGCTGTACCGCGCCAAAGCCCACCAACTCGGCATGCAGCGCGAGACGTTGTACGGGGTGCACGTCGCAGGTGACTCCCAGGTCGCCCGACCAAGCACTTTCGGCTTTGAGGTCGGGCGTACCGCGGCTGGTGATCATGTCGCCAAAACGTTCGAGTAAACTCGGCATTCGGTGACTTCGCCCGCCGCTGATGTGCAGTGTGCAGGGGGCAAGCATGAGGCGGCTGCCCAATCGAGGACTGGCTTGGGTGGGGATCGCCTGGCGGCTGCTCGCAAAGACGTCGCGGCCGGCATCCACGCGCACCGCCGGTTCCAGGATCCAGCCATCAACAAACTCCGCCCGATGCGTCAGCCCCAGCGCCAGTTGTGCGCGTCGCCTATCGAGGGTGAGCGGATCGTAGGTTGTGGTGGGGCCTTTAGATCGTTGCTGGAACCAGTGCTGGGCTATGCGCACAAAGAGGCTGGATTCATGGCGCAGGCCGCCCAACAATGTCAGTTCGGCGTCGCTTCCAACTTGACCTAAGCGGGCGTCGGCCCGGGCTATGCGCAAGTTCATTTCGTCGTCGGGGTCATCGTAGCGGCGGTTGGAGAGCAACCCATCTGCCGCCGCGCTCAGCTCAAACCGGCCCTCCCACAGGCGCGTGCGGCGCAACGATAGACGCGCTGTTTCCTCGTGTTGACGCGTGTGGGCGCTGACCGTGCGCATTTGCCCGGTGCCCGCGATGCCTTGCTCGCGCATGGCGGCGCTGGTTAACAGGCGCAGCGTGCTGTCGTTGGGTCCGGGCAGGTCTACGGTGGCGCGGGCCTGCAGGCTGTCTTGGGCATTGTTGTGACGCCGCTCGACGATATCGTCGTCGGGTTCGTAGACTGTGCCTTGGTTGCTGTAGTAGCGGAAATCGCCTTGGCTTTTGCGGTAACCCACAAACGTGGTGACGCCCGCGCCGGCCACGGGACCCAAAGCGGCCGCCGTCAGTTGATAGGTGTGCGCCGAGCCCACGCCCGCGCTGCTTTTGAGTTGCAGGTGATCGCCGGCCACGGGTGGGAGCAAGCGAACCACGCCGCCTAACGGGCTTGGGAAACGCGCGGGTGCGAGGCCGCGATAGACCTCGATGCGATCCAGGCTTTCGGCCATTGCCAGGCTTAAGTCGACAAATCCCAGCGACGCGCTGTCCAGCGGTAGGTCGTCCAATACCACGGCGACGTTGTCGGGGCCTGAGCCGCGTAGCGACAGGGCCGCATAACTGCCGGGGCCCTGCGTCTCGCGAACGAATACACCTGGCAACGGGCTGAGGGCGTCCGCGGCGCTGAGCCCTTGGTTGGTCGTCTCAGCCATCGGCACGGTGGTAACGGTGGTCGTAGCGCTGGCGGCCGGGTCGTCGCTGGGCTCGGTTTGCACGACGGCGGGGGGCAAATCCACGACGCCGTTGGCCGGCGCAGGAGCGGCCGGAAAAACAACAACGAATAGCAAGGCCCAAAAATCGTGCATCACCAGCTCCCCGTTGCCACGCAAGGAGTGTTGTCGATACGCGTCTCGGGCCGGTCTCCTGACTTACGGTGTGCAACCTCGGCAAGGTTGCGGCGCGCGCCCCCTTCCGAAGTGCTCGTCCTTCGTGGGTTCTGGCATCGCGCACTCACCGCTTACAGTGGCGGGCCCGCGCCGGAGTTACACCGGCTTCCCGTTTCATCCCCAACCATCGGGGACACCCGAGATGCGGACACGCTGCACAAAGCAGCGACGTCGAGGGGCGTTTAACAAAGCACAGCCCCCCTTGGCAAGTGCGTTGCCAAATCGCTCTGTGGGCGCTATGTCCGCCCGCATGAACAAGGCTGTCTCCTCTGTATTTTTGTCCCTGGTCCCCGTGTTGGCGCTGGCGTTCGTGCTGGGCGCCGTGGCGTGCGGCAGTGACAACTCCAGTAACACCAACACCGTGGCAGATACCGACGCCCCACAAGCGGGCGATTCGCTGCTCCCAGGTGACACCGACCAACCTGGGGACACTCAGCACGGCAGCGATAGCGTCGCTGGCGATGACGACCTGGCGGGCGACAGCGCTGGCAGCGATACCGATGTTGTCGATGTTTGCGCCGACAACCCGTGTGTTGGCAACGCCGACCATCGGAGTGTCTGCGTGTTGGATGCCGGCGAGCTAGGTGGCTATCGCTGCGATTGCGATGTTGGTTTCGCTGATGCCGCTGGGCTGTGCTGCCCCGCCAACAGCCACGCCAATGGCGATGCCTGTGCCTGCGACCTGGGTTACGTACCGACGCCGCTAGGCACTTGCCTGATGCCGCAAGGCGACCCCTGTGAGTTGCAGCCCTGTGCGGTGGGGCCGATTCATCAGACGGTCTGCGTGGCCGATGACACGCCCGCCCTTTACCACTGCGCATGCGACGTGGGGTTTGAACCGAAGACGCTTGGGAGTACGTTTGCCTGCGTGATCGCTTTGGCCCCGGCATGCACGGGCGGCTTGGTTTGTACCAACGACCACTGCGTGCCGGCCGAGTTGGGCTCACAGCAATGCGTCAGCACCAGCGATTGTACCGGTGGTGATCTGGACTCGATGCTGTTGTGTAACAGCGCGGCTGCGGGGGGCGTGTGCCAGGGCTGCCAGGGCGACCTGGATTGTCCTGGCAGCTTCGTGTGCAACAACTACGGCGCTTGCACTTCCGAGTGTGCCGATGACAGCGATTGCCCATGGGGCCGTTGCAGCACGGGCCTGGGGATCTGCATTCAGAAGACCTGCACCAAGGACAGTGACTGTCCCGTGAGCACGCTGTGCGAAGACGAAGACAACTCGGGCAGTGGTTTGTGCCGACGCACCCCCTGCGAAGAGGTCGCCTGTTCACCCACCAATCCTGCAGGGAGTTGCACCGAGGCGGGGGCAAGCTGCATCTACGGCGCTTGTCAGACAAGCTGTGCGCCGAATCCGTGTGACCACGAGTTAAACAAGAATGCGTGCGTGGTTACGGCCTTCGGCCCCGAGTGCCAATGTAACGCCGGCTATACGTTGGGGAGTGACGGCCGCTGCATGCCGGCCGTGGTGAGCGTGTGTCCCGCGGGCCTCGAATGCCAGGATGGCTATTGTGCCAACGACACCGATCCAGGCTTTGTTTGTACCAACGACATCGACTGCGGCGTGGATCTCACCTGCCTGCCAACTTCGCCGGTAGGCCAGTGTTTTGGTTGCGCCGAGGCACAGGGAGACAACCCGGCAATTGAGTGTCCGTTTGGTTACACCTGCTTGGCTGGCTATTGCATGGCCGAGTGTTTGTCGAACAGCGAGTGCGGCACCGACATGGCTTGCTATCCATCAGGTTACTGCGGCCGGAAGGTGTGCGAGAGCAGCGCCGATTGCTCGCCCGATAGCGCCTGCGTCGCCGGCAGCGACGGCACCGCCAGCTGTAAACGTATCCCCTGTGAGTAGGCGGGAAGCCACAACCTCAGGCCTCTCGACCGTGCTTTAACGGATGAGGCCGACCTTGAGGGCCCAATCCTGCCACACTGGGTTTGTGGACGATGAGGCCCGTGGCGCGACGAGCCAAGACCTATTTGCTGGGGTGTGGCACCGGGTTCGGCGACGTCGGAGTGGTCGTCGAACCTGAGTCTTGGGCCAGGGTGTCGCGCAGGCGAGCCTCGAATTCGTTGGCGCTTGTGAAGATGTGCAGGTTTGGCAGAAACATGGCACCCACCGAAACGCCCATGGATACCAGGCCTTGTTTGAGCAGGATATGTGCAGCCGGATTCTGTTTCCCAACCGCCTTGGTCCAATCGATGAGGATCTTTCGGCACGCCGGATCGTAAGTGGAGATCTCCCTCCAGTCGTGGAACGTCAATACCTTGCCGTACTTCTTGACGATTTGGTCGCCGACTTCTGGGACTATCTTGGCCATCTCAGCGTCGACGTGGCCCGTGTACAGCGTGCACAATACGGACTGTTGGGCCCATAGTCTAACAAGGCCACGGTCAGTTCGTAGTCGCTGTGTCTCAGGGCCGAGGAATTGGTACACCATACTATGCTCCAGGACTAGCCGCATGCTGCGCGACAGTAGGCCAGACGTTAGAATAGCGAGTCTTTGCGCCATGGCCATTTGAGGGCCATTCGACCACGAAGATGATCGACCAGCAACATGAGGGTATCAGTTGCACCAACACCTTGTGAGCGCGTCTTGCATCCGCACGTCCCGGAACACCCGGGCCCTAGGTTGTTGCTCGCACATCCTCGGCACCTTGGCTCTGAAATGTGCGGACATCTACCGTGCTGCCAACATGCGCGTTGTCGCGTCTGGCTAGGATTCTCATTCTCTGGCATATTCGCAGGGGTTGTCGCGAGGTGCGTCATGGCCAATATCTATTTTGATCCGTTCACGCGCACATACTCTGACCGACCGCCAGAGCCTCCCGACTCGGCACTCTCACCAAATTTGCCTGACCAGGCATTTCATGGACCTAGCACGGTGTTTGCGTCAGCGAACGATGCCGCCGTGGATGCGTTGTACTACTGTCGTGCGCGCAAGCAGCAATTCATCGAGTATGGTGGTTGGATCGTGCGGCTGCCGGGCGGCGGTTTCACCTACACCGAGATCGCCGATTCCAAAACGTGCGCCAAGTATAACAAGCCTGTAATGCCGGGCAGTGTGTGCCTGGGAGTCCCTCCCGAGGGTGCGGTCGCAAGCTTTCATACCCATCCGAGACGCGGTCAGGAGTCGCTGGTGAGCGGCTCCCAAGAGTACTTTTCAGAAGGCGACCACAAGGCAGCCCGTTGGACGCACGATCAGGGCATCACGCCCGCGTATCTGTACCTGCATACACCTTATGGCCGGGTTCGTCGTTACGATCCGGTGAGCAACATTTCAACTACGGTGCGTGGCCCGCCTTTGCCCCGAGAGGGCCGTAGCGGCGACTAATCAAACGTGCGGCGCAGATGCTAGCGTTCGATCTTTCTAAGTAGATCTCGATGGATACCCACGCGCAAGACTTGTCGTTGTTGCTGCGGATCCAGTTGGGCGCCGATGATGGCGGGCATGTGATTGCGACAGAACGTCAGCAGTAGTTGCGTCGGTGGGGCGTCTCTTTCGAGTTTGCGGACCCTTCGGTAACGAAACCAGGATTTCGGATGCGGGAGGATTCCCAGATGCAGCGCGAAACGGAGCGTGGTCTTTGCACAACGCCGCAAACAACGAGTGCAGCCTATCACCTGCGATGGCGTGAGCCAGTCAACCACGCACACAACCAAGGGGCCGCGACGCCATGGCTGTTTGCCGCGCCTTGAGGCGCTTGGGCCGCCAACGGGCATTCACGGAGCAATTGGCGATAGCGAGTCAACGACGTGACCGGTCCCGGCCTCGTTTGGGATGAACCCCAACCTCTGGCACACGGTAGGTGGCGCAGCCCAGGGTCCGCACGTGTACACACTTTAGTGCCAGATTCTTCTCGCGGCGTCGCCTAAATCCTCGGGCAATCACAATGGTGTCTGTTGCTTGGTGGCCATGCAACATATGTTGCATATTCGACCCAAAACTCTAATCAGTGTTTTTTTGCCGGACGGCTAGTGTTTTAATGCTGGGTCGGTGCTCTTTAAAAGTAGTCTGATTGACATTTTAATACCAATATGGCACACGCCGAAGTTCGCCATGTGATCCGGGGGGTCTCCATGGCGCCGGGGGCCCTAAATAATGTCGATGGCCAACCTGTTGCGGCTGCACGGCCGCTTCTCCGTCGTTCTTTGTTTGTTGTCCCTCCTCGCTCTTGCCTGCAACAACGCTTCGCAATCAAACGGTCTCGCCATATCAACGGCAAGAAGCGCTAGCACCCATACTGTCACGGTTGCGGCCGATGCGCACAAAGACGACCCGCCCACGCCTACCGAGCTAGCAGTTGCCGCCTCAAAACCGGCCGATGGCGAATCCGACCTTCCCAGGACGGAACCCACTCGCGGCACTCGCCTCGAAGTCACCATTCCTGAGGGTGCCGATTCCACCAACGCAGCCGTAACCTTTGTAGAAGTAGACAAGACCGCGGAAGCATTCCTTGGGGCCGAGGAGATTATAGGGCCCGCAATTGCGATGGAGCCGGCTAATCTAGCTTTTACGTCGCCGGCGACGGTAACAATCGACTGCGACCCAACACAACGGCCACTTGTCGCGGCGGCGAAGTTGGTTCCGGCCCGTTTTCAGGATGAACATTGGCAGAAGCTCGATAATCCGACCTGGGACCCAGCAGCATGTCGCGCGACAGGCGAGACCCTTGTTACTGGCACCTTTGGATTGGTGCAAGAACTCAAGATTGAGACCATCGACCAAGTTACGAGCAAGCGATTCTCCGTGGGCGGCGTCTCGGTAGTTAGTAGCGAGTGCGTGGAGGCGTCTATTGCGGTTAACGCCAACGCCATTCGCATGACGCTCAAGGCCGCGAACAAGCCGCAGAGCGCTACGATTGACTTTGAAGGTCTGCGGCCAAACGGCGATGTCTATGTGTTTGACGGTAGCTACGACAAAGGCACCTACGGAAAGTCTGACGCCAACGGGAGGTTCTCCTACGAGCAGGAGCTTTCAGACACGGAGCGTCTCGTTTGGCTGCAACCGGTGCCGGCGACCATCTACATCAATGCCGACAACGCACTAGCTGTGTGTGCGGCCATAGGGCAAGTGACTACGAACCCTGCGGGCTGTTTGCTTACCGAGGATATCGGGACGGGGTGTCGATTCCCACGACCTTTGACCCCTCTGGCCTAAAGTTTCTCACGAGCATTGACCCCCCTGCACCTGGAGTTTCCCAGGAGCATTGACCCCTCTGCGTGACCTGAACCCATGACGCTGC
>Ga0116155_10002838_pt1 | contig 11686 bp, 11 predicted proteins | sample AD_UKC032_MetaG_FD_89890 | JGI IMG/M metagenome (GOLD analysis project Ga0116155, IMG submission 89890) | Active sludge microbial communities of municipal wastewater-treating anaerobic digesters from USA - AD_UKC032_MetaG | ecosystem: Engineered > Bioreactor > Anaerobic > Digestate | place: USA...
CATGCTTTTCTGTTCACATCAAATGTCGAGAGCGGTGCGGCTACATAGAACGGAATCCCGTGATAGCGGGCTAGGATCGCATGCATGTAGGTTCCGATCTTATTAAACACTGCATCCCCGGTGATCCGGTCTGCCCCGACTATCACGGCGTCGATACTGCCCGAGCACATGAGTGAAGCGGCCATGGAATCGGCAATGACTTTTACAGGGATGTCATCCCGTGACAGTTCCCATGCTGTGAGGCGTGCCCCTTGCAGGAGCGGGCGGGTTTCGCACGCGATGACGCTGACGTGTTTGCCTGCCTTTATGGCGGAGCGGATAACCCCCAGTGCTGTCCCCCACGATGAACACGCAAGGGCTCCGGCATTACAGTGGGTAAGGACGGTGCTGGTATCGGTCAGCAGCCTGGCACCATGGTCTCCGATGGCATGACAACAGGCAGTATCCTCAAAAAAGACCTTCTCCGCCTCAATGAGTGCCCGCTCCCGTGCTGCTGGTACGTCCGGTGCATCTTTTATCGCGTCCAGCACACGGCAGGTTCCCCAGCCAAGGTTCACCGCAGTCGGGCGGGTGGACCTGAGCAGTTCGGCATCGCGCGATACCACTTCGAGAAACGGGCCTATCGTTTTCTTCCTGCACTGCAATGCTGCCAGGGCAACCCCAAACGCTCCCGCAACCCCCAGTGCCGGTGCTCCCCGGATCTCGAGTCGCTGTATCCCCTTTACCAGCCGCTGAACGCTCCGGCACTCGACGATCCGCTCCTCATTCGGGAGAGCTGTCTGATCGATATAATGGATACATCTGGTTTTTTTGTCCAGCGAGATCGGAGAGGTACTATTCACGCCGATCGCAACCTGACGGCATCATGAAACGCCCGCATTGCTGCTGAGCCTCCTGAAGCAACGCTGTCCGGGATATCTTTTGGAGCAACCGCTGTACCCGCCACATAGATTCCCGGCCGCAGTGTTGCTGTCGTGTCCATGGCATCATGAACGGTTTTGACAAAGCCGGTTTCCTCAAGTGGAATGCCCAGTCTCCGCGCAAGGTCTGTCAGGGATTCAGCGGGCCCCATACCCACGGAAAGCACAACCAGGCCCGGATGCAATACAGATACTTCGGAGGTCTCCGAGTCCTCGACCTGCAGGATCAGGCCGTTTTTATCGGCAACGATATCTGACGGCATTCCACGGAGGAAACGAATCCCCAGTGTCTTGGCCCGCTCGAAATATTCTTCGTATCCCTTCCCATAGGATCGGATATCCATATAGCATATCGTAACGTCGATCGATGGATTTTTCTCCTTGATCAGGATAGCGTTCTTTATCGCCTGCATACAGCAGACGCACGAGCAGTACGGGCGGCCGACAGGGATATCCCGGGATCCTACGCACTGGATAAAGACAACACTATCCGGGGGTTTTCCGGTACTCATCCTCAGTAATTTTCCTCCCGTCGGGCCGCTGGCATTCATCATCCGCTCCAGCTCGAGACTGGTCACGACATCGGGAATGGCTAAATGGTTGAATTGCGGTTTTTTCCGGGCATCGAAAACAGCATACCCGGTCGTAAGTATGATGCTCGCTGCATCGACAATTATCTCCTGCTCTTTATCCTCACGTTTAACCGATCCGGGACCGCAGACATCATAACAGAGCCCGCACTCGATGCAGTGGTCAGGGTCCTTTACCACTATGTCAGGCATAGCCTGGGAATGGGGTTTGTAGATTGCCTTGCGGACACCGATACCTGCATCGAAGCGGTTATAGACTTCAACCGGGCAGACGAGGACGCAGTCCCCACACCCGGTGCACGTTGATTCGTCAACAAACCGCGGGTTTTTTTTCAGAGTGAGGCGGAAGTGACCGATCTCACCTTCCACCTTCTCAACCTCGGAACATGTGTGGATGGTGATGTACGGGTGACGGGCAACGTCAACCATCTTTGGGGAGAGGATGCACATAGAGCAGTCATTTGTAGGAAAAGTCTTGTCCAATTGTGCCATATGGCCGCCGATCGTTGGTTCGCGCTCAATAAGATGGACATGAATGCCGTGCGCCGCGATATCGAGTGCGGCCTGGATGCCTGCAACACCAGCCCCGACAACTGCCACATTACTCATGGTGTGCATACTCCCCTGCAAGCTTGACATAGGATGCGGCGTTGGCGAGGATCTGATCCAGTTGGGATGCATCAGCCTGCTTGATTATTTTACCCGGTACTCCGACAACAACAGACTTTTCCGGTATCTCCGCCCCTTCACGGACCACCGCACCGGCTCCTATCACGGATCCTTTTCCTATCCGTGCACCGTTGAGCACAATTGCACCCATTCCGACAAGCACCTGGTCAGCAATCCTACATCCGTGCAGAACCGCCCCGTGACCTATAGAAACATCCTCTCCCAGGATTACCGGAAAACCCTTGCTTGTGTGAACAATGCAATTGTCCTGGATATTCGACCTGTCTCCGATGGTGATCCGGTCCTTGTCTGCCCGTACAACAGCCCCGAACCAGATTCCTACATCCTTTCCGATCGTGACATCCCCGACAACTGTTGCATTACCGGCCATAAAGAGAGCCTCACCGGTGACCTTCCCATCCATATGCATAATAACATAGGAAATTAAGAATCAAAGAGTATGAAGGTTATGGTAGGGGGTACTTTTGATCCTCTTCACGACGGTCACAAGCGTCTCCTAGACCGCTCATTTTCAATCGCGGGCAGCAGTGGGCATGTGATGATTGGTCTTACCACGGATACTTTTGCCAGCAAAAAAACCCATCCAATCCGCCCATATCATGTCAGGAAGGAGGAACTTGAGCGCTACGTTTCCGAAAACTGTAACCAGGTCTCCTACTTGATCGAACCCCTTGATGATCGTTTCGGCCCCTCACTTGACGCGGATTTCGATGCTATCGTGGTATCGGAAGAAACCCTCCCCGTTGCCTTTGAGATCAACAAACTCCGAAAAGAGAAAAACAGGAAGAAAGTGGATATTCACCAGATCAGCTGCGTTCTTGCCGAAGACGGGTGCTGGATTTCCAGCACCCGGATCTACCGCGGGGAGATCGATGCGCATGGACACCTGATACGCTGAATCAGGTTTCTCGGGGTCGATCCCTACCAAACCTATCGTTCCAGGTGAACGTTTCCATTCAATCCGTGCCGAGAAAAAAAGGGTCCCTGCCAAACTATCCATCCAATATTGCGTCAAGGTGCTGAAATGTCAGATGGAAAGGGGAACCATAAATTTTTTGGTAATTATCAACAATCAGCCCCTAAAATGATATGAATCAGGTCGATAAATAATACTTTTTCTCTGTGGTTATATCTCCATTCCATTTCTTTGATGTAATAGAGGAACTTCTCTTTCGAGATGCCATGATGTTTCATCAGACGTTCTTTAGCAAAGGACCAGAATCCTTCAATTCCGTTGATGTAGACCTTTCCTTGTTTGAACTTGAACTGGTGGTCGATATTGAGATGCCGGTATCCGCAGAACATGAGAGAATCATACCCGCACCATTTGTCGGTATAAACGATTGAACCACGTCGGACCTTCTTGACGGTTTCATTCATCAGAGATTCAGCTTTCACATTCGTGAGAATACTGACAGATACCTTTCCCCCGCGCTCCAGGATCCCGAACACGATCGTCTTGTGACCCGCCCCGCGACCCCGCTTACCTTTTCGTCGTCCTTCGAAATATGATTCATCAGCTTCAATTACACCTTTGAGAAGATCGTCATCTTACGCGAAAGAGCAAGCAATAGATCTTCGGAATATTTCGAATGTCTTGAGTGTTGTTGGGTAGCTAATATCCCGTTGAGTACTTGCTTTTCTGGCACTGATTTCTAGTTCGAATAATTTTACGAGAAGAAGCAAGGATACTGCGGATATTTTCAGACCGGATATTGGCGTTCCAGAAAACGGGGAGTAATCTCTTCGACACTTTTTACAGCGCAGCCGTTTCGTGTTCATCAGGTAATAATCAGGACGTCCACAGGATGGACAATGTACCCCTTTTCCTTTCTGTACCTCGTTGAAAAGATAATCAAATGCTCGTTGTTCTGTCTTGCACGTCTTGAGTAATTCTGGAAGATCCATCTGCCCCATCTTTTATCTGTGGGGGCTGAAATTTTACAATTACCATATTTTTTTTGATCATGGTATATTACTGAAATTTCAGAAAAACGTCTTCATGACGGTTATTGAACGATCCTGAAATTTTCCATGCGTCCCGTTTCAGATAATGTGTCCGGTAATATCCCTGGTGATAACCCAGTCACAATAACAGCAGTGCAATCCTTCAGGAAGTACTCTAAACCTGCTTCTTATGGGTTCATTGGTATTGGAAATACACCCCGGATTCGGGCAGCGGACAAGCCCCTCGATCTGGATTGGTATCTCCACGCCTTTCTTCTCGCAGACCTTGAAATTCCTGATAATATTGATCGTTGCCCGGGGGGAGATCAGGGCAATGCGATCAACCTCTTCCTTGGACAATTCCCGGTTTGTGAGCTTGACGATATCCTTGCGCCCCATGTTCCTGCTGGGAACGTTGGTAGCGATCGAAAGTGCTTCCTGGGTTGTGCCCGTGATCCCCAGGATCTTGACGACATTAAGTGCCTCACCACCATCAATGTGATCGATCACGGTACCGTTTTTGATCCGCCGCACCAGCAGGCCTTCATTCTCTTCGGATTCTGTCATCATTGAAGCACCTGCATGAGCATTGCCATCCGGACCGGAACACCGTTCCTCGACTGTTCGAAATAGCGGGCATGCGGGGACTCGTCGAGCCGCGCATCGATCTCATCCACCCTTGGTAAGGGATGGAGAACAATCAGGTGTTTTTTGGCGTTTGTCAGGATCTCCGGCGTGATACGATAACTCGATGCCACGTTGAAGTAGGAAGCTGAGTCGGGGAACCGTTCGCGCTGAATCCTCGTGACATACAGCACATCCACGGAATCGATTACATCCTTTATATTATCGTGCTCAATAATCTCCATCCCCTTCTTTGCAAGACTGGCGGCCAGCGTTGCAGGAAGTTCCAGGCCTTTTGGGGAAATGGTATGGAGCCGGACATTATATAACGACAAAGCAGAGGCAAGGGAATGCGCTGTGCGGCCGTAACGCAGATCGCCGATCAGAGCGATCTCAATCCCGTCGATGGGCATGGTCTGGCGAATCGTATAGAGGTCGAGCAGGGTCTGGGAAGGGTGCTGGCCCGCGCCGTCTCCGGCATTGATGACCGGAACCGTGGCAAACTCACCAGCGAGCCGGGCAGCTCCTTCTTTGGGGTGGCGGATCACGATCGCATCCGCATACCCGCTCACGACACGGATGGTATCAGCAAGAGTCTCTCCCTTTGCCATGGAACAGGCTTCAACGCTACCTACCGAGAGCGATGTGCCCCCAAGGCGCGCCATGGCAGATTCAAATGACATGCGCGTGCGGGTACTGGGTTCAAAAAACAGGACGGCAAGGATCTTGCCCCGAAGAGCATTGTCATCATACTTTTTCTTATCAATCTGTGCTGCATGATCCAACAGGTGGTCGATCTCCTTACGATCAAAGTCTCCTATTGATATGATGTGTTTCGTTGCCACCCCTCCCTTGCTTATACGATAACGTGTGCGTTCCTGCCCTAATTAGCTATGTTTCAGCATACCTTGCATGTTTGTTCCAAAGAAAGCATGGGAGCACAGGCAACCTGACCGATAAGGAATAATATATTATCCCATCACTGCCAATTTTTTTATCTATCTGTATCAGTTTTTGGAGGGAACCGAATAATGGACCAAATACCAGTTGCACGACCTGCTGTTGGTCAGGATGAAATTTCTGCTGTTACTTCAGTCCTTGAATCCGGCATGCTGGCTTCCGGTGCACGGGTCGAGGAATTCGAGAAGAAATTTGCTGATTTCTGCGGGTCAACGTACGCTGTTGCAGTCAATAACGGCACGGCAGCGCTGCATGCTGCACTGCTTGCTGCGGATATCGGGCCCGATGACGAGGTTATCGTCCCTGCGTTTACGTTTTTCGCAACAGCATCTGCCGTTGCTATGTGCGGTGCAAAACCGGTCTTTGCCGATGTTGATGAATCTACCTTCAACATCCTTCCGCAGCAGATCGAAGAGCGGGTCACGAAAAAAACCCGGGCTGTGATTGGTGTCCACCTCTTTGGCCAGCCATGCGATATACAGTCTGTGCAGGAGTGTTGCGAGTCCCACAATCTGAAATTCATCGAGGATGCGGCACAAGCCCATGGTGCTGTGTACAAGGGGCAGAAAGTCGGCGGGTTCGGGGATTTCGGGTGTTTTTCCTTCTATGCTACGAAGAATATGATCACCGGGGAAGGGGGAATGGTCACAACAAGCGATAAAGGGTATAACGGACGGCTGCGTCTCATCATCAACCACGGGCAGAGCGAGAAATACCTTCACACCTGCCTCGGGTACAATTACCGCATGACTGATATCAGCGCCGCTCTCGGTATCGTCCAGTTAAAAAGACTGGAGAAGTTCAATCTGCGGCGCCGGAAGAATGCCGAGTTCTATAATGCAAACCTGTCTGTCAGAGGACTGGTCACCCCGGCAACTACATCTGACGTAAGTCATGTGTACCACCAGTACGTGGTCAGGCTTACTGAAGAATTCCCTCTGATCCGGGCGGATTTTATGGAATATCTCAAATCAAAAGGGATAGGATCTGCCGTCCATTATCCTATCCCCCTCCATCGCCAGCCCCTCTTCGGGCTCGATAATAACCCTGATTCCTGTCCGGTATCAACCCGGCTCGCGGGATCTGTCCTGAGCCTGCCGGTGCACCCGCTCCTTGACCAGAAGGAACTGGCCTATATCTGTGATACCATAAACCGGGTGAAATAAATGGATGTTGGTGTTATTGGTGTCGGGACGATGGGAAGGAACCATGTCCGTATCTATTCAGAATTAAAAAGTGTTGACAGACTGGGGATTTATGATGTAAATACCCAGGGAGCAAAAGCCCTTGGCAGGACGTTTGGTGCAACCGTTTATGGATCTATCAGTGATCTTCTTGATAACTCAGATGCCGTCAGTGTTGTTGTCCCCACACAATTCCATTCAACCGTGGTGGAAGAGGTTTTTAAAAAAGAGAAATCTGTACTCATTGAAAAGCCAATCTGTGCGACATCAGCTGAAGCAAAACAGCTGATGAAAAAAGCTCCTGATGGAATTACCGTAGGTGTCGGACATATCGAGCGGTTTAACCCGATCGTTGCGGAGATCAAAAAGATCGTCAAAAATCCCGTCTATGTTGAAATGAAGCGGCATAATCCTGCATCGGCACGGATAACCGGAAGTTCTGTTGTCGAAGACCTGATGATTCACGATATTGACATCCTGTTACATGAGTTCTTTCCTTCTCCGGATGAGATTCACGGTATCGGCAATGACGATGTCATGAGTGTACTGATGAAATGCGATGCCATTCCGGTTGCTCTGTCTGCGAGCCGGAAGGCCTCTAAAAAGATTCGATTGTTTTATATTGAAGATGAGGACTTCACGATTGAAGGCGATTTCATGACGCAGGAAGTCACTATACACCGCAAACCCGGCCAGTATCAGGTTGAAGCGCACAGGTATGTTCAGGAAAATATTATCGAGAAAGTGATGGTGGGGAAAGTCGAACCCCTGAAAAGGGAACTGGAGACCTTCATTGATTGTGTGGATAAGAACAAACCATTCCCCATTTCTCCAGAACAGGCAATCCGGAACCTTGAATTTTGCGAAAAAATCCTTTCTGGACAGTAATGCGGGAGGTACACAGCGCCATGACTTTAGAGACGGTAATCCTCAAACGAGGCCCTATTAAAAAGGTCGGGGTGATCGGAATGGGATATGTTGGTATCCCGGCCGCGGCCCTTCTGGCAGATTCCCCAGCCTTTGAACGGGTATATGGATTCCAGCGTGACTCACTCTCTTCGGGTTACAAGATCGCGATGCTGAACCGAGGTGAGAGTCCGCTCAAAGGGGAGGAACCAGGACTTGGTGAGCTGCTTAAAAAGGTTGTGGCAGCAGGAAAATTCCAGTGCACGTCAGATTTTTCAAAGATTTCCGACCTGGATGCAGTGACCCTTTCGATCCAGACCCCTTTTTTGAGCAAGGACGATCTCCTTCCCGACTTCTCGGCGCTTGAGGAAGGTATCTCGCATGTTGGCCGTCACCTGCAACCCGGGATGCTTGTGGTGCTTGAATCTACGATTACTCCAGGTACTACAGTTGGTATGGCCCGTGAGACTCTGGAACGGGAGTCCGGGCTCGTAGCGGGAGAGGATTTTGCCCTTGCCCATGCCCCGGAACGTGTCATGGTGGGCAGGCTCATCCGGAATATCCGGGAGCATGACAGGTGTGTCGGGGGTATCGACGAGGTCAGCACAAAACGGGCGACCGAACTCTATGCACCGGTTCTGACAACGGGAAAAGTGATCCCGATGTCAGCAACCGCTGCGGAAGTGACCAAGACTGCTGAGAATACCTTCCGCGACCTCCAGATCGCAGCGATGAATGAGCTGGCGCTCTACTGCGAGGCGATGGGGATTAATGTTTATGATGTCCGGACCGGTATTGACAGCCTGAAAGGCGAGGGGATCACCCGGGCACTGCTCTGGCCGGGTGCCGGTGTAGGTGGCCATTGCCTGACCAAGGACACCTATCATCTCGAACGCGGTGTACAGGTGCTGGGGAAGGGCATTCTTGATTATCCAAAGAACCAGCCTTCCCTCTACGTGCTTGCCCGCCGGATCAATGACTTCATGCCCAACCACATGTTCCGGCTCACAGTGGATGCACTCAAGAGGGCAGGCATTCCCTTACATGGGGCAAAGGTTGCGATGCTCGGCTGGGCATTCCTCTCCAACTCGGATGATTCGCGAAACACGCCGTCCGAACCGTTCCGGGATGCCTGCATACGTGAAGGTGTCCATGTGGCAGTACATGATCCCTACGTTGCAGAATATCCCGGCGTCACTATTGTTCACAGTATTGAAGAGGCTGTGAAGGGAGCAGACGCAATCATTATCTTTGCCGGTCACCAGCAGTATAAATCTCTCGATGCGCCGTATCTTAAGAACCTGTCAGGAAAGAAACACCCGGTTATCATTGACGGACGGAACCTGATCGATGCCGATGTGTTCATCCGGTGCGGTTATATTTACAAGGGGATCGGGCGCGGGGACAAGAACAGTCACCCGATCCGATAATCCACTTCTTTCACGGACTGATTCGGACCTCCCCGCTGATCTTGGCCCGGAGATTATTCTTTAATCCCCGACATTCAATTTCCCTCTATGGACATTACTCTCCGCGACCATTTCATTACGTTATGGCAAAAGTATTTTTTCGGTGCAGAACTCCCGCTTGCCCTTGAATTCCGGACAGGACCCGGCACAGCAAAAAAAGTCCCGCAACCCGGCGGCTGGCGCTGTATCGTCTGCCAGATTGGGCAGGCACGGAACGGCACTCCACTCGCATTTGACAGCCAGTCGGTTACCTGCCGCGGCGGGCTCATGTATACCGGGTATTCCTGCGAGCGGCCGCCGAACTTCCGGTACTTCCTCTCGCACGGTAAAGAGGGGATTGTGGAAGGTGAGCGGTACAAGCAGACACCGGAGATTGTTGATGCGTGGGAAAAAATGATCCCGCCGTTCGATACTCAGGGTAAGGAACTCCGGTTCACCCGCTGGGACCAGCTCACGGAGCAGGATAATCCCGGGGTGGTTATCTTTTTTGCCCGTCCTGAGGTTGTCAGTGGCCTTTTCACCCTGGCAAACTTCGATCGGGCTGACCCGAACGGGGTCATTTGCCCCATGGGTTCCGGGTGCAGTTCCATCATCTATTACCCGTGGCTCGAGCAGCAGAAGCGGGACCCAAAGGTAATCATCGGCATGTTTGATCCATCGGCGCGCAAGTGCGTGCCGCTCGACGTGATTACGATTGCCTTCCCAATGAAGAGGTTTGAGAAAGTGATCGGGTTCATGGACGAGAGTTTCCTTATCACGCTGACGTGGGAGACGGTGAAGAAGAAGATCGAGCGGAGCGGGGCGATGTATAAGAAGGAGTGATGGCTGGATACGTAAAGATCTGGAATTACCATACCTATCGATGACTCAAAAGAATCTTGGTAAAGAACTAATATCAATTTAATTCACGACAGTACTGAGTCCAAAAATTTACTTGTTTGGGTAATTTACGTTTAATCTGTTTCAATTGTTTTACGTCATCTTTTCTGAAATTGTTGTATTTTTTTAAAAACTTACAAAATTGACCGGGCTGATTATATTACGATGGCTCCCCGCCTCAGGGGCATGGCGGGGCAAGTACGGTTTTTTGAAATGGCCCACTATCGAGAACAACATATTACCTTCATATTTTGATCAAAAAGTTTTCAGGCATTCTATATTTCCAAGTGCAATCGATCTCCGGCCAAAAAATTTCCAATCGACCCATCAGATCCTGCCTGAAATTTTTCAATCGCGATCCGGTAGATCGAACGGACACCCAACGCCGGACAATGAAAAAAATTATAGGTTGAACACCCGAATTGTAGGTTAATTAACCTATAATCGCTTGTCTAATTTACAACCATTTACCGCGATTAAATTTTTTCGTGCGGGGCCTGCCTGAAAATTTTCCAGTGCATTGGCCCGGATTACTGATCCTCAAGGACCATTTTCACGTTCGAACTGGTAGCCGGATCTGCGTAAAACCGGAATGCCATATCACCCTTTTCAGTTACCCGGTACACCTTCTCCTTGCGGTTCTTCTCATCCAGCCTTTCTTCCATGAGTCCCGCCCGGCGGAGGTTTGCCGTGAACGAGGAGAACGTTGCCTGCGAAAGATTCTGTGCGGGTTTTCGTCCCTTATGGTAATTTGCGACCGGATCACCGGGTTTCGGTTTCCTGGTCCGTGAACGGGTATAATATGGCCAGACCTGACTGTACAGGTACGGACGAGTTACCCATGGCATATCCGAAACCCCTTTTACCGCCTTGTTTTTACGGATGAGCACTGCAAGGATCGTCTGGTAGTTCGGATTCTCCATCACATCCCGTACCGGCTGGTCCGGCAGTGGGACACTCCGAGGTGTCTTCCCATCGAACGCGGCATACACCTCTCCGCCAAGCCATGGCGCGAACGCAAAGAGCGCAAGGCAGAGTTCTTTGGATCCACCTGAAAGGTCAAACGTGAACCGGGCCCCGGGATGCCCGCGGTAGATTTTCGTAAGGATGGTAAGGACGGAAGGATAGACCGGTGAAAAAACTGTTTCACGGGAGAACGGAATTGAGAGTGACGCCGAGATCTCCTTTGCGGCATCGACCGCTTTTCGTGTTGCGAGATGCTTCCTGTCGATCTCTGCATTGGGTGTGAGATCGTAGACGTCGCTGTCTGCGATAACATACGTGCTGTTGATAGAGGGGAGCATCCGGAATATCGCCGGGTATGCAATAGGGATGTTTTCGCCGGCACTGATGATATGGATGTGTTCATCCGGTGGCATGGAAAAGGGTCAGGAGTGGTTGTTTAAATTGTTGTTAGTCGGAAGATCACCCGACAGGGCCACCCTGCTGAAAACCTGGCGGGATATATCCTACTTCCGCGCAATTGTCACATACCCCGAGTGACTTACTGACGTTGA
>Ga0116155_10002846_pt1 | contig 11670 bp, 8 predicted proteins | sample AD_UKC032_MetaG_FD_89890 | JGI IMG/M metagenome (GOLD analysis project Ga0116155, IMG submission 89890) | Active sludge microbial communities of municipal wastewater-treating anaerobic digesters from USA - AD_UKC032_MetaG | ecosystem: Engineered > Bioreactor > Anaerobic > Digestate | place: USA...
ACTGTCTGTCGATGATCCGCAGGGCTTTGCCCATCACTTCGCCCGCACCAACGGCATCGACCTGCACTATGTCGAGGAAGGCCAGGGACCGCTGGTGATTCTGCTGCACGGCTTTCCCTACCTCTGGTACATGTGGCGGCGGCAGATCCGTGCGCTGGCCGCGGCCGGCTACCGCGTGGTGGCACCGGATATCCGCGGCTTCGGCCAGAGTGACAGTCCGCATCAGGACTGCGACATGCTGCATTGCGTCGGCGACCTGGTCGGCCTGATGCAACAGTTGGGCGAGTCCTCTGCCGTGATCATCGGCCACGATCTGGGTGCCTGGGTGGCCTACACCGCTGCACAAACCCGCCCCGACCTGTTCCGCGCGTTGGGCATTCTGAATACCCCGGTAACCCCGCGTGACGCAGAGCCGCCCAGTGCTGGCTGGAAGATGCTGGAAAGCAAAACCGGCAAGCGCTTCTATCAGGAATACTTTCAGCACGCGCAGGCCGAGCAGGAGATGGATACCGACGTCCGCAAAACCCTGCGCAGCACCTACTACGCCATCTCCGGCGATGCCAAGGGCGACGAGCGCTGGCGCCTGTTCATCGGTAAAGAGGAAGGCTTTCTCGACAGTGTGTTTGATCCCGTGCAGTTCCCCGCCTGGCTTTCCGAGCAGGCGCAGGATTACTACGTCAGCCAGTACGCCCGCAATGGCTTTGCCGGGCCGCTGAGCCACTACCGAACGCGTGACCGCAACTGGCAGCAGAGCGGATTCCTCGAAGGTTGCCAAATCCGTCAGCCGAGCTTGTTCATCGGCGGCGCCGGCGACCCGGCAGCTGAGTTGTTCATGCCCAATTTCGACAAACTCGAAAGCCACATGCCGAACCTGCGCAGCAAGACGCTACTCGAAGGCGTTGGCCATAGCGCGGCGGAAGAACGCCCTGAAGTTGTGAATGATCTGCTGCTGGAGTTTCTCGACGAGTTGTAAGCACCGCATCACTCCCGGCACCACGAAAAACCCCTCCCCGGCTTGGGCCAGGGAGGGGTTTTTCATTACAAGTGCGTTGTTACATGTGATCCCACATCTGCACGTCCGAGTTGGGAGTCTTCCAGGTGTTGGACACGCGCAGCAAATTTTCCATGGCATTGGAACGCTTGCCGCCCCACTCCAGGCTTTCCAGCCACAGACGACGCAGGTGACGTTTTTCCATCGGATCTTCAACGTCACTGAAGGTGCTGCGTGCATGCAGGTTGTAGTGGTTGTTGAGGAACAGCATATCGCCCGGCTCCTGAAGCACGCGCACCACCAGCTCCTCGTCCCACATGGCTTTTTCGAACGCAGCAAAGGCAGCGATATCGGCTTCGGTCAAGTGTGGTACTTCGGGGAAACGCTGGGCGCTGCGAACATAAGGCAGCAGATCCAGGCAGGCGATGGCACCGTCGACCGGGGTGAATATTTTTGCCCGATGGAATGGCTCTTCGCCAGCCGGTTCTTCACCACGCCAGTCGATGCAGTACTCGGTCTCCAGCAAACGTTTGGCCGCTTCCGGGTTGTCATCAACCATCTTGTTGAAAGCCGAGATTGCGCTGCTGAACTGGTTCTCGCCGCCCTCTGGCGCCTGACGCAGGCACAGCAGCGCAACCATGTCGGCACCGTCGGTGTGCATGTCCAGATCTGCGGTGGTCTGGTAACCACGCGCCATCGGATCGTCCAGCTTGCGACCTTCATCGCGGATATCGCCAAGCAGGTGGCCGCGATTGTTCTGTGCCCAGGCCCGGCCGATATGGGCGCCGATGCCCCAGAAGATCGCACTGGCCTGATCCTTGGTGTACTGGCGCACCGGGAAACCCTTGAGGTAGAGAAAGCCAAGGCCAAAATCCAGGCAGTCCTTATAGCTGGCCAGCTTCGCCGCCAGTTTTGGCATGGGGAAGTCGGCTTTGCCGAAATGCGGCACAACCAGCCCTTTGGCTTTGACCGCCTGCAAGGCAGCATCCAGTTCGGCGATGTCGTCCGCGGTCAGGTGATAGATCCACTTGTCGGACTGGGCCATCAGGCTTTCAGCTGTCCAAGCGGCAGGATGATCGATTTTGGCAAGTGGCATAGCGCTCATGATTAACCCTCGTATTGCTTCAGTGTCCGATTCGGGATGCAGGTGCAAGCCTGCTGCGAAACTGAAGTCTACAAGCCACAAACAATAAAACAACGCGATCAAGCTGTTTTATTGATCTGTGTCAGTTGCTGGAAAATACCGGGTTTATTCAATGCGCAATAGTTAGCCTTAACTCTCTGTAAAGCCTGAATATTTTTATAAATTAAGGCGCATGCCGTTTATCGGGAAATGTGAAACGAGGGCGACAAACATGCGCCCGCCACAGTGAATATGACGAGAAATGCATGTTTACGAAGGTCTGCGCGGTGACGGCCGGAAGTATCCGCGTCAGGAAAATGCAGAGGTGCGAAAGCAATAACAGTCAGGTCAAGATGACGCTGACTGTAGTGGGCTTGCTCGCTTAGCCGTCAATCAGTTGCGAAATGCCGCGTAGCAGGATCACCGTCAGATCTGCCGATGTCTGCTCCTTGCACACGGGCCTTGCGTTACTAGCCGTCACCCAGCCACCCAATACCAGCGTTAGCACTTGATAGCTGGTGTCCTTGCAATGCTGCACTTCCCATTCCGGGTGCATGCGGTGGATCAACTGCTGGTACCGCAGCATCACCGATTGATACCACGCATCACGAATGGCACCGAACGCGGCATTGCGCCGGGCAAAGGCGGTTGCCTCGAAAAAGAACAGCGCATCTACTTCAAGAATGCGCGTGTAATGCAGTTCGGCGCATTCGAGTAGCTGCGTACGCGGATCGATTCCGGTTGCTGCAAGTTTTTCCTCAAGCAGGGAGCTCAAGCGCTCGATGCCTGTAGCGAAAAACGCCTGTAGCAGATCGTCTTTGGTCGGAAAGTAATGGCGTACAGCGCTCTGGGTGACCATGGCACGGTCAGCAATAGCCTGCTGTGAAGCCGCCGTCGGGCCATCGGTAACAATCAGTTCATAAGTTGCATCCAGAATCGCCTGCAAGGTTTTGCGCCCTTTCGGATAACGGGCACGATCCAGAAAACTGCTCTTTGCTTCGGACATTTCGCTACTCGGTCAATCAATTACTAATAAATGGCATTCTAACCCAGACAACCACGCTTGACAGCGCAGTAGCTGTTTTCAGGAAAATCCCGGCTGGCAGCGCGAGCATTCGGGACTGGTATTGCAGGCGACAATGGCACTAACTCTGTCTGGCAATCTGGTGAAACGCCGCAGTGAACGCAAGCTTCGAAGGGCTCAGCTTTCGGCCAGCTAGTTGCAGTCGTTAATAATGAGCAGCCCGCTTGCAAGCCCTTAGCGAACACAACGCCATGGACCAAAGGATCGGCTATGAAGAAGTGCGGCGCATCCGTGACGGTAGCCCGGATGTTGATGGTTATGCCGCAGAACGCTGCATGAAAGGCAAGCCCGGCAGCGTGGTCGAACAGATCATAGGTGTCGAGCCGGGGTAGTCCATCCGCTATAGGATGATCAAAGGCTCTCCATTCATCTTCCATAACGGTGAAATTCGCCTGCAGCCCAGCGGTGCTGAAACCCGGCTGGACTGGACCATCCGCTTCCGTAGCAAAGTGCCATTGCTCGGCGTGATGTTTCAGCCACTGATACAAATTCAGCCACTGATGCAAATAATGCTGAGCAAAATGGTCAAGGGCGGTCTCAAGCCCTGAGCAACAGAATGGTCGCGACAGCAACAGCCAGCCGTTAGACTGAAAGCTCAATTGCGAACGGGAGGATGCATGAAGCGTGTGGTGTTCAATCAGAAAGGCGGCGTTGGTAAATCAAGCATCTCCTGCAACCTGGCCGCCATCAGCGCCGCTTCCGGCTTGCGCACCCTGGTGGTCGACCTCGATGCCCAGGCCAATGCCACACAGTATCTGACCGGTCTGACCGGCATCGATGTGCCGCTGGGTATTGCTGACTTCTTCAAGCAGACGCTAGACCCGGCAGCACCAGACAAAAAGCCGCGGGCAAACATCCACCACACACCGTTCAAAAACCTGCATCTGATCGCCGCTTCCGCGGAGTTGCGCGACCTGCAACCCAAGCTGGAGGTGCGCTACAAAGTGCAAAAACTTGGCAAGCTGCTAAAACGCCTGGCCAAAGATTATGACCGCATCTATCTGGACACCCCGCCAGGGCTGAATTTCTACAGCCTGTCAGCCCTGATTGCCGCCGACCGCTGCCTGATCCCCTTCGACTGCGACAGCTTCTCGCGCCAGACCTTGTATGCGGTGTTGCGGGAAATCGACGAAATCCAGGAGGATCATAACGAGAACCTGGTCCTCGAAGGTATAGTCGTCAACCAGTTGCAATCGGGCACTTCCCTGCCGCTGAAACTACTCGAAGAATTGCAAAGCGAGGGCCTGCCGATATTGCCGACGCATCTGATGAGTTCGGTGAAAATGCGCGAATCGCATTCGGCGTGTATGCCGCTGATCTACCTCGACCCGAACCACAAGCTGACGCAGCAATTCCAGGCACTGTTCGACCTTCTCGAAAGCTGATCCAAGCCTGCACTTTCACACTTCCCCTGTTGCTCGATTTTGGCTTTGCCGGTGCCCGGGGAAGTTCAGCCTGGCAACGGCCTAGAGCTTGCGTCAGCGGTTTTCCGCAGCCTGATAGCGTAATCCCAGACATGCTGGAGATCTCCAGCAAGTAATAACAGCGCGTACTGGCGCCTGCCGTTACATGGTCTTGGCTACGCCGATGGTACGAGCCTTCAGATCGTCGTAGATCGGCGTATTACCCATCAAGGTGGGAACGGCCATAGCCGCGAAAGAAGCCCAGAGCATGGGTAATGCCTGGTTGAAGGCACCGGTCATCTCGAAGATCAGAATCATCCCCGTCACAGGCGCACGAACCGTAGCCGTTAAAAAGGCAGCCATGCCGGCGATAGCGAAAGTCACCGGGGTGGCACCGGCATCTATCACAAACTGTGGGCACAAGTGACCGAACCCCAGACCAAGGCAGGCACCCAGCGCCAGGATCGGTGCGAACAGGCCGCCTGGTGTGCCCGCCGCATAGGACAGAGGGCCGAGTAGAAAGCGCACGATGAAGATCAGTGGTAATGCGCCCAGCGCAATACCGCCGACCAGTGCTTGCTGGGAAATCGTATCGCCACCGCCGACCATGTCCGGCGCAAACCAGGCTAACGCGCCCACCATGGCACCGATAAACAGTGCACGAACCTCCGGGCGCAAATGGCTCAAGCCATCAAACAGCGCACAGGTCTGGATAATCAACCGGTTGTACGCAACCCCGGCCAAGCCGGCCAGAATCCCCAACAAAGCAAAGATCGGACCGGTCCAGGCGCTGGGGTTGGAAAGTTCGCCCACGTTGAAGTCAGGTTGTCGTCCAAGCATGACGGATGCGACCGCGATGGCCGAACAGGAGGTGCCCAGTGCGGCGATGGCGATACGGGTATCAAAGCGGCGCACCAGCTCCTCCAATACGAATACTGCTCCGGCTATCGGGGCATTGAAGGCCACAGCCAGCCCAGCCCCGGCACCCGAGGCAAAAAGGGCAATCCGGTCCGTGGTTGGCAGGTGGCATCTGCTTCCCAGAAAATGCGCCAGGTTGGAGCCCATCTGCACGCTGGGACCCTCCCGGCCCAGGGCTAAACCGCCGCCTATGGCAAGCAGACCGCCAACAAATTTGATCGGCAGCAATAACAAAGGTGCACCGGATAGCTTGCCCTCGATCACCGCCTCGACATGGGGAATACCACTACCAGCCGCAGGTTGTCTGGATCGTTGCACCAGCCAGGCAGCAAGAGCGGTGGTTGCTGCAACCGATGCACAAACCAGAATGAAGCCCATTACCGGCCACTGATGGGCCCAGTTGACGGTGTCAGTACGAGCCGTGTTCAGCTGGTCCAGCACCACCCGGAAGCAGCCGATGACCAGGCCGATTACTGCTCCCGTGAGAAGCGAAAGCATGACCAGTTTTACCAGGCCAGAAGTTTCACTTGCAGTGGCGTGGCCCCCTTCGGGATTCATATTCATAGCGATAAAAATCCCGAAGGTTGAAGTCTAAAGCGGCCACTTATAAAGCTATGTACCTGTTACGTGTTGGGCCAATGACTATGGCCTGAAGACACTGTTTATGCCCCCTCTCCCCACATCTCCCCCACTGACGGGAGAGGGGGTGACTTATGCAACACACAACTGCGACAAAGCCATTTATAAGCGCATCTGCAAATAGATATTAGGCAGGTAATGCCTTTTTTCCCATGAACAGAATGCCTCTTGCAGGATTGTCCGGCTGTCCGTAATGGATAAGTGACAGCTGCAAAAGCCAGCCATTGATCGCCAGTCAGGCGATTGATTCGCCAGACGCAAGCTGACACAGTCATCCCCCAGCAGCAGAGGTCGGGGCTTTTCTCCACTCACATGATAAAGCTGTTCGGCCAGCTATCCTTGGCGACATCTGGCGGTCTTTCCAGACCCTGCAACTGCAGGCTGGAAAATCGTGCGACACCCTGAATTCTCTTCTAACAATAAGGCCATCACCATGAGCGACAGCGCCACCCTCTCCCGCCGCACACCTCGCCGTTTCTGGGGTTGGGGTAACACTGACAGTGCACTGGATGCCCGTGAACAGGCCACGGTAAAGACGCTGGTGAGCATGCTCGGCACGCGTTTCGAAGTACGTGCCGAGCCGCAGGTCAGCGAGTTCGACTTGCCGGCACCGCGCATCCAGCCACCGGCAGCACTGGCCGCGCAGTTTTCCGCCAGCCCGCTGGACCGCCTCAATCACAGCGCCGGCAAAAGTTACGCCGATCTGGCCCGCATGTGGTTACGCCAGGCACCAACACCACCAGACTGGGTGGCCTTTCCAGAGGATGAACAGGCGGTCATCGACATTCTCGACTGGGCGCAGGCCAGTAACGTGGCGGTGATCCCCTACGGCGGTGGCAGCAGCGTTTGCGGCGGTGTCGAGGCAGCGGTTGGCGAGGGCTATGCCGGAGCAATCTCGCTGGATATGGAACGCATGAATCGCGTACTCGAGGTGGATTCTGTCAGCCGTGCCGCACGCATCCAGTGCGGTGCTCTTGGCCCGGAACTGGAAGCCCAGCTCAAACCCCATCAACTGACCTTGCGGCACTTTCCGCAGAGCTTCGAGTTCTCCACCCTCGGCGGTTGGATCGTCACCCGTGCCGGTGGCCACTACGCCACCCAGCACACGCATATCGATGACTTTGTCGAAGCTACCCGCCTGGTTACGCCCAGCGGTGTCATGCAAACCCGCCGCCTGCCCGGCTCCGGCGCAGGCCCGGCACCCGACCGTCTGGTACTCGGTTCCGAAGGCACCCTCGGTGTGCTTACCGAAGCCTGGGTCAGGCTGCAAACGCCACCGCACTTCCGTGCCTCCGCCTCGGTTAAATTCGACGATTATCTGCAAGCTGCCGAATGTGTGCGGATGCTGGCGCAATCCGGTTTGAATCCGAGCAACTGTCGCCTGCTCGACCCGCTGGAAACCCTGTTCTCCGGTGTTGGCGACGGGCGCAAGGCGGTGCTGGTACTCGGCTTCGAATCCGCCGATCACCCGCTGCAGGCGTGGATGGCCCGTGCTCTGGAACTGGTCAATGAGTTTGGCGGCAGCTATGACGCGGCCGCCGTCGAGCGCTCGATGGCGGCACAGGACAGCAACGAACATCGCAGCGGTGCAGCCGGAGCCTGGCGTGATGCGTTTCTGCGCATGCCTTACTGGCGCGACCCGGCAGTCGGCCTCGGCGTGATCATGGACACCTTCGAGACCTCCATCACCTGGGAGCGTTTTGCCGATTTCTATAGCGGCATCAAAGCCGACATGGCCCGGGCAATCAAGCGCGCCACCGGCCAGGACATCCAGATTTCCTGCCGCTTGACGCATGTCTACCCAGACGGTCCGGCGCCCTACTTCACCTTCGCCACGCGCGCCGCCGATGGCAAGGTTGCCAGTGCCCTCGCCGCCTGGCGCGAGATCAAACAAGCTGCCAATGAATCGGTGATCAACCACGGCGGCACCATCACCCATCATCATGCGGTGGGACGTGATCACCGCAGCGGTTATGAGCGCGAAGTCGACCCGTTATTCCGCAGCATGCTGGCGGCGGCCAAACACAGGGTTGATCCGCAGGGCATTCTCAACCCTGGCGTACTTTATGACCCGCTGAACCGGCCACTGGGACTAACCGGCGCACTAATCGCTAGCCGCGCATAGCCTGCCCACCGCTGCCATCTGGCCAATCTGTGCATCGGCAGAAGCAAGGGTTTGCGTAAAAAATTGGTGCCCGACAGATTGGAGGGCATTACAATTTTGACCAGGAATATTCCACGGGACACCACTTGGCGTTCCAGCAATTGAGCAGTATAGGAGTTTGGTAATGACCTTTCGTTTTCGTAGCGCCGCACTGCCTGGCTTGACGCTGCTGGCCTTGAGCTTCAGTACCGCAAGCCAGGCCGGCGGCCTGATGACTTATGCCTACGCAACCCCGAATGTCGGCCTGGCCAACGCCGGCGCCGCAGCCCGCGCCCAAGGCCCGGACACCATGGCTGACAACATAGCCGGGCTCAGTTATCTGGAAGGTACACAGGTATCTGCCGGTGCCGAGGTACTGTGGAGCGATCTGGAGTCGAGCGGGCTGGACACCAATGTATCGGGCGGCAACTCAGGCCATGCTATCAAGACGACGCTGATCCCCAGCTTCTTCGTCAGCAAACAGCTCGACGAAAACTGGAGCCTCGGCTTTGGCAGCTACTCCAACTTTGGTACCGCACTGAACTACGACAACGATTGGGCTGGTCGCTATTTTCTGCAGAACGGCTCGATGGTCGGCATGTCACTGGTACCGGGAGCGGCCTACCGCTTCAACGATGAATGGTCCCTGGGCTTTGGTCTGCAGGCCATGTATGCCTCCACCGATGACCAGCTGGCCATTGATACCCGCAGCACCCGCTTTGATCCGGTCGCCGATGGGAAGGCCCAGTACAAGGACAGTGACTGGGGCTATGGTGGCAATCTGGGGTTGATCTACCAGCCCCAACCCGGCACCCGCATCGGTCTGAACTACACCAGCAAGATCGATATTGATTTTGAGGACCGTCTCAAGCTCACACCACCGACAGGTAAGGCCATTGATCCCGCCTACAAACGATTGCAGGGCACTAAGTTAGGACTCTCTACGGAGGTGCCGCAGACTGTCACTCTCAGCCTGTACCAGCAGCTCGATCCAAAATGGGCGCTGCTGGCCAGTACCAACTGGCAACAGTGGTCACAGTTCGGCGAGTTCGGCATCAAGATCGAACCGAATGCCGGCGGATCCGATGACCTGACACTCAACTCCAACTTTGATGACACCTGGCATGCCTCGCTCGGCGCGCAATATCAGGCTACCCCGGAGTGGCTGTGGAGCGCCGGCCTGGCCTATGACAGCTCGGCAGTTTCCGACAGCAAACGCAGCTGGGCTCTACCCATGGGCGAAACCGTTACGCTGGGCCTGGGCGCCACCGTTGCCATGGCCGAAAACTCCAGCCTGAATGTCAGTTACTCGCTGACCTCGATCGATAACTGGACTATCGATAGCACCAAGGCGAAGCCTGATCCGGCTGATAATCAGTACGTTAACGGCGAGATCAGCAACAACTGGATACAGGTGGTCAGCGCCAGCATGAACTGGCGCTTCTGAAGCACTCAGGCGCCAGACCGGGCAACCGGTAGCTGGCGCTGGATAAACTCCAGCTGATCCGCCATCACGCTTTCAAAGCCTGCACCGCTGTAGATATCGAAGTGGCCAAGCGGATAACGCTTCACTTCACTTAACGGCATTTTCGCCGCGTGTTTCAGGGTGGCGCCGGCTGGAGCTACCGAATCGCTGTCACAGACACACAGCAGCGCCGGCACCCGCAGATTCCGGGCAATGCGCCCGGGCGCATGCATGAACAGACCCAGCACGATTCGCGCCGCCACCTCGTTGCGGAAGCTGAAACCCTGAGGTACCAGACTCAGGTAACCCGCGCTGACATCCGGCGCATTCATCATCGCCAGTTCCGACGGACCTGCAGCCAGCGGTACGTAAATCGGCGGCCTGCCGAACCAGCTACCCAGGACATCCGCCAGGGCCAGCGCGCTCAGTTTGACAGCGTTCCAGGTATCCATCGCCAGCGCCGAAGACACGCCATCGGTGAACGGACACTGGGCAATCACCGCCGCCACCTGCGGGTTGCGCGTGCCGGCTACCAGCACATGGCCACCACCAAAAGAGCTGCCCCACAACGCCATGCGGCTGCCATCCACTTGCGACAGCTCACGGGCGTAGTCAATCGCCGCCTGCCAGTCGGCCAGTTGCCGGTCAACGTCGAGCAACTGCCGTGGCTCGCCATCGCTGCTACCGAAGTGCCGGTAATCGAATACCAGACAGGCATAGCCAGACTCGACAAAACGTTGGGCATAGGCCTCCAGGCCCATTTCCTTGACCCCACCCAAGCCGTGGGCCATGACGATCACCGGCGCTTTGCTGTCACCGCTGGTGGTTGGCAGAAACAGCCAACCGCGGCAGATATCGCCGGACGATATGAAACAGATACCCTGACGCTGGGCCATTGTGCGTTTCCCGGAATTTTTCTGAAAAGTGATGCAGCGGACTTGCTTTACTTCATGCAACCGCCTCATAAGCGCTGCAGCTGAGCGGCCACTTTATTGACTTACAACAGGAAAGTCATTTAGTCAGCCCCGACAATTGATGGAAACGGTTACACTTTCCGAGCGATGACCCCACCGGCCTCTCCAGCAGATGCGGCTGGGGATTCGACTTTCAAGCGTGGCCTAAGTCCGCGTCAGACCGGTGTGCTCCGCAGCCACTTCTTGTATGCATATGTGCTCTGTGCTTTGCTGCTCTCTGGCCGAGGTTTACCGCCAACTGCAATCACGGACCGGCACCGAGCAGTACAACAATCATAAGTCGGAGTCAGCGATATCTGTAATCGCCCAAAGGAGAAAAGAAGATGCTTGGCTTTGAAATCGACCTGTGGGACTACATCACCTTCCTTTCGTTGTTCATTATCGGCCTGGGGCTGGTAGCGGCACTGATGCTGCTCGCTGGCCTGCCCGGCAAAATCGCCATCGCCCGCAAGCACCCGGACGCCGAAGCCGTGAACGTCATGGGCTGGGCCGGATTTCTTGCGGTAGTGCCATGGATTCAGGCATTCATCTGGGCCTTCAAACCGACCGACATCATTGATATTCGTCGTTTCCCCGCCGAAGAGCACAAAGCCATTGATGAGCAGATAGCCATACTCAAGGGGGAAGCCCCCACCCCTGCCCAACCAGCTCAACCGGAGCAAACCACTCCAGCCCCCGGCGACTCACCCACGGAAAATGGAGATAAGGCCTGATGGTTGCCGGACTGCTGATCTGCTTTATCTACAGTTTTCTGGTCTGGCTGGTTTTTTTCAAATTCCGCTGGGTCAAGTTTTCCATTCTCTGGGGTGTTGTTTCGCTTTTTTTTGGCGCCCACCTGTTGCTGATTTTCCTGATTGGCATGCGCTTCATGACCCCGGCCAGCAGTGAAGCGCGCGTGGTGCAGTACACCATCCAGCTGGTACCACGGCT
>Ga0116155_10002848_pt1 | contig 11667 bp, 7 predicted proteins | sample AD_UKC032_MetaG_FD_89890 | JGI IMG/M metagenome (GOLD analysis project Ga0116155, IMG submission 89890) | Active sludge microbial communities of municipal wastewater-treating anaerobic digesters from USA - AD_UKC032_MetaG | ecosystem: Engineered > Bioreactor > Anaerobic > Digestate | place: USA...
CATCGTCGAGCAACATCAGGGCTGGATCGAGGTCGATTCCGCCGAGGGGCGCGGAACGACGTTTCGCGTGTTCCTGCCTGCCGTGGTCAAATCGGAGCCCGCGGTGTCCAAATCGAAACTTGCCCCGGCGCCCGAGGGCGCCCGCCAGACGATCCTGCTTGTCGAGGACGAATCTGCCGTTCGCGATCTGGCCCGGCAGGTCCTGGAACGAGCCGGTTACCGGGTGCTGGCGGCCGAGAACGGGACGTCAGCCACCCGGCTCTGGCGCAGACACGGCGCCGCCATTCGTTTGCTCATTGCCGATCTGGTTCTGCCAGGCGGTTTGGACGGCGGCGAGCTGGCCCAGCGTCTCCAGGCGGAGCGCCCCGACCTGCGGGTGATCCTGAGCACCGGTTACGGGATGGATTTCGACGACGGGAGATGGCAGGCGCTGGCCGCCGCGCGCCTGTTACCGAAGCCGTTCTCTCCCGACGCCCTGGCCCGCTACGTGCGCGAGTGCCTCGAGGAATCTTGAGGCCATCATGCTCCGCTTCCAACCCATTGAATCGTTCGATCTGCCGGAGCTGGCGGCCTATCGCACCATGCGCCTGCCGCACGAGCATTTCGTCGAGCGCATCTTTGTCGCCGAAGGAGAAAAGGTGGTGCGGCGGCTTCTCGAGAGCGAACTTGATGTGCTTTCGGCCCTGATGCCCGCGCATCACGCCGAGGCGATGCGGCCTCTGCTCGAAGCGCGCGCGCCCGCCATTCGCGTCTATACCGCCGAGCGCCCTCTGCTCGAGCGGTTGGCCGGCTACTCGATGTATCAGGGCGTGCTTGCGGTCGGGCGGATGCCCGAACCGCTGGCGGTCGAGACGGCCTGGCAACGCAGCGGGCGCCCCAGGCTCTTTGTGGCCGTGGATGGACTGGCCAATGCCGAGAATCTGGGCGCGGTGGTCCGGAACGCCGTCGCTTTTGGCACGCACGCGCTGATTGTGGGCGAGACTTCGAGCAGCCCCTATTTGCGGCGCGCCGTTCGCAGCTCGATGGGCACTGTCTTCGACCTCCCCGTGGTCGAAACAAACGACCTGTGCGCCGCGCTCGTTCAGTTGCGTGGCCGGGGCATGCGCTGCGTCGCCGCGCATCCGCACACCGACCGGCGCACCATCGCCCAGGCCGATCTTGCCCGGGACTGCTGCCTGATCTTCGGCAACGAAGGCGACGGAATCGCCCCCGCGGTGCGCGCGGCGTGCGACGAATGCGTCGCCATCCCCATGCCGCCTGGCGTCGACTCCCTCAATGTGGCCAGCGCCGCCGCCGCTTTTCTGTTCGAGGCCAATCGCCAGCGGGGACGGATGTAGGCCGGGCCGCGCGCACGCGGACACGGCTCAGCACGGATCGAGATCGTTCGGACCGGCGAGCCGCCCGGGCACTTGCGGAGGGACCGGTCGCGCGACCTCACGGCGCAGAAGATGTTGATGAATTTCGACGCGATTCAGGAACTCTGTGAGTTCTCAACGTTTTATTCACCGGGATGATGTGAGCGACACGGCCTATCCGGCGAAGAACCGCCGGTTCTTCGGATACATGGGCTCCTGCTACAACGGCGAGATCTCGCATGTGGGCGCCTACACACCAAACATGGCCGAGGCCATGTTGCGCAAGTACGCGGCCACGGTCGTTGCCGGTTCGGCGCCGATGTGGCTGACTCGAGACGACGCGTTTCTGTCGACTGGGTACATGGTGCAGGAGATTGCGTATCGTTACGCCGAGGCTCTGACACTCCTGAGTCGAATCGAGGGGAAAGCCTCGCCCCAGTGCCGAGCCGACCTTGCCGTGATCGGCCACACTATCGACGTGATCAGCGGACTCACGTTTCGCGAGGCCTTTCACCTCTTCGAGTTGTCGCTGCAAGCCGAGCGGGGAGCGTCGGGAGTGCGGTTGAGGTGGTCCAGCCTTCCAGGGGTAGCCTGCACGGTCCAGTCCACGACCAGCCTGCTGAGCGGTGATTGGGTCGATATCAAGACCTTCACCGCGGGTGCGGACGAGATCCAGTTCGACGATGACCGGTTGCCGGCGATCGCCGTCTTCTACCGGCTGGTCCGGCGTCCGTGAGGCACCCGCCCTCTTCGTTAGGCCGTCTGTCGCCAAAGCAAGCCGTCCACGTCGAGGAGAATTCGAAGAGTGAAGTCCGTTGAGGTGAAAGACAGCCGCCAACGCTCGCCATCAATTGGCGCGCAACCGCTTACTCGTTCCTCAGCCGTTGGATCTCCCTCTTCAGGAGGGCTGAGATGCGATGCTTGGTCAAATAGACCTGTGCCAGGCTCACCCCGAGGCTGCGCGCCACGTCCCGGGCGCCCCAACCCTGCAGCGCATAGAGGTCGTAGATCTGAAATCGCTTCTCTTCCACGTGCGCCTTCACCTTGTCCAACGCCCGTTCGAAAAGGTCCTTCCTCCACTCTTCCTCCCACAGGACAGACGGTTGCGCTCCCTCGGGTCCCGGGATCCGTTCGACGGTGCTAGTTCGGTCGGTTTCGCCCGGCTTGTGCTGCATCGAGGCGGCTTGGGGGCGACGCCGGCGCAGTTGGTCGCGGATGCGCCACAAGGTGAGGTTGAACAGCCAGGTCTTAAACGAACACCGCTTCGGATCGTACCGGAATTGAGGCAGGTTTCGCGCTACGGTGATGACCGTTTCCTGGACCACTTCCTCGGACTCGGTGGGGGACAAGCCGTGCCGGAGCGCGAAGGAGAAGATCAAGTTGCGATACGTGGCGCAGAACTCCTGCCAACTGGCCTGGTCTTCCAGGTCCTTCAGTCGTTCCAACAAACTGGCATTGGTCGCCAGCGAATCTGTCCGCCGGAAGTCCATGGTCAATGCCCATCCGGGCTCAGGCAACTAGCCCGGTTACGGTTCCTGGCGAAGCGTGCGAAATAACCGGGCTAGGCCAGTTCAACGGACGAATTCCGCATTTCTTTCAGAGATTTTCTATTCCGCGGTGATCGCGAACACCAGGGGTGCGGAGACGGGCGAACTGGCCTGCAACTCAATCGACTGGACCATCTCCGCGTGGTGGCTCGCCGGCAGTGTCCAGGTCATCCGCGTGAGAAACAGCGGTTGCTTGTGTCGCCCCGGACCGGGGGCACACCCCGACCAAACCAAGGCGCAATTCAGTTCGGGCGACATACCTGGCCACGCCAACTCGGACACCGCCCAAAAAGTGTCCGCTCGATACGACGGCACATCCTCAGGGTCCTGCAGGTCCACCGAGACTTGAGCGCCACTGGCATAGGTCACTTGATACCGGGCGGCGGGCACGCGGTGGCTCTGAAAAGCCTTGCCTCTGGTCGCGTGGAGGAAATGGAGGCGCTGACAGGCACGGCCGACGGGAATGGTGACCGGATTCGTCTGGTCAAGCTCGAGGAAGCCGCGCACGTCAAAGGCCGTTCCGCCCAGGACATGCACCCCACGCGGCAACTCGCGGAAGCGGACGCCCAACTGGCTGGTCCCGAGCCGCTCGCCCAACGGCGAGGTGTAGTAGCCGCCCAAATCGAGCATCTCGGCGGTGGCCCACGGTTGTCGAGGTAGCTTCGCCGACCAACGGGACTTCCCGGCAACGATGGCCTGACGCACGGCCTCGGCCGCCTGGCGGGCGTAGGCAAGACGGAGGGCTGGGGAAATCGGAGATCGGAGATGGGAGATCGGAGATGGGAGATCGGAGATGGGAAATGGGAGATCGGACGTTTCCGATTGGTGATTGGGATTTGGCGAGTCGGAAACTGGGCCTTCGGATGTGCTGTCGAGCACGAACTGCCAGTGGAAGACGGCGGCGTCCCAGTCCATCGCGTGTTCGGCCGCTGCGGCCTGGTGTCCGTGCCAGCGGGCGTGGTGCTGTTCGTCGGTTCCGAACTCGGCGGGAAAGGCGCGCTTCACGGCGCTGAGAAGCCGCGACTTTTCCGTTTCGTCCACCGGCACCATTCCCCCCTCGCCATCGGGCCGCTGTCCGCCCAGGAGGGCCGCCACGCCCGATAGGGTCTGCCAATCCCGGCCCTCCGTGGAGAGGTTTGGCACGCAATGGTGGGTCAGGGTCGCATCGTATCGTACCCGCCGCGGTGGCCCGGTGAGCGTCCAGGTGCGGGTGTCCCAGACCCACGCGTACAGGTTCACATCCTCGGCGATTAGGTGCCGGTTGTCGGGGCTGAAGGCCACACGGCGCAAGGGCGCTTGGGCCGGGGGGGCCACCGAGTGGGGACCGGTAGCGGTGTCGATCTCGATTCGTTGCCCGACGATCGTCGCTGTCATGGCGCCATCGGCAGACATTGCCGACCTCTGCTCGGCGCGCAGGGGCGGAACCGCCAGACTGTCATCGATCACGCGGCTCAGGTCCCATAACCAGACGCCGCCTTCGGCCCCCACAACCAGCAACCGAGTCCCGTCGGGGCTGAACTGGGCCTCGTGGCCCGGCAACGGCGGGCCCAACTGCTCCTGCCGGATGGCGTCCCACACCCAGAGAAGCCCGTCAGCCGAACTCGTCACTAGGAAACAACCATCGGGACTGAAGGCGATACGCTTGACCTCGAAGTGGTGCATGAACGACACCGGTGGCTCTCCGGTGTCCCCCAGGTCCCAAACCACCACCTCGTCCCCGTTGCGCACCGCCGCCAGCCGTGTTTCTCTCGAACTGAACCGCGGCATGGCATAGGACACGCCCGTCGCGAGCGATTGCGCCGACTCCCACTCGGGCGTGCGGATCAGGTCGATACCGTCGGCGTGGGTCAGAGCCAGAAAGCGACCGTCCGGACTGAACCGTGTGCCGCTGGCGTTCTTTCGTGCCCAGTGCGGCGAGGTGACGTCACGACGAGTCCCGAGGTCCCATACCGAAGCTCGCTTCCGGTACATCGAGTCCCGGTCCCCGCGCTCGACCCGCGCGTAATACTTCCCATGGGGACTCACATCGTGGTCGAAGTCCGTATTACCGAAGCGCAGGTCCAACGGAGGCGTGCGCACCGGGTCCTGGGCGATACCAGACCGTACCGTCGCCAGGTCCCGAAACCGAACCGACTTGTCCCACCAGGTTGAGACCATCCAGCGGCCATGGCGTATGAACGGCTGAGACCGGGCGATCAGCGCTGGCAGCCGAGGGCGGAAGATCGCCAGCGCCACCATGCGGTGCGGGGCCGAAGCCGAAATCAAGTCCACCTCGACCTCGAGCGTGTGCCCGGGGTTGACCTCAAACAAATCCATCCAGAAAACGCCTGGTCCCGCGATGCGCCCGCGCGGCAGGTCCGCCCACAACAACCGCATTTGCCCGCTAATCCCCTGGCAGGTGCTGTTCGAGCCGGGTGGCGTGATGACAAACCAATTGCTCGACACGCCCGCCGAGAAATCGTCCAACACGCGCCACGGCGTCGAGGCGGGCGGTTGATCGGAAGGATACCGACGCACCTTCACATTGTCCCACACCACTTGACCCGCATCGCCGGGCCGGTCGCCGGTGGAACCGTGCTCGAGCCCGAGGAAGTGTCGCCCCCAGATGGGGCCTGGCGGATCATCGCGGCCACGGGCGAAGGGGTCTGGCTTGGGCGAATCGAAGAACTCGCCGGCGCACACGATTCCGCCGTCTGGCGGGCCGCGCCGCACGGTGTAATGGACGGCCAAGGTGTCACCGTGACCGACCAGCCTCAGGCCCAGCGTCACATTCTCTAACGGCCCAGTGAAAAGGTTGGTCTGCACCCAGCGATGACGCCCTTTCGAGAGGTACGCCTCGATGGCGGTCTCGGAGATATCATCCATCAGGCCCAACATGTATCCGTCCGACATGGCACCCACCATCTGGTCAAAGACAATCGGAGCGTCTTCTGGATGTGTCAGGTTCCACAAACGGGCTTTCTGTCCCAGAGTGATCGTTAGCAGCCGGTCTCCCGGCGGCACAAATTGGCAGAGCGTGACCGGGAAATTATCCCGGAACTCTCGATCTCGAATCCGTTCGCCCGAGCGTGTGTTCCACAGCCGCACCCAGCCGTCCTCGTGAGCCGTCGCCAACAGAGTGCCGTCCGGGTTCAGGTCGGCCGCCAAAACCTTGGACTCGGGCACCGAGAAATGTCCCACCGGCAACGGGCAACGTGCGAGAACACTCGCGATGCAGACCCGATGGGCAGCCTCGCGGACTGGATCGCCGGCGTCCAAATCGAGCGCCGCCACCAGCGAGGGCAGCGCGTCCGTGTAGTCGCCCCCGACCATGCGCTGCGTGCCTTCGCTCAGGTGCAATCGAGCGAGGTGACGCTGGGCGATTCGCCCGGCCCGCCAGCTCTGCCACCACGCCGCTGAAACCAAGAGCCCGATCGCCAGCACCGCCACCCCGACTCGACGCAGCAGCGCATGGTGTCGTTCCAACCGGCGCAGCCGCTTCACGGACGCGCCCCGTTCGAGCAGGGCGAGATCGGCCAGCAGATCGTCCGCCCGGTGGTACCGGCGGCCGGTGTCTTTCGCGCACGCGCGCAACAGAATCTCGTTGAACTCGAGCAGGTCCGCCGCATCCGGCAGTTCACTCAGGTTCGGCGGCAGGCGCGGGTAATCCCCGCGATTCATCCCCGTGCACGCTTCGTACAGAAGCTTGCCCAGGGCGTAGAGATCCGCCGGTGGACTCCCCGGTCCTTCCGGCGGCAGGTAACCCTCCGTGCCGACAATCGACCCCGAATCGCCGACCGTCGCCACGAGCCCGATGTCGGCCAGCTTCGGCACGCCATGGACGAAGATGACGTTCGAGGGCTTCACGTCCCGGTGAACGAGGCCGTGATCGTGCAAGTGTTTCAGCGCCGCCGCCAGCGCCGTCGCCAACACCACGCATTCCCTCACCGGCAACCGCCCGCGCTGTTCCAGGTCCTCCTGCAACGTGCGGGGCACGTAGGACGCAACCTCGTCGCCGCGCAACGGGGCAGGGGCGGTGAACCTGGGCCGATTCCCCTCACCCGGCTTCGCCACCCTCTCCCCATCGGATGGGGAGAGGGCGGGGGTGAGGGGCTCCTCGTGAGACGCCATCGCCGATGTGCCCCCGAGCGCTGCCTCCTGCCCCTTGTCGCCTGTCTCCTGCCCTTCCCCCTTCGCTCTTGGCGCTGCCCCGGCGTCGTCGGCAAGTTCCGTCACGTAGTAGAAGTACTCCCCGCGCCGCCCGACGTGGAGAATCTGCATCAGGTTCGGGTGCGAACGGGAAACGGGCTCATACTTGAGCAAACCTTCGTACTCGCGCGTAAAGGGTCGGTCCCGGCTGAAGTCGCCCCGATCGATGATCTTCACCGCGCGGTAGGTCCCCATCACGTTGCGGGCGAGCCAGACCGCGCCGTAAGCGCCGCGCCCGATGCGCCGGAGGACCTCGTGATCGGGAATCGAAGGGGGAGCTGAAGCAGACCGCGGCGTCGGCGCCTCAGCCGTGGCTCGAGACGGCGACGCGCCCTGCGCGGTTGTCCCATTTCCCTGACGCTCCGCGGGCGGCTCTGGGGTCGGCGTTGCCATAGGCTCCGATGACGCCCTCGAATGGGCGCCCTCCTGTTTTCCAGGGAACAGGCATATCCTTACCGAAATCCCGGACGGGGCGCAAGCCGGAGAAACGCGCCCGGTTCCGGCCTGCGTCTCTGACCATGCTCGATCGCCAGGGGCTCGGAGCCTTCGGGAGAAGCAGGCACGCAGGCCAGAACCGTCGCTTGCCCTGGGCTGGCTTCGGGCCGGGCCGTTGGCCCTGTGGCATGCCGCTGGCTGCGCCCCTATGCGAATTCTCGGCTTTTTCTGAAAGATGCCCCGGGTTCCCCCGTTCAACCGGTCATGAACATCACAAGACTCGTCGGAATCGCTTGTGGTCATCGCGAAGCTGAAGACTCCAGAATGCGGATCCATGCGGGCTGGAGTGACTTCCTTTTCAAAATCTCCAATGAATGAGTCACGTTTTTGCGCCGCGCAGCGGCACCCCTTAGCGAGGCGTCGACTGTCGGTTACCATGGCCAAAACCCTGCGTAAACGAATTGGTGACATGCTCCTTCGGTCTGAGGCAGAGCCTCGCTAACAATTCACATTGCGCCCTGGCTGACCCAGTTACGCATCGGCCAGGGCGGACACACAACCGAGAGCCGGGGTCACCCGTGCCAACGGTCACTTCCGCTGACTCGGATCGGTGCGCGGCAAGGAGTCAAAACAAAACCATGAAAAGCAGGAATCGTATCATTCGTTGGGGCGGCCTGGTGGCCGCCGCCGCGGTGGCGTGGGGGCTGTCCGTGGGCACCGCCCAGGCCGGTGACACCAAACCGTACAAGGGGACGTTCACGGAGTTCCTTGTGACACCTCTGAACCTCGGAGCCCTCCCGCAGCCGTTCTTCGTTGACGGACGGACCGCCCACGGCGCCGAAGTTTGGTCGGGCGTGGTCCATTTGTACACGCACAGCAATGTCGGCGGGAAAGGCAATGCGGTTGGCTTCGAAAACGTGCACCGTTACCCCAACGACCAGAATCCGAGCGGCAAGATCCTCTATCTGATGGCGTATGAAACGACCGCCAACGGCGACAGGTTGGTCTGGGCGGGCACAGCCATCCCGCAATCGGACGGGAGCTACGTCACCGACATCAAGTTCCTTCCCGAGCAGGGCACTGGCCGCTTCGCCGGCGCGACAGGAGTCATCGACAGCATCCGCCCCTTCCCTGGCGGAGCCGACATCGAGGGCACGATCACCACGGTCAACGCGACGAAATAGGCTAAACGGACATCACGAGAATCCTTGAGCCGCGACATCCGTGGTGGACAGACCGAGGTTCATTCCGCTCTGTGACTGGCTCAAGGATTCCCTGACCAATGGCTTCGGCGAGCTCAGCCGAGCCAGCTTCGGCGAGCTCAGTCGAACCGCCCGGAAGGGGGGACGGTGGAGATGGAGATGAAGTGCGGCTGCTTCAAGACCGCTTTCCGTCGAATGTCACCGATCACTGTCATCGAAAAGCGGCGGTGAACCGCACGCACTTCAGACGCTTCGCAACCTCGACGCCCGCGACCGAGCACCCGGAGTCCCGCATTGCGGGAGAGTGCGTGTGCTTCAGCACCGCTTTGCGCGGGACGTGATCGAAGACAATCATCGAAGAGGAAAACAGTGACAGCACAGGTATTCCAGAGTGAACCAGGAAACGTGTAACGCTCAACTCCCGACGCTCAACGTCCAACGAAACGGTTCGTTGAAACTTGGGCGTTGAACGTTGAGCGTTGGAAGTTCGGTTCGGATTTTCTGTCGGTTATCAATGACTTGCCAAGAGGGAAGCGGCACCTCTGGGCGTGCTGCTTCGGCGACTTCGAGTATTTCTGAAAGATTCCCGGATTCCCCCCGTTTAACCGCTCATGGCCACCAGCCCTGAGGTCGGTCAGCCGGTGGCCAGGACATGAACAACGACTGCAACCGCCAACCGCAACGCGGGATTGAATCCGGAGAACCCGGCACAACCGGCGATGGCCGAGCCGGTCCGTGTGCGGGCCAGACTCGCCTGTTTTGTGTCGCGCGTTTTGTCGGCTGGGCTCTCGTCGTAACAAAACAAACAAACGGAAAGGACCCAACAATGAATGCCAACAAACCCTTCGGTTACGTCCGCCACCGCGGTGGCGGAAGATGGGCCACGCTGGTCGCGGGTTTCGTCCTCGCAGCCGTGGCTCTGTCACCCCCAGTTACTGTCGCCGCGGTGATCGACGACTTCGACGGCGATCAGCCTCTATGGGATGGATGGAATCCTCCCACGGCTCCCAGCGAACCGCCGGCCTTGGCCGAGCTGGTCAGCAAATGCTTGCGCATCTCGGCGCACTTCACGACGCCGACCGACCCGGCCAACCTGTTCCCCCACGTGTGCAACGTCTATTACTCGCGGAGCCTCCCCCTGCACCAGGAGCAGACCCTCAAATTGCGGGCGGATTTGGCGGGTCTGAGCCGCGATAACGTGTTCGCCTGTCTGATCACCATGGACACCAAGGGGGGTGAGTATATACTGATGCGAGACGCAAACGAGATCGCCCTGCTCAAGTGGTCGCCTACCGACGGCTTCAGCGTGGCATTCTGGGAGACACAGTCGCAGGACTACCTGGGCGGGGTCTTAATGCTCGCGCTTAGGCCCGGCCGTGATGACTTGTTGATCGAGACCACGATCTTCAATCTCTCGACCGGTGAAACGCTATTCCAGCGTACGGTGCGGGACACTCCCGCCAGCGACTGGGGCGTTCCGGACCCCTTGCCGCACGGCTGGGACATCTTCGGACCGGACGTCGGTCCGCCCTACCGGGGGGACTTAGAGGTTGTCGGTTTGGGGATGGCCCACGACACGGACGGACAGCAGGGACCGGCATGGGTGCTTTTCGACAATCTTGAGTCGCGGACCGGCGTGGCGACCACTCTGACTATCGAAAAAACGGTTACCCTCTCGTGGCCCCACGACACCGTCGATGAGATGATCGTGGTCGGCGCCGATTCAGTTGACCCTTCTGTGTGGACTCCCTACCCCGCGCCGATTGCGAAGCAGTTTGGACAGCTCTGCATCACGGTGCCCACGACCCAAAGCCAACAAATCTTCAAGCTGGTGTATGGCACGCACTTCATCGATGACTTGAGCGAGGCAAAACAGCCGTTCGCGACGAGGCAAGAGTATAGGATCTTCTTTCAGGATCCCGGGGAGAACGTCACGTTCAGCAACGGCGTGATTCAGGTATCCCGAACCGGCGCCACGATCGGGGGCGTCGCCATTCTACCCCCGGAGGATGTTGTCGTCGGCGACTTCTACACCTCGGTGGACGTGCTCAGCATGACAAGCAGCACCAGGAGGACGATTACAGTCTACGTGTTCGCACGAGGCCGTTTCGACCCCAATACTGGATACTTTGGGGGGTTCATTCTCAACCGCGAGGCCATTCAGGGCAACGTTGGAACTTCTATATTTGATGGGGGCACTGAGCGACGGGGCCCCGCCTTCAGGATTGAGGCGAACCCACCCCCTTACCGCATCGAGTTCTCCTGCGTCGGTCAGAGTCTGCGTCTCCGGGTGCGGAGTCTGATCACCAAAGAGATCATTGCGGAGCACACGTCCATAGCTTCTGCTTTTACTGAGGGTTTCGTCGGCCTCTGGGTCGCTGGTCCCAACAACGATCCTGCAACCCACGACGAGGTCATCCTGGACAACTACTTCGTCACGGGCACCACACCGTGAATGCCGGGGAGGCACGGCCGTGGAATCCTTGAATCGTGAGACTGGTCGAGGACAGGTCCAGTTGTCTGCCGGGTCAAATGGTTCAAGGATTCCACATTCACCGCCGCACCACTGATGAGCAGAAGAAGTTCACACCCCACCGCAGGCGAAGCCAGCAGGACCGATCACCGGATACGGCTTGATCCGTCTCATCCGTGTGATCCGGGGCTGATTCTCGGCTTGTTTCTGGACCACGGATTCCACGGATGGGCGGGAGGACACCATAGGGTTCGGCGCGCCGGACGCGGGTGCCGAAGACGCCAAGTCCCGCGGCCGCGCATACGCTGCAACCTATTCAAAGTTTCTGAGTGGTTTCTCGGAGCAGTGCTGTCGAGGGTGTCCAACTCATTGGGCCGGCGTTCGTTGTGGCAGTCGCCCATGCTCTGGTCGGCGTCGGGGTCGCGGAGCGTGTGGAGTGCGGCGGTTTACCGCCGCTTTCCGAGGAC
>Ga0116155_10002852_pt1 | contig 11659 bp, 13 predicted proteins | sample AD_UKC032_MetaG_FD_89890 | JGI IMG/M metagenome (GOLD analysis project Ga0116155, IMG submission 89890) | Active sludge microbial communities of municipal wastewater-treating anaerobic digesters from USA - AD_UKC032_MetaG | ecosystem: Engineered > Bioreactor > Anaerobic > Digestate | place: USA...
GCACGGCCTTCTCCACCACCCATTGGGTGATCAACCGGGTTCATAGCAACACCACGAACGCGAGGACGACGTCCAAGCCAGCGTGAGCGACCTGCTTTTCCTGATCTTTCAAGTGCATGGTCAGAATTCCCTACAGTACCTATTGTTGCTTTACAAGTTGCAAGTATTTTGCGAACTTCGCCCGAAGGTAGTTTGATAATTGCATATTTGTCTTCGCGAGAAATCAACTGAGCAAATGTACCGGCAGAACGAACCATAGCGGCTCCCTGTCCCGGACGTAATTCAACATTGTGAATGATAGTACCCAATGGAATATTTTGCAAAGGCAATGTATTTCCTACTTCCGGTGCAGCAGTTTCTCCTGAAAGAATAACCTGACCCACCTTCAATCCGTTTGGTGCAAGAATGTATCTTTTTTCCCCATCAGCATAAAACAACAAGGCAATACGTGCCGAACGATTCGGATCGTATTCGATGGTTTTAACTGTAGCGGGAACACCGTCTTTGTTACGTTTAAAGTCAATTACTCTATATTTCTTCTTGTGACCGCCACCAAGGTAGCGCATGGTCATTTTACCATCATGGTTACGACCGCCGGATTTTCCTCCGCCTGATCCTGTTACAAGAGATTTTTCTGGTGCACTCGCAGTAATTGTGTCGAATGTGCCAATAATCTTGTGTCTCTGCCCCGGTGTCGTGGGCAATAATTTACGTACAGCCATTTATTTATTTACTATTTTAATATTTACAATTTACTATTTATACTCATTACTAAATTGTAATTCGTAAATTGTAAATCATTTTTAGATGTTGCTAAAAAAATCAATTTGTTCACCTTCTTTTACTGTAACGATAGCTTTTTTATAAGCTGAAGCTTTTCCGCTGATTACGCCGCTTTTTGTAAAACGACTCTTCAGTTTTGGTGCTACGATTAATGTATTTACATCGGTTACAGTTACATTGTACATTGCTTCAACAGCTATCTTGATTTGAATCTTGTTAGCGTCTTTTTGTACTCTAAAGCCATAGCGGTTCAGTTTTTCGCCCAGCTTTGTCATTTTCTCTGTAACGATTGGTTTTATTATAATTGCCATTTCTGTCCTCCTTATGCTTTAAAAATTTGTTCAACTGCAGCAACTGCATCTACTGTAAATACAAGAGTTTTCGCATTAAGCACTATGTAAGTGTTTAATTCCGAAACTGTTACGACATTTACCTTGGGTAAATTACGAGCCGACAAATATACGTTTTTATTTGCATCTGCTAAAATAATTAACGGTTTTTTATCAGCAACTTGTAAACTTTTTGTCATAGCTACGAAATCTTTTGTTTTCGGAGCATCGAAGTTTAGCATATCAACCACGGTAATAAGCTCATTTTTAGCTTTATACGACAGTGCAGATTTACGTGCAAGTTGTTTTACCTTTTTATTTAGTTTGAAGTTATAGTCGCGTGGTGTTGGACCAAACATACGACCTCCGCCTACGCGAACACCTGATTTGATATCACCGGGGCGAGCTCCACCTCCACCTTTTTGTTTTCCTAATTTGCGGGTACTGCCTGACAATTGGCTACGGCCTTTTGACGAGTGTGTTCCCTGACGTTGGTTGGCCAAATATTGTTTCACATCTAAATAAATAGCATGGTCGTTTGGCTCAATACCGAAAATTGCATCACTCAGTGATACTTTATTTCCTGTGTCTTCTCCTTTAATATTTTTTACGCTTAGTTCCATGATTATTTATTAATGATTACGATTGAACCTTTAGCACCCGGAACTGAACCTTTAATTAATATAAGGTTGTGTTCAGGAATCACTTTTAAAATCTGTAGGTTTTGAACAGTTATCTGATCACCACCTGTACGTCCACCCATGCGCATTCCTTTAAAAACGCGTGAAGGATATGAAGAAGCTCCTAACGAACCCGGTGCACGTAAACGATTGTGCTGACCGTGTGTAGCCTGACCTACCCCACCAAATCCATGGCGTTTTACAACTCCCTGGAATCCTTTTCCTTTTGAAGTACCAACTACATCAACAAATGTATTGTCTTCAAACATTTCAACGGTGATTGCATCACCCAATTTGAATTCAGTTTCGAATCCTTTGAACTCAACCAAGTGTCTCTGAGGTGCTACTCCTGCTGCTTTGAAAATTCCGGCTTCAGCTTTGTTCGTGTGTTTTTCAGTTTTTGTCTGAAAACCAACCTGAACAGCTTCGTAACCATCAGTTTCTACAGTTTTAATTTGAGTAACAACACAAGGACCTGCTTCGATAACAGTGCACGGTACATTTTTACCGTCGGCACTGAAAACGGATGTCATTCCGATTTTTTTTCCTAATAATCCTGGCATTTCAATTGTTGTTAAGACCCCTAACCCCATCCCGATAGCTATCGGGAGGGGGAACGGTCGTGTTTAATTTTTGATATTTATTTTAGTTTATTTCCATCCCTTTATAGGAGTGAATTACACTTTAATTTCTACTTCAACGCCGCTTGGCAATTCAAGTTTCATTAACGCATCAACGGTTTTAGCAGTTGAACTGTAAATGTCGATCAAACGTTTATATGAACAAAGTTCGAATTGTTCGCGCGATTTTTTGTTTACGAATGTCGAACGGTTTACAGTAAAAATACGTTTGTGTGTTGGAAGTGGAATAGGACCACTTACTACAGCTCCTGTAGCTTTCACTGTTTTAACGATTTTCTCAGCTGATTTATCAACCAGATTGTGATCGTAAGACTTTAATTTAATACGAATTTTTTGACTCATGTCGTTTATTTAATTAATTATTTTGTTTGTTGGCCGGATAAGAGTCATTCACTATCCGGTTTTATATTTAGTCAACAGACACCGGTCGTTATTCGAACGTTGTCTGTTGTCTTTTTTTTTATAAAAGTTCTACTTTACCTTTAGCATCAGTTACAACCTGTTTAGCAATTGAACTCGAAACTTCTGCATAATGATCGAATTCCATGGTTGAAGTTGCACGACCCGAAGATATTGTACGTAAAGCAGTTACATAACCAAAGGTTTCAGCCAATGGCACTTTTGCTTTTACAATTCTTGCACCTGTACGACTCGATTCCATTCCTTCTACCTGTCCGCGACGTTTGTTCAAGTCACCAATTACATCACCCATACTTTCTTCAGGAGTAACTACTTCCATTTTCATGATAGGTTCCAACAGTACCGGTTTTGCTTTGGCACACGCATTTTTATAGGCAATCTGAGCACAAATTTCGAACGATAACTGATCTGAATCGACAGCATGGAATGATCCATCAAGTACGGTTACTTTCAAATTATCAAGCGGGAAACCTGCTAATACACCATTTTTCATTGCAAGTGTAAAACCTTTCTGGATTGAAGGAATAAATTCTTTAGGAATATTACCCCCTTTAACCATATCGATAAACTGAAGATTTCCTTCAAATTCTTTATCTTTAGGCTCAACTTTTACAATCATATCAGCAAACTTACCACGACCACCCGATTGTTTTTTATACACTTCGCGCAATTGAACCGCTTGTGTAATAGCTTCTTTGTACGAAACCTGAGGGCGACCCTGATTACATTCCACTTTAAACTCACGTTTCAAACGGTCGATAATAATTTCGAGGTGAAGTTCACCCATACCGCTGATAATGGTTTGACCCGATTGTTCTTCGGTATGTACAGTAAATGTTGGATCTTCTTCAGCTAATTTAGCCAAACCCATACCCAATTTATCCAAATCCTTTTGAGTTTTAGGCTCAATTGAGATACCAATTACAGGTATAGGGAAATCCATCGATTCTAAAGTAATCGGATGGGCTTCATCGCACAATGTATCACCAGTACGAATATCTTTAAAACCAACTCCTGCACCTATATCGCCGGCAGAAATTAATTCAACCGGATTTTGTTTATTTGAGTGCATTTGGAAAATGCGTGAAATACGTTCTTTCTTTTCAGAGCGTGTATTATAAACATACGAACCTGCAGGAAGTTGACCTGAGTAAACTCTAAAGAAACACAAACGTCCTACGTAAGGGTCAGTTGCAATCTTAAATGCCAAAGCGCACAATGGTTCTTTTGCATCGGGATGACGAACAACTTGTTTTTCAGGATCACGCGGATCGAAACCAATAGTTTCGGGAGTGTCCATTGGACTTGGAAGGTAAGCACATACAGCATCAAGCATGGTTTGTACACCTTTATTTTTGAAAGCCGAACCACAAATCATTGGATTAATTTCCATTGAAAGTGTAGCTTTACGGATAGCTACTTTAATTTCGTCAACCGTAATAGTTGAAGGATCATCAAAGTATTTTTCCATCAACACATCATCGTATTCAGCAACAACTTCGAGCATTTTATCTCTCCATTCTTTTGCTTCTTCCAATAAATCGGCTGGAATTTCTTCAATTGAATATTCAGCGCCCATTGTTTCATCGTGCCAGAAAATTGCTTTCATTTGCACAAGATCAATCACACCTTTGAATTTTTCTTCAGCACCGATAGGAATTTGAATAGGACATGGTTTTGCACCAAGTACATCTTTTATCTGACGAATCACTTCGTAAAAATCTGCTCCTGAACGGTCCATTTTATTCACGAAACCGAGACGGGGAACATTGTATTTGTCTGCCTGACGCCAAACTGTTTCGGATTGAGGTTCAACACCACCAACCGCACAAAAAGTTGCAACAGCACCATCGAGAATACGAAGTGAACGCTCCACTTCGACGGTAAAATCAACGTGTCCCGGAGTATCAATCAGGTTAATTTTATATTTTTCACCCAGATAATCCCACGAGGTAGTAGTTGCAGCCGAGGTAATGGTAATTCCACGTTCCTGTTCCTGTTCCATCCAGTCCATAGTAGCAGCACCATCATGCACCTCACCAATTTTGTGAGTTAAACCTGTATAAAACAAGATACGTTCAGACGTAGTTGTTTTACCGGCGTCGATATGCGCCATGATACCGATATTTCTGTTATAACTTAAATCTCCTTTAGCCATTTTTTAACTATATTTTCTTTGTATAAAATGATAAATGATTCAACATTTAAAATCTGAAGTGTGCAAATGCACGGTTAGCTTCAGCCATACGGTGCATGTCTTCCTTGCGTTTGAAGGCACCACCCTGGTTGTTGAATGCATCAACGATTTCGGCAGCCAATTTATCAGCCATCGAACGTCCTCCACGTTTACGGGAGTATAATATAAGATTTTTCATTGAAATTGATTCCTTCCTGTCAGGACGGATTTCTGTTGGAACCTGGAATGTTGCACCACCCACACGACGCGATTTTACTTCAACCAGTGGAGTGATATTTTCGAGGGCTTTTTTCCAGACTTCGAGTGGAGATTTTTCTTCGTTCGGAAGTTTGTTTTTTACAACTTCGAGAGAAGAGTAGAAAATGTCGAAAGCAGTTGATTTTTTGCCATCGTACATTAAGTGGTTTACAAATTTTGTAACCATCGACTCATTGAAAACAGGATCTGGTAAGATCAACCGTTTTTTTGGTTTCGATTTTCTCATTTTTTAATAAAATTTCCGTTTTTGTTTTTGTTGGTTGCTTTAGTTTTGCTTCAACAGTTCCTCTGAACTATTTACTCAACCTGTCATCTGCTACCTTTTTAAAACTCAAACAAGTGTTAAAACTTGAATTTGTTAATTTCTTTTTTTAGAAAATTGAAGTCAGTTCTTTCTTTATAAACTTTTCGAACTGTCTTTCAGAACTTACTTCTTTTTACCGCCTTTAACGGGTGCTCCTTTAGCTACTGCTCCTGCTTTAGGACGTTTAGCTCCATATTTGGAACGACGTTGTGTACGACCGTTTACTCCAGCTGTATCTAGCGTTCCACGAACCACGTGATAACGTACCCCCGGAAGATCTTTTACACGACCACCACGTACCATTACGATAGAGTGTTCCTGCAAATTGTGTCCTTCACCCGGAATGTATGCATTCACTTCTTTTTGGTTAGTTAAACGTACACGGGCAACTTTACGCATAGCCGAGTTCGGTTTTTTAGGAGTGGTAGTGTACACACGCACACAAACGCCACGACGCTGTGGACATGAATCCAATGCAGGCGATTTGCTTTTGTCGATGAGTTCTGCTCTTCCTTTTCTAACTAATTGTTGAATTGTAGGCATCTTACTTTGTTTTTATTACTTTAACTACTTAATTATGTGACAAGATGGTTTTTCTCCAAATTGGGTTGCAAAGATAGACATAATTTTTAAAAAGACAATGCCTTGCGTGAATATTTTTTTTAAGATTGAAAATGAGGGAATTGGAATTGGCTTTTCTTGATTTCTGAACCAATTACTAATGAGATTTAAGAAAAGAAGAAGAAAAATTTGATAATCAAGCCTCACCTTCAACCCGAGAACTGGTAAATTTTATCTGAAAAATTAAACTAAAGTAATCGGGGTTACTCAACAAATTGGGTTAGTATATTGGTTTGCAATTTGCTTTCAATAAAATATGTTATGCCTGTCCGATAATAAATATTGTTTCATTCATATCTTATTCTTACATTTGCATTTGATAATTTTAAAATGTAATCAATATATTATGAACCAAAAAGACCAAATTATAGATCAAATTGTAAGTGTGGTAAATAAAACTGCACCACACTCGCAAGTGTTTTTGTACGGTTCAAGAGCCAGAGGAAATGCATGTAAATCATCAGATTGGGATGTACTTATTTTAATGAATAAAAATAAAGTAACATTTAGTGATGAAACAAACTTTATGGACGCATTTTATGAGTTGGAATTAGAAACCGGTGAGGTTCTATCTCCCCTCATTTATTCAAAAAATGAATGGAAAAAGAAATATTCTAAAACACTTTTATTCGAGAATATTAAACGCGATGGAATACAAATTCTATAAATATTGTTGAAAATGAAAGGTTTAAAAAACGATTTAATAAATTACAGACTTGTCAGAGCGAAATAAAGTCTCAATGATGCACAACTTTTAGCAGATAATGGCAGGTGGAATTCGAGTATTAACCGACTATATTACTCAGCCTACTATGCTGTAATGGCTTTGTTATTAAATTCAGACTTAAAACCAACAACTCACTCCGGTGCTAAATCAAACTTCTCTGAACATTTTATTTTAACAAATATAATTCCAAAGGAATTTGGGAAAATTTACTCGCAACTTTTTACATGGCGACAAAAAGGAGATTACGACGATTTGTATGATTTTGATAGTGAAAAGGTTATGCCTTATTTCGAACCTATTATTCAACTAATAGCTTTAATTGAAAAATTACTTGAAAAGTAATTGATATATTTACTTGAAACAATCCACAAAAATCTGACTGCCATAAAACTATCGTTTACCAACATGCCAAAACCGATTGCTTTCCTGACCGTCTGTAATATGAAAATTATAGTTTCGTAAAATTAAACACTAAGAAGGCGAAGTCAATAAGACGCTAAGTTTAATTCAATTTGCATCTTTGCTACTACGGCCTTGCGGGACAAGTTTAGGTACTTTGCGCGGGTCTTAAGGCGGGCATGTTCAATAAATTTGATTATTGCTAATACGACACATAATTATTCCAACTACTTAGATGTTTATTTCTTAAAAAAATAACCGAACCTGTCACACCTCATTTTTCTTCACTTTAACAAATGAAGTAAAGACACCCATAAAACATAATACTGTAAATATCGCAAATACTATTTTTGTACTGGTTATAAATTGAGGAATATTGGCAGTACTAATTTGTGAATCACCCAAAAACAAATGAAGGGTTAATGATGCAATGGCCATGCTGAACATCATGCCGGTGCTGCGCATGGTTCCTAAAATTGCGGAGGCTGTTCCATATACTTTTTTATCGACCGAACCCATAATGACATTGGTGTTGGGCGACGAAAACATGCCGAAACCGATACCCAAAACAATTAAACTGATTAAAATATATACTATGGTAGTGTCCGAGCTTATAAAACTCAGAATCAACAACCCGAATGCACTTATTCCCATACCAATTGCCGCCAAAACCCGAGGATTCTTTTTGTCGGACAGTCGCCCCGAAAAGGATGCAACTATTGCCATCAACAGTGGTTGCGCTACGAGTACCATGCCGGCTTCACGGGCTTCCATACCTTTTACATATTGCAGATATAAACTCAACATAAATGACATGGCAAATGTGGCAGCATAATTTATCAATGCCGATAAATTAGAAAGGGCAAAAACCCTGTTTTCGGTAAATAACCGGATATTTAAAACGGGGAATTGTGTTTTCAATTCTACTTTTGCAAAAACAAACAATCCGGCAAATCCGGCCAAGGTCATTATAATAGCAAGCTGATCAGGCAGTTTGGATAAACCGTACATAAGCAGCGAGATCGAAATCATATACAGTATTGCACCTTTAAAGTCAAATTTTTCTACAACCCTCTCCGACCATTCCCGGTTAAGTTTCCATATAATCAGTATTGCAATCAGCGTACTGGCCGTAGCATTGATAAAAAACAAACCCCTCCAGCTTAAAGCATCAGTAATCAAACCACCAAGCATTGGGGCTAATGATGATCCGATATAAACCGAAGAAACATTCAGTCCGATGACTTTTCCTCTTTTTTCGGGTGGAAAAGCTGAGATTACAATGGCCATAATTGTTCCTGTCATCATGGCTGCACCTATTCCCTGCATAAACCGCATAATAATTAGCACGGTTGAGTTGGGAACAAAAGCGCATAAAAAGGTGGAAATGGCAAAGAAAATGGTTCCGTATAAAAACATTTTCGTTCGGCCCCAGGTATCACCCAACTTTCCAAAAGGGACCAGAAATATGACTGATGCCAACAAATAGGACATTGAAACCCAACTCAACCCAACTGCCGACATGGAAAAATCAGTACCAATCTTTTTTAAAGCAATATTTACAGCGGCCCCCATAAAAGGATTGAAAAAATGAGTTGCCATAGTAGCAACCAACAGTAAAGTTTTATTTGGACCTTTATCGGCACGCGGGTTCGATATCATAATAATATAAAGATCAAAGAGTAAAGAACAAAGAATAAAGATTAAATCTGCCTGCTGTCAGACAGGAACAAAGATTAGAATTGGTATCCAATAAACGCTTATAATCGATTTATTCGGTTTAACGCATTACAATTCAAGCTTCAAAACCTGAATTTAGTTATAATAGTGCAAAGATACCAAAAGATTTTTTTACTTCTACTTACTGACAAAAAGGATATTAAATATTTAATGATCATTGAATCACTTAAATTCAATTGCGTTGTTGTTTTGTTTTAGTGGAATTGGACAGATTCTGTTTTCATCATTTAGATAGTTTGGTTTCTAGGTCTTGTCTCGTGTGTATTCCCCACAGGTTACAAATTTCATCTAAAAACTTTAAAATTCGTTGAGGAAAAGTTGATTCAAATAAGTAATTATTTCGATCTGCATTTTACTATTTTTAATTGCTTTGCAAATTTATTTCAAATCTTATTCAACATTCATGCTAATAATCAAAAAACTTCATCTATCTTTGTGAGCGAATACTCACTTACTTTTTAAATAAAAACAATTTAAAACTATAAATATATGATAATCAGGAAATATCAGGAACAACCGATAAAAGAAACTCCCCATAAAATTGATGTTAGGGAAATGTACAACAAAGAATCAGCACAAGTAATGCTGATAGCTCTGCAACCGGTGAAAGTTTAAAACCTCATAAAACACCTGTTGATGTATTCTTTTTTATTGTTGAAGGAACTCCAACAATACACATTGGCGACGGAATTGAAGTTTGCGAAAAAGATACGCTTATAGAAAGTCCGGCAGATATTGAACATTTTATAAGCAATGATTCCGATAATCTGGCAAAAATTATGGTTGTAAAGGCTCCGAGACCGCAAAGTAACAGAGTATTATAATAATTGTTGAATTTAGAAATTTTTAAAATATATACAGAGTGTTTTAATTAACTGACAAAAAAAAATATAAACAATTATTTGATTACTGAATTACACCTCAAAAACCAAAATTAATGAAAACCACTTTATTGCTACTTTTAATTCTATTATTTAACATCGAAGCATCTGCACAGCAGGAAATATGTGGTAAATGGAAAATTGGCACATCAAAAAGCACAGTCGAAATATCACCACAAAAAAATAATTTCAAGGGCAAGATTATTAAAGTAACGAAAGAAAATTACCAACAAGAAGTTGAACAATTGATACTTACAAATGTAAAATACGTTGACATGTTGGATTTATATACATGTAAAATAAAAATAACAAATGGTTTTGCTGCGAATTGCGAATTCAAATTTTTAAATTCAAATAATACTAAATTGCAAATGACAGCTAAATTTCTGCTTTTCACAAAATCTGTTTTATTTCAAAAAAACGATTAACATGAAAATAATCTATATTTGTCAAAACATATAAATAGTATAGAAACAAAATGAAATGAACACTAACAATCAAAATATTGTATCTTTTTGAACTTATTTTTTTTATTAAATAACTTACATTTTTCTCGTTACTAAATTTCTTTTATACAACTAAAATATATAAACTTATCAATATGGAAATAACACCTCGCCAATTAGAACTTATTGAAGCCGCAAGTAGATTGCTCACCACATCGGGTGTAAATGGACTGACGATTAAAAACTTAGCCAAAGAAATGAAATTCTCGGAAAGTGCTATTTACCGGCATTTTTCAAGTAAAGAAGATATTATTCTTGCTATGCTGCATTATTTAGCTGAGAATATTGATGAGCGATTGTCAAACATTCCCAAAACAGAAAACCCCGAAGAGAATTTCAGAGCCATGTTTCAGGAACAATTCAAATTCTTTAATCGGAATTCGCATTTTGTTGTTGCTGTTTTTTCGGATGGATTGATGGAAGAAAGCCAACGCATAAACGAATCTATTCTAAAGCTTTTGGGTGTAATGATGAAACACCTAATGCCTCTATTGACGGATGGACAACAAAAAAATATATTTACAAATGCTATTGCAAATGAAGATCTCGTTCATATAGTAATGGGAACTTTCAAACTACAAATGTTTAAATGGAGACTGTTCGGCTTCGAATTTGATTTAAATGAAAGCGGCAACAAAATGATAGATTCAATACTTACTTTAATAAAAACAAAATGAAAAAAGCAATTCCTTATTTATTAGCGACCATTTTGGGGGCATTTGGTCTGCTCACCTTATTCCTGAGCACTTCGGTTATTTTCGATTTATTTGGCATCAGAGCCAAAGAGGGTAATTATGTTTTGTTTGTAGTGTGGGCAAATTTTATCAGCAGTTTGCTCTATTTGTTTGCTGCCTACGGTTTTGTGAAAGCTAAAAAATGGACTGCAAAGATTTTAGGTATTTCAGCATCAATACTGACTATTGCATTTATTGGATTTATTTTCCATATCAACAATGGAGGAATCTACGAAACAAAAACAATTGGAGCAATGATTTTCAGAATTTCAGTTACACTTGCATTTGCAGCAACTGCTTATTTCAGTTTGTCAGTAAAAAACAAAAAGTCGAACTAAAAAAAATTTATACAACCATGTTAGTAAGCATTCACAAACTAAAACCAACATTACTGTTAGTTCTGACCTTAGTAATTATTTCTCCGTTACAAGCTCAGCTA
>Ga0116155_10002862_pt1 | contig 11641 bp, 8 predicted proteins | sample AD_UKC032_MetaG_FD_89890 | JGI IMG/M metagenome (GOLD analysis project Ga0116155, IMG submission 89890) | Active sludge microbial communities of municipal wastewater-treating anaerobic digesters from USA - AD_UKC032_MetaG | ecosystem: Engineered > Bioreactor > Anaerobic > Digestate | place: USA...
TGAATGATCTGCTGGTGAGGGAGCAGACCATATTCACCTCCGGCATGAAAAAAGTCAATTCCAAGATCTACCAGCTCTCTTTCACCTTCGAGGGCTGATTCTGCCTATGGTGAAGGAATTTGAAATGGCCGTAAGACCGGCCGATGCAACCAGCCTTACCTCGCTTAAAAAGGTTGTATGCCGCCACCTTTCCCTGGAGATGGACGCAATGAGCCATCTGGAGATCCTCCGCAGATCGGTCGACGCCCGGCGATCCCCGGTGTGGATCAGGCTGAAGCTGCGGGCATACACCCTTCCAGACCACCCCGAACCCCAGCTGTACAAACCGGCCTACCGCGATGTGTCAAAGGCTCCTGCAGTGGTCATCGCCGGCGCAGGGCCGGCCGGGCTGTTTGCTGCACTCCGGCTCCTCGAAGGGGGGATGAAACCGGTAATCCTCGACCGGGGGAAGAACGTCTCGGACCGTAAACCCGACATCGCCCGCATCCACCGCGAACACAAGGTGAATCCCGACTCAAACTATTGCTTCGGCGAAGGGGGTGCGGGTACCTTCAGCGACGGAAAGCTCTATACCCGCTCCACCAAACGGGGAAGCGTGGAGGATGTGCTCCGGAAAATGGTGTTCCATGGCGCCAACCCCGAAATCCTTATCGATACCCATCCCCACATCGGAAGCGACAGGCTGCTACCCCTGATAACCGCCATCCGGAATACCATTCTCGGGCACGGTGGAGAGATTCACTTCGGACACCGGGTGGCCGGTATCGAACACCACCAGGGAGCGGTAACTGCCTTTACCGACCAGCACGGAAACCGGTTTGCCGGAACAGCCTTCATCCTGGCAACCGGACATTCTGCCCGCGATATCTACCAGCTTTTTGCAGGGTACAACTGGCCCGTTGAGTTTAAGCCGTTTGCTTTGGGTGTAAGGGTTGAACATCCGCAGGCCCTCATCAATACCATCCAGTACCACCAGAAAAATCCCGATCCATACCTGCCCGCTGCTACCTACACCCTGAAAACACAGGCACAGGGTAAAGGGGTGTTTTCGTTCTGCATGTGCCCCGGAGGGATCATCGTACCCTCGGCCACACGACAGGAGCAGGTGGTGGTAAACGGTATGTCGAACTCGCGCCGGAACTCCCCGTTTGCCAATGCCGGGATCGTAACGGAGATCGGAGCCGAGGAAACAGCCGCATTCAGCCGGTTTGGCCCGCTGGCCGGACTGGCCTACCAGGAAACGGTGGAAGAACAAATGCGAATCGGGGGCATCCACTCACAAAAAGCTCCCGCCCAGCGCCTTACCGATTTCCTGAACCGGACACTATCCCATGACCTGCCCAAATCGTCGTACACCCCCGGACTGCAAAGTGCCCCGCTCCATGAACTGCTACCGGCACAGGTAACCGCAAGGCTCACAGAAGGGTTTCAGCGCTTCGGCCAGATGATGAAAGGATTCGTCACAAACGAGGCAGTGGTGGTGGGTACCGAATCACGTACCTCATCCCCCGTCAGGATCCCGAGGCATCAAGCAGACATGCACTATCCGTTGTTCGGCAACCTGTTCCCCTGCGGCGAAGGGGCCGGATATGCCGGCGGCATCGTGTCCTCGGCCATCGATGGCCAGAATGCAGCCCGCATGATCCTGTTGAAAAATGGCTTACTTTAGCAAAAAATACACAACGATGGAAACTCCAGGCAAAACGGAAAAAATCATTGCCCTTCTGCATGAAAAATCACAGGTGAAATTCCTGGTGAACGAAAACACCCAAAAGGTATTCAGGGAATTTAAAAACGCTGCACGTCAACTGTATCAGCAGGTAAAAAAGGATCTTCCAGGCATACACTTCAATATGTCGTGTGCTTTCCGCGACAAAGGGGATTTTGAAGCTGAACTGAAAATTGCCTCCGATCTCATCCTCTTCACGATGCATACCAACACTTTTCAGTTCCCCCGCGACCATGCCCTGATGCAGACCTCCTACATCAAGGAAGACCCCACCCGCTCATTCTGCGGGGTGATCTACATCTATAACTACCTGGCCGACAGCTTTAAATACAACCGCTTCAACGACGTAGGCTATCTTATTGGAAGAGTTTTCGTGAACAAGGACAACCATTTCTTCGTGGAAGGGAAAAGGGAGCTGGGATTTCTGTTCAACAACTTCAGCGGAGAGCCTCTGGATGCCGCCAAGGTACGCCAGATTGTAGAGTCGGCGGTGCTGTACAGCATCGACTTCGACCTGCTCACGCCAGCCTTCGACCAGGTGAAGGAGGTGAGCGTGCAGGATATGATGAACTACAGCTCAGCGCTCAGCCTGAAGACCGGCAAGCGCCTGGGCTTCCGCTTCGAAGCCGACCGCGACTAGCAGGTAAAAAATTTCAGACCACCGGAAATTTTTCTTGCACGTATGGTTTTTATGTGTACCTTTGCAGTCCCAAAAATCAATTCTGGTTCTTTACATCCCGGTCCATTCGTCTAGCCAGGTCAGGACGCCAGATTTTCATTCTGGTAACACGGGTTCAAATCCCGTATGGACTACGAAAAGCCCCGGTTTACGGGGCTTTTTTATTGCCTTTTTCAATGAAGAGCCTGCTGTTTTTTTTTGGCTTCATTTTTCTGGCAATTGGGTTAGGTGCAGTGCAATTCTTTGCCCGTAATAAAAACAAGGATGATTTTACCCCGTCTTCTCTCAGAACAATGCGCTCCGGGCAAAAAATGAGTCAAATGATCAATAATCCCTCATGCAACGCACAGAGTACCCGTTCTTCTTATTGATGTAGAACCTGTTGACAAGGCTGTAATAGTTGCTCAGCTGCCGGGACCAGGCGATTGTTGTAGAGTTGGCCGAAGACGACCACCAGTGACCGGCGAGGACAAGGAAGACGAAACTTCCATCGAGGTTGCGGCCGCCTCCCGGAAGAGCAGTAAACCCACTTACATTTGTGGCGCATGTGTTGGGAGAATACCAATGAGCGAGGCCCGCCTCTTTCATTTTTCCCCCTTCGTCTGTACCACGCAAACCTGTCGAACCTGCCTGTGCTTGCGACATACCTAAAAACATCTCCAGTGTCTGCCACTCAGGATCGGTTGGCACATGCCAGCCTGTGGGGCATAATCCGTTGGCATCATCCACAGCATACCAGTTGTACAAAGCGCCATACGTGGCGGCGTAAGAGGCAGAATCATTATTATACCAGCATATGGCACCGGTTGAAAGACCTGCCCAGGTAGTGTCATCGGTTATGTTCGGAATGACAGTGCCATTCTTGTAGTTTCTTGCCTTCAGGTTCTCCTGCATCCAGCATTGAGTGCCGATTTGTATGGTGTTGTAGATATTGCCGTTGTAGTCAGTCATCGTGGGCATGCCAGGGCAGGGTGAGGCTGGTATAGAACCTGGTGTGGTAAAAACCACCTGGTTCCCATAGGCCGTTCCAGCAATGTTGGTGGCATAAGCCCTGACATAGTAAGTAGTTGATGGGCTGATACATGTTATATTGGATGTGAATGATCCCGTACCGGTTCCGTTGCTGGTGGTGTTGTCAAAGATGTCGGGCGAAGGGCTGGTGCTCCAGCACACACCGCGTGCCGTCACCACAGCACCCCCATCAGCATATACGTTTCCTCCGGATACCGCAGATGTTGCCGTTATTGCACTGACCGAATCGGTAGAGATTGTGGGGGCTGAAGAACACATACTATCACTGAGGCAACGCACAGAGTAACCGTGCGTCCTATCGTGGAAAAACTTGTTGGCAGCGCTGTAATTGTAATACATTTCCCGGAGATGGGATTGTGTCATACCCTTGGCCGTAGACGTCCACCAGCCACCGAAACTGCCAATGCTGACGAAACACCCATCGCAGCTGACGCGGTGGCCTCCCGGAAGAGCAGTGAAACCGGTGGAGTTGGTGGCGCCGGTGTTGGGACTGATCCAGTGAATTGTACCTGTTTCCTTTAAAGGCCCGCCGGCAACACTTAATCCGCCAAGAAAGTCTGTAAGAATCGTCCATTCAGCATCGGTTGGCACATGCCAGCCTGTGGGGCATAATCCGTTGGTATCATCCACAGCGGGCCAGTTGTACAAAGCACCATAGGTGGCTGCGTAGATAGCTGAATCGTTGTTGTACCAACACCTGGCACCGGTTGAAAGCGCAACCCAGGCTAAGCTATCTGTAATATTGGGAATGGTTGTGCCATTCCTGTAATTCTGTACTTTCAGGTTCTCCTTCATCCAGCACTGGGTGCCTATCTGAACGGTATTGTAGATATTTCCGTTGATGTCCGTCACTGTCGGAGGGCAAGTACTGGAAACCACATTGATATGGTTGGCCTTTGTTAGTGTATCGTAACCTGATGCGTTTCCTGCGATCAGACTCACGCTGAAATTACCTGTGGTCATATAGATATAGATGTGGGATGGGTTCTGTAACACACTGCTGTCACCATCGCCGAAGTACCATTTCCAGGTTGTGGGTGAATGCAGTGACAAATCTGTGAATTGGACGGTATCATTTTGATGGATGACCGTATCGCTTGCAGAGAAATTGGCAACGGGTAGTGGTAACTGAGGCAAATACTGAAAGGTGTACAGGGTCGATTGTAAGGGCTGGGCATCAATGGTATCGGCTCCATTCGATGTGAAGCCGATGAACCTGAGGTTATCCCCCGTCGCCCAGGGGAAGGTTCCCTTTTCTTTTTTCATCCCTGCAGCACCTGACTGCCCTCCGGTATATTCAAGCTGGCATGTGCCGCCGGTCCGGTCAATGGAAATGAGATTCTGCACCTGTCTTTGGCGGGGTGTTTCAACCGACAGAACATAACAGTGTGCCTCTCCGGCATGAAAGAGGGCATGATGAATCCCCGGCTCCAACCGTTCAGAGAACCTCGCCACTTCCCGCCCCGACAGGTCGGACACCCTGATAGTCACAAGTTCCTGCCGGGCCAGATAGAACTGAATTGTTGTCGATGCATCAAAGGGATTCGGGGAAGGGGGGCATAGGACCAGTTCCCCGGCAGATTCCTGAAAGGGATGTTCTGTTCCGATGCTTTGCTGGAGGATAAGCACGGTATCATTGCCATAGAGGGCGGTATCACCCCCCTGCGTGAGGTTTTCAATGGAAATGCTGTCCAGCGGTTGATGGTTCCCGTTCAGGGTTGCCGTGAATGTGAGCAAGATGGTTTGCCCTGATACCTGACCGACACAGGCAAGAAACATCACGAAAAGAAGTGTGTAGGTTTTCATGGCAACCTGGTTTTTCAGGATTGAAATCATAATGCATGACGTGCCCGGTCATTTTTATCTGAATATGGGCAGAACCATTGTAGTTATGACAATAAAAAGCTCCGGACAGGTGTCTGAGTTGTTTTTTTTTCAGGATGATTAAATCAGGTAACAACTCCCTGATGAACCAGGTGGTATTTATACTACCTTAAACACCACCAGGGCATACAGGAAAAACCGGACGATGCGGCTGAGGCTGTCCTGCGGCAACGTAAACTTCATGCACAAGGATTTATTATTGTAACAGCAATATCCTGAATTTGTAAGATTTGCCCATGAAGTGTTATCCTTTGCCAATGGCATTCCAAAGGAATGTAATTTTTGTGGGAATGCAGATCCGGAATGCCATTTCAAAACCTATCCTCAGAATGTTTCAAATACCCAGGTCGAAAAAGGTAAATTCTACCGTATCTTTACTGTGATGTTTATATCGGTTGCAGAAACGGTTTCGAGGAAACCATCAGGTTTGATAATCTCATAATAACTTGATTATGAATAATTTACATTTCATTATTAAACCATTCGCTCTTTTTGCAGTATTTACTTCCTGCTTGATAGGCCTGATTTTCGAATCCGGATGCAAGAAAGATGATCAAAAACCCGCGTATGGAACTCCTGTTCTGGACATTGAAGGGAACTCTTATCAGACCGTAATAATCGGTAATCAGGTCTGGATGGCCGAAAATCTGATGACGTCAAAGTACAACGATGGAACGGACATTTCGTTCATAACGGAGACAGATGACTGGAAAGCCATGACGGAGGGGGGATTTTGCTGGTATGAGAACTCTGAATTAAACAAAAATGTTTACGGCTGCCTGTACAATTGGTATGCGGTTGAAACTGGCAAGTTGTGTCCGGCTGGATGGCATGTCCCTTCATACGGAGAGTGGAATGCCCTTATTGGTGAACTGAATGAGGATGAGAAACCTGCCAGCCATCTGAAGGAGGCCGGAACAGAACATTGGGCAAGCCCTAATAACGCTTCCAATTCCACGGGCTTTACAGCACTACCTGGAGGTTCACGTTACGGCGCAGATGGTGTATTTGGTAATATAACAAAATATGGCAACTGGTGGTCTTCTTCGTTAAATTCTACCGATATGGCCTGGCACATAACAATGGATAACTTCTTTGATGATTGTCGTTTGAATTCGGCCTATATCCTTTGTGGAATGTCTGTTCGTTGTATAAAAAACTGAATTTTTTATCACCTTATGGAGGAAACACCCATGCCATCGAATTTGCCCTTCCCTGGCGTATGTTTGTCTTAGCATATTTTATTCCGTTGAAAATAGTTCTTATCGAAATGATGATCTGAAAAAAACAAATTTCTAACTTCCTTTAAATATACTTATGCCGATTTAACCCTCCGGAAGGCTGAATGCAATTGGCATGGAATGGGGGTTATGAACGGGGAAATGATAAAGGAGACAACGATCCATCAAAGATCTTTGGTTTTGTGCGGGGATTTCATGCATCAAACTGACAACAAACTATGAATAAATTAAACTCTAGATCAGCAAGCCAAAATTGCCTGGGGCTTTCACTGGCTTTGGCTTTCCTGATCATGTTACCTGTCAGTTGCTCCAGGGAAAAAAAGGCGGACATCTCTTCAGCACAGATGCAGGATTTTGTGGTTCATATTGCAGAATACGCCAGACAATTTGATCCTGATTTTATCATTATTCCACAAAACGGAGTAGAATTGTGTTTCAACCACACCGACAGCAGCAGCGGGTTTCACAATCTCTACAGATCATCAATTGACGGACTTGGGATCGAAGAGTTGTTTTATAACGGGGATTATTCTCCAGACGAGGAACGGATCCGGCTGCTGCGGAAATGCCAGACTTCAAAAAAAATCTTGGTCTCAGAATATGTTTCAAACAGTACCCACCTGAAGGATGCCTACGCCAAGAACCAACAGGAGGGATTTATTTGCTTTGCCAGGACTGCCGGCAATTATCATTACCAGCAAATCCCTGATACAGTCCCTGGAGAGAACAGTTCAGACATCTCAACCCTTGCAGATGCCCAAAATTTCCTGTACCTGATAAGTACTGATCTCTTTGCCTCAAAACAAGCCATGCTGAATGCCATCAAGGCCACCAACTTTGACGTTATTCTGATTGACCTTTTCTTTGACGGGGAAGCACTGGACTCCACAGAAATTCAGCAGCTTAAAATAAAAAACAATGGGGGCCAACGGCTTGTGATTGCCTATGTGAGTGTGGGTTCGGCAGAGAACTTTCGGTACTACTGGCAGGATGGCTGGAGTTTGCATCACCCCTCATGGTTGAAAAAGAAGTATGAAGGATATGAAGATGAATATTGGGTTGAATTCTGGGAAAAAGATTGGCAGGACATCATCTATGGGAATGACGACTCCTACGTGAAACGAATCCTGAATGCTGGATTCGACGGAGCATATCTCGACAACGTAGAAGCGTATTACTTTTTATACTTTAATAATTAACGGTATATTTCAATTCACATCCGTCCAAAATAAATATTGAATCACACCTTTCCAAAACAAAGCTATCTTGAGAAAACTTACCCGGGTGCATTTAACCGTTTTGAGAACTACGATGGTTCTATGTATGCCAATTGGAGCAGCCTTCATTTATTTTTTTCTGGTTCCTTGACATTTCTTCATTTTTAAAGTATATTTACCTTCCTTTAAACTATCTGAACCTTTTTAAAGAGATAATCCGTTGTCTCCAATCAGTATGCGCCCTTGATTACCGAATTGCTCCATTGCCAAATCGACATTATCTATACCTGCTTTATCTAATCCCATTGGATTAAATTCTAATACCAATAATCAACACCTATTGCTCATGAAACTGCTATCTAACCGGATTCTGAAAGCTGGAAGTGCACTGATACTGTTCTTACTATTGTGGGGGGTTGGCTGTAAAGAAGACCCCCCTTTGCGAGATAAGTATCTTGGGAGCTTCAAAGTACATGAATATTGCGATGGGGATGAAGCAGATTATACAATCACCATTATTCCGTCAGGAGCTTCTGAAAATGCCGTAAACGTTACAAACATTTGGAATACAGGACAGACCGTAAGTGGGGAAGTAGTGACCAGCACCGGCAATTTGGTTATAAAGTATCAAAGCTGTGATGGATTTAAAATTTCTGGTGGGGGCTGGGTTGCTGAAAATCAATTGAATTTTAATGTAACCATTTTCCCTGATGGAGGCGGGTATTTTGATTGTACGATAACAGGCAATCGAATATAACTATCTTCTATGCATACAAAAATTTGTAAGGCTTGCTCATAGGTAAAAGTCAGTTTTTGCAAATAATCATCCCACAGTAAGGGATGATTTAGCAGATGTACAAAGATCAATGCGATAAAGGTAATGCCGCTAATGGAAACTAAAAATTCAAACTGAATGAAATCAATTTTGCTAACAGCCGCATTGTGTTTTTGGATTATTTTTCAGGCAGAGTTAACTGCCCAACCATTTCAGCTTACTTTTTCCGGTTCGGGGCTGAGCACGACCGTTACTTCTGTGGAGGTGCAAAACCTGACACAAGGTACTTCTTTGACCATAAATGGAAGTGACATTCTTGAGCTGCAGTCGTCGGTGGGGATGGAGGGACAATGGAAAGGACAGGAAGCCGGTCTGCATGTCTGGCCCAATCCTTCCGACGGAACCTTCTGGATTGGATATGATCATCCAACCAATGGCAGAGTAGTGATTGAGATTCTGGACATATCAGGAAAGCAGATCGTTAGCAGCTCGTTTGGCATCCCTGAGGGATACCACCTATTCCGCGCAACGGGTCTTCCCAATGGGTCTCAAGCTTTGCGCATCACATCAGACTATTCCATTCAAACCGGAAATCTGATTGTTATCGGCTCAAATGGAGGGTCTCCGATTCTGGAGCGCTCCTCCTCTTCTTCATCAGCTCAGGGTTTAAAAAAAATGCCATCCTTAACTGCAATAATACCAATGCCGTACAACTCCGGCGACAGATTGTTGCTTAAAGGTATTTCGGGCAATCATGCAAGGGTGCTGACACTAATTCCAACCCAGAGCCAATCGGTAAACTTTGAATTCATTTCCTGTACAGACACGGATGGAAACCACTACCCTGTGGTATCCATCGGAACCCAGACGTGGATGGCAGAGAACCTTAAAACCTCACGCTACAACAACGGCACCGCTATTCCGGTTGTGACGGACTCAACTGCCTGGGTAAGCCTGAGCACTGGCGCCTGCTGCTGGTACAACAACGACTCGGCAACATATGCGGCAACGTATGGCTCCCTGTATAACTGGCATGCGGTGAATAACGGGAATCTTTGTCCTACGGGGTGGCATGTGCCTACCGATGCTGAATGGACTGTCCTTACAGATTTTCTTGGCGGAGAGAGTGTTGCCGGCGGACCTCTGAAAGAAACCGATACATTGCATTGGAACAGCCCCAACACCGGCGCCACAAACTCCAGCGGTTTTACTGCTCTTCCGGGAGGCTACCGCAACTACGGCAATGGACATTTCAACCACGTTGGCTACCACGGTTACTGGTGGTCGTCTTCGGCCTACTTATCGACGTACGCCTGGTTCCGGAGACTGTACTACATTGGCAGCAATGTCACCAGGGACTTCTACAGTAAGACGTACGGGTTCTCTGTGCGTTGCATCAAAGGTGATCCGGTAGCACTTCCGCCTACTTCAGTTTTCACTGCAAATGATACCACTGTTATGGTAATTGATACTGTCTTCTTTACAGATCAGTCACTCAACAACCCCACTTCCTGGAAATGGTACTTTGGTGACGGTGATAGCAGCCAGATACAACACCCCCAGCATGTGTATCAGTTTGCCGGAACGTTCACGGTGGTACTCACCGTGACAAATCCGGCAGGTTCCAACACATTGATCAAACAGAATTATATCCAGGTAAGCGCACCACCGCAGACATTCCCGGTGTATGACGTTGATGGGAATGGGTATGACACGATCCATATTGGTACGCAGGTATGGATGAAACAAAATCTCAGGACCTCGAGGTTTGCAAACGGGAATCTGATTCCTGAAATTACAGCCAATGGTTCATGGCCGGGTAGTTATCCCCGAAGATGCTATTACAACAACGATTCCGCTGCCTACGCAGGCATTTATGGAACCTTGTACAACTGGTATGCCGTAGAGAATGGAAATCTGTGCCCCACAGGCTGGCATGTGCCGGAAGATGCTGAGTATGATGAATTGTCGGATATCATTGGAAGCAACGTGGGTGGCAGCCTAAAAGAAATCGGAACTCTCCATTGGAACAGCCCGAATACCCTTGCTACGAATTCTACGGGTTTTACGGCGCTTGCGGGTGGAGTGAGAGGGTACTCAACAGGAAATTTCGGCAACATGGGGGAACTATGCGTACTTTGGGCTGAGACGGAAGGGAGTACTTCAAATGCCTATACAAGATCTTTAAGTAATAGTTCATCACTATTTACAAGAATCAGTTATAGCAAAAAATATGGATTCTCGGTTCGTTGCCTGATGAACAGATTGCCCATCGTTTTAACCGATTCCGCAACCATGTTAACGTCTTCGGCATTCAAAATTCATAGTAAAGTTAGTAGTTCAGGCGGTACAACCGTTACATCAAGAGGAATATGCTATGGCACCAGCCCTAATCCGACCATTCTGAATAATTCTGTTCCATATGGTTCTGGCACGGGATCTTTTTCTCCCGTGGTAACCGGATTGGCATTGAACACAACCTATTACCTCAGAGGATATGCGACAAACTCAACTGGTACGGCCTATGGAAACCAGGTAACACTTACTACCCCACAAACTTACAAGGCATATGATTACGATGGAAATGCCTACGATACTGTGCAAATTGGCACCCAGGCCTGGCTCAGGCAAAATCTTAAAACAACCCATTTTGCCAATGGAGTTTATATCCCGAACATCACAGCAGATTCATCATGGTCAAATGCCACAAATGCAAGATGCTGGTATTTAAATGATTCTGCCACCATGGGAAATGTTTATGGAGCTTTGTACAACCGTTTTGTCATTACCTACGGTAATGTATGTCCTTATGGATATCATGTTCCAACAGATTCGGAATGGCAAACCCTGGAGACGCATCTGGGGATGTCTTCGTCTCAGGCCTCTTCCACTGGCTGGCGTGGAACCACACAGGGCGGACAAATGAAAGAATCCGGTTATGCCCATTGGGCAAGCCCCAATATCGGAGCAACCAACCTTTCCGGTTTTACGGCACTCCCCGGTGGATTCAGATCCAACTCCGGAACCTGGTTTTCTATATATGGAGAAGGCCGATGGTGGACATCCTCTTACCAGACTAGCCCA
>Ga0116155_10002863_pt1 | contig 11640 bp, 6 predicted proteins | sample AD_UKC032_MetaG_FD_89890 | JGI IMG/M metagenome (GOLD analysis project Ga0116155, IMG submission 89890) | Active sludge microbial communities of municipal wastewater-treating anaerobic digesters from USA - AD_UKC032_MetaG | ecosystem: Engineered > Bioreactor > Anaerobic > Digestate | place: USA...
ATTTTTTGAGACTTTTGGGCTCTCTTATTCCCCCTTTAGGGGGTTAGGGGGCAAGTCTATCTTCCTTCTTTCATCCAAATCTATTTTCATTTGGTCTGTTGTTTTTTTATCGATTTTGTAAAAAATCATGAAAATAGCGCATGACATGTATAGAATTCCGGGTATGACTGAAACTAATAATTTTATGCCGGTAATTGCTGTTTCAGTTTGCTCCACGTTGGGTACAAACTGCGAAACAGTAAGAATCCAACCGGCAATGGCAGCCCCGATTCCCCAACCGGCTTTTTGGGCAAAAACAGCTGCCGAAAAATATAAACCTGTGGAGCGACGACCGCTTTTCCATTCACCATAATCAGCCGAATCGGCAATCATGGTCCAAAGCAACGGAACAGCAGGTGCATAAGCCATTTTGGCAATAATATTGAACACATAAATGGTTGTGATATTAGTGACGCCGGGTAAATAAATGAGGATAAAAAACAGACCCGAAATCAATGAACTGCCGATAAAAACATTTTTATTGCCAAATCGCTTGGCCAATGGTTTGGATAACGGAAGTGCTACGATTAGCGCTACCGTTCCAATCACGTTGAATAACTGCACATTATCTTCGCGACCAAGGTAGTATTTGAAATAATATGCAATGGCTGCATTTTGCATGGCGAACATAATAAACGAAACGATGCCGACAATGGCTAAAATAACCCAGGCTTTGTTTTTAAATAAATTGCTGATGTCTTCTTTCAACGAATTTTTTTGTTCTTTGGGTGGTTGTACACGCTCTTTGGTGGTTTTGAAAGTGATAAAAAAGAAGACCAAACTCAAGCCTGCAAATAGAAATACAGTATATTGAAAACCCTGTGCTTTGTCGCCGCCGCCAAAATATTTCGCTAAAGTAAGCGCCAATCCTGTAACTATAAACTGGCCAATAAAACCGGCAATAAACCGGTAAGTATTCAGTCCGGCACGCTCGTAAGTATCCGCCGACATGACTGCTCCCAAAGCAGAATAAGGTAAGTTTATAAAAGCATAGGCCGTCATTAACAACACATAAGTAGCTCCGGCATAAATTATTTTACCAACTTCGCCAAAATTGGGAGTTGTGAAAGTAAGAATTGCCAAAACTGCATAGGGAATTGCCCCAAAAAGAATGTACGGACGGAATTTACCCCATCGCGTATTGGTGCGGTCCGAAACTACGCCGATAATCGGATCGATGGCCATGTCCCAGAACCTTGCTATCAACATGATGGTTCCTGCAGCCGCTGCCGAAATTCCATAAACATCGGTATAGAAAAATAAGAGCCAAAAGCCCACCATGTCCCAAACAAAATGCGAGGCAGTATCGCCTAAGCTATATCCAACTTTTTCTTTGATGGATAATTTTTGATTAGCATCCATTTTATTTATATTTTAATCTTATAAAATTAATATTCAGCAATTTACTTTACTTCTTCAACAATATTAATCTTTTCAACAATTTTATTTTCCTGAAGAAACTCAGCTCGCCGTACAGTTAATATTTCACGTATTTCGTTTGCTTTTGCTTCGGTTATATCGTATTTCCAAATAATAATTATGGCCAGTAAGCCAGTAATTACTGGAATTAAAATATCGGCAATACGCAAATTGGTAAGGGCTTCGGCAGTTTGCACCGTTGCATTCTGATCGAAACCAACCCAGTTTAAAACCGCACCACTTGTAAGCAATGCTACAGCCGTTCCGAGTTTTACCATCCACCAGTAAACCGCACCAAAAGTAGCTTCCCGGCGCGTTCCGTTGTTCAATTCATCCAAATCGCACACATCAGCTGTCATCGACATCATCAGCGTAAATAAACCGCCGATTCCGAACGACATTAAAGGAATGGGAATAAACATCATATTCGGATTTTCGGGACTGAATCCCCACCATTTCAGAAAATAACCCACCATCGAAATGAGAGTTGCTACAATAAATGCATTTTTCTTCCCGATTTTTTGAGATATAAATGTGATAATTGGAATAACCAAAAAAGCTGTTGCCAAGGCACTTACCGTTCCAAACCATGCAGGCCAGTGTCCGGCAGCAGTGGTATCGCCATTGAAAAGATAAAAAATGATGATAAAAAAGGCAAACTGAGCAATCGTTTGAAAGCCATTAAATATTAAAAATGTGGCACCGCACAATTTTAGAAACGGTTTGCACGTCATGGTTTGCTTTATTCCAACAATAAAATCTTTAGTATTAGCGGCAATATTTTTCATATTCAGTTTCGAATCCTCTTTTAATGCAGCCAGCTCAAGTTCTTTGTTAAATAATGCAGGCATGATTCCCAACAACATACACAATCCGCCTACCCACATTGATAAATTTCGTGCGCCTTCAGGAGCAGAAGCATAAATATCCTGATCATAAATAATCACCCAAAACCAGGGAGCAATCATCCATGCAATTTGTCCCATCCATTGCGAAACAGCCATCAGTCGGGTTCGTTCGTTGTAATCGGGGGTCATTTCATAACCTAAACCAATTAGCGGAGTTGCAAAAATTGTGTAACCGGTATAAAATACCAACGAAAGAATTAGAAAATAGAAAAAATTATACGTTTGCGAATTTTCGGGATAAAGTTGCCACATTACCATAAATGTAACTCCGGTAATGATAGCACCCAGAAAAATATAGGGTTTTCTGCGTCCCCACTTCGAGCGCGTATTGTCTGATACATAACCCATTATCGGGTCGGTCACTGCATCGAATATACGTGGAAGTGCCGCCAAAACACCGGCTAAAAACGGATCCATTTTCAGCGACAGCACTAAAACGACCATAAAAATGCCCAATGCTGCCGGAAATAGTTGATTTGCTAAATGCCCTGAACCAAATGCGATTTTCTGTCCAAAAGGAACAACATCGCCGGGCGCTGTTTTGTGAATTGCCATATTTTTTTTATAAATAGATTAAAGAACAAAGATTAAAGATTAAAGACAAGACGCCTAATATTATGTGTTTACTATAAATAAGAGCTTTCAATTAATTCATCACTTTTTTTGGAGTTCGATCCACATTAAACAAACCCCAGTGTTTTTCTGCACCCAATGGATCATTTGGATTTCCCTTCCAGTCTTCGTCAAAAGCCTCGAAGAAAAAAGTAGTGATTTTCATTTTTGATGACCATTTCATTATCCAATTGTAATATTGTTTTTGTTTTTCTTCGCTTGCTCGTTCTTTAAATTCGGAAGCCACCGTTGCCCAACCGGCTTCGCTGATCACAATTTTAGCATCAGGTAATGCATTTCGAACTTTTTGCACATTTTCAATGGAATATTTTATTCCCTCGTCAATGTCTTTACCTTCCCAAACAGGATAAATATGAATAGCGATAAAATCCAATTCTTTGGCCAGTTTTGCACCGTGAGCAGCCCACCATTCGTAATTTTCGGCCACTGTAACCGGCTGTTTTATTGCACTTTTCACCTTTCGAATGTATGAAATGAGGGTGTCAACATCTACTTTGTGATCGTTCCAATCCACTAAAGCTTCATTGCCCACATTTACAGCGATCACTATGTTTTTGTACTTTTGGGCCAATGCAATACCCTTGTTAATTTCTTGGGCATTAACCCGTTTATTTTTATTTAAAGTTTGTTGCGGAATAGGTTCAGTTAACCAGGTACAGCTTAAATGATTGCTAAGTTCGGCATTTAACCAAATTCCCAACATTACTTTTATTTTAATTTTATGCTCCGCAATAATTTTCAAGACCGTTGCTGAATTCTCACCGCTATCATATAGTCGTATTAATTTAAACCCTGCGTCCTTCGACAGCAATTTCAGGTCTTCAAGAATTTGCTCTTCCGTTGGATTTTTTGCACCATCACCGCGATCGGGATGTTGACCTGTTCTGAAACCGGAATAGCAAACCGATTTCGAAACTCCTCCCAATAAATCTTTTCGATGTTGTTGAATGGGAATCTGCTTTTGATTTAATGTTTCGGAATTCTTCACTTGTGCAAAGGAATTAATTCCGGTTAGATTTGAAATCAAAAAGCATAATAATGTGATTTTTAAGATTTTATTCATATTTTGCAAGAAAAAAATTTACATAAAGTAGAAAGTTATAATGTTCAATTTTGAGTTTCGACCTCTCCCTAAATCCCTCTCCCAAGGAGAGGGACTTTGCAGGATGCAACTCAATAAGTTTTACGATATAATTAAATGTCCAACTACTAACTGTATTTTTAAATCAATATTATTCATGAAAAATTCAATCTTGCAGAGATCTAATTCTCCGCAAGATTGAATCATAAATTATAATTTTATAATCTTATGATTTTCAATTTGACCATTCACGAATTTGATAGTTACAAAATAGTTTCCGGAAGTAAACTGACTTAAATTGATTGAACCTTCGTTGGAATTTAAATCCGATATTATTGCTATTTGTCCAATCAAATTACGTACAATTACCTGATTTATATTTTGTTCCGATGATATTTTCAACTCATCACGAACCGGGTTTGGAAATAAAGTTGCTGTCTTATCAAATTTATTATCAGCAATTCCGGTGGTAATTTTGAATGAAATATTATCCCAATAATTTACACTTCCGGCTGTACGAGTTGCAGGAAAATCAGGTATAATTACAATTTTCGAAACTGTTTTTCCAATGTGCTGTGTAAAGTCAAATGTGAGCTCTTCCCATTGATTTAACAATGTGTTCGGCACCATTTTTTCGAAAGCAACGGAAGCATTGTCGTTCTCAAATTTCAGGTCAAAATTGCTAATCACATTTTTGTTGACCATCATTTTAATTTTGCAATTGTCGGCATTAAACGTAAATGTTCCAATATTTGCTGACCATAATCCAGCCCATGGCGCACCATTCGCATTAACGGTATATTTTGCACAATTAGCTGAATTGTTTATTCCCGTAACAACAGGATTTGGAACTACCGAATACAAACTTGCTGCATTGCTGCCATTTTCGAATAATGTCCACGACCAATTTTGACCAACTGTTTCAAAATCAATGGTTGGGAGCGAAAGTGCAGCCGTCAAAGTGGTAGCAGAAACCGTAAGCGGATTATTTGCAGCCAGATTTCCACTTGCATCCTTTGCAGTAATTGTAAAATTGTAGGCTGTTGAAGAGGATAAACCACTAATTAAATAGGATTTAGCAACTCCCGAAACACCATTTACGGTGAGTGTGGTAGAACCATACGTTATGGTATAGATTACTGCACCCGAATTATCAGTAGCATTTAATAGTAACTCTACCGAATTGGAACCAACAGCGCCTTTTGTAGCTGAAAATAAAGTTGGCGCCTGAGTATCATTAATTATTGTACCACAATTTGTTCCCACTTCGTAGGTCATATACTTTGTAACCGACATTCCACCTGAAAAAGCAAACTTACAAGCATAAGCAATGGTAGATCCGGCAACTTGTCCGCTTATTGTAGTTGAAAAAGTCTTTCCGCCTACATTAGTCATTGCAGATTCGGAGAAAGGCGTTTGTTTCCATAAATAAGCTACAACACCTGCTTTATCATCCAACAGTTCAAAAGTGATGGTTACATTTGTTCCCACGGTTTCGAAAGTTGCAATATAACCCGTTGTAAATGAACCTTGTGATGCAGCTGTAGAAGTTGTGCTGCACAGCATTAAAGGTGCAATGGTTACATTTACAGGTTGCGAAGTGCTTACTGCATTACCATTGTCAGTTGCTTTAGCAGTCAGTACAAAGTCGCCTATTCCCGGATTCCAGTCGAAGCTGTAAGGAGCTGTGTTATCGCTGCCAATCAAAGTAGTTCCATGATAGAAATCAACTTTACTGATTGTTCCATCAAAGTCACTGGCATTCGCCGTAAGGGTTATGAGTTTTCCCTGCGTAAATGTTGAATTATTAGCCGGCGAAGTAAGCGCCACAGTAGGCTGAATATTTGCAGAACTACTCACATTTACAAGCAATTCATCAATATCTGTTCGCGAATCAGGATTGGTAACTGTTAGTTTCAGACTGTACATTCCTTCCACTAAGCCACTGATACTCGGTTTTGCTGTGGTGGTACTTGTAAACTGAATGACTGATGGACCGTAATTCTGTGTCCATTTATAAGTTAACGCTTTTCCGGCAGATTCTGTACTTGCAGATGCATTGAGTGTGGTTGAAGTCAGTGGTAAAAGAACTTTAATATCAGTTCCGGCATTGGCAGTAGGATAACTGAATGGTAAATCTCCGGTTCGTGCAAAAGTCATTTTACCATAATTAAATTCACCTGCCGAAAAAGCTACACGCAATACATGTTTTCCGGCTCTAAGCGGAATATCGTTAACCGTTTTTGTTGCCCATACAGTCCATACAGTTGTAGAAGTTGAAGGAACAGCAATATTTTCTGAAATTGACTGACCATCAAGCTCTAACCTGAAAGGGCCGCCACCGTTGGCATTTCCGGATGCGTAACGGAAAGCAAATGAATATAAACCCGATTGAGCAACATTCACCGTATATTCCAACCATTCGCCGGCGTTAATCCAACCCACTGTTGCACCTTCGGATGTAACACTTGCTGCATCCACCGATTCATCCATTCTGAAATCGCCTGCATTTCCCGGACTTAAATCCAGGTAAGCAATATTTTGTCCTTTACCACCTTCAAAAATATCGTAGTTTCCGGCTTCAATTGTTCCGGGAATCTCGGAAGGAGTTCCGCTGTAAGGCAATTGGTTTCCGACTGTTACATTGACATTATTTGATGTATTGAATTTTTCGTTTTCGAAAACTTTAGCATAAAAACTATGTACGCCAAGACCTAAATTTGTAGCCTGAAACACGTAAGGAGCTGCATTTACAATTCCCAATGAAGTATTTCCATCCATAAATTCTACTTTGGTTGGAGTTCCTTCGGTAATGTTCAAATTCAGTTTTACACTGCCGCCAATAAATGCCTGATCGAACGATGAAGTCAATGTTCCATTGGCTTTACTGTCGATGCTTGTAATCATTTTACGGGCAGGAACCACCAAATCGTAACCGGTTGAAAAATGAACCGTGATGGGAGCATTGGAATAATTATGAGCTACATAGGTAATTTTATTGCCTTGTTTGAATGCTGCCGCAATAGGATAATTGGCTGTTATTGATGCATCAACGCGCCCCAAAGCATTCATCGAATGCAACCAATGATAGGTCTGAGCATCGGAAACGCCAAATTTCAGTGAGCGGTTTGGATTGGAATCGTACAATTTTATTGCTTCGGCAGGTTCCAGAAATGCCTGGTATTCCCACATGATATCGTGCCATAAATTCGGATTTACCTGATTATTCATAATTCCGGTTTTAGCTTTAATTTCTTCCCAAAGGCGTTTTACATAAACAGTATCATGACCCAAATAAAGCGAACCTCCATGAATTGGATACATTTCGATTCCATACGAAGCAGCAATATCTGCTGTCCAGAAAGTGCCATTATCAAAACTGTTTCCCCAAATGCGCGACACCAAACTATATTGTTGCGAAGCAGGAAAATTGCGGTGATGAATGTCCATCCAATATTCTTCGATGGCTGTTTGTTCGGTGGTGTAAAGGTAGATTCCCAAATCGCGAACGGCTTTGTTGCCGGTCACTTGGCCCCAATGAATCAACGATGAGTTGAACTGCATACTTTCCGAAGTTGATTCCTGATCGTTTCCCTGCGGAAAAGTAGCAAAACCATTTGCCCAGCAATGTCCGGCGTACGGACTGAAATTGCGAAGATATGGGAACATAGTATCGTTGCGATCGGTTGAAGAAGCATCGCGAACAAGCAGATTTATCATTTCGCCGTATTGTGCTGCCCAACCCGGTTGATATTGCTCCAAAAATGCGGCAGCATGAATAAAATATCCCCAATGGAAATGGTGATCATTCAGGTTTGTATCTTGTCCGTGACCTGCAGGATAGCCAAGCAATGCCGACCAGGTTGTGTTGTAGTAAAACAAAAATGCTTTCTCACCACCTTCAGCTTTCAACCAATCTTCGAGGCGTTCCTTTACAGTAGCCACCATTTTATTAAGGGCCACCGTATTACCGGTTTCAGCAGCAATGCGCGCCGTTTGAATCAGACGGTTCATAACCTGACCTTCGTTGTACGAATCAGTCCACAATTCGAGCACATCGTTTTCCATCGATGTAATTTTTTCGGTCAAAGCAGTTGGAGTAAAACCTGCACTGTAATTATCAACATAAGGTAGCGTTGGCAATATACCTTTGAATTTATTTTCGACACTGAAACTATTTCCGGCCATTGTTTTCATTTGACCGCGAATTGTGGCATACGAATATTTATCAGGAACAGGTGAATTTGAAGCCAAATTAGCCCATTGATGGGGAAGTAAACCAAGCAACATATTAGTTTCGGTTCCTTCTTTAACCACTGTTTGAACTGTAAAATCGGTACGAACAACAGATGTGGTTTCGTTAAAGCTAAATGCAGAAGTGGTATTGGTTGGAAAAACATACGCATACTTTTTATATTCGGTTGCCACAGCTGATACATTGGTTGCTGTAAGCGGAATAAATGCCATCGACCAATAATTTTTTCCATTCAACGTAGAAGTATAAACAGAACCATTTTGTGTCCAGGTACTTCCAACAGGAGCGTACACGGCAAAATCAGCTCCGTTTCGGGCATTGGTAATTACCAGCATTTCGTTGTCGATAACCACAGTTCCTAAATTTACTTTCACTTGTGCTACATCCGCATTTCCTTTTGTAAAATAAAGAAAAGGCATAGCAATACCGGTAATTGTTTCAAAATTGTGCGTTCCGTCGTTCCAATTCATTGTAACTGTCCAATCCGAAAAATCAGAAACTGTGGTTTTGGTTGCTGCCATTCCGGTAACTCCCACTACTACAGGCAACTGATCGTCTATTACGCCCTGAGGAATATAACTTACCACCAATCCGTCATTCATTGTTTTCATGGTGTATGGATAGTTAAAAAGATTGCCTGCATGGTTTTCTTTCAATAGTGTTGACCACCAGTCGTTCGTTGGAGCAGGTTTGCCAACCGCAGCGCCCGACACTTGTGGCGAGCCCGAAGGATAACCATTTCGTCCTGCCACATCAGTTCCGGGAAATGTTTTGGTATAACTTCCACTACCAACGTTCACAATTTGAGCATTTAAATTCAGTGCCCAAAAAATGTTCAGACATAAAATTATTGAAAAGAATAAAATTCCGCGATTTTTCATTGTATGTTTTTTTGTTTATTATTTCTTTAAATTTATTATTTCACTAACTTTTGAGTGAATATTTCACCGTTTGTTAACTTGATGGTAACCAAATAATTACCGGTTGACATTTCTTGTGTGTCGAGATTTATTTCACGGCTATTTGCGGTTCTGTTCATAACCATTTGTCCAATTAAATTTCGAACTGTTATTGTGCTGATTTCCTGTTCTGCAGTAATTTTTAAATGATCATTGAATGGATTCGGGAATAATCGAATATTATAATTATTCAGATTCTGAATACTGTTTGGTTCTTTTGAATTAAAGGAAATATTATCCCAATAACAAATCCTTTCAGCATTACGGGTTGCAATATTATCCGGAATAAGTGTCATGCGGGTAATGGTTTGACCAATTTTATCTGTCAGATCGAAGGTAATTTCTTCCCATTGATTGATAAGTGTATTTGGAACAATTTTTTCAAAAGTAGTCGCTCCATTTTCCATTTTCAGCATATAATTACTGATAAATGGTTTGTAAACCTGAATCTTAACAATGCAATTATCGGGTGTAAAAGTGATACTTCCCACATTATCGGAATAAATGCCGGCCCAGGATTGTGCCCCCACATTGATTTTATATTTTGCACAATTGAGTGATAAATTAATTCCTGATGCCGAAGGATTTGGAGCTACTGCGTATAAATCGGCGGCATTGCTTCCGTTGCCAAACGACACCCACGTCCAATCGTGACCAACTGTTTCGAAATCGATGGTGGCTAATTTGAAAGCTTCGCCGGTTGTAGCTGAAACAACAATCGGACTGTTCGCGGCTAAATTTCCGTTGCCGTCTTTAGCAACAATGGAGAAATTATAAAGCGTAGATGAATTTAAACCTGTAATGATATGAGATTTTTGAACGCTTGAAGTTCCTTTTACCTGATTGGATGAAGTTCCGTAAGTTATTTGGTAGTAAACTGAACCTGAATTATCAGTGCCGTTCAGTAATAACTCCACCGAATTTGGTGTTACTGCTCCTTTTGTGGCTGTGAATGAAGTTGGAGTTTCGGTATCTACAATGGTTGATGGTCCGTTAAATTCTTCGCCGGTAATTCCTTTTTGATAAATTCGCACGTAATCTATGTACATTTTCACCGGAGTACCATCGGCTGGTAACGCGGTGATTTTGGCGATATTTGCATTTCCGGTAATTCCTGTAAAATTGCCTCCAACAGCCAGATTGAACAATACGAAAAAAGGTTTGTGGAAATAATTACTTACCTGACCCGGAACCCGTTGTCCGGCAATACTCATTTCAAAATAAGGTGTATTGTTGGGATATTTATCTAAGTCGAGATACATTTTTATGTTACTATCGCCCCAAACCAATGTAAATAAATGGAAATCGTCCTGTAAACTGAAAGCTGCAGTGTTATCTTTAGCATAATACGTCCAGTTTTCGCCCCAGTGACATGCGCCGTTGAAATATTTATTTTGTGTCCCTCTCGAAATGCCATTTACATTACCCATTTCCAGAATGTCAATTTCGCCACATCGTGGCCAACCAACCGAAGAAAAATCTTCGCCCATCATCCAAAATGCAGGCCACAAGCCATTGGCAGTTGAAGGTAGTTTTATACGTGCTTCAATTTTTCCGTATTTTGCCGACACATTTCCGCGTGTCACCAATCGACCCGAAGTAACCAATTTACTTCCGAAATTTTCGCGTTTGGCACTAATAACCAAGCAATTTACACCGCTTGTGTGTTGTTCTATCGAAATATTTTCGCGACGATAATATTGCAATTCATTGTTGCCGCCACCATCACCGTTCACTTCTACAGTCCAGTGTTTTGTTTCGTTCAATACAGGGTTGTCAAAATTGTCTTCCCACATCAATTGATAGTCCTGCGAATAGAGGAAAAGAGGAAACAAAAAAAGTATAAATATTGCAGAGACTTTATTCATTTTGATTGAAATTATATAGGAAGGTAATTTTCAACGTTCTAAAAACGTGAATACGTAATTTTGAAATATATAGTGAATAGTTTTTTTTATCGGGAAAAAGGGAAACGAAACAAATCAACGTTTTTGATACACCCGCACATAATCGATATACATTTTAGCATTTCCATTGGCAAGTGCGCTAATTTGATTTATATCGTAAATTTGAGGGAAAGTTCCACCAACTGCCAGGTTAAAAATTATATAAAATGGTTTTCGAAAATACAGTGATGTTTGATTTGGCAAATTCTCACCTACAATTGGCATTTGGAAATATGGTTTTGCATTTGGGAATTTATCAATATCTAAATACATTATTATTGAATCTTGTGTCCAAATCAAAGTATATGTATGAAAATCTTCCTGCAAACTATAATCATTTGTTGTAGGAATTCCTTTGTTTGGATAACTTCCGCCATTCCAACTTTCGCCCCAATGACAA
>Ga0116155_10002868_pt1 | contig 11618 bp, 6 predicted proteins | sample AD_UKC032_MetaG_FD_89890 | JGI IMG/M metagenome (GOLD analysis project Ga0116155, IMG submission 89890) | Active sludge microbial communities of municipal wastewater-treating anaerobic digesters from USA - AD_UKC032_MetaG | ecosystem: Engineered > Bioreactor > Anaerobic > Digestate | place: USA...
CCGCTCCTGCTGCCTCCGCATATGGCGACGAGACCGGCACAGCCAGGTTGCTGTTAACAATGGCTCCGGTAAATGATATCACACCATCGCTGGCGGTCTCCTGGCGAACGTTATATCCACGGCCAGCCACAGCTGAGGTTATGCCTGTCGTCGTCCATGTTCCTGTAGGCTCGGACCACTGGTATACCATGTTTATTTTACCAGTATTGGGATTCGAATTGGTTACTACCGGCGGTGCAGCGAGGTGCCAGTCGCTCCCGCTGTCAGTCCCCGGCTTGATCTGCCTGTTGTATACTATATTTCCGGTGCTTGTCCCTGCAATTATGAGCGATCCGCTTGACGCAAGAGAAGAGTTGATTGTTACGGGCCCTGTGGCTGTAAGATTACCTGTGACGGTCATTGCACCTCCCGGTGCGATGGACAATGAAGCAGCAGCACCAACAGTCAGAGAACCACTGTAATTAAGGGGTACTGTGCCGCCTGGAATTATTATATTACTGCCGGCTCCTGGTAATCCGCCTGTCCAGTTGCCTGGTTCATTCCATTCACTGCTTATCAGACCGGTCCATTGAGTTGTATTATGCTCCTCTGGGCCAACAGAAGCGACCGGATCAGAACCCAGCCATTTTCGCACCCTGGCCCAGTCAACAACCAGCTGATTGGTATTGCCGAAAGACATCAGAAACGGAGGCATGTTTCCTGTCGGAACATTTGTTGAAGTTGTCTCAACCGGGTTATTATCGATCTGGAAACCGGCTGAACCTGAGCTCTCACGCATAATCCTGAAAAGATGCCAGTTCTGATCTGCTGTCTGTGCCATGTTCTGCCATGCATCAGCAGCTCCTTCAGGCTTAGCCTGACGTTGCCAGTATGTATTATCCAGGTAATAATCAGCTATTCTTACTGTATTCCATACCTGGTCGGAAAAACCTATTTCTGAAATTAGCCGGAATGTTCCTGCCGTGACATGCCTGGCATATGTCTCTCCTATATAACCAACGCCAAACTGAGTGTTCCCGCGCATCAGGACATATGTCGAGGTGGCATTCATAGACAGCAGTCCTCCGGCGACAGTAGCCTGCGTATTACCGCTGGCGATAGTCCACTTGGTCAGATTTACGCCCGTTCCTTCAAAGCCGTCGTAAAAATCAAATACCAGATCCGGATTATTCATTGTTGACGGAGGCGACTGATAAACTGGTTGAGTAGCGATACATAGCCTGTACTGGCCGACGGACGGCCCTCCGGTATAAGGAAAGACATACTGGTCGCCTATTCGTGTTACAGCGCCCCTGAAACTGTTGTACTCTGCTCCCCTGGCCAGGATGATCCCGTGTTTCGTAAAAGTCAGCCAGTCTGTTGTGGTGGCAAGCGCCGTTTGCCATGGAGAATTTGTGGTAGGGCTGACAGTGTATCCGATATAATATGTTCCATTGTACGTGTAAACCCACGGATCTGCAACAGTACCGGCATCGAATGATCCGGCAGAGCCGAATGGGATGCATGGATTCCCGGCATATTTCGTATATGGCCCCGTTATTGAACTTGCGGTTGCATATCCCACCTGTTCAACGTTACCGCCGGCATCTCCCATGTATATTAATATCCATTGTCCGTCTGCCCTCTGAAAAACATAGGGCTCGTCAACACGCGCGTCTTCCCAGGTCCCTGCGGCTCCGGCAGGAAGAACCTCGCTTATTTTAACGTAGGGCCCGCTTACTGTAGAAGAGGAGGCTACTGAGATCGGGTATGGAGCAGCTACAGACCGGTCGCCGTAAAAGATATACCAGGTTCCGTTGTGTTCAATGAGGTGAGGTGCGATGGCAAGAGGGTTGCCGGAAATTGGGTAACCACTCCATTGCCAGGAGTCAGGATTAGCAGGGTCATCCGAATAAACCAGCCCCACATTCGGGCCACCGGTCTGGTCGGAAAGAACCATCCAGTAATGTTGTGTAACAGGATCATATACAATATTCTCAGGCAGGATGCTTTCAGCTGGTCCAGGTGCACCCGTGCCACTGATCACACCAGGATTATCAGGGTTCTTCGCAAAGGGTCCGGAAGGCGGGGTTTCAAGAGGCTCGGTAGGAAGCAGGTAAGAAATCCCGCTTCCGTAGTAAAGATATATGGTGGTTCCTGATACTGGCAAAAGAGGTAGTCTGACCCATACTGATGCTGTCTCGCCGGCCTGATTCCATGACTCGATCCAGAATGGTATCGCGGTAATGCCATCCGCTGAGGTCACCCGGATATCGCCACCGTCAGCGAGAGCATTGGCAAAATCAAAATTATCTTGATTAAGAGATACCTGGATTTGCATTTCTGCCTGTTCCAGGGCCACCGGATTGGATATGTCTATTGCCTTTCTGTAGGGCCAGTCATTATCATACCACCCTTGTGCCAAACCCGACTGTAAAGCAAGCAGGCCTGCAAATACGAGAACCAGCTTGCTCATGACTTTACTTTGCATGACTATATCCGAATCCATGTCTATTCCTTATTATGACAGATCATACAGGCATCAGGGCAAAATCAATCCTGATGCCTTGTTATTAACAGTCTACATATCAAAAGCATAAATGTAGACTGTCGTCATGTTAAATGCAAAGGAAATATGACGAAACGGACCGATTCATTGATGAACCTGTCCGTCCCTCAGGGTGCGACTCAGGCACCCCGAATAGTCTTGTATTACGGGTTATTTATCTCAGAGGAGGGCAATTTTCCTCGTGGTGATAACCGACCCGTCAGTTACTCTCACCATGAACACCCCGTGCAGACCTGAAGGGATATCTATTGTGTTCAGATCCCCGTCATCAAGCCGGCGTTCCAGTATCCTTCGTCCCTGGATGTCGTACAGCTCACAAGACGCATTCTTCCCAATCTCTCCCTGTATTATGAGCTTGTCCCTGGAAACCCAAATCCTCAGGTTATTACCTGCATCTTCCAGGTTTTTGATTGCAGTAGGTGTGTTTGCAGAAGCGATAATAAAGAACCTGCCTGTACCGTAGGTGTTTGCCGGAAGAGTAACCGTGTAGCTCTTCAGGCTCAGGTCGGTAAAAATTCCCGAGGTGCGGTCTTCCAGCCAGAATCTCCTGTTGCCCAGGGGAACAGTCACTGCAGAGAATGTCACCTCAGCTCCGGCATAACAGTCTATGCCAACAGGTATCTTAACGGTATCAACCCCTGCAATCTGAAGTGCCTGACGTGTCAGGTTGATCGATTCATCCTTATCAACCAGAGCAGTATAAATCTCAACTTCAGGACCTGCGCTAAGCAACCCGACATCATAACCCGGATCAAGGCTGTTCTTCATAGCATCGTTGAAGACAATTGTTGTCATGTTCTCCTTTTCGCCCCATTTTACTTTCAGTTTCAGTCCCGGCCACGGATCTTCGGTTGTGGCCGACTTCAGCAACGGAAGAACAGTATTGTGGACCTGCATCAATGAGTTGAAATTGAACACCACATTGTTGTTATTGGCCATCACCATGAATCCCTGGCCTGCCTGGATCCGGCTGCCGAATGATCCTCCCTGGATAATACCAGGATCACCAGATCCGGGAACTATAGATGCAACATACCTGTAATATCCGTTCTTGCCATCATAAACGTACAATGCCTGGTAATAGGGATCAAAATCCAGCGCATTATCAGTGATAAACTGATCGGCATTCATGGCTGATGTGAACGGGTTGCCGAGCAGGTTCCATCCGCCGCCGCCCCAGTTGACCCAGGCTCCGGCAATGTATCCCCTGCCGGCTGTCCAAAATGCAGATATGGGATTATCTGCATTTTGCAGTGGGGTAGCAGCATATGGATCCCCTCCCCTGCTTAAATATGGAAGGCCGAACGGAGAGGTGGCCGTAAAGGTGGCTGAATTAACAAGCGAGCCGGTAAACATAAACTCCCCGTCGCTGGCGTCTGCCTGGTAAATATTGTATCCCTTTCCACTGATGAAATCGTTATTTGTTACTTCTGTCCAGGTCCCGTTAAATTCATCCCATGTCCTGACATTGTCAATTTTAGCATCGTAGGCCGATATAAATTCCGGCACATCCTGTCCTCCAACCGGAGATGCCAGCAGGTGTTTGTCGCCAGTGTCATCACCCTCCCGCAGGAACCTTATGTAGCTTACTGTACCTGTACCTGACGGTGCGCCCCTGACAATCAGGGAACCGTTGCTGTTAACCCATGATGACTTGATTGTAATCGTGCCATTATTCAGTAACGCACCGTATACTGTCAGTGCCTGTCCGGGATCTATTGTGAGTGTAGCGCCGTCATTTACAGTTAAATTGTTACATTCGGCCGGCAATGCCATACCACTTATAACAGGCTTAAATTCAGCGTAAACCGGAATAACGACATCTGTGCCCAGCAGGGGCACAGAGCCGCCATGCCAGTTCGAACCCGTGTTCCAGTCGTTACTTGTTATCCCAAGCCAGTAGCCGGTCGTAATTGATGCGTTAACATCAAGAATGCCGGTTGATGAGAAGTATGTGTTATTAGGATGGTCCGGAGAAGGTGACGCCAAATCAGTGCCCCAGGTACCGTCGGCCTGACCTTCTGTTCCAAGGATAAGGGTTCCGGCGATTGAAATTGTTCCGTCAGCCAGAGAAGCCACAGCCGATTCGGTTATCTTGATGTTTCCGGTGATTGAAATGGAACTCGGTACTGTTTTGGTTCCGATGCCTGACAGAACAAGGTTACCGTATGTGGTGGCACCGACAACCTGGTTGCCGCCATAATATTCCACAAAGCTTGTGGGTCTTATTACATGCGTATCATAACCTGATGGCAGTGTGTTTGAACCTCCGATTTTCAAAGTTGCTAAATCTGAAATTGTCAGGGTACCTGCCGGCTGTGTGTTATTAATTGTAAAATCGCCTATATCAAATACACCGGATGAGATTGTTAAATTTCCATACAACTCAACGACAGCACTTAAAGATGCAGAGACAGAACTGTTCACAACGATATTCTGGAAAGCATTATATCCGGTACCTCCGATTGACTGTGTTTCCCCGTTGAACTGGATTGTCGCTGTGGATGATGTGGCAAAGGTTCCGTTATTGATCCAGTCACCGGCAACATTCAATGTCGTGGTGCCGCCGATTGTAAGGGTGGTCCCGGGATTAATTACTATGGTCCGGCATGCTGCCTCTTTTTCTATATTGGGCTGGTAAGTTGTGCCGGAAGCTATCAAAACATTCATTGAGGAGTCCGGTACTCCCTTGGACCAGTTCGCGGGATTATCCCAATAAATACTTGTATTCCCTATCCACTGATTGCTGTTGTCTTCAACAGTCCCGACTGTTACAATCGGGTCCTGCCCTGCCCATTTCCTTACCCGGGTCCAGTCAACATCGAAATTATTGACAGGTAATCCACTCACATTGTATGACATAATGAATGGATGCAACATCGCAGTGCTAATGCCTGTGGAATGGGTGACTCCGGTACCGTCAATAGTAAAACCCGCAGTTCCCGGACTTTCTCGGTAAAGCCCGTAAATGTGATATAGCTGGTCTGTTAGTGGTCCGAAATTTGACGAGGAGGCATTAACATATCGTTGATACCGATTAACTGTGGTAAAGTTGTCAGTTAATCGCAAATCATAAGTTGTCTCGTGCATAAATCCATACTCCACAATCATATTCGTGGCCGGAGTATTGTAATGCCTTCCGTAAGTCTCACCAATATAGTTAAACCCAAATTCTTTTGTGGCGTCAATTTTTGCATATGATCCATCCACGGAGGTCATCCTCATTACATCACCGTCAAAAATATATTGTACATTAGACCCTCTGGTACGGATCCATTTACTTACATCCAGAATAGGACCATCAAAGTCATCAAAAAAATCGAAGGTTTCGTCACCGTTTCCATTGGCTGATAGTGATTTTAGTACAGGCTGAGTGGCAATGCACAGCCTGTAATCACCACTTGCCGGCCCTCCTGTGTACGAGAAGACATATTGGTCTCCGATGCGTGAGACAGCACCCCGGAAACTGTTAAACTCGGTACCCTGGGGCAAAATGATCCCGTGTTTTGTAAATGTCAGCCAGTCAGTTGTGGTCGCAAGGGCTGTCTGCCAGGGGGAGCTGGTTGAAGGACTTACCGTATATCCAATATAATAGACTCCGTCATACTCATACACCCATGGGTCAGCAACGGTCCCGGCATCGTACGATCCGGCAGGACCAAATGGGATGCACGGATTACCGGCATACTTTGTGTAAGGGCCGGTTATGTTGCTCGCAGTTGCATATCCAACCTGCTCAACGTTGCCGCCTGCATCACCCATGTAAATCAACACCCATGTGCCATCTGCACGTTGAAAAACAAATGGCTCATCAGCTCTGACATCTTCCCATGTTCCAGAGGCTCCGGCCTGCAGGGCTTCACCTATTTTGACGTAAGGCCCGCTGACTGAAGATGAGGAAGCGACTGAAATGGGGCGAGGATTTGCAACAGACTGGTCGCCGTAAAAAATGTACCAGGTGCCATTGTATTCAATCAAATGCGGCGCAATTGCACTGTTAATGACATACCCGCTCCAATACCACGCATCAGGATTTGTAGGTTCATCTGAATAAACCAACCCTACCCTTGAGCCGGATGTTTGATCGGATAGGACCATCCAATAGTGCTGTGTGACAGGATCATATACTATATTCTCCGGGAGGATGTCTGCCGTTGCTGCCGGAGCGCCGGTACCGTTGATCACCCCGGGATTACCAGGATGTTTTGTGAACGGACCGGCTGGGGGCGTTGAAACCAATTGAGGTGCCGGCATTGATGTGGCTCCATAATACATGTATATTGTGGTGTTGCCAGTTGCAGCAACCGATGGTACTTTAATCCATATTTTGGCTGAGACTCCATAAGTCCAGCTTTCTATCCAATATGGTATCTCCTTAATCCCGCCCGCATCAGTGAACCGCAGATCTGAACCGTCAGTGGCCGCAGTGCTCCAGGGACCGGAAGCGTTCAGATTCACCTGAACCTGATAGTCGGTCAGCGCGGTGGCGGTGCTGTTGGCAATTGTCAACGGAACCCGGTACGGCCATGCGGGATTAAACCAGCTCTGTGCCGTCACAAATTGCACTGACAATAAGAGTGCCCCAACAATCGTAACCAACACCCTTGAAGCCTGACCTGAAAAGATGAATCTTGTTTTCATAATTGTTTTTTTTAACGCATTCATGTACTAATACCTCAAAATCTTCCGCAGGCGGAAAATCACAATTCATAAACGCGGGGAAAATAAAACCCTAAAATAAGCTATTTTTAGCTTGCAATCATCACAAATGTTGTGAAGATTACATATTTTTTTAAGTTATTTTAACCACAAGCCCAAGCCTGACCATGTCCTCAAGCAATGCTGAAACCTCAGCCCTGCATAACAACGAGTCCACATCATACTCATCAGTGAGTTGAACACAAAGCTCCTCCGCAGTCGCCGTATTTTCCATCAGATCCCATATCCGGGTCGCAACGGGATTCAGGGAAAAATACTTCCCCTGCTCAATATCCATCATCACAAGCTCATCATGCAGCCTGCCGGAGATGGTCCTGGTGTTCCTGGTGTATCTTGTCTTGCGGTCTTGCAGTCCTGCGGTCCTGCGGTCTTCTGAATTTAAATTCATTATATGATTAATTATTTCATTTTAGTCTCCGGCATCATCAGCTTCTCAAACTCGCCGGCTGACCAGAAGTACTTTATCAGCAGCGCCTCAAAAATATTGCAGCGGGCAACAAACAAATCCCATCCCGGCAATACTTCCCTGTCCCCGGTGGCCAATTCATTCATCTTCCCGATCTCACGCAGCATGGCCATAAAATTAATACCTGCCTGGCCACCTGCAACCATCCGCCACTGAGTAAAAAGTTCAGCCCGCATCCTCCCTGCTTCACGGACTACCTGAAAGGCGCCCTCAGCTGAAATTCTTCCGGCGGCAAAATCCTTCAGCAACTGACACCGGTAATCGAAACAGACATCCGCCCTTTTTTGATCATAAATGGTGCACTTACGGTCGAAATAGCCACACGGCAGCCTGAAATATTCCAGCCCTTCCTTCTCATAACCGGCCTTTTCAATCAATTCAGGCAGTTGCCCCCTTTCACCGGGATTAAGATGCGCATGGAGGAACAGTGTCCCGTCACAGCAGAACCCGCATTCCACACATATCTCCTGCTCATCGCGCGGAGAAACCCTGTCACCGCCCTGAATCACGGTATCTTGATGTAAACTCATGTATTGCCTTAATATATACTACGGACCTGAATAACAGGTCACTGTCAGCCACCGGCAGCCCCTCGCAGTACCTCCTGATATCTTCATTCAGCAAAGCGAAATCCACAAACCCCAGATCCGGATTCTTCTCCCATTTCACCGTCTCACTCATGAAGGCAACAGCAGCCGACCTGTTCAGATCAGCCGTATGCTTCCAGAAAAGGGGGTCATTCTTGCTCTCGTTTACAAGCACCTCATCGGGAAGAATCCCTTTTCCGATCTCCCGCAGCAACGGCCTGAACTTCTGAGTGCGGCACAGCTGCTCCGAAGGCACCTTCAGCATATACTCCGCAATCCTCCTGTCAAGGAGCGGATAACGATATTCCACCCCTTTCATGAAACCCATCCTGTGCCAGCACTCACACCTCTCCGGCAGGTTATAAAATCGGAAAACATTCAAATGCATCCGCCTTCGCGAACCGTGAAAATAAAAACTTGCAATCGCCCTGCTGTCGTTTCTCCTGAAAGCCTTCTTAAGGTATCGGGCCTCCCTGGAAAAGGATCTCGCAGCCCGGGGATCGAGAATGTGAAGTGCCGGGTACAGTACATAGAACAGCAGCCTTCTTGCGAATTTCCCTGGCTGGCCAACCGGGTTCCTTCTAAAGAATGTCCTGAACCTGAACCCGCGTAGCAGATCGAGATCGATGCCGCTGTGCCCTGTGCTGATGAACTCATCACCCCCCCACCCGGAAAAGAGCAGGTTCACCCTCATGCCGGCCGCCATATCTGATGTCTCATCCTCGATAAAATAACCCTGGTTGAGATACGATCGTGAAATATAGCGTTCGTATGAGCTGTCGCTCATCTCCGAGAAGAGCGGCTCAATCCCGGCCAGCCTGACGGACTTGCGAACCAGCTCTCTCTCATCACCGTCATCTCCTGCAGTCTCGATCCCCCCGGGCGACCATGAAAAGCCTCTGAACGAATCCTGCTTATTGTACTCCAGGCGGGTCAGCGCCGAGACCACCCCTGAGTCAAGCCCTCCGCTCACATGAGCTCCTGCCGTAAACCTGCTGTCACATCTTATCCTGACAGCATCCTGCAGTAACCAGCTGAGATCGGAAAGCATGTTGTCATATGACAGTTTTTTTTCTGTGCTGATCTCTTCAGGAAACCAGTATTTTACCTCTTTCGGGCCCTCAGGTCCGAGGCTGATGTAATGCCCGGGCATCACCTTTTTTACCCCCGGGTCGGGAGCCTTGCGATAATCGGTATACTTAAAATAGTTCAGGAAATACTCGCTGTCGGCAGGGGCGCCGGAAGAAACAAATCGACACAGCCCGATAATATCAGTTGAAAAAACAAGGCTGTCCCCTCTCATCAGCCATGCAAGGGGTCTGATCCCCATATGATCCCTGAACAGAAATGCTTCATGGCGGCCCGGCCTGATAATGAAAATGGCAAAATCACCGTTGAGCTTACTGACAAATCCCGCCCCTTCCTTCAGGAACAGCCTGGCGATGAGCTCAGGATCACGCATCCCTGAAGATCCGTCATTACCGGCCGCCAGATCTGGCCGATTGTAAACCGACCCGTCCAGTAAAACTAACACATCCTCTGAGTCATTCCTGAAATAAGCTTCATCAGATGTGTAAGGCAGGCGTGGATGCAGGAAATACCCCCCTTTAAAACAATCACTTGCAACAGGATGAAAAACAGCTTCGCTGCAGTCACAAATGTGTGAAACGTCAGGAACGGATGAAAAATGGCCGCTGAAACAGACGGAACCTGCAAACATTAAACAGGATTATTATCGAAGGACAGAACATGCAGAATTTATTCTGCAGTAAATAATTTCATTCAGGTGATCAGTGAAACCCGGGAAAAGACTTAAAAATCAGGGAGTCGGGGTCTTGCCCTTGTTCTTGACGTTCTCATTACCGTATGAAGCGCCACCGAAGGTATCCTTACGGATATTCAGAACATGAACCTCCGGTTTTATCCAGAGCTTCTTTTTAGAATCTGATTTTTTCATTTCCGACTATTCGAATGCAAAGTAAAACATTTTAAATTATATGCAAACAATTTGCACGGCAAAATTTTAAATGTTTAGATATTAACGTGCTGAGGTGGGTTTTGTTATTCAGAACTGGTAAAGAGCACTGAAGGTTTCGTCTGCAGGAACAATCTCAACACCTCCGGCCCTGAGCCATGCATGCGCAATCACCTTTCCTCCTGCATCCCTGGCCACACCCATGGATAGCTGTGAATCTATCTTCCTTCGCCTCAACATGCACCTCGCCGCGAGCGAACTGACAAGACACCTGTTCTTCCAGGGCGAGACTTTCCCTGCCTTTTGAATCGCATCCCGTATTTGTTCGACAGAAGTTGGATACCGACTGCCGATTGCCGTCCCGACACTTCGTGTACGGGATTGATCCTCCGCCTTCGTCGGAGCATCAAACTGCCGACTTGAAAACACTCGCGGTATCCTCCTGAACGGCACCACCTTCAACACCAGCCCCACCCACAGATGGAGCACAACCGCCTCCGTGAAAAACCTCTTTTCCGTGAAGGAAAGTGCAAAAAACTTCCTCAGCTGTCCCCCGCCTGCATTCACACGCCCCCGGATAGACTGTCTAAATATTTCTCAACCGCCGAATGCATCTCGGTAATCCTTATCTCCGCCGGCCTAACCACCCTCACGAAATGCACCTTCTCAATTATCTTCACTATCTGCTGCAGGTACGCTGACTCCGTCTCAGGCATCCCTGCCAGTATCTCCGACATGCATATCTCGCTGCGCAGGAATGCAAACCTCTCCGCCGGCGACGGCTCATCAAAAACCGGGTCGCCTACATCTCCTGTCTCCACCTTCATGATCACATGCAGGGGATATTCATTCACACCCTCACGGCGTGCCTTCATATACTGCTTCTCCGTACCGCTCTCGGCCTCCCTGAGGAGCTCCTCATCAATGTTCAGTTGTGCGGCTGTGTTGCGCCGGATCCTTATTGAACCGTGAAGCGAAAGGATTCCCGGGACCTCTCCCCTGAACACCACGGGTGTGATGTCATCCGTCAGCAGACCCGCACCGCCAAGGGCAAAGGAAGCCGCTAAAGAAGACTTCCCGGCACCGCTCTCACCCAGTATCATCAAGCCCTGTCCCACATGCACGAAACTGCTGGCATGAAAGCTTATCACCCCCCGCTGGTGCAGCAGGGCCACAACAACCTGTCCACGAAGGTACAGCCTCACCCATCCCGGATCGGCACCCGGAAGAACCGAGTACTCCGCCTCGGAACCTCCCGCAGTATAAAAGCTCCCTACCTGTTCAACCTGCATTGAGAATGCATCGCGACTGACCTGCCAGCCG
>Ga0116155_10002870_pt1 | contig 11614 bp, 7 predicted proteins | sample AD_UKC032_MetaG_FD_89890 | JGI IMG/M metagenome (GOLD analysis project Ga0116155, IMG submission 89890) | Active sludge microbial communities of municipal wastewater-treating anaerobic digesters from USA - AD_UKC032_MetaG | ecosystem: Engineered > Bioreactor > Anaerobic > Digestate | place: USA...
GACCGCATGCTCCACCCCTCGGCGCTGGAGGTGCGAAAGGTTTACCAGTACCTCAAGGTCGTGCCCGTGGACCTCGCCAAGGGCGAGGTGAAGATCGTCAACAAGTACGACTTCGTGGCCACCGACTTCCTGAAAGGCGCGTGGAAGGTAGAGGTGGACGGCAAAACCGTCCAGTCCGGCGAACTGCCCGTGCCGGTCATCCCGCCCAAGGGCGAGGCCGGGGTCACCGTGCCGTTCACGCCCGTCACGCCCGGTCCCGGACAGGAGGCCTTCCTGACCGTGTCCTTCGCCCTGGCGAAGGACCTGCCCTGGGCCGAGGCCGGGTTTGAGGTCGCCTGGGACCAGATGCCGCTTCCCTGCGCGGCGGCCCCGGCGCCCGTGGTCGCCGCGAAGGACCTGCCCGCCGTGAAGCTGGACAAGCGCGGCGGCCGGTTCACCGCCTCGGGCGAGGGCTTCGCCGTGGCCGTGGACAAGAAGACCGGCATGGTCTCCTCGTGGACCGTGGACGGGAAGGAGCTGCTGGCCGCCCCGCTCGCGCCGAATTTCTGGCGCGCCCCCACAGACAACGACAACGGCAACAACGCCCCGCGCCGGCTGAAGCTGTGGAAGGACCCCGTCGGCGAGGGCAAGGTGTCCAAGGTGGACGCCGCGGAGAAGGGCAACACGGTCGAGATCACCGCGAAGCTGGCCCTCGGCGCGGCGGGCGCCGCGCAGACCCTGCGCTACACGGTCTACGGCAACGGCGACGTGGTCGTGGACAACGCGTTTGAGCCGTCGAAAAACGCCCCCGAGCTGCCCCGCTTCGGCATGCGCATGGCCCTGCCCGCGCAGTACGGCCGCCTGACCTGGTTCGGCCGCGGCCCCCAGGAAAACTACTGGGACCGCCTCACCGGCGCGGCGGTCGGCCTGCACACGCTCCCCGTTGCGGAGGCGTGGTTCCCCTATGTCGAGCCGCAGGAGACGGGCAACCGCACGGACGTGCGCTGGGCCGCCCTCACGGACGACGCGGGGAACGGCCTGCTCGCCGTCGGCATGCCGCTGCTCCAGGTGAGCGCGTGGCCCTTCGCCCAGGAAGACCTGGAGGGCAACGAGCACGCCTGCTCCGTGCCCTGCCGCGACTTCACGACCTTCAACGTGGACATGGGCCAGACGGGCGTGGGCGGCGACGACAGCTGGGGCGCGAAGCCCCTCGACAAGTACACCCTCGACTGCAAGCCCTATGCATACCGCTTCCGGCTAACCCCCCTGCGCGCGGGCAAGAACACCCCCGAACAGGAGGCCCGCCGCGGCGTGGAGTGACCTCCGGCTTCAGTACAGCCCGTAGGGGTCGAGGTCGAGCTTGAGGCTGGCCTTGGCGTGCTGGCCCTGCGCGAAGTCGTCGCGCATGCGGCGGGCCGCGGCGTTGATCCGCCCCGCGCTCTTCGAGAAGAGCGCGAGGTTCCAGCGGTATTTCTTGTTCACCCGCCGGATGAGCGCCGGGGCCGGACCGACAATCTCCATCCCCCGGAAGTCCCCCTCCCGCAGGATCGCCTGGCCCAGATTGCGCAGGCGGAACCCCTCGCGCTCGGCCACTTCGGGGTCCTCCGACTCGATGAGGAAATGCGCCAGCCGGCGAAAGGGCGGATAGCCCGCCTTGCGCCGGTGCTCCAGCTCCGTCGCGTAGAAGGTCTCGTAGTCATGCCCCGCCGCCGCCGCGACGGCGTAGTGCAGCGGGTGCCAGGTCTGGATGTACACCGTGCCAGGCCGGTCGCCGCGGCCCGCGCGGCCCGCCACCTGCGTCAGGAGCTGGAAGGTCTGCTCGGCGGCGCGGAAGTCCGGCAGCGCGAGGCCGCTGTCCGCGTTGATCACCCCCACCAGCGTCACGCCGGGGTAGTCGTGGCCCTTGGCGAGCATCTGCGTGCCGATGAGGATGTCAATCTCCCCGGCGGCGAATCGCCCGAGGATTTTCGCGTGGCCGCCCCGGCCCGCCGTGGTGTCGGCGTCCATCCGGGCGACCCGCGCCCCCGGGAACGCGCGCAGGAGGTAGTCCTCCGCCTTCTGCGTGCCCAGGCCCACATAGGCGAGCCCGCGGAACCCGCACCGCGCGCAGGCGCCGGGCTTGGGCGCCTCCGCGTTGCAGTAGTGGCACCGGAGCACGCCGCCGCTGCTGTGGTAGGTCAGGCTGACCTGGCAGTTCTCGCAGCCCGCCACCCACCCGCATTTCGGGCAGAGGACGTAGGGGGCGAAGCCCCGCCGGTTCAGCAGGAGGATGCACTGCTCCCCGGCGGCCACCCGCTCCGTCACCGCCTGTTCCAGCGCCTGCGACAGGATCACCTGGCCGGGGGACTCGGCGGCCTCCTCCCGCATGTTCACCAGCCGGACTTCGGGCAGCTCGCCGCGCGTGGCGCGCGTGAGCAGCTCGATCCGCTCCGACTTGCCCAGGTCCGTGTTGTGCCGCGACTCCACGGAGGGCGTGGCCGACCCCAGCACGCACACGGCCCCCAGCCGGCGCGCCCGCATGATCGCCACGTCCCGCGCGTGGTAGCGCGGCGTCTCGCCCTGCTTGTACGAGTTGTCGTGCTCCTCGTCCACCACGATGATGCCGAGGTTGGGCAGGGGGGCGAACACGGCGGACCGCGCCCCCACCACGATGCGCACCTCGCCGCGCCGCGCGCGCCGCCACTCGTCGTAGCGCTCGCCCTGGCTCAGGGCGCTGTGGAGCACGGCGATGGACTGGTTGAACCGCGCGTAGAAGCGCCCCACGGTCTGCGGGGTGAGCGAGATTTCCGGCACGAGGATGATGGCGTCGCGGCCCAGCTCCAGAAACCGCTCGATGGCCTGGAGGTACACCTCCGTCTTGCCGGAGCCCGTGATGCCGCGCAGAAGGAAGGTGCGGTACTCGCGGGCCTCCCCCGCCGCGCAGAGCGCCTCAAAGGCCCGGCGCTGCTCCGGGTTCAGGGGGAACTTCTCCGCCGCGTGCGGCGACGCGTTCATGTCCGGCGCGCGGTAGATTTCCCGCTGGACCCGCCCGATGAGCCCCTTCTTCTCCAGCGCCGCCAGCACCCCCGCGTCCACCCGGTGCTTGTCGTAGAGCTCCGAGGCCGCGCGCTCCGGCGCGCCGTGGAGCAGGTCCAGGTAGACCCCCGCCTGCTTCGGCGCGCGCCGCTGCATTGCCTCCAGCGCCGCCGCGTCCGGCACCGCGTCCTCCACCAGCACCGCCCAGGTCTCCGTCATGATGGAGACGCCGCCCTCCTCCTTGGCCGCCTCCTCGACCACCAGCCCGCGCCGCACCAGCGCCATCAGCGTGTTGCTCAGGGCCTGCGCCCCCGCAGCCCGCGCGAGCTGCACCCGCGTCAGCGGGCCCTTGGCGTACAACGCCGCCACGATCTTCGCCTGCCGCTCCGACAGCCGCCCCTCGCCCGCGCGCTCCGTCACCAGCCGGTAGGCCTTCTTCGCCCCGCCCGACCGCAGCCCCGCGGGCACGGCGCAGTGCAGCGCCTCGCCCCACGAGCAGCAGTAGTAGTCCGCCATCCACCGGCACAGCGCCAGCATCTCCGCGTCGAAGACCGGCTCCTCGTCCGGCAGGTCCAGCAGCCGCCGCACCTTGTCCGGGGCCAGGTCCGTGCGGGGGTGCAGGGCCGTGATGTAGCCCGTGGCCATGCGCTCGCGCATGGGCGCCAGCGCCCGCATGCCGGGGGCCGCCCGCTCCCGCAGCGACGCGGGCACCTCGTAGGTGAAAGTCTGGTCCAGCGGCAGGGCGAACACGACGTCCGCGTACAGGGCGTCCGTCGCGGTCTCCGGGGGATGGGGGGTGTGCCTGGGCTCGCGCATGGGGTTCCGGGGTGCGGCGGACCCTTCCACCGCGTCCCCCAGCCTACCACATTCCCCCCGGGACCGGAAAGACCCCGCCCGCGCGCCCCCGGGTGGGGGCGTCCCCCGGAGACGTGCTAAAATGCGTTGCACAGGGGGACGGGGCGGCACCCCGCCTCCGCGTCCCCCCGGGAAGGAATGCTCCGCACATGCCGTTTCGCGTGATTGTGACAGAAGACGACCTGGTCCAGCGGGAGGTGATCGCCGACATCCTCACGGCGGCGGGCTTCTCCGTGCGCCCCTGCGCGGAGGCGCGGGAGGCCCTGGCCGCGCTGGAGGACGACGACTTTGACATCCTCCTGACGGACATGCGGATGCCGGGCATGGACGGCCTGGAGCTGATGCGGGCCGCGCGCCGGATCCGCCCGGAGCTGGCCGTGGTCATCATGACGGCCCACGCCACGGTGAAGACGGCGGTCACGGCGCTGAAGGAGGGGGCCGCCGACTACCTGGAGAAGCCCTTCGACAAGGACGAGCTGCTGCTGGTGATGACGCGCACGGGCGACCGGGCCGAGCTCCAGCGGCAGAACCTGCGCCTGCGCGAGCTGGTCACCGAGTCGGTGTCCCTGGGCAACATCATCGGCCAGAGCGACGCCATGCGCCAGGTCTTCGAGCGCACCCGCCGCGCCGTCAGCGTCAACAGCACGGTCCTCATCCTCGGCGAGTCGGGCACGGGCAAGGAGCTCATCGCGCGGCACATCCACTTCTCCGGCCCCCGGCGGAACAAGCCGTTCATCGTGGTCAACTGCGCCGCCATCCCCGACACCCTCGTGGAGTCGGAGCTCTTCGGCCACGAGAAGGGCGCCTTCACGGGCGCCGAGGTGAGCCGTCCCGGCAAGTTCGAGCTGGCCAACGGCGGCACCCTCTTCCTCGACGAGATCGGCGACATGCGCCTCGAGAGCCAGGCCAAGCTGCTCCGGGTCCTCCAGGACGGCGTCATCGAGCGTGTCGGCGCGTCCAAGCCCCGCCAGGTGGACGTGCGCGTCATCGTCGCCACCAACCGCAACCTCCGCCAGCGCGTCGACGAGGGCGCCTTCCGCACGGACCTCTACTACCGCCTCGAGGTCCTCTCCATCGAGCTGCCCCCCCTGCGCGACCGCATCCAGGACCTCCCCCTCCTCGTCGCCCACTTCCGGGAGAAGCTCGGGAAAAAGCTCGGCGTCGAGCCCCCCGTCGTCGCCCCCGACGTCATGGACGCCTTCCGCCGCTACCGCTGGCCCGGCAACGTCCGCGAGCTGGAGCACACCCTCGAGCAGGCCTTCATCCTCTCCAGCGCCCCGCGCCTCACGGCCGACGACCTCCCCGAAAAGCTGCGCACCCCCGCCCCCCAGACCGGCGGGTTCCTCCTGCCCCCCGGCGGCCTCGTCATGGAGGACCTCGAGGAGGACCTCATCCGCCAGGCCCTCGACCGCTCCGGCGGCCGCATCAAAGAGGCCGCCGAACTTCTCGGCCTCACCTACAAAACCCTCCAGTACCGCCTCAAAAAGCACGACATAGACCGCACCGCCCCCGCCGCCGACGAGTGACCCCCGCCGAAAGACGGCCGCCCCCCGGGGTTGAGGCCGAAGCCCGTTTCTGTACAATGGGGAAGGATACGCGCCCGCACGACCCGCACTTCGCCAAGGAGAAACTTCTCCGGAACGGCCGGGAACCGCGGCCGGATGCGGCGCGCAAACTGGGAGTGCCGAAAATGAAGCATGCCGCCGCAATGATCATCATCGCGCTGGCCGTCCCCGGGGCGCTCGCCCCCGTCCGGGCGGCCGCCCAGGACAACGCGGCCCCCGTGGACATCGGGTCGCAAAGGGAGCTGTTCTGGGACGAAGCCCTTCTCGACGCCGCCCGGACAACCGCAGTCCTGACACTGCATCATCCCCGGCCGGCGGAGGTGGTGATGGTCGCCGACGAGCCCTGGGAGGGCGACGGCGGGGGGTACTACAACCTCCTCAACGACGACGGCCTCCACCGCATGTACTACCTCGCCGGACAGCAGATGAACGAGGACGGCACGCGCCTGAGCAGCCAGCCCATGGTCGTCTGCTACGCCGAAAGCCGCGACGGCAGGACCTGGGTCAAGCCCCGGCTGGGAATCTGCGACTTCCGAGGGATGCGGGAGAACAACATTCTGCTCGACGGGGGCGCCGCCCTCTTCGACAACTTCTCGGTGTTCAAGGACGCCAACCCCGCCTGCCCGCCGGAGGAACGGTACAAGGGGGTGGGCGTGGACGGCAACGACCATTTCCTCTGGTGCTTCACCAGCGCCGACGGGATCCACTTCGCCAAGGCGTGGCGCATGACGGACAAGGGCAAGTTTGACACGCTCAACATCGCCTTCTGGGACCGCCACGCCGGGCAGTACCGGTGCTACATCCGCGACTTCCACAATGTCCCCGGCGGCGACCTGAACGCGGGCATACGCGATGTGCGCTGGATGGTGTCCGCGGATTTCCGGGAGTGGTCCGACCCCGTGCCGCTTGACTTCGGGGGCGCCGACGACTACCCCCTGTACACCAACGCCGCCCAGCCCTACTACCGCGCCGACCATGTGTTCGTCGGGTTCCCCTCCCGTTATGTGGAGCGGGGCGAGTGGACCGGTAACTACGACCAGCTGCCCGGCGCCGAACGCCGCCGCGCGCGCATGCAGGGGCACCCGCGCTTCGGGCTGGCCGTCACCGACTGCGTGTTCATGTCCTCCCGCGACGGCGCGTCCTGGAAACGATGGGACGAGGCCTTCATGACCCCCGGCCCGGAGGAGGAGTTCAACTGGGTCTACGGCGACTGCTACCCGGCGGTCGGCATGATCGAAACCGCAAACGACCGGCCGGGACTCCCCAACGAGATTTCCATGTACGCCGCCGAGGGGCACTGGTCCATGCGCCACCACCAGCTGCGCCGCCACACCCTGCGCGTGGACGGTTTTGTCTCCCTCCGCGCCCCCTACAAACCCGCCATGGCCGTCACCAAGCCCTTCATCTTCTCGGGAAAGACCCTGTCCCTTAACTTCGCCACCTCCGCCATGGGGTATGTCCGGATCAAACTCGTGGCCGCGGACCGGACGCTTGAGTCCGCCGAGCTCTTCGGCGACACCCTGGACCGGAATGTCCCCTTCCCCGGCGGGGACCTTGCCGCCCTCGCCGGCGCGCCGGTCGTGATGGAAATCACCCTGCGCGACGCCGACCTCTATTCCTTCAAGTTCAACGGGGAATGACCGGGGTGTTCCCCGTCGCGCCAGGGGCGGATCCTCCGCCTCCGGTCACGGCGCCACCACCTTGATGTAGTCGCTGCAGACGGCGGAACGGTTCCCCGAGCGGTCGAGGAACTGCGCGCGCACGGTCTTGTAGCCCGTGCCCGCGGGCAGGGTCCAAGATTTGAGCGGCGCCGCCCGTTCCCAGGGGGACCAGGTGGCGCTCGGAATGTTGCATCCGCTGCGCGCCATGATATGCTCACCGGGAAAGGGCGGGAGGAGGCCGGGAGTACTCACATGAAGAGGCGCCTTCTTCTGTTCGCTGCGGCGTTCCTGTGTTGGGAGGCCGTTGCGGCGGCGCAGGGTCACACCTTCCTCTGGTGGGCTGACGGCTACCGGGGCCGGTCGCCGGAGGGGCAGCGCCTGCTGCTGGTGCAGACCAGCCGCTACGGCGCGGCCTTTGACGTGGAGCACGCCGCCCTCACCCGGCTGGGCGCGCTGGGCGAGGCCCTGCCGTACGCCGAGGCCGTCGCTCAGACGAATGACACCGTGATGGGCCTGCCCGCGGCGTCCCTGCGGCTTTCGGTGACGCTTGACGGCAGGGAGTATGTCTGCGCGCGCGCCGCGCGGAAGACGGACGACCACGCGAACTACCCCGTGCGTCTCATTGCGGGCGGGCGCTTTCTCCAGCGCTTCGACCTCCTCGGGCTGGAGTTCGAGGACGCCGAAGGCAAGAGGCTCCGCGCGGAGGGACGGCTGGAAGTGTGTGTCTGGCCGCAGCGCATGCGCCTGACGCTGGAGGTGACGGGGGAGGACCTCCGGGACGGCGCGGTGCTGCGGATGGCCCTCGGCGGCGGGGAGTCCCCCCTGCGCGCGGAGCATCCGGTGGCGGCCGCCGAAACGCCCGCGCGCGTGGCGCTGGAATGGCCCGGCTCCGCGCCGGACCCCTCCGGAGCTGGTCTCCGCGTGACGGATCGGGAGTCTCCCGAGATTCCGCTGCCTGTCCGGTTTGACCCTCTGATGGGGGCGCACGTGGTGGACCTGCCCGAACGCAACTGGCCCATGGCGGAAAATCTGGACCGGCTGGACCGGTTTCCGGTCGTCATCGAAAACCCGGGCGGCGCGGCCGAGGAGGTGCCGGTGGTCTTCGCGCTGGAGGGGTCGTTCCAGGGTGTCACGGGCATGTGCCCCATACTGCGGGACGCCGATGGAAACCCCGCGGGCATCCCTGTGCAGATTTCCAAGAACTGGCACCGCGACGAGAAGAAGCGGCTGCTCTACGAGGGGACGTGGTTCCATGCCGTGACCCAGGTGCCCGTGCCCCCCGGCGGGAAATGGGCGGGGGAGCTGGCCGTGGCGTATGCCCGGTGGGGCGGTGTGCCGGCGGCGTCCCACGCGCAGCTCTGCCTCATCGGCTGGGGCGGCAACCAAGGATGGGACCAGGCAGCCATCGGCTCCTTCGGCGAGTCCATCTGCTACGACCCCGACGTCGGACTGAACCGCTCCATGATTGACGACGTGCGGCCCCTGATGGTCACGGGGATGAGCGGCGGACAGTGGCACTGGACCCACAACGTCGGCGGCGGGGACTTTTTGGTCCTCTTCGACGCAAAGGGAAAGAAGCAGTACCTGACCCGTGTGCGCACCGCCTACCTCTCCCAGGGACCGAACCTCACCCGGGTGGTCTATGCGGGCGTGTCGCAGGACGGGTCCGTCGCCGCGCGGATCGAGGCGTCCACCCCCCGCTGCGACGACGTGAACCGCGCGTACCACCGCGTCCGCTACGACGTGCTGAAGCCGGTGAAATTCTCCCGGCTGGCCTTTTACCAGCTCGGCGCGGACCACTACAACGACCACCAGTTCGCCCGCATCGCGCGGGGCAACGCCGACGGATTGACGGAGGAGTGGGAAACGGAGCGCGGCGGGAAGAAGTATCTGCGCGGCCCAATGCCCGCCCCGGGGGAGTCGCCCTGGATCGCCCTGACCGGCGGCGTCCGGGGGGAACAGTGGAAGGAGGGCGCCTGGGCCGACCGGGCCCTTGTGGTGCGCTCGTGGAGGGCCCGGCTGGGCGGGCGGGACGTGCCCGAGCCCCTCTTCGCCGTGTACGGCACGGAGAACGGCCCGCACAGCGCCAACGCGGAACTCGCGCCCCCGCCGGGGCTGGACCGGCTGGAGCCCGGCGACTTCGTGGAGGCGGACCTCGAACTGCTTGTGCTTCCCCAGAGCGCGGCGGACTACTACGGGCCGAACGCCGCCCTGCGGGCCGATCTGGAGGCGAACGGAGGCACCTGGCGGACGGCCAACCGCCTCGCCCGCGCCAACGCGCTGAAGGTCACGGTGGAGCGCGGCGCCCTGCTCCGACGCCTGCCCGTGGAGATCGCCGTGGACGCCGGGGCCGCGGAATGCACCGTCCACGGCGGCGCGGGTTTCGTTCCCGTGACCTTCACCGGCCTTTCCCGGCCCTCGGGCCACCGGCTGCTGGTGGACGGCGCGCCGCTGGACCAGGCCGTCCACGGCGGGGACTTCTGGCAGGTGACCCCCGACGACGCCGCAAACACCTTTTCCGTCACCTACAACCTGCCGCTGGAGGGGGCGGAGGGCGGCGTGAGGCTCCAGTTCCAGGGCGGCGAAGCCGGCCCCTGACCCGAAAGAACGGCGAACAAAAAGAAGTGGGCGGTTCGGGAAAAAGCCCGAACCGCCCGGATTATTTCTGGTAGCGGTGCACGGATTCGAACCGCGGACACGTGGATTATGATTCCACTGCTCTAACCAGCTGAGCTACACCGCCACTGTGCTAATCGCGTTTATTTACAACGCTTTTCGCAAGTCGCCCTGTTCCATTTCAACTATCGCCAGTAGTGAATAATGCCCAAGTTTTCGGCCTGTTTTGGCACACTTTTTGGGCACACATTCAAGCCCGGTCTGTTCAACTGTCGGCGTTCAGTCTACCGTTTTCCCTTCCCCGTGTCAATGTAAAGCGCGCTTCACCCCCCCCGGGTGTCTGGTAACGTCCTAATTTTAGGGGTTTAGCGGCCTGAACATAAGGCGGTACGACTTGATTTTTACAGCGTGTATCTGATATTGTTTGGTTATGGTAGAACAAACACGGAGGCCCTGCAATGTATATGACAGTCCGAGAGGTTGCCGAAGAGCTGCGGTGTTCGCCGCTCACCGTTCGCCGCATGATTGCCTCTGGGAGGCTGGCCGCTGTCCGTCTTGGGCGCGACTTGCGCATATCCCGCGAGGCACTGGCCGCGCTGGCCGTCCGATAGTTGAATCCGCCTCCGGGGCTGTAACTCCGGGGGCAAAAAGAAAAGGCCCCGCCAGCTGTAACTAGCGAGGCCAGAATGTCGCCGGGTTCCCTGATTGTGCGTTCCCGGGACGGAGGTAACAACATGAGTCTAACTGATCACGCCCAAGAAGTCAAGCAGGAAAAAAGGGGTGGCGTGTACGAGTACACAGACCACCCAATCGCGGAACTTTTCCCGCTCATGTCTGACGCCGACCTGGCCGAACTCGCAAAAGACATAAACGAGAACGGCCAGCGCGAGGACATTGTTGTCTACCAGGGGAAAATCCTAGACGGGCGCAACAGATACCGCGCCTGCCTTCTGGCGGACGTGGAACCGCGCGTCACGTCCTACGTTGGCACGCAGCCTGTCCTAGACGTTCTGTCGTGGAACCTTCACCGCCGCCACCTCACCCCCGGACAGCGGGCCGCAATAGCAACAGACGTCTTGCCCCTGCTGGAACCGGAGGCGCGGGAAAGAAAGGTTGAGGGCGCCAAAAAGGGCGCAACAATCGGAGGCAAGGGAAGGCCTGGAAAGACGCCCGATAGGGATAGTGCAAATTTGCACGGAGGCAATCCCGAGACGGAGAGGGAGCACCGCGCCGCAGACGACGCGGCTGCAATGCTGGGTGTGTCCGCCCGCTCTGTCGCCACCGCGAAAGCGTTGCAGCAGGAGGCCCCCGAGCTTCTGGAAAAAGTGAGGGCCGGGGAGGTATCCCTCAACGCCGCCGACCAGCAGGTGAAGCAAGCAAAGCGGAAGAAAAAAGAGGACGCGCGACCCGTCCATGATTTCCGCGTGCTGGCGATTCACCCCGACTGGAACACGATATATACAACCCCCAAGCGTATAGAGATTCCGCGCACATCAGAACCGAGTCATGTGTTTTTGGTAGTGGATAACGAGCGTGTAGGCGACGGGTTCAATTTCATTTTCCGGCACTTTGGCATGGAGCCCGTGTGTGCCTTTTCTGTTGGCCGTCCATTGATTTCAAAAGACATGGGTTTCTCCATTGATACCTACCTCGTGCTATACGCAATCACGTGCGGAGACGACGGCACGGACGAACCGGAATGGATCAACGGGGGACCGCAGAGCACCCGAGAGACAGGAGACCTTTCCGAGTTTTGGCAGAAGGTTGAGTCATGGACGGACGGCCCGCGCGTGTCTGTCGGATTCGAGGCGGAGGGCTTCAAATGTCTGCCGCTGTAATGTCCCAAGATTCAGAGCTTTCGCGGATTGTCCGCGCCAGTTTCGCCCCCGCCGAAAGCCAGCCGCCTGTTGAGGCTGAGCGCGC
>Ga0116155_10002874_pt1 | contig 11599 bp, 12 predicted proteins | sample AD_UKC032_MetaG_FD_89890 | JGI IMG/M metagenome (GOLD analysis project Ga0116155, IMG submission 89890) | Active sludge microbial communities of municipal wastewater-treating anaerobic digesters from USA - AD_UKC032_MetaG | ecosystem: Engineered > Bioreactor > Anaerobic > Digestate | place: USA...
CCGCGCCTTGGTGAATCCGCAGAGCTCCAGTGCCTGCCTGATGCAGTCGAGCTTCATGAACTGCTTCCATATCAGCCCCGTGCGGTAGTTCTCTATCATGAGGACGATCGGGCCCTGGTCGATGCCGATGTTCTTCTCCGAATACCAGTTCTGCTGCGGATTGAATGAGTCGGTGAATCCGTAGCGGCCCCAGACCTTGTCCCCGTACGTCTCGTAAAAGTGCCTCATAGCCCGCATCGACAGCTTCGGCGTGAAGACGATCGATCCGAGCGCAGCGGTCGGCGCGATCGTCCCGTCGCAATAGCCGTTGGGCGCGCCGTACACGCCGTATCCTTTTGGCCCGTCGGACGCCGTCAGCCCCCAGCAGTCGGGGCTGAAGCCTTTGAAGTTGCTCTTGTTCCTGATGCACCATTCGCGGTTCGCCAGCGTCGCGATCACCGAGTTCTCGTAGTAATCCATAAAGGCGTCGCGCTTATTCCGGAAGTTGACCCAGATGTGGGAATACTGGTGGGCGAAAAGCGGCGGTATCCCGACAAAGGTGTATTTCTCGATGCCGATCTTCGGCCGCGCGAACCGCGACCAGACAGCCGGGCTGACCGGGTAGGTCGGGGATCCGATCGCCAGCATATAGAGGATCATCAGCTCGTTGTACGAGTTCCAGCTGTGCGGCAGGAAGCCGCCCTCCGGCTTCCACCCCATCGAGATGAAGCCCTCGTCGTTGACCAGCCAGCGCCAGTCGGTCCGCTCGTAGAGCTCCTTCGCGACCTGCTGTATATCGGTCCCCTCGAAATACTGCCCCGCGAACAGGGCTCCGGCCAGAAAAAGCGCGGTGTCGATCGACGAAACCTCGCAGTCGTACATACGCTCGCCGGTGCGCATGTTGAGGTAATGGTAGTAGAATCCGTGCGTCTGGGCCACGTTGTCGCGAAAATACTTCATGGTCGTGAGGATACGGTCGTACGCCTCCTGGCGCGTCACCCAGCCGCGTTTCTCGGCGACGCATATCGACGCGAGGCCGAAACCGACCGCGGCGATACTGCACACCGGATAATTGTCCTCGCGGAACGCATTGCAGAGGTCTTTCACGAGGCCGTTTTTGGGGTTTGCCTCGTTCCAGAAATAACGGAAGGCCAGCTTTTCCACCAGGTCGAGGTACTGTTCGTTGTCCATATGCGCCAGGTCGGGCTTCTCTATCGCGGCGGCCGCGGAGGGAGGAGGCGTGGCGGGGGCCTGTTCGCCGGTATAGACGAACTCGATATTGTCGAAATAGACGGTGCCCGAGAACGGCGCGCCCTGTTCGAAGCTGAACGTGATCGAGAAATTATCGAGGGTCTTCCAGTTGCGCACCTCTTTGAAATCGGCCAACGGTATTGTCACCTTCTGCCACGTCGTCTTCACGCCGCCGGGAAGGTATTTGCCGATCGAAAGCTTGGATTCGAACCAGCCGGAATCTTTGAGGCCTACCAGGAAATTCTCGCCTCCGGACTCGCCCCTGATCCAGAAAGAAAGGGCGCCATACGAGGAATAATCTGCGTTCATCAAACTGCTCCACCATCCCGACTCCTTACGAGAACCGTCCACCATGTATTTAAGCCGAAGGGAATAACCGTTAAACGGCCGCTCGAAGCCGGCGGTCACCTCGTCGTTCTTCACAAAGCCCGCGGCGACGGTGCCGCCGCGCTCGTTCCAAACGTCCGACCGGCCGCCGAGCTTGTTCGGCCCCCCCCGGGAATCGAAACTCTCCAAAACAAGGTTGGCCGGCAGCGCACAGACGGTTGACACGACCAGCAAAACGCTCGCCGCAAGAGAAACGAAGGATATTCTTACTCGCTTCATGACATGTCCTCTTGGAACAGGATGGGCGGCACGGACACTCCGGAACGGTTAAAAAAAAGGGCAGCCGGCGTATGAGACCGGCTGCCCATTCAGTTCAGATCGCGCGTTGCGCGCCATTACGCCTTATTCGAAATAGATATCATCTAAATTGAGCGCGCCGTACTTCTCGGTGCAATTGATGTCGTCGAACACGATCACGAACTCGGTCAAGGCCGACCGGTCGGTAAGGCCGCGGAACTTGTTGAGCGGTATCGTGATCTTCTGCCACGAATCGTTGACGCCGGTGACCATGTACTTGCCGACCTCGTTCTTGCTCTTCAGCTCGATCTTAAACTGGGTGGTAAAGCCTTTTTCCGGATCGCCTTTGACGTAGAACACGAGGTTCTTATACTTGGTGGCGTCGAGGTTATTCAGCTTCATCCACAACCCGTTATAGGCCGGGTTCGGGCTTTCCACATCGTAGTCGAGCCTCATCGAATACCCGCTGTCGCCGTGCTTGATCGTCGAATCGAACGACATCTGGCATCCCTGCGTCTGGTCGTTCGGGTCCTTATCCCACGACCCGAAATCGCCGCCAAGCTTGTTCGGCTTGGAACCGGAATCAAAATTATCGACTATAAGCGGAGCCGCGCCCGCGCCGGCAACAAGACACGCGCTGAACAGCATCGCAATCAACATGCCGAATACCTTTTTCATACCAACCCTCCTTTACTCAGCCCTGACGTTAGTTGTTTAACCCGTATGTTATGGATGACAACGCGCCATTCCACCAGATCTACCTATGACAAGCATGGGGCAGACTATATCACGCGTCCGGCAGTTTGTCAAAACAATATCATGCCGTTTCGAGCGCCTTGAGCGCCTGACGCGCCGCCTGTTGTTCCGCCTCTTTTTTGCTCTTTCCCGTCCCCTCGGCCGCCGCCGCATCGCCCACCGCAACACGCACGGTGAACCGTTTCCGGTGGTCGGGACCCGCTTCGGCAACGACCTCGTAGGCCGGCATGAGGCCGAACCTCGCCTGCGAGACCTTCTGGAGCCTGCTCTTGTCATCAAGGAATTCATCTGAGCGGGCTATGCGCGCCATTTCATCCCGGTACAGCCCCTCGATAATCCGCCGCGCCGGCTCGATGCCGCCGTCAAGGTAGACCGCGGCAACAAACGACTCGAACATCGAAGACAGTATCGACGCCTTGTCGCGCCCGCCGAGCCGCTCCTCGCCTTTTCCCAGCAGGACGGCCTCGCCGAGCCGTATCGACCCGGCCAGGGACGCGAGATGAGCGCCGCTGACCAGGCGCGAACGTATGATCGAGAGCGTCCCTTCAGCGAAAGACGGGAAGGCGCGATAGAGCATTTCCGTCATCACCAGCCCCAAAACCGCGTCCCCAAGGAACTCCATGCGCTGGTTCGACGAAGAAACCGCCGACTCCTGTTCGTTGAGGTACGAGCGGTGCGTCAGAGCGTCGGCAAGCAGCGCAACGTCGTTGAAAGTATACCCGACCCTTGTAGCAAGAGCCGTAAAGCCCGGCGACTCCATCTGCCCCTCCTCTCGCATGTCAAAGAACTCCGATAGATCCTCACGGTATATCCTGTATCTGTTCTGACGTTGACCGTCACCCGCCGTTCCATATTCTCTTTTTATTTCCCGAACAGCCTCTGAAACTCCCTGACGGCACGCAGCGGATCAGGGGATGCCACGACCGCCGATACGGCGCAGACCGCGTCGGCCCCGGCGCCGATAACCGCCGGCGCGTTCTCCAGCGTGATGCCGCCTATCGCAACGACGGGCAGCGAGACCGCGCGACGCACCCGCCGGACCAACCCGACGCCGCCGGGCGCTCCCGCGTCCTTCTTCGTCGAGGTCGCGAAGATCGGCGACACCCCGACATAATCGGCCCCCGCCCGCTCCGCGGCGCGGGCCTCCCGCACCGAATGGACCGTTACGCCGATGATCCGTTTTCCTCCGAGCAGCCGGCGCGCCGCCGCATACGGCATATCATCGTTGCCCAGATGGACGCCGTCCGCTCTCGATGCGAGCGCCACGTCGACGCGATCGTTCACTATGAACAGCGTGTCCGCGCACAGACGCCTGATGCGGCAGGCCTCCGCGACCATCTCGCAGGTCGGCTTCCCCTTCTCGCGGTACTGGACAACGGCGGCCCCTGCCCGGACGGCGTCACGGACATCTCGGAGATTGCCGCGCACGCTCAAGCCGGCGTCTGTGATAAAATAGTATCCCCTGATCACTCGATCCTCCCCATCCCGTCGGCGGTCGGTCCGTCAAGCAGGTACGCCTCGTCAAGCAGCGCTTCCTTGAACGCCGCCGGCCCCCGCTCTTTCGTGCGCAGCGCCGCACGCTCCGCGGCGATCCCGAAACAACTCAGGCCGGCGGCCGCCGCTTCCGCGAGGCCGGGGCTTACCGCGGCGAACGTCCCGATCACCGACGCGGCCATACAGCCGGTCCCGACGACGCGCGCCATCATTTCATGGCCGTTACCGACTCTGATGACGCGCGCCGCATCCGCAACAACGTCTATCTTGCCGGTGACGGCCACCGTGCATCCCCTATCCCGGGCCAACCGCTGCGCGACCGCCGTCGTATCGGCGCGCACATCACCCGCATCGACGCCTTTCGTCCTGACGTCTTCCCCGGCGACCCGTGCAACCTCTGATGCGTTCCCCTTGATAATGTCGATACGCGCCGCGCCGAGCAGCTCACGCACCATGTCATCGCGGAACCGCGTCGCACCCGCGCCGCAGACGTCGAGCACGACCGGGATCCCCTTTTCGTTCGCCCTCCGGGCGGCGATCTTCATCGACGCGATGATGTCCGCGGTCAGCGTGCCGATATTGAGGACCAGCGACGACGCCAGTGACGCCATTGCGGCAGCCTCTTCAGGCGCATGAGCCATGACCGGCGACGCGCCGAACGATTTCACGATCTGCGCGCAATCATAGATGGTCACCCAGTTGGTGATATGGTGGACCAGCGGCTTCCGGGCCCTGACAGAGGACAGATAGAGCGAATTATTCATAAATTCGCGCATCCCTTGTTGTAACCGTGCGTGATATGCAACCCGACCAGGCGCGCCACGAATATCGTCAGGTACATCTGCCCGACGATCGACTCGAGGTTCGCCATCATCATCGCGAAATTATTGGTCGGATAGATATCGCCGTAACCGGTGGTCGTCAGCGTGGTAAAGCTGAAATAGAAAAAAGAGATCGGCGACGACGACATGGCGAGCCTGCTGAACGCGGCCCTGTCGCAGAACCAGATAACGTAGTAGCTGAGCGACCACACGTACCCGATAAGGAAGTAGACGCATATCCCCCCCAGGATCGTATCGACCGTGACCCGCGATGTCGCGAACAGGCTTTTCATTATGATCACTATAGCCATGACCATGAACAACGCGTAGATCGCGGCGGTAATGATCGTCAGCGGGCCGCGAAAACACGGGACAACGCCTTTCTCCAGCAGAAAATCGAGCAAAAAAGCGGACACCGAAATGATCACGGAAAAACGGAAGATATGCCGGGGAAGCAGCATGACCCGCAGCGTGATCAGGACCGCGCACAGGAAGATAAGCGACACGATCGGGAACTCCCGCACGGAATGCTCGATAAACGGGGTGAAAAGAAAAAAGACCAGCAGGACAGCCAGCAAATGGGCGAATTTGTTCTCGATAAAACGTTTCAGCCGTCTCAACACGGTTTCTTTGCCGCTCATCGTCATACCCCCCTGTCAAGCGCCCGATACTGGACCGCCTCTGCGATATGTTCGGCCGCGATCAGGGCGCTCCCCGCAAGGTCGGCGACGGTGCGGGCGACCTTGAGTATCTTGTCGTACCCGCGCGCGCTCAAACCCAGCCCGTCTTGCGCACGCGCGAGCAGCTCGCCGGCCCCGGGCTCCAGCCTGCAGTGTTTCTTGATGTGGCGCGCCTTCATGAGCGCGTTGCATGAAACGCGCTCGTCGGCCAGCCGTCCGCGCTGCACGAGCCGCGCCCCGTTGACGCGGCGCCTGATGCTCAGCGAGCTTTCCGCAGGCGTTTCGGCGCTGAGCGCCTGGTACGAAACCGACGGCACCTCGACATGGATATCGATCCGGTCCAGGAGCGGCCCCGATATCTTCGAAATATACCGCTGTACCTGCACCGGCGTGCACCGGCACGCGCGCGCCCGGTCGGTGCGATAGCCGCACGGGCACCCGTGTCCTCTCCATCCACAAACACATTATCATTTCTCGTATCGTTAACCACCTCTGGTAAAATCTGAATAGCATACTCTACATTATGTTTATCAATCTTGACCTCAGTAAGTACATTACGGAGTAATTCCTTCTTGTCATCAATATCTAACTCGTTAAACGTATCTTTCATATTCTTGCACACTTTAAGGACGTCGTCTAAGGAGTAGCAATTAATATTTGTGTTAGTAGCCTGTGGGTTAAGTTCAACAATTTCCTTATTAATGAAAGCTTCTTCTATGTCGATAACAGCTTTTCTATCAAGAAAATCTTCTTTGCTGATACTATTATCCTCATAGAGCTCAATAAGTCTCTTGCGCTTGGTTTGTATCTTGTCACGATTGCATTCTAAATCTTTCAATTTATCATTAAAACGACTTGATCCTTCAGAATCCTCTCTTACTGATGCTTTAATCTTAATATCATCTTTTGAGAAGTTTTTCAGGGCATCCACAATTAAACTTTCCACCCTATCAACTCTTATTGCATTTCCTTTGCACTGGCTGTTCCCCTTCTGCACATGACCGTGGCAGCGATAGTAAGCGTGTTTATTCAAAGGTCGACCAGTTAGCATACCATGCATCCGGGAGCCACACTGACTACAATAAATCAGGCCCGTCATAAGATATTTCGTGTTACTCTTAAAAATAATTTTTGACTGTTGCTTAATGCAACTTTGCACCTCATCAAATAACTCTTTTGATATTATTACTGGATGATTGCCTTTGCTTTCAATATATTCTTCTTTTGGATTACGCTTTAATTCCCCGGAGTATGAATGGCTTCTTTTGTTGTAAACTAACACCCCATAGTAAAAAGGATTAGTTAATATTCGTCTGATAGAAATAATACTCCATAAATCGCCTTTCCGCGTCTTTATGCCATCTGAATTTAGTTTCTGCGTAACATATCTGATGGACATACGCTTAAGGTATATATTATAGACCTTCTTCACGACCTCTGACTCAATAGGATGAATCGTGAGTTCTTCATTTTCCAGCTGATACCCATAGGGCACTATACCACCATTCCACTTGCCTTGCTCTGCCCGTGAGCACATGACATCCCGAACCCTCTCTGCCGTTGTCTCACGTTCAAATTGAGCAAAAGCAGCCCTCATGGTAGAAAACACCCTCCCCGTAGGGGTAGTAGTATCGATATTACCGTCCAGACAGACAAACTTAATGTTCTTTTTTTCTAAAGATTCTGTAATATCCAAGAAATCCTTGGTATTCCTAAACATCCTATCCAACTTCGTACAAAGAATAGCATCTAACTTTCCTTGCTCAATATCAGACATCATTCTGACAAATTCAGTCCGATTAGTGTTCTTGGCAGAAATACCGGCATCTTTATAAGACTCAACCACAGACCAGCCTTCCTTTGAATCCACATAGGCACAAAGACGTTTCTGCTGTGTCTCGAGAGACTCCCCCCGCTCCTTTTGCATATCAGTGGAGACTCTAATATATACGCCACACCTAATCATTTAGTGCGCCCCTCTAGTAGTTTCTTAATATGATATGTCTGTATTTTATTGGGCTCATTTTTTTCATCAAACCATCTATAGACGGTAGAATAACTAACCCCTAGCATGTTGGCAAGATGCTGTAGGCTAACCTTATTCTCTAACCTATATATTTCTAATTCTTGAACTAACTTTTTCATTCATGCATAATATGTCATAATATTTTTTTGTTGTCCAATTCTTTCGTCACAGATAACCCATGTGGCATACTATTCACCGGACCGTTTGCGAACATAGCATTTTCAGCATCCGGAATATGTTCAAGCCTCTGTTTCTTTCTTATGCATGCCTTAATTATTAATCTCACCAGGATCTTTTCTCTACGCTTTATATCCTGATTGTCCATCATTTGAGCATGCTCCTTTCTGTTTTACGAGTTAAAAACAAAAAAGCCATTCCTGCCGCATGCACGGGGAATGGCTTTACAGTTTTGCTAAACAAAAAGGGCCCCGATAATTCGGAGCCCTTTACTCGTTAGTTAGTTTTCTCTAAATATGCTTCTTAATCGTCTCGGTCTGCGGTGACCTCGGCATCGGCTGCAAGGCGTTGTTGGATGATTACAGCTTCTCGAGATCTTTTTCTAAAGGCCGATACTTCTCTTTAACTTCTTCTCCTAGATAAAAATCCAGCATGTCTTTCTTGCTTAATTTGCCTTCTTTAAGAAATTTTGCTAGATATTCTTGGTTAAACTCCATCAGTAGAATGCTCTTTTGCAACTGTTTCAATATTTCTTTATTATTTACGATATTGGCTTCAACAAGCTTTTTAATCATCAACACATCATTAACGTCCTTAACTATTCTATTAACAATGATTGATAAGAATTTTGCATCTAATTCAACCTCTCTGGCGTTTAGCGCAATATCTCTAGCAAGCATATATGCGATCGCAAGATTCGAATAATCACCTTTCTGAGAATTAACAACCGCTATAAATCCAATGCCATTAATATAGCCGACATTCTCATAAGTCTTTAGAATGCTGTTATCAATCAATGATACATCAAAAACAATGATACTCACCTTAGAATCTCTATTGGCTTGTGTTTCCATTAGCTGACTCCAAGCCGTATCCATTTTTTTTGTAAAAATATCTTTTGAATCGATGTCTCCCAATTTAATGCTTTTATCAAATTTACATTCAATGGCAATCTTTAGAGCAGGATTGCCATTTAATTCACATACGATATCTCCCGTCTTATTCTTAGACAAAGCACCAGTAACATTGCCAATTAAACCAGCTTTGTCATTGATTCTTTTCTCAATAAAATAATTATTCAAGAATTCAGCAATTTGATCTTCAGCAAAGAAACCCTTAACCGTTGTTTTATAAAACAACTCTTTTTTCATTTCAAAAATCATTTTTAAACTTTCTAGCTCCGTTCCCAACTCATTTGTAGTTCTTGCTAAGAAAGCAGAAATTCTATCTTCCATTAAGGCCAACACCCCAATATAGATTGCTTTAAGAAATCTTTCATCTCGTTCATTTTCAGGAAGATTATTAAAAAAGTTAAAAACTATCTCGTTTCCAATCTCAAAATTACTGATTTCAGCACGATTAAGTTTCTGATTTAATTTTATGATTCCCATAAATATCATTCCTGGAACTTAACTAACTTTGGTATAAGAATATCCACTCTTTTTGATATTTTGATGAAAATAACTCCCTTTTGATCCTGCATTCATCAAACCTTCGTATATATCAACGGGCACTCCATAATATTGATAGATACCTCCCTTAACAAATTCAATCTCTAGCATTTGGTTCTCTTCTTCATACCCTACAGAAGATAAATCGCCTGATGAAACAGGTTGTCTTTCCATTTTTCTTTACCTCTTCTATTTTTGGCTTGCAATTTTCTGCGAACGCCATCCGGTAACTGCTTTGTCATATCCAACTTTTTCTTCACGTTTCTTCTTCCATTCTTTTGTTGGCTCTGGATCATCACTTTTTGGACGCGGCTCAACACGGGGGAACCTAACCCTACTTGGTATTTTAACAGCTTCACCTAAAACCAAAGCCTCTCCGGTGCGGAGAGCAGGTAATAAGTCTATCAACCCTGACAATGCGTCTGGAACTACTGATTTAACTCTTCCTTGATCATCGCTATTTGAAAGTCGTAAAGCAATAAAAGTTCCACACTGGGATAATATCGTATCATCTAAATCAGAAGGACGTTGGCTTACAACAATAGCACCAACTCCGTATTTCCTGCCTTCTTTAAAAACTCTCCTTACAGAACGATTGGCATATCCTGACACAAACTGATCTTTTCCACTTCCTTTAGGCAAATAAGAATGTGCTTCCTCAAAAACAAGCAACAAAGGTCTTTGCTTACCAATTCCCGGCAAATCTCGCCCCCAAAACATTGCCTCATAAAGAATCCTCGTTATTACTCCTACGATTAAATCTGTTACCTCGGGGGGGATGCCTCCCAAATCTAATACCGTAATCGCATGCTCATGGTTTAACCATGTGCTAACAAAATCATTGAGATCTTTATTCTCCCCGTCAATTTCATTGTCGCCAAAAAGAAAATCAAATCTATTGTCCCGTAGCCTACCCATCATTTTGTTAAGATATGACCCTAGTCCTCTTGCTCTATTACTTTTAAAAGGGGATGCGTTCCCAGCACCCGGGGGTTCAAATTGAGGAGGGATAGATTGTTTCGGATCTCCTTTGATCTCTCTGCCGTTAGCATCTTTTTTATAGGTAATCCTGTCCCAACTATCCTTTTGCTCTAAAGTAGCAAACTCTTCAGCATAAAGATCATACCACATTTGTTTTAAGTCGAAGGGAATTGGTGTATCCGCTTTTACAAGATTATCATCGATCTTACCAGCAAGAAGTTTTTTGCATTTTTCTTGTTTCAAATTGCTTATATAGTCTCTTAGCAAAATATCTTGGGTCCCACCTGATGATGTTTTGCTATCAACAAGCAACCATAAAAGTTCTTCAAAAGATAGTGCCCAATGTGGAATCTTAAGAGGATATCTTGCATCATCAAGCGAAAACACTCTTGCATGTCCCTCAAAAGCTGACCGATATTCTCCATGAGGATCTATAACAACTATTTGAGCGCTCGGGAAAACAGATTTTGATAAAGCTTTTAAAAAAGCAGCAACTGTATTTGACTTTCCACTCCCAGTTGATCCCACAATAGCCGCATGGCGGGTCACAATTTTATCAATATCAATATATGCTTTAAGACTTTCAGATGCTGCGTATGTGCCTATTGCAATCATGGAAGATCCTGTTTGACCATAAATTATTGCAAGATCATCATCCGTAACAATATGGACCTCATCCTCAATGGTTGGGAAAATGCTTATGCCACGTTGAAATTCTTCCCGCCCATAGGATTCACCCACAAGCTGAACTTCCATCCATCGCTGACCATACGGGAAAGGAATATCCATATCTTTCAAATTGCTTATTTCGGAAGCACCAACCATTGAGACCACACCATATAAATTTAAGAATCCGAGGGGTATCCTAACAAAAGAACCCACCTGTCCCAGCCGATAAACACGCCCATGAATAATCGGGCTTGCTGATGGAATGTTTTCGGATATTTCCACCAATAGTTTTGCGCCAATTACACGTCTTATGATTCCTAGAAATGTAACATCGTTTTTCAACTTATTTTCCCTTAACTTTTTGTTCTGAATTTTGAGTTACAGCCTCTGGAGCGGCTGTTTTTTCTTGAGATACATATTGCCTGAAGCCAATATATTCCTCGAGAAATGCCGCAAAGTTGGTAAAGTTTCCTAATTTGAAATTATTATTCCCCTCCTCCAAAAAAGGCCATGTTTCACCCTCTTTTTTCTGTCTTGTCGGAATATCCCAATCACTTACTATCCCTCCGATACAAGCCTTATCCGGGCCATATAATATTAAATTTCTATTTTCCTTCCCCATAGTCAAAATGTTCGCCGTTGGGGATTCGAATAGAAATGCCATCATTGTCATCCGAGGATTTGCGCGCA
>Ga0116155_10002892_pt1 | contig 11560 bp, 8 predicted proteins | sample AD_UKC032_MetaG_FD_89890 | JGI IMG/M metagenome (GOLD analysis project Ga0116155, IMG submission 89890) | Active sludge microbial communities of municipal wastewater-treating anaerobic digesters from USA - AD_UKC032_MetaG | ecosystem: Engineered > Bioreactor > Anaerobic > Digestate | place: USA...
ACTCACAACTCACCGCTCACCCCAGCATCACCTGCCCGCCCGTTACCGGAACAGCCTGACCGGTCTCATACTCCTGGTCAACAATATATAATAAAGCCCTGACAAGATCTTCAAGTCTGCATCCTCGTTTAAGAGGAACCTGGTCTTCATAGAACTTTCTGACGTCATCAATTGTTTTTGCACCCGGCACCTTACCGGCCTTAAGATACTGGACAAAGAGACCATTTACAGGATCTGACCAGAGCGGGCCCTCATAAAAGTTCCCCGGGCAGATTGCGTTAACCTTGATCCTGTAAGGTGCCAGTTCCAGTGCAAAAGATTGTGTAAGACCAATACCACCGAATTTTGTTCCTGCATACGCGAAATTCCGGTTACTTCCCCTGAGACCCGATTTTGAGTTGATCTGAATTATATCGGTAAAATATCCGGGTTTTTCAATATTCTGGATCTTCATTATCTCAGACGCATATTTTGCACAATAAAAGAATCCGTTGTAGTTTATATCTGTTGTCCTGGAAAAAACTTCGGGTTCAATTTCATCAAGGCCTCCGGCTTTAAGGATCCCTGCATTGCTTATCATCAGATCGAGTCCGCCGAACTCGCTTACAGTGTGGCTCACAAGCTCTTTTACAGAAACGGGATCTGACACATCTGTTTTCCTGAAAATTATCCTGCCGGAAGTTTTTTTCTGTGATAACCTGGTTGTTAATGCAACACCTGTGGTTTCATTGAGGTCGGCGACAACCACGTTCATGTTCAATCCGGCCAGTGATTCAGCAATGCCTGCGCCAAATCCCTGGGCTCCACCCGTAACGATTGCTGTCCGGTTTGCAAGCTTATTTTCAGATGATCCGGATAAGGCAACTTTTCTCCTGTAATTTTCAACCTCCCATTGATCAATAAATGCAATTTGCTCAGGAGAAAGGAATTTCGTGCCTCCCGATAGTGATGCGTAATTACATATGCGTAAAAGATCTTCATAAACATCCAGTACTGCCTCAGCTGCAGAAAAACTGTCATCAGCGGCAAACACGCCCATATTTTTTATTACAATCACTTTCGGCAGATACCCGTATTCATTCCTGAATCGTGGAAGTTGACTTTTGAATGAATCAATAATTCTTTCTGCAGATGTTGAATGTTCTATGTACAGGTATCTTGTCTTGCAATAAACTATCATATCCGGAGTAAGTGGCAGGGATACTTTATTGAATTCCGACTGGGATGCATAATACCTGGCTATGAGTGAATTATGCCTATAACGGATTATTTTTGGTTTATCTTCTGAAAGTATCATCCTTATAACCGGTAATACCTTATTCATTACTGGATTGTAAGGAAGAGGCTCAATATTTGTCAGCCGGGGAATAATGCTTCCGATAGTGTCGGTAAGGTGAGTGTAGATTTTTCTGATCTCCTCAATAGTATCAGCTCCGACAAATACTCCGTGGTTTTCAAGAAAGATGATCTGCGGATCGGAAGTATGGCTCTTACGATAGATGGTGATTTCATCCTCGAGTTTCTTGAAGAGTGTATAGCCCGGATCAGTATAGGGGACGAACAAAACCTCATTCCCGAAAAGCTTTTTTGTAATACTTACGGCATTCCTGCTGCAAAGAACTCCGTTGATAAGGGTAGGATGGAGGTGAACGACGTACCTGTAGCGGATCATCTCATGAAGCGATGTTTCTACTGATGGCCGTCTGCCGCCGGCCGGATCGATTATACTGTTAAAAAGATCCTTCTTTACCTGGTCTTCTCTTTTAACCGGATCATCCGGATATTTTTTGCGCGATATTTCACGAAGTTTTTCCCTGCTGAGGGTCACAAGACCATTTTCATTCAGATCTGCAAGAGGCTGTCCGCTTGCTTTTACGACTATTATATTATCGTCCTTAAATGAAGTATTTCCCCCTCCGGCGATAACATATTCCTTATCAGCTCCGTAGAAATGAGAAATATCAATTAGGTCTTTTATTTCCTGATTCATATTTTTTCCTGTTTAAAAAGTACTCAATGACCAGACCGCCCAGATGGGTCAGGTCTTTTTTCTGGCTGAGGCTCAGTGATCCGTCGTCAAGCAGATAGCCCTGCCTGTCGTGTGCCCTGAGATATTGATGGGCAGCTATAACACAAACGCCCTCCCATGCTATTTTTTTCATTGAATCGTCAAGAGGCGTTTTCCCCCTGGCTGTAATGGTCAGTGGGGTCAATTCCGGTGTATTGTGTTCTGTTCCAAATGTTATTATGAATCCTTTTTCGCTGAAAAACTCACAGAAAGGTTTGAGTACTGAAATATCATTCCTCCCGGGAATAAGTTCAATACATCCGATCCCCATGGAAGAAAGCGAAGTGAAGAGTTTTTCACGGTCAGCTTCGAACTCAGTAAGCTTCCCGGAAGGATCATCGAGCAGTACCGGGTAGCATGGTATCCCGCCGGCCCTTTTAATTATTTCAGTGAGTTTCCGAAGATCAGGAAATGAACTTTCATCCTCCGGTACAAATGCAGCTCCCCCTGCTTTAAGAAGAACAGACCTTATCTCGTTCTCCAGACCCGACTGATCGCTCATCACCGTTTTTGATTTCTTTCCGCCATATAGTGATTCTATAAAACTGATCTGACTTTCCGGAGAATCATAATTTTCAAGTGCAAGGAACCTGATGGCTTTTGCCAGGTGACGCTCCCTGACAAGATCTTTGGCAAATCTCTTTTTTATTGTCTCATAAGTCAGCTTAAGAGATGGATTAACCGGATAAATAATCTGATTGAGCCTGTCTATCATAGCTTTTATCTGGTTCTGGCTCTGACTTATCACCCTCTTAAGTGTTCTTTTGAGGGTCCAGCTGAGATTATATGGATAATCAAGGCCTTTCCCGCTGAAATAGATCCTTCCCGGATTATTAGGATCGTTTATTCTTATACCGGCTTTCTGTTCTTCTTTCAACAGACCTATAAATTCTATGTTAAATAGCGGGAAAATATTATTACCCGTACATCCGTCATGGAAAGCTTCATATCCGTCAGTCACGAAGAAGTCATTAATACCCAATGCTGCAATTCCTTCCTCCTTTGCCATTTTGAAGATAGTATCCATACTGTCAAATGCACTGAAGGAATAGGGGGTATGAATATGTCCGTTGGCTTCCCTGAATACGGGTAAATTCTGTCCGTTCAGTTGTTTTCTCAACTCATCATGCCATGGTAAGCTTGTCAGAAAATTCCTTTTCACTTTATACAATTAATTAATGTTTTACCAGTTCAGCGCCTCCTCAGGCGCATCTTCGAGGGAATCACATATCCAGTCTGCTTCCGATAACAGTGTACTGTCAAAGGAGCCGGAAACAGCCAGACATCTGCAGCCTGCTCTTTTAGCTGCCGTTATTCCGCTTATTGCATCTTCAACGACCAGACACTCAGCAGTTTTTAATCCAAGCTCATCAGCTGCTCTGATGTAAATATCGGGATAAGGTTTCTTATTTACCACATCAAGACCTGTAATGATGGCATCAAATGATATCACCGGTATTCCTATTTCATTCAGATTTGCTATCATCTTGATCCTGTCAGCGCTGGTTGCCAGTGCAAGCTTAAGACCAAGGTTGCGGCATCTGTTTACCATTTCAGCTGCCCCGGGCAGTGGTTTCAGATTTCCCCGGATTATGGTCTGGTAAATCTCATATGTCCTGGCTTTTACTTTATCTATATCCACCCTGATCCCGTATTTCTCAGCCACACCACCGATATACCTGTTCTCACCTGTTCCGACAAATGGTTTGAAATCGTCAGGGACCGCCCTGAGTCCCAGTTCTTCAAACATCATAATGGCAGCCTTGCAGATATACTGTTCTGAATCGGCGAGTACCCCGTCCATATCAAAAAGCACACCTTTTATCATCTGAATAATTTATCTATCTGAAGAAGTCTTGATTTGGCTATAGGACTTTTCTTTCCCGACATTTCAACTATCAGTGTCATTTTTGCTGCATTTTCAAGCACTTCAAGCTTATCAAATGCCTGAAGGAGGTTTTTCCCCATTGTTATTATACCATGATTTTCAAGAAGAAGGATATCCGAATCAGCAGAATGTTTACCAACTGTCGCAGCAAGTTCAGCGGTTCCCATGAGCTCATACGGCACCATGACGGGTTCACCACAGATAGCCCTTGCTTCAGCCGTAAGACTTGTGTTTATCTCTGTTTTCATTGCTGTGAACGATGATGCAAAAACCGGATGGGCATGCACTATTGCATTTACATTCCTGTTGGTATTATAAACATTTAAATGAAGTGCATGTTCAATTGATGGTTTCAGTTCAGGTGTGAGATTTTCTCCGGAAACTGACAGAATTCCTACCTCTTTCCATTTCATCCGGCCCTTATCGGTTGCAGACGGAGTAATGGCAATGACTTTGTCGTTTACCCTGATGCTGATGTTTCCTCCTGAAGTGGTTGTAAGCCCATACCTGTACAGCCGCCTCATGAACCTGGCAACTTCCTTCCTTTCTTTTTTGTAATATTGTTTTGTTCCCATTCTTGTTACAGATCATTTCTGTGATTTGCCCTTTGCTCTCCGCTCTCCGCCCTCTGCTCTCCGCTCTCTGCCCCATGCTCCCTGCCCGATCAGACAAGATCAGCAACACCGTCTAATACATATTTAGGGCGGTAAGGAAATTTATCGATATCTTCATTGCTGGTTATACCGCTTAATACCAGCAGGGTATCGATTTCAGATTCTAGTCCGCATCTTATATCTGTATCCATCCGGTCGCCTATTACGATCGCATCTTCCCTTTTTATTTCAAGTTTCCTGAGAGCGCTTCTCATCATGAGCGGGTTGGGTTTTCCGACGAAATATGCTTTTTTCCCTGAAGCGATCTCTATAGGAGCCACGAGGGCTTTTGTTGAAGGAGTAATTCCGGTTTCAACAGGACCGCTGGTATCCGGGTTGGTGCCGATCAGACGTGCCCCTTTTATTACAAGGTTTACAGCCAGTTCTATCTTTTCAAAGGTATAGCCGTGGGTGTCTCCGACAACTACATAATCGGGGTTTACATTGTTGATAGTATATCCCACGCTGTAAAGTGCATGTATCAGGCCGGCATCTCCGATTATGTAGGCACTTCCATCAGGTTTCTGGCTGGCAAGGAAGCTTGCTGTTGCAAGGGCGCTAGTATAAAAATGATCTTCACCGACTTCTATACCAAGCCTTTTAAGTTTCTCATGCAGTTCCTTGGGGGTCCTTTCACTTGCATTTGTCAGGAAGAGATACCGTTTACCCGACCTTTCCATCCATGAAACGAATTCGGTGACCCCTGGTAAAAGCCTGTTGCCATGATAGATCACTCCGTCCATGTCGATTATGAAACCGGATTTACTCTTTATTTTCTCTATTATCTGCTTCATGAAAGATTAATTAGAGCAATAAAGATATTAAAAGTTATATTTAAGATTTGTCAGACTCCTTCTTTATTTAAAGCAATAAGTTTCTTGTCTGAAAAATCAGATTCCGGTGTATGCCCCTTCAGCGGGACTATTTTCTGATGAATTGCATCAATAATCCACTTCGGCTGAGGGAAGAAGTATTCTTCCATTTCAAATGCCGGGGTGATCCAGTTTCGTGAGCCGACAACAACAGGAGGAGCATCCAGATAATCAAATCCCAGTTCAGTGATTGTCTGTGCCATCTCTTTAAGGAAGGAGCCTCTGGATGAAGCGTCGCTGGCAAGAAGGATCTTTCCGGTCTTCTTAAGAGATTCGATCACAGGATCATAATTGAAGGGGACCAGGGTTCTTGCATCAATGATTTCCGCGTCAAGGCCATATTTTTCTTTAAGGATATCTGCTGCCTTTATGACAGTATAAAGTGTTGCACCGATGGACAATAAGGTAATATCTTTTCCGGCTCTTTTAATGTCGGGTTCACCGATCGGGATCTCGTAATATCCTTCCGGGACGCCTTCACTATGGAACATCTCACCTATGTCATATATTCTCTGGCTTTCAAAGAAGATAACCGGATCTGTTCCCTGCAGGGCTGAATTCATAAGTCCTTTTGCGTCATATGGTGTGGCAGGGAAAATAACTTTCAACCCCGGGATATGTGCTGTAAGGGATGACCAGTCCTGAGAGTGTTGTGCACCATATTTTGAGCCGACAGAGACTCTTACAACCACCGGCATTTTAATTAGGTTACCGCTCATTGCCTGCCACTTTGGTAACTGGTTAAATACCTCATCGCCTGATCTTCCAAGGAAGTCGCAGTACATTATTTCAGCTATTACCCTTCCGCCGCACATACCGTATCCGATGGCGGTTCCGACTATTGCGCCTTCAGAAATCGGAGAGTTAAAGAGCCTGTGATAAGGAAGCGCTTCAGTGAGACCACGATAAACGGCGAATGCACCTCCCCAGTCTCGATTCTCCTCACCCCAGGCAACAAGAGTTGGATCCTTGTAAAAACGGTCGATAACAGCTTCAAAGATCCCGTCCCTGAGCTGGAACAGCTTTGCTTTTGAAACCGGCTTACCATCTTTATCCTTATAAAACCTTTCCTTTGTCCTGATCGATTTAACCCGTGGATTTTCCTCCAGTGAGATCAGTACCTCGGGCTTGCCATCCTCCATTTTATCTGCTGAACTGTATGAGAACATCATTTTCCCGATAGCATCAGGATCTTTTTTAAGATCAAGCAGCGGAGATATCTCATTACTGACTGAAAGTTTCAGGATATGTGTTATAAGTTCCGATGTTTCCGTCCGGATATCCTCAAGTTCATCCTGTTTTATTATACCTCCTTCAGCCAGCTGATTTCCGTAAGATATTATTGAATCTTCCTTCTGCCACATTTCAATTTCCTCCTTGGATCTGTAAGAAGAAGCGTCAGATGGAGAATGTCCGCTTATCCTGTAAGTGAGCGTATCAAGGAGGACAGGTCCCTTCTTTTCATTAAGGATCTTCATTTTTCTTCTGAAAGCGTCAATAACGGCAAGCGGATTATATCCATCGACACGTTCGGCATGCATCATTTCGGGATTTACTCCGGCGCCCAGGCGGGCAAGTATGCCATAACCCATCGTTTCACCCATTGTCTGGCCGCCCATGCCGTAAAGGTTGTTCATAATATTGAAAATGAGTGGCAGCCCTCCCCTGTATTCACCATCCCAGAGAGTTTTATACTGGTCCATCGTAGCAAAGCAAATACCCTCCCAAACCGGACCACAGGCAGTGGATGCATCACCGATATTGCAGACTACAATGCCTTTCTTCCTGTTTATCTTTTTATAAAGCGCTGCACCTACAGAAATATCACCTGAACCTCCTACAATTGCATTGTTAGGATATATTCCGAAAGGAGTGAAAAAGGCATGCATAGAACCGCCCAGCCCCTTGTTGAATCCGTTTTCACGTGCGAAGATCTCAGCCAGTGCTCCGTATAACAGGAAATTTATAGCCAGTTCTTTAATATCGCCCTGAAATCCCTTCTCGACAACCTTAAGCGTTTTGCCACCGAAATAATTGTTCATGATCGAATACAGGGTGTCTTCGTCCAGCTTGTTTATTGCGGAAAGCCCTTTGGCGAGGATCTCACCATGACTGCGGTGTGATCCGAAAATATAATCATCCACTCCCAGATTATATGCCATTCCGACTGCTGAAGCTTCCTGTCCGATTGAAAGGTGAGCCGGACCGGGATGATTATAACTTATTCCGTTATATTCATTTTTTGTCTTTATCAGGTTCAACATGGTCTCAAACTCGCGGATAATGACCATATCACGGTAAATCCGTATGAGATCGGAAGCAGTATAGTTTTTCTTTTCTTCCCCGATTGTCTTATTGTACTGGTTAACAGGGATCTTCCCAAATTCTATAAACTGTGGTTTTCTTACTTCTCCCGGAATGATGTTTTGATTCTTTGGCATTGCTGTTATGTATTATGGTATGATGGTTTGATGGTATGATGGTATGATGGTTTGATGGTATGATGGTATGATGGTATGATGGTTTGATGGTATGATGGTGTGATGGTTTGATGGGTGTAACTAAAGTATTCTCTTTTGTAATGTCATTGCGAGCCCCGCTTCAGGCGGGGCGAAGCAATCTTTTACGTGAACTTCAATTCCTCTCATAAAAAGCGGGGCGAAGCAATCTTTTTCGTTAATTACCAATTAAGTTAAATTTCTCGATTTGTGTCTTTATCTCCCTCAGGAACAATGTTGCCGGTCCTCCGTCGATAGCTCTGTGATCATAAGTCAGTGAAAGTCCCATAAACGGAACAAAACCGAAAGTATTGTTGCCCAGGTCGGCGGGGCGGTTGATTATTGTACATACTCCCAGAATTGCAGCCTGTGGCAGGTTAATTACAGGTGTGAACATTTCAACTCCATAATTGCCAAGGTTTGAGACAGTAAATGAAGCTGATGTGCTCTGGATAAGTTCAGGATTGATATTTCCCTTCCGGCAGGCTTCTGCCACTGAACGGAGCTCCTTTGCAAGGCTTTTCAGGTTATACATGTCGGCATTTTTAACTGTAGGTACCATCAAGCCTCTGGGAGTGTCAACAGCCAATCCGAGATGAACTCTGTTAAAGGTCCTGATCTTATCACCCAGGAAATGACTGTTTGCTTCAGGAAATTTCTCCAAAGCCCTTATAACACACCAGCATACCATATCATTAAGAGTGATCTCGACAGATGCGGTACCAGATGCAACCGCTTCCTTGTTCCTTTTTCTCGCTTCAAGAAGTCCTCTGACATCAGCGCTCATGTGGTGGGTAAGCTGTGCTGAGGTCTGAAGAGAGTTGTGCATTGCTTTTGCAATAAGTTTCCTGACGTTGGACAGAGGCAGTTCTGTAAATTCAGATCCGCTTACAGCTGCTTTCTTAACTGTGCTTTTTTGTTCTGAAAATGATTTTTCTATATCGCTTACTATGATCCTTCCGTTTGGACCTGATCCGACCAGGTGTCGGTAATCAATTCCTTTACTTTCAGCGAGGCTTTTTGCACGCGGTGAAATTCTTATCCGGGCATCTGCCGGCTGAGGTTGAGGTTGAGGCTGAGATTGAGGCTGAGGTTGAGGTTGAGGTTGAGGCTGAGGTTGAGTGAGCCCGGCTGTAGTGGCGGAGCCGGGGATTAATGAGCCGGGTCTGAAAGGATCGGCAGATTCTCCTTTCTGACCGATCACTGCGACGTTAACAAGTACTGGAACTTCGTCGCCTTCTCCGAAAAATGTTTCGAGCAGGATACCCTCGGCAGGAGATTCCAGATCAAATGCAGCTTTGTCGGTTTCGTAGGAGAACAATATATCTCCGGTGGAAACCTTGTCGCCAGCCGCCTTAAACCATTGTGTTATAATACATGTTTCGACTGACTGTCCCTGTTTTGGCATTATTACCGGTGTGGCCATATTTTCACTGTTTTTTTCCTCCATCCTGTACGGGAGCGGAGGATTTGTACTTAATTATGAACTTGTTAATATAAGTGAAGGTAAAATACAAATTATTGTATTACATCTTATTATAAATCAGCGGTCACAAAATTAAATCAAATAACTTGTATTTACAAGTAATTTGTAATATATTTACCGGAAAAATAATCCTTATATGACAGTGCCCGGGAAAATACCGCATCACCGGAGACTCTATGAGGTTCTCAGGAAGCATATAATTGAAGGGGTTTACATGGAAGGAGATCTTTTGCCATCCGAGAATGAGCTGTGTCAGTTATATGGTGTTACCAGACCGACTGTAAGACAATCTCTGAGTAACCTTGCGAACGACGGATTCATAAGCCGTCATCAGGGGAAAGGAAGTATAGTCCATCATCTGCCAAGGGAAATCGGGATCTTGTCCGTTTCGGGAACCACGTCAGCAGTAGGTGACCGGAATCTGAAGACAAGGATTATTGTCAAACCGGTCATAATTCCCTGGAAAGATGATTTCATGTTCCCGTTATCGGATCTTGAAAAAGAGTCGGGATGCGTTTACATGGAAAGGCTGAGGTTACTGGATGATATCCCGATTTTTTACGATATCAGTTATATTGCCAATATCAATCTTCCGAGGATCACATCGCGTAAGTTTGAGAACCAGTCGCTTTTCAGGATACTGAGGGATCATTATCAGATCGAGATAAAAGGAGGGGAGCAGAGGATAAAAGCTATTCCGGCATCAGCAAGGATCAGCAGGTTCCTGCAGATGAAAAAGGGAGATCCGGTTCTTCATCTTGAAAGAAAAATGGAAACCAATAATCCGGGTTTATTTCTTTATTCTTCAATCTTTTGTAATACGGAGAAATATTCTATCTTCGGGAGGTTTTAGTTCTGACCGTAGTTTTAACCTTAATTATAAAATAAAACCTGTTATGGAAAATCAGAATTTAAAGTGGTCCAGGCGCCGTTTTATCAACACTGCAGTTGCAGGTGTTGCCGGTGCTGCTGTGGTTCCGTATCTCGCCGGCTGTAAAGGATCAGCTGCAGGTACGGGTGACATCAGATTAGGATTTATAGGACTTGGCCGTCAGGCGATGTTCCTGATGAACGGATTCATCCAGATACCTGGTGTTACTGTTCTTGCCGGTTGTGATGTTTATGGGATAAAGCGTACCCGTTTTGAAAGAAGGGTAGCTGATTATTACACAAAAGCCGGTAAAAAATTCAAGGTGAAAACCTATGAAAAGTACCAGGATGTTCTTGGCCGTAAGGATATAGATGCCGTTGTCATAGCAATTCCGGACCATGCACATGCCATGGTTGCAATTGCTGCATGCAAGGCCGGTAAGGATGTTTATCTCGAAAAACCGATGACCTTTACAATAAAGGAAGGTCAGGAACTCAGGAAAGTTGTTCGTGAAACCAACAGGATATTGGGTGTGGGAAGCCAACAACGCTCAAGTCCTGAATTTCAGCATGCAGTAAAGCTGGTACAGGAGGGTGCACTGGGTAAGATCACAAGGGTATATGCATATGTCGGAGCACCTCCGACACCATATAATCTTCCTGAAGAACCGCTTCCTGCTGATCTTAACTGGGATCTGTGGCTTGGCCCTCTTCCTGAAACGATTCACTATAACAAGGAACTTATTCCGCCAATTTCACTCGATCCACCGAAAGATGAAGAATTCTGGGGTGGCTGGAGATGGTACAAGGAAATGGGTGGCGGCTTTACTACCGACTGGGGTGCGCATATGTTCGATATTGCACAGTGGGGACTTGGAATGGATAAAAACGGGCCTGTAGAAATTTCTCCGATTGGCGATGGCACTGAATTCATATCCTGGACATATGCAAATGGTGTTATCATGACTTCCGAACCCTTCGATGAAAAACTTACAAAAGGGGTAAAGTTCATCGGGGAAAACGGATGGATAGAGGTTGCAAGAGGATATTTCAATGCATCCGATCCTAAATTCAATCCGCCCGAATCTGCAACAAATGTCGAAGGACCATATGAGACAAGAATTCCTCACCAGGTCAATTTCATAGAAGCTGTCAAAAACCGTGTAGATCCTGTTGTCCCGGTTGAAATAGGTCACAGCAGCTGTACCGTATGTACCCTCGGTAA
>Ga0116155_10002898_pt1 | contig 11551 bp, 9 predicted proteins | sample AD_UKC032_MetaG_FD_89890 | JGI IMG/M metagenome (GOLD analysis project Ga0116155, IMG submission 89890) | Active sludge microbial communities of municipal wastewater-treating anaerobic digesters from USA - AD_UKC032_MetaG | ecosystem: Engineered > Bioreactor > Anaerobic > Digestate | place: USA...
CACATAGTCGGTCAGGCAGAAGCAGGCGATACCGCCATCGTCCAGCCGGTTGATCAGTCTGGATTTGTAGTAAGGCTTCTCGCCGGGCTGCTCTTCACCGCGCCAGTCGATGCAGTACTCGGTTTCCAGCAAGTGCCTGGCAACTGCCGGATTATCCTCGACGACTTTGTTGAATACGGCGACCGCACTGCACAGCTGGTTTTCACCGCCCTCTGGCGCTTGCTTGAGGCACAGCAAGCCGACCAGATCAGAGCCATCGGTATGCAGATCAAGATCCACAGTCGACTGATAACCACGTGCGGTGGGGTCCGTGTACGGATTACGCCCTTCGTTGATCACATCACCCAGCACATGGCCACGTGCATTCTGCTGCCACGGCCGGCCCATGTAGGCTCCGAGCCCCCAATAGATGGCACTCGCCTGATCCTTGGTGTAACGCTCCACGGGGAAACCGCGGAGATAAAAAATACCCAGCCCGGTACTCAGGCTCTGAATGAACGGCTTCAGCTTCGCCGCCAGTTTTGGCAGCTGAAACTCCGCCGTACCGAAGTTGGGGACCAGCAGCCCTTTGGCATTCAGGCACTGCAGTCCGGCATCCAGTTCGGCAATGTCTTCTTCAGTCAGCTGATAGGTCCACTTTTCCTGCTGGGCCATCAGTTCCCTGGCGGTCCAGGCGGCAGGGTGATCAATCCTGACAAGGGTGCTGGTACTCATAGTTATCTTCCTCGCAATCGGTCTTTCGCCTGAAGGCGGCATCTGCAGTCAGTAGCTGTTGATGCTGCGCACAGAACGGCTGCAGCACTGCCAAGAAAGATACCACGCGATTAAGCTGTTTTAAATCCGCTTGTCGGAAAAATGACGAAGATCAATTTTCCCAGACCGGCAGGAGTCAGCGTAATTGCCTGCGGTACTGCCCGGGTGTCGCTGCATGCGCTGAACGGAAGCAGGAAGTGAAATGGCTCTGGTTACTGAATCCACAGTCTTCGGCAATCCGCGATATCGGCTGGCTGGTGGTGGCCAGCAGTTTGCGGGCCTGTTCCAGGCGGGCGGCCATGATGTAACTATGCACCGGCACGCCGAGGGCTTCGTGAAACAGCCGGCGAAAGTGCGCAATGCTCACACCCGCCAGTTCAGCCAGAAACTGTGCGGAAAGGTCTTCGGCCAGATGTGCACGGATGTACGGAAGAATTTTCTGCAAGCGCTCGAAATGCACATGCCTGGGCAACAGCGCGGTAGTCTCCGGTATGGTCAGGGCGCGGTAGGTCTGCTCGAGCATCACATCCGCCAGCTTCTCCATGAAGCGCTCGTCGGCGGCACTGCCCTTTTGCAGTTCATTGAGCAATTGCAAAGCGATTGAGCCGACCAGTGCATCGCTGAACTGCAACGGCTGGGTAGCCTTGGCGGTAAGACTGATGAAGCGCTCGATCGGCTCATCACTCTGCACAGAGAAATAGAACACCGCAAAGTCGGTAACGCCGTTGTAGTGCCAGTGGGTAGAACAATTACGCGGAATCAGCAGTGACTGACTGGGCAACGTCTCCGAGCGCCATTGACCGTCTTCGCCCTCCTGCACGCGCGCGCCGCCAAACTGGGTTACCAGCACTATGCCATCCAGTCCGCTGACCGAGCGGTCCACCCCGTTAAGCAGATATCGCTCGACTGTAAGCGGAACTTCTCCACCAATATGCCCCTCTAGAATCGGCAGGTTGCCGAGTTCATGCCGCGCATTTTGCCAGTTGTCCATCTGCAAACTCCATGATCGGATTTTGACAAATATACGCTCAGCAGATGAAAGTCGCTTGACTACAATCAAACGCAGAATGCGGTCTCTCTCATTAACTCCTGACTAATAATTATTTCGAGGAGCAGTGTCCATGAAACTGTCCACGCAACTGAATTTGCCTTCAATCAGCCTCACCGGCTTTGAAACCCCGCTAAATTCTGACGAGCTGGCTATACAGGAAAGTGTGCACCGCTTCGCCAGGGAGGTGCTGCGTCCACTGGGTCAGGAACTCGACAAGATGACTGCCGAACAGGTGGTCGCTCCCGGCTCTCCCTATTACAGCGTATTCAGCGAAGCAGCCAAGCTCGGTCTGGATTCCGACCTGCTGGCCCAATTACCGCCCGACATGGCTGTTCGCGTGGAGTCGCTGATCGGTGAAGAAATGGGCTGGGGCGATGCCGGCCTGGCTGTATCTCTGGCAGTCGCCGGCTTCCCGACGGAAATGGCCAAAGCCATCGGCAATCAGGAACTGGTCGAACTGTGCGCCGGCAAGATCGGCTGCTGGATGATCACCCACCCGGACAAGGGCAGTGATGTCACCATGTATGACATCAAGCGTGACTGGACACCGGGCGCCCAGGGCAACAAGGGCAACCTGCTGGCCAAAGTGGTCGGTGATGACATCATCATCAACGGTCAATGCTCGGCCTGGGTCTCCAACGGTGCCGTAGCGCAAGTGGCGCTGGCCTATATGGGTGCTGATTATGGCAACGGCTTCTTCGATGCCGATGGTCGCCCGTTCGGGCTCGCCGCCATCATTCCGCTGGATCTGCCGGGCGTTTCCAAGGGCAAACCGCTGGACAAGATCGGCCAGCGCTCGCTGCCACAGGGCGAGGTCTATTTCGACAATGTGCGCATTCCAAAACGTTTCGCCGTGGCCCTGCAGGATGAGTATTACGGCAACCATACTTCGGCCTGGTCATTTGCCGGCACCGTGATGAGCCAGACGTTCACCGGGGTGGCCCGCTCCGCTTTCGAACTGGCACTGCAGTACTGCCACGAGCGCAAGCAAGGTGGTCAGATGCTGATCGATCACCAGCTAACCCGCTTCCGCATCGGCGACATGCTGCGTCGCGTCGAATTATGCCGAGGTGTCGCTCGCCGTTCACTGGCCTATGCTCGTCAGACGCCGCAAGGTCATGCCTACGCCACCGCGTCTGCCAAGGTCACCGTGACCCAGGAAGCCATGGCGGTAGTAGACGAAGCCCTGCAACTGTTCGGTGGCGCTGGTCTGTCACGCGAATATGCGATTGAAAAAATCTACCGCGACACCCGTGCCGCCCTCATCGAGGACGGTGAAAACCGTGTACTGACCATGCGTCTCGGCGTACTGGCTCAGCAGCTGTACGCCGAAGGCTGGTCACAGAACTGATTGCCCGCAACAATCCAAACCACAGTTTTTGAGGAGAACAAAAAATGGCTAAGTACCCCGTCGTTGTTTATGGCGCCAGCGGCTACACCGGCATGCTGACCATGGACTGGCTGATTGACCAGAACATCCCTTTCACCTGCGTGGCACGGAACGCCAAGCGCACCCAGGAGATGATGGCCCAGCGGGTCGTGCGCCTGGAGTCCGCCACTTATGAAATCATCGAATCCGAGCACAACGTTGAATCGCTGATCAAAGCGTTCAAGGGTGCCAAGGTTGTCTGCAATACTGTCGGCCCGTTCGTCAATTTCGGTGCCGTAGCCGTTGAAGCCGCCCTCAAGGCCGGCTGTCACCACCTCGACAGCACCGGCGAGCAGGGTTACATGCGCAACATGCGCGCCAAGTTCGGTGAGGACTATCGTCAGGCCGGTCTGCTGCTCGCGCCATCAACCGCTTACATGTACACCTTTGCCGAGATCGCCGCCGAACTGGCGCTGGAAACCGAAGGCGTCGACGCACTGGAAACCGCCACCATTGGCCGTGGCCCGCGCAATGCCGGCGCCGGCGTCACCGTCGGTTCTACCGCCTCAATCTTCGAACTGGCACGCAGCGAGCAGTGCTACCTCTGGGAAAACCAGCTGGTTGCACACCCGGTTGACGCCTCCTTCAATGTGGTCACTCCGGAATTTGTCCAGCCAGTGTTCTCCCTGCCATGGGGCGGCACCTCGCTGCCGATCTACTACGAGAACGACCCACGCGTCCGCAGCTGCATTTCCTCGGTCGGCTTCTATGACAACAACGTCATGCAGATGGTCCACGGTTTCTCGCAGAAGTGGGAAGCCGAGTACAAGGATCTGCCCAAGGAACAGCAGGATGCAATCATCAAGGGCGTGGTCGACTCCACTACCCCGTCGATGCCGCCACGCGAGCGCACCACCATCCAGCGTTCGGTGGATATTGCCATCGGCCGCGGCAACCTGGCTGCAGTGCGCGCCACCGTACATGGCGTAACGCCGTACATCTCCACCGGCGCCCTGCAAGTCGCTACCGCTATCAAGCTGCTGGATGGCGAGACCAACAAGGTCGGCTTTGCCTCGGCTTGTAAGGCTATGGGCCACCGCTACCTGCTCGGTTTCCTTGAGCAACGTGGTCTGGCACGCGCCACTGTTCAGCAACTCTAACTTTCGGGAGAATCCAGATGGCCCTTATTGACTTCTTTGACCGTGGCTGGCGCAGCAACCCCAAGGGCGCCGCTTATATTCAGGACGACCGCGAGTACAGCTTCACCGAAGTGGGCGAGCTTTCCTGCCGGATCGCCAACGCCCTGCTCGCGCAAGGGCTGCCCAAGGAAACCAAGGGTGCCGTCTGGGCGCTGGACGATGTCACCGCCTGGACCTGCACCTTGGGTCTGTGGCGCGCCAACATGTGCTGGATTCCCGTCGGTGCACGCAACTCTGCCGACGAAAACCATTACGTACTGGACGCCTTCGACTGCGAGATTCTGTTCTTCCAGAAGTACTTCGCCGGGGTGATTGCCGAACTACAACCGCGCCTGCCGAAAATCAAGAACTGGATCTGTGTCGATGGTGAAGCACCGGAAGTATCCGGCTCGGTATCCCTCGATGCGTGGAGCAAGGACCAACCGTCCATAACGCCGACCGTCAGTGTCGACATGGATGACATGGTCATGCTGTCCTCCACCGGCGGCACTACCGGCTTACCCAAGGGTGTGATGAACACCCATCGCAGCGCACAAACTTTCTGCGCACACTTTCTGATTGGCTGCCCCTACGGCTCGGAAGATCGCGTGGTCAATCTGGCCGCCGCACCGATGACCCATACTGCAGGCCTACTCTCACTGCCGTGCACTTCGCGTGGCGGCACCGTGGTGGTAGTCACCAAGCCCGACCCGGCGCTGTTGCTGGCTGCTATTCCCAAGTACAAGGTCACCGAGATGTTCCTGCCGCCGACGGTAATCTACCGCCTGCTGGACATTCCGGACCTGAACAAGAAGGTCGACTTCTCCTCGCTCAAGTACTTCATGTACGGCGCCGCACCGATGTCGGTGGAGAAGCTCAAGCAGGCCATCGAAGTGATCGGCCCGGTGATGATGGGTGGCTACGGCCAGACCGAGTGCCCGGCATCGATTGCCTACCTGCCACCTGATGCGCATTTCGTCGGCGGCAAGATAGCCAGCGATGATCGGCTGTCATCCGTCGGCCAGCCCAATCCGCTGATCCGTGTCGACATCATGGACGATGAAAACCAGATCCTCGCCCAGGGTGAGACCGGCGAAATCTGTGTGCGTGGCGATCTGGTCATGCGTGGCTACTACAAGGCCCCGGACAAGACTGCCGAAACCATCATCGACGGCTGGCTGCACACCGGCGATGTCGGCCATATCGATGCCGAAGGCTACCTGCACATCACCGACCGCAAGAAGGACATGATCATCAGCGGCGGCTTCAACGTTTATCCCAGCGAAGTCGAGCAGGTCCTCTGGTCTCACCCGGCCGTGCAGGACTGCGCCGTGATCGGCGTGCCGGACGCGCAATGGGGCGAGGCGGTGAAAGCCGTGGTCGAACTGAATGCCGGTCAGAGCGTCAGCGCCGAAGAACTGATCGCCCTGTGCAAGGAAAAGCTGGGTTCGGTCAAGTCACCGAAAACTGTCGACTTCATCGACACGCTGCCGCGCAGCCCGGTTGGCAAGGTACTGAAAAAAGACCTGCGCCAGCAGTACTGGGACAACGCAGACCGCAAGATCTGAGTCCTGACAAGGTCCGAGGCTAATCATGAGCAAGCTGGAAGCACGTTTCCCCGAAAAGCGCATCCTGATCACCGGCGCCACTACCGGTTTCGGTGAAGCTCTGGCCTATGCACTGGCTGCACGCGGCTGGAAGGTCGCCGTCACCGGTCGCAAGCTGGATGCCGTCAAGCGTGCCGCCAAGAAGGTCAACGAGCTTGGCGGAACCGGCCTTGGACTGAAGCTTGAAGTGCGTGAAAAGGACCAGTGGGAAGTTGTCCGCGACACACTGGAAAAAGCCTGGGGCGGCATCGACATTCTGGTGAACAACGCCGGTGTCGCCGATGCCAACACCTTCGACAACATGGACGATGCTGCCTGGGACAACCTGATGTCGACCAACCTTGACGGGGTGATCAACGGTTGCCGCACCTATGTGCCGTCCATGAGCAAGAACCGTTCGGGTTACATACTCAATGTGGCATCAGCGGCCGGTTTGCTGGCCATGCCGGAGATGGCCAATTACAACGTCAGCAAGGCCGGCGTGGTCGGTCTCTCGGAAACCCTGTTCACCGAGCTGTCCAGATTCAATATTGGCGTCACCGTGCTCTGCCCTTCCGGCTTCAAATCCAGCCTGTCGGATAACGCGGCACGTGATGGCCGTGCCATTGCCGAAAGTGCCACCGGGAAGCTGGTGCAAGCCGACATGGACAAGGGCAAACACACCTCCGAGACGGTAGCTGCCTACGCGATCAAGGAAATGGAAAAGGGCAATCTGTACTCGATCCCTCAGCGCGAGTACCAACTCATCTGGATGCTCAAGCGCCTGATGCCCAATACCTTCTACAAGACTGTTGGCTGGCTGTACCGCAACAAGAAGGGACCGTTCGCTGACTAAGAGAGACGCCGATTTACTTCGGTTTTTCGCTTCATCAGGTGAATCAAAGACCTCTGCTTTTGTGAAAAATGACAAATAAACCAGCGCCTCCTTTCACCCTTGAATGCGACACAAGAAACCTGCACAGGAAGATAAATATATGTTCAACAACAAAGTAGTCGTGATCACCGGCGCCGGCTCCGGTATCGGCCGCGCACTGGCACAGCAACTGGCCACCGCCGGCGCGCAACTGGCGTTGTCCGACATCAATCAGGCAGGGCTGGATGAGACCCTTAAAATGCTGCCTACCAGCTGCAAGGCCAAGGGCTATAAACTGGATGCCTCATCCTGGGAAGCCTTTCAAGCCCATGCCGAGGAAGTAAAGACCGACTTCGGTACTGCCCACTACATCATCAACAATGCTGGCGTCACTCTGGTCGGCACCGTTGCCAACAGTTCTATCGAAGAATATGAGTGGCAACTGGGCATCAATATGTGGGGCGTGCTTTACGGCACCAAGGCCTTCCTGCCGATGATGCAGGCCCAGCGCGATGGCTGCATCGTCAATATTTCCAGTGTCTTCGGCCTGATTGCCTACCCGACACAAAGCGCCTATAACATGTCGAAATTTGCCGTGCGCGGCCTGACCGAATGCCTGTGGCAGGAGCTTGAAGGTAGCGGCGTTCGTGCCGTGTGCGTGCATCCGGGCGGGATCAAGACCAACTTCGAAAAAGCCGGGCGCCGTGTTAAAGCAGCAGGTACTGAAGAAGCGAAACTCTCGGCCATGGGCGACAAGTTACTGATCACCCCACCCGAGCAATGTGCTTCTGAAATCATCAATGGTCTGCGCAAGGGTCACAAACGCATCCTCACCGGTAACAAATCCAGTAGCATTTTCTGGCTGAGTCGCCTGTTCCCCAACTTCTACCCGACCTTGATGAAGTATCTGGCCTGACCTTCACGGCCATGGCCTGTGAGGGTTCGCAGGCCACGCTTGATAACCGCTAATCATCAGACTCTGGAGTATTCCCATGAGCAACATCTACATCGCCGGTATCGCCATGACCGTATTCGGTCGCCATACCGAACGCAGTCTCCACGACCTCGCCGGCGAAGCCCTGAATGGCGCCCTGAAAGATGCAGGTTGCTCGGTCAAGGATCTGGGTGCGGCCTACTACGCCGGCATGACCAACGGCCCGTTGCAGGGCCAGATATCCATTCCCGGCCAGGTGGTGATGAGCAAGATCGGCGTCGAAGGAATTCCGGTATACAACGTCGAAAACGCCTGTGCTTCCGGCAGCTCGGCGTTCAACCTCGCCGTGCAGTGCCTCAAGGCCGGCACTACCGACGTGGCACTGGCGATTGGTGCGGAAAAGATGAACATCCCTGACAAGGTCAAGGCTTTTTCGATCTTTGAAGGCGGCTGGGATGTTTCAACCGCTGAAGAAAATTACAAAACGCTGGTCAAGATGGGCGAAGGCATTGTGCCGCCGCCAGGCTCGCAGTCCGACAAGCCGTTCAGCAAGTTCATGGAAATCTACGCCGCCCTGTGCCGCTTCCACATGAAGACCTACGGCACCACCCAGCGGCAGATCGCAGCAGTCTGCGCGAAGAACCACACCCACTCGGTGCACAACCAGTTTTCACAGTTCCGCAAGCCGTTCACCATCGACGAAGTGCTGGCCGCACCGCCGATCACCTACCCGATCACCCTGCCGATGTGTGCGCCGCTGTCAGATGGTTCTGCCGCGGCGATCCTCTGTACCGAAGAAGGCCTCAAGCGCATCGGCGCCGACAAGAGCCGCTGCATCAAGGTGGCTGCCAGCGTGATCCGCAGCTTCACCCATCGCGGCCTCGATCAGCCGGAACTGAATATCGGTCGCCTGGCCGCCAATCAGGCCTATGAAATCGCCGGCCTCGGCCCGCAGGACATGCACGTTGCCGAAGTCCACGATGCCTCGGCCATGGGCGAGATCATCCAGGCGGAAAACCTCGGTCTGGTCGAACTGGGCATGGGCGGCCCAGCCGCCGAGCGTGGCGAGTTCACCCTCGGCGGACGCATGCCGATCAACACCTCCGGCGGTCTGGAATCCAAAGGCCACCCGCTGGGTGCTACCGGCATCGGCCAACTGTTTGAACTGGTCACCCAGCTGCGCGGCGAAGCCGGTGTGCGTCAGGTCGAAGGCGCACGCCACGCCATTCAGGAAAACGGCGGTGGGCTGCAGGGCATCGAGGAAGCGGCGCTGGCGATCAATATCCTCAGCAAGTAACTACCGGCCCGCGCGCCTTTCAAACTGTTGAGCAGCCTGCCCGACATTACCTACTTCCAGCTGCCGCCAGGCGCCGGGAGCAGCGCCGGTCCAGCGCTGGAAGGCACGGGAAAAGTTGCTGGCGGCGCTGTAGCCCAATGCGTCGGCGATTTCGCTGATGGAAATGCCCGGGCGTAACAGCATGGCTTCGGCCAACCGCTGGCGGCGCTGATCAAGCAGCCCCTCGAAAGTGCTGCCCTCTTTCTGTAGCCGACGATAGAGGGTCAGCCGGGAAATACCCAATACCTGCGCGACCTTCTCGACATTGCACGAGCCGCCAATCAGCAGGGTTTCGATCAATTCCGAAACCTGTTCGGCAAAACTGCTGCCCAGTGTCATCTCCATGCTGGTGAGTTGCTTGCGCAGGAACAGATTGAAGTCGGGGTCTGCCATCGAGGTGCGCTTGCGCTCCAGCACCCCGACCTCGAAGAACACCGCATCGCGCACCTGGGCAAAAGCCGGGGTCAAACCGAAGTGCTGGCGATAGAGTGCAGCATTGACAGGTGCCGGACGTGACATGTGCACCTGCACAACCGGAAAGCGGGTACCGAGAATCATGTCCAGGTGACGCACCATGGCGGTCAGATAACAGGTTCTGAGTTCCTGATGGCCGACAAAGGTTCCGGCAAAATCGATACTCATGCTGGCCATGCCACGCTCTTCCAGTAGCACGATCTGGAAGCCGGAAAACCAGATGCGGCGAAAACGCATCAGCGCGTTCACCCCTTCACGCACCGTACCGGTGGCGCCTATCAGGTAACGCAACGGACCGAGGTTGGCCATTTTCGCCTTGGTCCCCAGCAGCATCGGCAAGGCATCACATTGCGTGTAGGCCACTGCCCGGTGCAGCAGTTCGCCGCAGAAGGCGATAGGTACCGGGCTCAGCGGTTTGACGAAGGCATCCGGCTGCAGGGCGTAATCCTGCATGAAGCCCCAGCCATCGAAACCCAGGTCATCAATAACCTCGGGCAAATTCAGCAATGTGCCGATGGGTACGGTGGTCATTGGCTTATCTCCCCTGCATGCAGTGCCCTGAAGTGGCTTCGGTGCTGTTCTGTGACACTGCAGCCATGACTGACGATCTGATACGAAGTGATTTTTATTAGAAACGAAATGATAGTTTAATTTTCAGACCACGCTCTATCCTATTCACCACTATTGATCAGCCTCTTTAATGTCTTGATTTTCACCAGTCACGCTGCTGCGCAAGAAGCACCATCTACTTGTAGGGTGGTCAACTCGCGCAGCGATTGGCCACCAGCGGAAGGTTAACCACTCACAGGTATCAAGAGTCTCTCCCCATTGGTGGCCAAGCATTTGGCTTTTACCACCCTACGACTGATCGCCACTATTGAAGCCATTACTGGCTATCTCATCCACACCACGACCCTGGAGTGAACCCATGCGTATCGAACCTATTACCTGCAATATCGGCGCTGAACTGCTGGATGTGAGCCTGCGCGATGCCGCCCATGACGACGGACTGTTCAAAGAAGTACACGCCGCGCTGCTCAAGCACCGTGTACTGTTCCTGCGCGACCAGGACATCTCCGGCAAGGACCACGTGGCCTTCGCTGCACGCCTGGGCCAGCTGGAAGACCACCCTATCCTGCCGACGCCTGCGGACACCCCCGGCCTGGTGCGTATCTACAAGACGCCAGAGCAACCCGGCAGCTACGAAAACGTCTGGCATCACGACAATACCTGGCGTGCCACACCCTCCAAGGCCTGTGTGTTGCGCTGCGTGGAGTGCCCGCCGGTCGGTGGAGATACCATGTGGGCGAACATGGTGCTGGCCTATGAAAAGTTGCCGGAATCGGTAAAGACACAGATCGAAGGACTGCGCGCCAGTCACAGTTTTCTGGAAATGGTGCGCAGCGCCATTCCTAAGGAGAAACACGCCGAGACGCTGGCCAAGTGGCCAAGCGTTGAGCACGACGTGGTGCAGATTCACCCGGATACCGGCGAGAAGATTCTGGTGCTCGGTGGCTGGGCCACCCATCTGGTCAACTTCCACAGCAACGGTCGCGTGCGCTGCGGTCAGGATGTCTGGCAGGCCGGTGGCGACCTGTTCCAGTACCTGATGGCGCAGTCGAGCATTCCCGAGTACCAGGTGCGTTGGCGCTGGAAAAAGAACAGTGTGGCGATCTGGGACAACCGCAGCACCCAGCACTACGCCGTGCACGATTACCCACCGTGCCACCGCAAGATGGAGCGCGCCTCGATCAGTGGCTGGCAACTGACCTGAGCCATTAACCGACCACCCACGCATAAGTCAGTTTGCTGCCCTTCGTAGGGCGGGTTAGCCGCCTGGCGGCGTAACCCGCCATCGATGCCGACAGGCATCGCCCTTGCCGGCCTCGCGGCCGGATGGTGGGTTACGGCCGTTGGCCTAACCCACCCTACAGGGAGCAAACGTCCACTTGTGCCCAGCGTCAGGAATACCGACATGCCCAGCAACCAGCCGCTA
>Ga0116155_10002901_pt1 | contig 11545 bp, 9 predicted proteins | sample AD_UKC032_MetaG_FD_89890 | JGI IMG/M metagenome (GOLD analysis project Ga0116155, IMG submission 89890) | Active sludge microbial communities of municipal wastewater-treating anaerobic digesters from USA - AD_UKC032_MetaG | ecosystem: Engineered > Bioreactor > Anaerobic > Digestate | place: USA...
CACCAAACTGGGCCGCCATGACCTTGGTGATCGCCGCCGTCAGCGTGGTCTTGCCGTGGTCTACATGACCAATCGTTCCCACATTCACATGCGGCTTGCTGCGCTCAAATTTTTCTTTGGACACCGTACTTACTCCATCCTATTCAAAATCTTCAGCAAAATCTTCAGCAGAGGCTTCAGGATGCTTTCTTGATGATTGTTTCCGCGATATTGGCGGGAGCTTCGTGGTATTTGGCAAATTCCATCGAATAGGTCGCGCGACCTTGGGTCGCCGAACGCAGGTCAGTAGCATAGCCGAACATCTCGGCCAGCGGCACCTCGGCGCGAACCACCTTGCCTGACGGCGAATCATCCATACCCTGCAGGATGCCGCGACGACGGTTGAGATCACCCATCACGTCGCCCATGTAGTCCTCGGGCGTCACGACCTCGACCTTCATGATCGGTTCCAGCAGCACCGCACCGGCTTTCAGCGCACCGTCCTTGAATCCCATGGAACCCGCGATCTTAAAGGCCATTTCGCTGGAATCGACCTCGTGGTAGGAACCATCGAAAATCGTGACCTTGACATCCACCACCGGATAGCCGGCCAGTACACCCTTTTCCATCTGCTCCTGGATGCCTTTATCGACCGCTGGCACATACTCGCGAGGAACGACGCCGCCCACAATGCCATTGACGAATTCGTAACCGGCGCCCGGTTCCTGTGGCTCCAGTCGCAGCCAGACATGACCATATTGGCCGCGTCCGCCGGACTGGCGCACGAACTTGCCTTCCTGCTCCACCATTTTGCGGATGGTTTCACGGTAAGCAACCCGGGGTTTACCGATGTTGGCGTCGACCTTAAATTCACGCTTGAGGCGGTCGACGATGATTTCCAGATGCAGCTCACCCATACCGGAGATGATGGTCTGGCCAGACTCCTGATCGGTATGCACCCGGAACGAGGGGTCTTCATGCGCCAGCTTACCCAGGGCAATACCCATCCTCTCCTGGTCAGCTTTGGTTTTCGGCTCGACCGCGATGGAAATTACGGGTTCGGGAAATTCCATCCGCTCCAGGGTAATGACATGATCGGCACTGCAGAGTGTGTCGCCGGTCGTGACATCTTTCAAGCCAACGCACGCAGCAATGTCGCCAGCCCGGATCTCCTTGATCTCTTCACGGCTGTTGGCGTGCATCTGCACGACACGACCGATGCGCTCACGCCGGCTCTTCACCGGGTTATAGACCGAATCGCCGGAATTGACGATGCCGGAATAGCAACGAATGAAAGTCAGGGTGCCGACGAAAGGATCGGTTGCGATCTTGAAGGCCAGAGCCGCAAAAGGTGCCTCATCGGTGGCTAGACGTTCGCCTTCACTCTCGGCGGCATCATCTAAAACACCCTTGACCGGCGGCTTGTCAATCGGCGATGGCAGATAGCGGATCGCCGCATCCAGCATCGCCTGCACGCCCTTGTTTTTGAAGGCGGAGCCGCACAGCGTTGGGATAACCTCGCCTCTGAGAGTCATCGCACGCAGCCCGGCGTTGATTTCCTCCTCGCTGAGGGCGTGACCTTCCAGATACTTATCCATCAATTCATCAGACGCCTCAGCGGCAACCTCGACCATCTTCTCGCGCCACACCTCACAGTCAGCGCGCAGGTCGGCGGGAATGTCGATGTACTCAAACTTCATGCCGAGGCTGTCTTCGTCCCAGTGAATCGCCTGCATCTTGACCAGATCGACGATGCCCTTGAAATGGTCTTCAGCACCAATCGGCAACTGAATCGGCACCGGACGGGCGCCCAGCCGATCCTTGATCTGTTGCACGACCCGCAGGAAGTCTGCGCCAGCACGATCCATCTTGTTGACAAACGCCAGGCGCGGCACACCATATTTGTTAGCCTGCCGCCAAACAGTTTCGGACTGCGGTTCGACCCCACCCACTGCGCAGAACACTGCACAAGCGCCGTCCAGCACCCGCAGCGAGCGTTCGACTTCGATGGTGAAATCAACGTGACCGGGCGTATCGATAATATTGACGCGGTGCTCGTCGAACTGACCGGCCATGCCATTCCAGAAACAGGTGGTTGCAGCGGAGGTGATGGTGATGCCGCGCTCCTGCTCTTGCACCATCCAGTCCATGGTGGCGGCGCCATCGTGCACCTCGCCCAGCTTGTGGGAGACGCCCGTGTAAAACAGGATGCGCTCGGACACAGTGGTCTTGCCGGCATCAATATGGGCCATGATGCCAAGGTTGCGATAGCGCTCGATGGGGGTTTTGCGAGCCACGGCTCAGTCCTCAAACTTACCAGCGATAATGGGCGAAAGCCTTATTGGCCTCCGCCATACGATGTACGTCTTCGCGCTTTTTCACTGCCGCACCGCGACTGTCGGCAGCATCCAGCAGCTCGCCAGCCAGCCGGCGGGCCATGGATTTTTCACTGCGCTTGCGGGAAGCGTCAATAATCCAGCGCATGGCTAAAGTGTTGCGGCGGACTGAACGCACTTCCACCGGCACCTGATAGGTCGCGCCGCCGACTCGGCGGGATTTGACCTCGACGACCGGGCGGACATTATCCAGCGCTTGCTCAAGCAGGCCCATCGGATCGTCCTTGCCCTTCTCGACAATGGCGTCCAGCGCGCCGTAAACAATCGCCTCGGCGACGGATTTCTTGCCACGCTCCATGACCATGTTCATGAATTTGGCCAGCATCTCGCTCCCGTACTTGGGATCGGGCAGAGGAACGCGCTTGGGGACTTCTCTTCTTCTCGGCATAACCGCCTCGGTGACTCAATAAAACTAGGACTTGGGCCGTTTGGCGCCGTACTTGGAACGCCCCTGACGGCGCTTGGTCACGCCGGAGGTATCCAGACTGCCACGCACGATGTGATAGCGCACGCCAGGCAGGTCCTTGACGCGCCCGCCGCGAATCAGCACGACCGAGTGTTCCTGCAGATTGTGACCCTCGCCACCAATGTAGCTGGTGACTTCCTGGCCGTTAGTCAGGCGGACGCGCGCGACCTTGCGCAGGGCAGAATTCGGTTTTTTGGGCGTCGTGGTATAGACGCGGGTACAAACACCGCGTTTCTGCGGGCAGCTCTCGAGCGCCGGAACGTTGCTCTTGGCTTTCCTTCTGACGCGCGGATTGCTTACCAACTGATTGATTGTGGTCATCGCCCCCTCACTTCCATCGAACTTTCGAATTCAGTCAACCCGGCAGCGGGCCTGCGCTGGTTGAAATCCGGGTCTGCAAAGACGCGGAACTATAGGCGGGCAAGTCACTGATGTCAAGACAACTCCCATCCCGTCGCAAAACGCCAAATATCGGGACTTCCGGGCCGGGGAGTGCGGTGGCACCTGAATCAGGCTTTAAGATGATATTTGTTAAGTAAGGAGTAAAGGGTCGGTCGGGTGATGCCGAGCAGATCGGCAGTGCGGGACAGATTACGTTCGGTGTACTGTAGCGCCTGCTGGATCGCCCGCCGCTCGGCCTGATCACGGGCTTGGCGCAAATTAAACGGATTCACTGCAGCTTCCCCGGACTCCGGTTCCGGTTCCAGCTCCAGATCCCGGGCCGTGATTTGCTCAGATTCGCTCATGATCACTGCCCGCTTGAGGCGATTTTCCAGCTCCCGAACATTGCCCGGCCACTGATATGTCTCCAGCGCCTGCACGGTATCCAAACCGAAATTCAACCGCGTTTTGCCCAGCGTCCGACCGAGCGTGTTCAACAAGGCGCGGGCAATCAATAACACGTCGCCTTCCCGTTCACGCAGCGCGGGAATCCGCACGGTGATTTCACTGATCCGATAGTACAAATCCTCACGGAACTGGCCCTCGGCGATCAGCGCCGACAAATCGCGATGGGTGGCGCACACGATCCTTACATCCACCGGAATCGGCTCACGCCCGCCAATCCGCTCGATGACCCGTTCCTGCAGAAACCGTAGCAGCTTGGCCTGCAACGATAGTGGCAAGTCCCCGACTTCATCGAGCATCAGCGTTCCGCCGCTGGCGTATTCGATCTTGCCCCGGTTCTGCTTGACTGCCCCGGTGAATGCGCCCTTTTCATGGCCGAACAATTCGCTCTCCAACAACGCATCGGGAATCGCCGCACAGTTAATGGCGACGAACGCGCCCTTGGCCCGGGGACTCAACTCGTGCAGTGCCCGCGTCAGCAACTCCTTGCCCGTGCCGCTCTCGCCGAGCAGCAACACATTCGCGTTGGTAGGGGCGATTTTTTCGATGTTGCGGCAAATCCGGAGCATCTCCGGGCTGGCGGCGATTACGCCACGCAGCGGCGTGGTCGCCTGGCGGGCCAGCAGTTCCCGATTTTCCTGCTCCAGCGTGTAAAGATTGTAGGCGCGGTCGACGATCAGCTGCAGCACATCGGCGTCCACCGGTTTCTGGTAGAAGTCATAGGCACCCATGGCAATCGCCTGCAGGGCATTTTTACGCTCATCATTGCCAGTCACGACGATGATCTTGATTTCCGGCACCAGCGCCCGAATCTGCTCAAGCGCCTTCAATCCCTCCGAAGCGTTGGCCGGGTCGGGCGGCAGACCCAGATCCAGCAGCACGATCGGCGGCGTGTGTTGCCGGACTTCAGTCAGCGCCGCTTCACGATCCTCGGCCAGCAAGACCTCATAACCGTCGAAGCACCAGCGCATCTGGCTGCGCAAACCCGGATCATCCTCGACGATCAACAGTTTTCGGCTGGATTCTTCCATTCGCTAGCCTCCGATTCGATGCGGGCTACATCCGGTTTGTCGATGCGCGGCAATCGCAGAAAAAACGTCGCGCCTTGCTCCGGCTGACTGGCGACCGTCAATTCGCCCCCTGCAGCGCGGGCGAATTCACGGCTTTCATAAACCCCAATGCCCATGCCTGCATTGCCTTTAGTGGTCGTGAAAGGCCGGAACAGGCGCTCGCGGATAAACCGCTCATCCATGCCGCAACCATTATCGCGCACGGCCACTACTGCAATCCGATCTTCACTATAAACCGCCACCTCGATCTGACCTTTCGCTGGGGTGGCTTCCTGAGCGTTCTGAATCAAATGCTCCAGCACCGCCGCCAATCGTTCCGGGTCCACTTCAACCCAGGGTTCGTCATTCGCCGCTATTCGCGTCACAGGTATCGGCTGCCGCACCGCACGGGCTTCGACGGCTCGCTGCACCGCACTGACCAGCGCCATCGGCCGCGCGGCGCTGGCTGGCGGTTCCTTGCGCAACTGCGCCAATAACCGATTCATTCGTTCCGTAGCGTTGGCCACTGTTTGAAAAACGTCCTCGACAAAAGCTGGATTTTTCCCATGGCGGGCTGCATTAGCCACCACCAACGCTAACTGGGCAGCGATATTCTTCAAATCGTGTACGACATAGGCTGACAGCCGATGAAACGCCTCAAACTGTCGCGCCTCGCCCAGCGCCTCGCTGGCCTCCAGCAACGCGACATAGCTGGCCACTTGGCGACCTGCCGTCTTGATTAGATCGCGATCCTCCCAATTCAACTGCTGGTGGGCGCGCGACTCGAGCAACACCAGGAAACCCTGCAAATACTCGTCCAGCAGCAACGGCACTACGAGCCAGGCCCGGCGCATTTCTCGCAACCAGTCCGGGAGGACCAAATCGCCATACAGTTCTGACTCGCGCTGGTACTCATCCAGTTGGATGACCCACTGGCGCTGCTCCAGAAAGCGCACCAGCGACGAATCGGCTGGCTCCACCTGAGTCGCCGGCAGGCTCCGCTCATGCAGATTGTGGCTGGCCACCAGCGTAAAACCGCCCACATCCCGCCGCACCCAGAGCAGACCGCCGGTACTGTGAACAATCTCGGCGACCGCACGGATCATCCGTTCGCGGGGCGGATCCTGGGGATCGCCGGATGACAGGGTGCCGGTAAACTTGAGCCATTCCTCGCGATAGTCGTATTTGTAATTGAAAAAATGCTTGCTCAATAACACCAGCGCCCGGGCGCGTAACTGCCCGGAAAACAGCAGGATCACTAAGAGGAGGCCCGCCCCCGTCAGAAACGCCAGTTGCAGCGTCGCGCCCCAGTCGCCGCCATAGGCTCGGATGTAATAACCAGCGCCAGCCATGGCCAGCAGATAGACGCCGGCTCCAAAGATGGTCGCTGAATGCAGCACCACCCGCCGGGAGACAAACACCTCCAGCGACCATTCCGGATTGCGGGCCGCTGCCACGGCAATCAGCGGCGCGGCCAGAACGCTCGCCAGCCCGCGCGCCTCCCAGATGGTCGGATCGAGCCGTTTGAACAACAGGGCGTCGGCGTACAGGAAGAAGTCATAGGCGAACAAAATCCCCAGCCCCAGATACAGAAATTTGGTCGCCCAGCGACGCTGGAGGCGGGTATTACGAAACAACTGCTCGATCAACGCCAAGCCAGCGATGGCTAAACTGATATGCCCGAGAATCGCCGCATCAGGGGGCAATTCCAGCGACAATCCCCATATTTCCTGCCACTCGATGCCCAGCAAGACCACGCCGTAACCGGCCAGCGCCGCCCAAATAATCGTGATCCAGCGTCCGATCCACATTTCCCGAACCAACGGTTCGAGTAGTTGCATCAGAAAGATCAGCCACAGGATGTTGCGCAGGACTTCCAGGGTCTGATACAGCCAGTCAGGCGCAACGACCTCGGCGCTGGCGTAAAACGCCGCTCGCAACGCCCAAAGCAGCGTGATCAGCACGGCGATCACCAACAACCCGCCCTGCAAGCGGCCGCGCCAACTGGTCAGCAACAGCAGGAATAATATCAGCCAGCCAACCGCCGCCAGCCCATAGCCAATGACTCCAAGATTGCTCACAGACGCCCCTTCCGGTTAGTGGGCGCCCCGGCCCCACAGGACGGTATGCACCGTTTGCAGCAAAATGAGGATGTCGAAAAAGAAACTGTAGTTTTTGATATAGTACAGGTCATATTGCAGTTTTTCACGGGCGTCCTCTTCGGACGCGCCATAGGGATAGCAAATTTGCGCCCAGCCGGTAATGCCGGGGTTGGTCATGTGACGCATGGAGTAAAAGGGAATCTTCTCACTCAACTCAGCCACGAACTGCGGCCGTTCCGGGCGCGGGCCGACGAAGCTCATGTCGCCTCGCAACACGTTAAACAACTGGGGCAACTCGTCAATGCGGCTATTGCGCAATACTGCTCCCACTCGCGTAATTCGGCTGTCATTGGCCTGCGCCCAACGGGCTACGCCGTCCTGTTCCGCATCGGTGCGCATGCTGCGGAATTTAATGACGTCGAATAAGTGTTCGTTGAGTCCGACTCGAGTCTGTCGATACAGAATCGGCCCGCGAAATCCCGATTCGATCCAGATCGCCAGCGTCGCCCCCAGCATGAATGGCCAGGCCAGCGCCAGCAGGAGCAGGCTGGCGGCGATATCAAATAGCCGTTTGACCGCTTGCTTGAGCAGTACCCGCCGAAATCCATCAGCAAAGATCAGATTGCTCGGACGCAATGCATCGAGCTGAATCTTGCCGGTCTCCCGTTCATAGAAGTGCAAAAAGCCGCTAATTTTGAACCCCTGAATCTTGCATTCCAAAATTTGCTCGGCGGGAAACCCCTTGCGTCGGTCGTCCGGCGCCACCACGATCTCGTCAATCTGCAAGCGATCCGCCAAATCCACCAGATGGTTCGTTGTATAAAACAGGTCCTCAGTCGACACATAGCGTTTTTCATCTTCGTGAAGCCGCATATATCCGACCACTAAAAAGTTGGTGTTCCCTTCGTGCTGCAACTCTTCGATCCGGCTGGCGTTCTTGCCCACGCCCAGCACCAGCATCCGGCGTTTGAGCACCTCACGGTCAGACACTTCAAAAAACGCCAAGCGCAGCGTCAATACGCCGATGAAAGCAATGCCAAACGCCAAGCTGAATTCACCGCGCCCCAAGGACAAGTCAGGAAACAGGTAATAGGTCAGCGTCATCACAAACAACCCGACGAGGAAACTGACCCCGATTCGCAGCAACATGTCGCCGCGACCACTCCAGAAATTGCGCTCGTACAGGCCCATTGCGGTCATGATCGCCAGCATGACGGCGACGAAAGCCAACGCGCTGGGAACCACTTCACTGAATTGCGGCATAGCGCTCTGGTAGCCCAGCACCATCCGCAGCGACCGGCCAAAATAGATCGACCAGAACAGATGGAGCATTTCGGCAACGAGCAGGGTGAGAAATACCCGGGAAACGTAGTGTCGGAATAGGCGAATCATTAGGCGATTATTAGTGATTTTTTGGAAATTGATCAGGGCTATCAAAAGATTAGCCGGTATTGTGGGTCAGGATGTCCCCTTTTTGCATGATTCAACCACACAATTCCGTCGGATGCAGCAAAGTTCGCGTCTTGAACAAAACAGACGGGTTCCCGGTAGCGCTTCCTCCCCTATACTAATCATATTGAAAACTCTCATCGCAAACGGAGCATGATTGATGTTTGACCTCGCCACCACCCGCATCGGTATCATCGGCCTCGGCTACGTAGGCTTACCCTTGGCGGTCGAATTTGGCAAGCATTTTCCCACCATTGGCTTGGACATCAACACAGTTCGCATTCGGGAATTGCAGGCGGGAACCGACGGTACGCTGGAAACTACGCCAGAGGAACTGCGCCAGGCTCACCTATTGCGCTATACCGACAGCCCGGAAGATTTGGCGAATTGCAACGTGTATATCGTAACGGTTCCCACCCCAGTCGATGAGTATAAACGCCCGGACTTCGGCCCGTTAATCGGGGCTAGCACCACCGTCGGCCGGTTGCTCAAACCGGGCGATGTCGCCATCTACGAGTCCACCGTCTACCCCGGCGCTACTGAGGAAGTCTGTGTGCCGATTCTGGAGCGGGAATCCGGACTGCGCTTCAATGTGGATTTCTTTGCTGGCTACAGCCCAGAGCGCATTAATCCTGGCGACAAAGAACATCGGTTGACCACGATCCGCAAAATCACTGCTGGTTCAACGCCCAAGGTTGCGGAGTTCGTCGATGCTCTGTACCGCTCCATCATCACGGTCGGCACTCATTCGGCCTCCAGCATCCGGGTCGCGGAAGCCGCCAAGGTGATCGAAAACACCCAGCGCGATGTCAACATCGCCCTAATCAACGAACTGGCGATGCTGTTCAACCGATTGGGCATCAATACCGAGGAAGTGCTGCTGGCGGCGGGCACCAAGTGGAATTTTCTGCCCTTCCGTCCCGGTCTGGTGGGCGGCCATTGCATCGGCGTCGATCCCTATTATCTGACCCACAAGGCGCAGGAAATCGGCTATCACCCGGAAATGATCCTGGCCGGTCGGCGCATCAATGACGGTATGGGCGCGCATGTCGTCCATCGTGTCATTAAGCTGATGAATCAACGGCGAATCCCGGTCATGGACGCCCGGGTGCTGGTCATGGGTCTCACCTTCAAGGAAAACTGCCCGGACCTGCGCAACACCCGGGTGGTCGATATTGTCCAGGAATTCCGCGACTACAACGCTCAGGTCGATGTTTACGATCCGTGGGTCAATCCCCACGAAGCCCAGCATGAATACGGCATCGAACCGGTGGCTCAGCCGCAGCCGGGGCATTACGACGCCATCATTCTGGCGGTCGCGCACCGGCAGTTTCAGGCACTGGGCGTTGCGGGTCTCCGGGCGTTGGGCAAACCCGGCGCAGTGCTGTTTGATGTGAAATATCTTCTGTCGGCAACCGAGGTGGATGGTCGCTTATGAGAATCCTGGTAACGGGCAGCGCCGGTTTTATCGGCTCCACGTTAACCTTGCGATTGCTGGAGCGCGGCGATGAGGTTATCGGTTTCGACAATCTGAACGATTACTACGATGTCCACTTGAAGCGGGCGCGATTAGCTCGCTTGCAGGCGCATCCGGGTTTTACCGATGTGCGGGCCAACTTGGAAGATCGGGCGGCGCTGACCGAGACTTTCGTGAAGCACCGCCCGCAGCGGGTGGTGAATCTGGCCGCCCAGGCCGGGGTGCGCTATTCACTGCAAAATCCCTACGCCTACGTCGATTCCAACCTGGTCGGCTTCGTCAACCTTCTGGAAGCCTGCCGCCATCACGGAGTGGAACATCTGGTCTACGCCTCGACCAGTTCGGTCTATGGGGCCAACACCCGGATGCCGTTTTCCGTCCATGACAACGTTGATCATCCGCTTAGTTTGTACGCCGCGACCAAGAAAGCCAATGAGTTGATGGCGCATACCTACAGCCATTTATACGGCTTGCCCACCACCGGGCTGCGGTTTTTCACCGTCTACGGTCCCTGGGGTCGGCCCGACATGGCGCTGTTCCTGTTCACCCGCGCCATCTTGGCTGGCGAGCCGATTGACGTGTTCAATTACGGCCATCACCGCCGGGATTTCACCTATGTCGATGACATCGTTGAGGGGGTGATCCGGGTGCTGGATCAGGTGGCGACGCCCAACGCCGACTGGTCCAGTGAGTCCCCTGATCCCGCCACCAGTCTCGCGCCCTATCGGCTGTATAACATCGGCAGCCATCGGCCAGTGGAACTGATGCGCTATATCGAGGTGCTGGAAGAATGCCTCGGTCGCACCGCCATCAAGAATCTGTTGCCGATGCAACTGGGTGATGTGCCGGATACCTATGCCGACGTTGCGGCGCTGATTCAGGATGTCGGCTATCAGCCGGCCACGCCGATTGAGGAAGGCGTCGCCCGCTTCGTCGCCTGGTATCGGGAATATTACCGGGTTTAAGCCGTTTCCAACCGCCGCCACACGCACGACCCGCCGCTGCTTTTATCGAGCATCTCCAGATAGCGGGCGTGTTCGGCGTTTTCCCCGGCGTCGGCGCGAATGACCGGCAACGGCGGGCGGTTGCGCCGCGCCGGTCGCCATGCGGGCTGATTGGGCGCCGCCGCCGCACCGGCCACTTCCCGGACAAACATGGAACTCTGCTGGCGGGTCATCGCCAGATACACATCCGCCAGAATCTCCGCGTCCAGCAACGCGCCGTGCAAGGTACGTTGGGTATTATCGACGTTGTAGCGCTTGCAAAGCGCGTCGAGACTGTTGCGCTGGCCGGGATGGCGCTGGCGGGCCAGCAACAGGGTGTCCTTCACCTTGCAGATTTGCTCCAATGTGAGGTGGCCACGCCCGCAGCGCCGCAGTTCGTGATTGAGAAACCCAAGGTCAAAGGGCGCGTTATGAATGATCAACTCGGCGTCCCGGACGAAGTTCAGGAACTCGTCGGCGATGTCGGCAAAGCGCGGCTGATCGGCGAGAAATTCATTGGTGATGCCATGGACCCTGATGGCGTCTTCATCGATAGTCCGATCCGGTTGCAGGTAAACGTGAAATCGCTGGTCGGTGGGCCGCCGGTTTAACAATTCCAGACAGCCGATTTCGATGACCCGATGCCCTTGGGTGGGATCGAGGCCGGTCGTTTCCGTGTCGAGAATGATTTGTCGTTGACTCATCAGTTTAGAATCCTTTTTTCGTTGCTGGAAGGAACTATTCATATTCTCGATGATACGCTGCCGACATTGGGGATGAGTGATTTTGAAATGGATG
>Ga0116155_10002906_pt1 | contig 11529 bp, 8 predicted proteins | sample AD_UKC032_MetaG_FD_89890 | JGI IMG/M metagenome (GOLD analysis project Ga0116155, IMG submission 89890) | Active sludge microbial communities of municipal wastewater-treating anaerobic digesters from USA - AD_UKC032_MetaG | ecosystem: Engineered > Bioreactor > Anaerobic > Digestate | place: USA...
AATCCGCCCGCCCAAGCCATCGACAACAGGCCCAACCCCCCCAGGAAGCGGCGCCTGCCCCCGTCCCCCTCCCGCCTGGTTCCATTCGAGTCTGTCATCGTCCCTCCCGTTTGTGGCAATCGAGATTCACTTCAGCCCCAATGCCCTCCAGTCGATTGCATGCCGGTCGCCTCCAGCCGCCCTGGAAATGCTGCACCCGCCCCTCGAAGGGTCTTGGAGCCAGATCGCGATCCGACTTTCGCACCGCTTCCATCAGCCCTCACCCTACCAAGCCGCTCTGCTGCTGTACACCGGATTTCCTGGCGTGCTCCCCCTTCGCGGGACAATGCCTTTGACTCCTCCCAGGGCCTGAACACGGTGAGCGCCGATCACCGGGATTCTTCCCAGGTCTCGCACAGGCGGATGATCTCCGCGTCGCTGGCGCTGGGTGAGGGGAGGATGACGAGACGCGCCCGCGCTCGAGCCGTTTCGCCCGCCTTGAGGTCGCGTCCGAAAAGGGACAGGTAGGTCGAGTAGTGTCCATCGCTCTCGTGCGGCGTCGCGATCGCAAAGCAGTCGGTCGGCGCGGCCATCAGAATGGCGGCCAGACCTGCGCCTGGGGCCCGTCGAACGGCTAGCGGCCTGGCCAGCGGCGGACGAATCACCCAGGCGACCGGGTGCGGTTCGAGCTGCCAGCGTCCATCCCGAATGACCCCGGCCGCGGCGTCGTCGCGCGGGAAGATCTGCCAATCGCCTGCAGGCTTGTCAGCGGCGAAGAATCCCGACCGATTGGGCGTGGATGTGCTGTCCCGGGCGTAGACGATCGAGTTGGTGAACGGCGCGCTGAAGTAAGAAGCCAGAAACGATTCGAAGGCTTCGAGGTCACTGACCGCGCGGACGGTGGTCTCGAGGTCGAGTGTGGCCGGGCCGGCCCAGCGATAGAGTGCCTTCAGCTCGATGGGGCGTTCGGGCGTGGCCGGGAACAACACCTCGACCGCGCCGTCGGGGCGCAGTGTGGCGGTGCTGGGCCAATCCCAGGCGCCGCCTCCATGGCGTTTGCCCCGGGTGAACACGCGATAGTGACTGAACAGACCGTTGCTGCTGTCCAGGCGCGTGGCGGTCGGGACGTGAACGACGGAGGAGAGCCCGAGCGATTTTCCGCCCGCGCGCAAGCGTCCGCGCAGGACACCGGTGTCGAACTCGAATCCGCCGTCGGCGGCGGGTTTGAAGGCTGGGGCTCCGTGGCTGGCGACGGCGCAGAGCGCCGCCAGCAGACAGGCGGCTGCGGGCATGAACGTGGTCATTGGGTGGAGAGTGTGCTCCGCACCGATCGAAAGCCAAGCGCCGATTCACGCCGCTCTATTTAGATGCGACCCCATTGTCTTTCCGCTCTTTGGATCGCCATGCCCGTTCGCGTCGCTTCGCCTCCTGTCGCAACAGGGCCTCGGCGGACCAGCCGCGCTCCTGGCAGAGAGCGGCGAGTTCGAACAACGCCCTAGCAACCTGGGCCGGCGTGCGGCAGTCTTTCCGGGGAGGAAATCCTGGAGGGGGCGGAGAGGCGCGGAGGGGCTCCGCGACTTTCGCTTTGACCGCCTTTTTCCACAGTTTTTGCGCGCGCATGAGGGCGGGAAGGTGGCGGGGAATGCCGTCCATTGCCGAGGTGCGTTCGCTTTTTGTGCCGCGTTTCTCGTCCCGCTTGAGGCGATCCCATTGGGCCCAGACGGCGGCGGCGGTGTTGGCCGTGGCGGTGCCGAAGACGTGCGGGTGGCGATAAATCAGTTTGGCGACGAGCTTTCGGGCGACAGACGTGAAGTCGAAGGCGCCGCGTTCGCGGCCCAGTTGGCAATGGAAAACGACTTGCAGCAGCAGATCGCCCAGTTCCTCTTCGAGTTCCTGGTCGTCGCCGGACTCGATCGCATCGATCATCTCATAGACCTCCTCGACGGCATGATAGCGGAGGGTCTGGTGGTCCTGCTCGCGGTCCCAGGGGCAACCGTCGGGCGCGCGCAAGCGGGCCATGATGGTCAGCAATTCGTCAATCGGCGTGGGCATAGGCAGGAGGGCGCACAGACCCTAAAGGACAACCAGGTTGTCGCGGTGCACCAGCACGGTGCGGGTGAGGTTCTTGGCGCGGATCTGGTCGGCGGCGAATCCGGGGATGCCGCGGGCGAACTCGGTGCCTTCCACGTCGCAGATGCGCACGACGTCGCCGGCGCGGAACTCGCCTTCGCAGCGGATCACCCCCGGCAACAGGAGGCTCTTGTTGGCCTCGCGCACGGCCTGGCGGGCGCCATCGTCCACGACCAGAGTCCCGCGCGGGTGATGGAAGAAGGCGATCCAGCGTTTGCGGCCCTGGAGCTTGCGTTCACGCGGAACGAACATCGTGCCTTCGGCCTCGCCATCGAGAATCCTGGCCAGCACGCCGCGGCGCCGGCCGCTGGCGATCACCAGCGGAATGCCCGAGCGCGTCACGATGCGTCCGGCATCGATCTTGGTGGTCATTCCGCCCACGGCAGTCGCGCTGAGCGTGCCGTGTCCGAGGCGGACGATCCCGTCGTCGATTTTCTCGACAGCGGGCAGGAGTCGGGCGTCAGGTTGTCCGTAGTTTTGGATCAGGCCGTCGACGGACGTGAGGATGACGAGGAGATCGGCTGGAAGCAGGCAGGCGACCAGTGCTGAGAGCCGATCGTTGTCGCCGAACTTGAGTTCCGTGACCGAGACGGCGTCGTTTTCGTTGATGATCGGGATGACGCCGCGTTGCAGGAGGGTGACGAGCGTGTTTCGGGCGTTGAGGTGGCGGTCGTGGTGTTCGAGGTCTTCATGGGTGAGGAGCACCTGGGCCACGTGCAACCCGTGACGGGCGAACAGTTTTTCGTAGTTGGCCATCAGGCGCGACTGACCCACCGCGGCGCAGGCCTGCAATGCGGCCAGATCGGTCGGGCGCTTGTCGAAGTTCAGCACACCCATGCCCGCGCCGACCGCCCCCGAGCTGACCAACACCAACTCGCGGCCGGCTTGCCGCTGCCCGGCCACCTGGGCGGCCAGTTGCTCCATTTGCCCGAGGTCGGGTTGCTTGCGGCTGTCCGTCAGGATGCCGGTTCCCAGCTTCACGACCACGCGGCTGATGTCTTCAGGCATCTTGCGTCGCACAAAAACTGAGTAACAAACCGCCGTTCGGGTGTCGAGGGACGAAAACGGATGGGCACTGCGGAGTTCACAGTGTGTGCGTGCCGAGAGAACCGCGAACAAGGCTCAGAAGCTTACCCGAAGCCGATAGAACTTTCCCGAGGCATCCGGCGATTCGAGGGTATACGCCGAGGTCCCGTCACTGAGGATCGGCCCGGGCGGAGTGACCCAGGGGCTCGATTGCGCGAGATCGGCCGTGGCTTCGAGGGTTGCCCCGCTGGTTCTGGCCGGCCAGGACACCTTGACCCATTGGGGGGCCGAGCGCTCGACCGTGACGCGCGCGATGGCGGGGTAGAGGAGGTTGACCGTGGCCGTGCCTGAGAGCTGGAGAATCAGGCGCCCGTCGCCGGCCAGGAATTGATGCGGGCTGCCCAGGCCGACCGGTTTGCCGTCGATCTCGAGGGCGGGGGCGCGTGTCAGGCCGTTGATCAGGACCGAGTAGGATCGCGCGGACCATCCTTTGACGGTGAACCGGACTCCGTCGATGCGCTCCTCGATCGCCGTGATCTCGCCGGGCGCATGGACCAGCAGGGCGTGGCGATTCAAGGCCGCGAAGTCGTAGAGCGGCGGTTCTTCGAGCAAGCGGACGGCAGGCGCCAGGACTGTGGCGGGGTTGATCGCTGGGCCGTTGCGGGTCTGGGGACGCAGGTTGTAGCTATCGGGCAAGAGACCGCGATAATCGGGGTCGTCGATCGGGTAGCAATGCTGGATTCCGGCCGCGGTGATGCCGTCGGCGATCCGCTTCCAGGGGCCGTCCGGGTCGTGTCGGGCAAAGCGGTAGAGGGCGTCGGCATAGACCAGGCCGCACCATTGCACGGGCAGACCGATCCAGTTGGGCGCGACCCAGGCCGTCGCCCCGAGGACGGGGATCGTGCCATAGACGCCGACAGGGTTGGACGTGGGCGGACTGAGATAGACAAACGGCACGCCCGTCCAGGCCCAATAGCGGGCCTGTTCGAGGAACCCCGGGTCGCGCGTGAGTTCGAACCCGATCGTGTAGACGCGGACGAGATGGGCTGAGGCCAGGATGTCGGGCGTGTGCAGCGGAATCTCCCAGGTCTGTGCCCCGCGCGGGACTGTGTTGCGGAATTGATCGAGGGCGCGCAGGTGGCGCAGGCCCAGGGTGCGCAGGACGGGATTGCCGGAGAAGAGGGCATCGTTGAGCAGTGACTGCAGGACGGCGGCGGTGAGGCCGTTGGCGTCGGGCGCCCAGTGAGTCCGTCCATAGTCCAGTCCGTTGGCCGGTTTCTGGTAATGGACCGAGCCATCGGGCTGGAACCGGCCAAGCAGGGCGTTTCCGTGCGCCTGGGCCGCCACAGCGTTGTCGGAGACGGCGCCATAGATCAGGGCCGGGAGCGGGTAGGTGACATGGCCGACTTGGGCGCTGTTGTAGTTCGCAGGCGGCACGAGCGCCAGGGCGTCTTGTGCACTGGTCCGGAGGCGCGCGGCCAGATCCGTGTCGCCCACTTTCGGCGCGAGCCAATCCATATACAGGGCGGCGTCGGCACTCGGTCCCGACGAGAAGCCCGGGGCGGCATGGCGATAGCGGTTCCCATCGCGGATCTGCGAGTCAAGCCAGCCCCGTGCGGCGAGGGCGAAGAAGTCGTCCGTGCTCATTCCGATTCCGGGCACGGGCGGGAGGCCGAAGAGGCGGACGTACTGCTGCACGGCGGGGACAACGGACCCCCCGCGCCCGCCGAGGAGAAGAGCGCTGACCGTGACACTGCGGTTGGCGGCGAGCGTGACGGTGTCGTAAGGGAGCAGGCTGCTTTCCTCGCGGTTGATGCCGTCGGAGCCGGGGAAGAGCAGGCCCATGAGATGCGATTGGGTGCCGAAGAAGCGGTCGGGTGAATCGAAAACGGCGCAGGTGTTGGGTTGATCGCGGTTCCATGCCAGTCCCACGTAGCGTTCCTGGGCGGCCAGAGCCATGAGAGGAAACGTCAGTTTCAGGGTATCGGGCACCTGGCGATCCGAGCCCGGCGGATTGAGGTCCGCGGTGGAACTGCTCGGTTCGTTGTCGAGATACTCGACACCCGCCAGAAGGGCCTGGATCTTGTTTGTGCCGTAATCGCCCAGACCGGCCAGCAGTGTGAAGACAGGCAGGTAAAGCACCGCGCGCTCCTGGTCCGCGCTGACGCGGGTCGAGACGCCCAGCGCTCCGGCCTGGTTCAGCGTGAACGCCTGCTCGATCTGCCACCTGGCGCCGTCGGGATCGGTGCAGACGGCTTTTGCTCGAATCGCGCCGCCGATCATTCTGTCGGCCAGCAGGCTCAGCGGCTGGTGCTCGATCGTGACGACGGCATCGGGACCATATCCGAACGGGAGCCAGCGCACCTGGCTGTTGTGCACGTAGCCGACCAGGGCCCGGTTGTTGCCGCATGCCAGGCGTTGACCCGCAACGTGGATCTCGAATTCGCCCAAACCGCCGCGGCCATGAATCAGTTTGAGATCGCCCGATTCGAGCGTGACGGCATCCGGACCGGGGCCGGATGGGGCAGGGGAAGGCCAGGCCGGCGGGTGGAATGCCACGCGCGGCTCGAACCGGAGTCCGTTGAGCACGCATGTGCCGCTGGTGCCGGGCGGGTCGAAGCGCAGGCGATAGCTCGGCCCCAGGGCGGGCAGGCGGACTTTTGCATCGTGCCACTGGCCGCCTCCCGGAACGGCGAACCGGACCGAGTTCTCTTCAGTCGCATGGGTGTTGAAGTAGAAGATCTGCGCCATGCCGCCTTGATCGGACTTGAAGCGGATGTGAAGCCAGAGCGGGGTGTCGGCGGGGTAATTGCGGACCGGCCCGATCGTGTAAGGATCGCTGCCGGTAATGGACAGCACCATGCCATCGGCGTTGCCTGCGATGGGACCGAGGTCGTGGGTTGGCTGCCATCCCTGCCGGTCGGCGGTCTTCGTGAAGTCCCACGACGGCAGTGGGGCGGGATGCGCGCTGAACGCCGACGCGAGGACAAGGGAGGCGATGAGGGATCCGAGGGCTCGATGCATTGGGTGTGATGGCAAAGCCGTTCAAACGCTCTTGCCGACGGAGAAGGCCTTGGCGACGAGCCCGCCGATTCCGTAGTAGGCTTGAGTGTCCGGAGCGAACACAAGCGGTTTGACCTTCAGGATGTCGGCGTTGCCGTCGTTGGTCATGGCCGTCTCGTCGACTTTGACGTCGACCACTTCGCCCACGAACTGGGTGTGCAGACCCAACTCGATCGTGTGGGCCAGCCTGCACTCGAGGACCATCGGGAATTCCGCAACATAGGGGGCGTCCACCAGGTCGCTTCGCACCGGGGTGAGCTTCACATCGGCGAACTTGTCGACTTCGCGCCCGGAGACCAATCCGAAGCGATCGACGGCCTGGACATGGGCTTCGGACGGGATACTGATCGTGAAGGCTCTGCGCGCGATGATGTTGCCGTGGCTGTAGGTGGCCTTGCGCAACGACACGGCCACACACGGTGGTTTCGAGCAGCAAATGCCTCCCCAGGCAGCCGTCATGACGTTGGGCTTGCCGCGGGGATCGTAGGTCCCCACGATAAACACCGGTGTGGGATACAGCAGTGTCTTGGGTCCGAGAGATTTCTTCATAGAACGAGCCTGTTGAACTAGTGTCCGCCCGAAGCCCCGACACCGTGCAGGGCCTCCGCACGGCTGAGCCTGGGCCACGCATAGCCGTAAATGCCAATGAGCAGAAAGCAAACCATCGGCACCACAAAGGCGCGCGACATGTCGTAGTGGTCGGCCACAGCCCCCATCCACTTGGGCAGGACCGCGCCGCCCATGATACCCATGACGATAAAAGCCGACGCGCGCTTTGCCCGGGCGCCCAATCCATAAATGCCCAGGGCGAAGATGGTGGGGAACATGATGGACATGAAGAAGTAGCTGAGAAAGACCGAGATCACGGAGATCCAGCCCAGCTTGAAGAAGACCAGCAGGCAGGCCGCCACGTTCAGCATGCCATAGAGTCCCACCACGCGGTGCGCGGAGTATTTGCGCAGCAGCGCCGCCCCGGTGATCCGTCCGATCAAAAAGCAAATGAACCCAAACGACGCCAGGTTGGCCGCGCCCTGGTTGCTGACCCCGAGGATGCCGTCCCGATAGCCCAACGCCTCCGGATACGCATCCGCCAAGAGCATTCGGTTGCACCGGGCGGAACTGGAAGCGGGCGCATCGGGTGCGAGCAGTTGTTTGGTCTCTTCGGACAGGGAAATGCCGGCGAAGCGTTCCGGAGTGTAGAGGTTCTGTTTCAGAACGAGGCTGTTGAGATCCTGCGTCAGGGCCACGCGAAACGCCGTTGCTGTGACCGTGCCTTCCTGGAACTGGCTCAGGGTGCGGGCGGTCGCCGGCGAAAGGTTCGTGGCGATCAAGGCGGAGATCGGATCGGCCTTCTGGCTGAGCTTGTTCGCCAGGGCGGGAAGATCCTTGAAGTCCGATCGGGTGAACGCGGTGCGCACCTCGATCCACTTGCTGGTGCCGGATTTGAGCCAGGACGAGGGCAAAGGCGGCGGCTCGGACACCATGTAGTTGATCAGGAAGCTGAAGATGCCGGCCTGGGCGGCCACGTAAAGGAACTGGGCGAGCGTGGCGCCCGAGAAGTGCTCGTGCGCCCAGATGCTGTGGTGGGAGAGGCGTTTGACAGTCCGCGTGAGGGCAATCGCAGCAATGATCATCGCGATCCCGCCCACCCACAGGAGGACAATGCCCAGGGCGTTTTCCGGACGGATGGTCACGCTCGACGGGTGCGGAAAGAACGAGGCCAATCCAACAAGGTGGGGGCCAACGCCAATCGAGTTGAGGATCAACCAGAGGATCATGCCGAAGATGCCGATCAGCACGCACACATTGGCCAGCAGCAGGCTATAGGCGCGCCCGAAATGGACGGCGCGCTCCGGTTGGGCGGACCCGGCGTTCGAGCTGTCGGAGTCGTCCATCCGGTAATCGTCCTCGGCTTTGATGTCGGGAACGGGAGCGAAGAAGAAGACCACGGCGAGCACCAGGACCACAACCGCCACGCCGGCGTAAGGGATCCAGAGCGTCTCGGCCCCGGTGCTTCAGCCCGACGCACCCTTCGCGTAAAAGAACATCCCGCCGGCAATCGGGCCCAGAATCCAACCGATGCCGTTGCACGATTGGGCGAGGTTGATGCGCGTGGCGGCGTATCGCGGCGGTCCCAGGACCGTGGTGTAGGGATTGGCGACGGTCTCGAGGAACGTCAGGCCGGACGCGATCACGCACACCCCGGTCAGGAACGCCCAGAACTGGGCGATGTGCGTCGCCGGGATGAACCAGAATCCACCCACCGCAACCAGGAGCAGACCCGCGATGATGCCGCCTTTGTATCCGAGTTTGATCGCCAGCCATCCGGCGGGCAGCGACATCAGGAAGTACCCCAGGTAGTGGGCGAACTGGACCCAAGCCGACTGGGAGAGGCTCAGATGGAGTTCCTCCTGGAAATGCTTGTCCATCACGTCGATCATCCCGTTGCAGAATCCCCAGAGGAGAAACAGGGAACTGACGAGAACGAATGTGAACAGGACATTCTTCCCGTCGGATGTGACGAACATGCTCTTCTTGTCAGTGTCAGTGCTCATAGAATAGCCGCAGTGGTGCGGAGTTGCGCAGGGCTCGAGGCCGCCACGGACCGCCAAGGCGCGCCCCGAACCGGCTCAGATCCTCGTTTTCCTGCATAGTGGTCGGACGGCCCGCTCGCTTGCGGCTGTCCGCGTGCAATCGTCGAAACGCTCGAAGTTGACGGAGTCAGACGCGACTCGATCCCGGCACGTTTCTTCCCGGCAAGGATTACCGGGCCTTGAGTCCGTTCTTGATGTCGGCGATGGAGACGCCCAATGCGGCCCGGGCCACGGTATCGAGCGCCGATTCGTCGCCGCTCAGATGGATGGTGCGGTGGACGTGAGTGAGGCTCTTGCCCGGACGCAGCGCGGCGGCCGGCGACGAGGATTCGAGTTCGTAGAACGGGCCCATGGGTTTGGCGCCGGGCGCGGGCGGGCCGTCGTTGTAGCTGTTGGCCGCATCGCCGCCGTAGGGGTTGTCCTGCAGTTTCCAGAGCGAGTTGACGTAGTCGGTGACTCCCTCGGGCTGGCTGAATTGCACCACGGTGAGAACGCGGTTGTCGGCGTCATAGCTGCCCAGCACAGCCTTGCTGCGCATCGGGCTGATCCCGATCTTGCTGCGGTAATTGCCGTCGCCGCTCAGGTAGATGACATCCTCCTTCACCACCAGCCGGTCCGGCGGAATGGCGCCGAAGTAATCCGAGGTCACCTTGACCCCGAGTTCGGATTCCGGTCCGGGCATGATCGGAACCACGATGGTGGTCGAGGGTGAGGGGGTGAACATGCCGAGAATCCAAATCGAGAGCAGGCCGCTCTCCTTTTTCCAGGCGTTCGCGCCGGCGTTCTTCAGCGTGTTCTTGGATTCGAACGCCACCAGGCTCACCCCATCGACCGCCTTGGTTCCGAGATTCTTCCACGCCGCCGCCGGGCGAAGCAAGCGGACCTGGCGGTCCACCGCGACGTCAAATCGGGTGCCCGAGTAGTTCGTCAGCGCGAACTCGGCGGCGAACCGCGCCCGATCCTGCGATGTTCGGACCACCTGAAAGGGCAGGGTATCGATCGCCGCCGGCGTGAACCAGTCCGCCAGCTCGAACTTCGCCCCTTTGGCGAAGAAGATCGAGAATTGCCCCCCCTCCGGTCCCAGCCAGAAACGGTCTTCCCCGCCGAACGCATTCATGTGCGGCAGGTACTTGCCCGACGCAATCAATTCCCGATTGATCCAGCCGAAGCTCAGGCCGGCGTCGCTTCCCGCCGTGCTCGTCATCACGCGGCCCTGGTAAGCCGCCGACACCGCGGCCTTGGCCGCTCCTTTCTTGTCGCTGAGTTCGATGACATCGACGTGTTTCTTGAGGAAGGCGACATCGTCGCCGAACGAGGCGGCGGCGGCGCGGGGAGAAAAGGCGAATGTTATGGTCATGAAACAGAGAATGGCTGCCGGGAAGTTGCGTTTCATGGCCTGAAACCTACGGGTGAGGCGCGGGAAAGGTCAAGTCTGCAACAGGGTCAGCCCTTAAGTTCCAAGTTAACGTCGGACGATCTTCGTTCGTGCGGCTTCGCGGGACACGACCGCCAATTACTCCTCGCTGACTTTTGACTTAAGGGCTGACCCTGTCAGCCAATCGAAGCGGATCGTCACCTCGTCACCGGTCTTGATGAAGTCCCCGCCCGGGAATTTCGGTGAGGGGGGCGGGATCTTGAAGTCGGTCATCTTGAGCGTCTTGACGCCGCTGAACCGGAGGCGATTGGTCTCGAGACGGCGCATCTGCACCTCGATGTCGATGGCGTTTGTGACCCCCGCCACGGTCAGTTCGCCGACGGTGTCGAATTTCACGACTGTATCCTGCCCCGACGTCGCGTCCTTGGCCTTCATCGAGCGAAGCCGATAGAGAACGTCCGGATTCTCCTTCATGCGCATCGCCTCCTGCATGATCTCGTCCATTTTGGAGGCCCCGACGAGCGTCTGGCTCCGGAGCGATCGAACGGGGATTCTGACCTGGACCTGGGCGACGGCCTGGTTGGTCCAGGCGGAGGGCACCGGTTGCGCCGTGAGAAACGCCGGCTCGACCTCGAAGAAGCCGCCGATGATGCTGCCCTTGACCGTCCAGTCGTGGATGCTCGATGTGCCTTCGATGATCACCTGGCTGCCTGGCAGGGCCGCCCAGCGAACCCAGTCGACAGCCTCGGATCGGGTGTCGCCCGGACTGGGAACGGGACCGCCGGGCTGGTCGGATCGGTCCGTCGCCATGGTCTGCAAGCGGGCCAGCGCATCGCGGAGTTCGAGGACCTGGCGGCGAAGATCGGCCACCTCTGAATCTTCGGTGACGGCGTTGAGGGCGCGCCCCTGCTCGGCGAGACGCAATTCGTCCATTGCCCGGCGGAGCTGCGCGGTCTGGCGGTACTGCAGGACCAGAGCCACCAGGAGCACCACGAAACAAAGCGGGCCGAACCAGCGCAAGCGCTTCTTCGGCGACACGGTCAGGAGCGGTGTGGGGGGGTTCATAAATCACGCTGTGTTGGCTGGGGAGCGATGGCCTGAACACCCAGGGTTTGGCGTTGGGAGGCCGACACGATGGCGTGGGAGGTCCGGACGGGCGTTCGCCAACCTTCGGGGCGGCCTTTGGACTCGAGTGTCTGAACCGGCGCGGGCATGGGTGCAACTCAAACCCTGTCGTCGGCATGCGTCAATGCCGAACCCCGAGTTTTCAAGAGTGTTTCAGGAGTTGCCTTGGCGGGGAGTTCAAGGGCAGAGTTCCCGCGTTGCCCGATGACGCCCCGGTTGTTGTCGCGCAGGAGTTCG
>Ga0116155_10002912_pt1 | contig 11519 bp, 11 predicted proteins | sample AD_UKC032_MetaG_FD_89890 | JGI IMG/M metagenome (GOLD analysis project Ga0116155, IMG submission 89890) | Active sludge microbial communities of municipal wastewater-treating anaerobic digesters from USA - AD_UKC032_MetaG | ecosystem: Engineered > Bioreactor > Anaerobic > Digestate | place: USA...
ATTTAATTTCTGGAAGGCTTCGGCGGAGGTGTTGATTGCGAAATAATCCCCGGGAATGAGGGTCACGGCGGCCAGAAGGGACATGACCGCTACAAAGGCTTCCGTCAGCATGGCGCCGTAGCTGATCATGGGAATTTCCGTTTCATGCTCCACCATTTTCGGCGTTGTACCCGAACCGATCAGGGCATGAAAGCCCGAAATGGCGCCACAGGCGATGGTGATGAACACGTAGGGCCACCAGGGGCCGGGGATAATCGGACCGCCGCCCGACATGAATGACGTCGTAAAAGGCATTTTGATGGTCGGATTGACGAAAAACAATCCGATGGCCAGGGCGGCGACGACGCCGATCTTCATGAAGGTGCTCAGATAATCCCTCGGCGCCAGAAGCAGCCACACGGGAACGGCAGCCGCGCAGAAACCGTACAGGGGCAAAAGAATCGTCATCTGCTTCTTGTCGAAGGTAAACCAGGTGGCGATGGCGGAATCGGCAATATAGGGCCCCAGAAAAACGGCGAGGCAGACCATCGTCACGCCGGCAACGGACCCTGACAGAATGGCGCCCGGCCGGATCTTGAACATGTACATGCCGATGACCATTGCAATCGGGATCGTCATGGCAATGGAAAAGACGCCCCACGGGTTGTTGAACAGGGAATTGACGACCGCCACACCCAGACCGGCCAGGGCGCATATGATGATGAAAAGGATCACCACGGCCGTCACCGCGCCCGTAACCCGGCTGACATCCTTTTCAGCGATAACCGACAGGGACTGGCCCTTGTGACGGTAGGAGGCGAACAGGATGATCATGTCATGAACGCAACCGGCGAAGACCGAACCCAGGAGAATCCAGAAAAAACCCGGTCCCCAGCCGTACTGGGCGGCCAGGACCGGCCCGATCATGGGCCCGGCGCCGGCGATGGCAGCGAAATGGTGTCCGAAGACGACCCACTTGTTCGTCGGTACGTAGTTCTGGCCGTCATTGCAGGTAATGGACGGGGCGATGTTGCGGTCGTCCAGCAAGAGAACTTTCGCTGCGATAAAGGCCGCATAGTAACGATAAGCCAAGGCAAAAACACATAAACTGCCGATTAATAAATACAGCGCGCTCATGAAAGATTCTCCTTCGGGGAGGATGATGAAAATGTTGGACCTGTACGTATCATTTTATAAATAAAACATCCAGTTACAGTTTATGTGCTTCGCAGTTCTGCCGGTGGAGGTCACGTGTCTACAATAAAGGCCTCGATTGCGCGCATGTACGCCATAAGCCCCTGCATCAGGAGATCGTTGTGGCCGGACCGGGGAATGAAGTGTGCAGATTTTTGAGTCGCGCCGGAGAGATCATAAAGCGTTCGTCCCTCCGAGACGGGAATGATCTCGTCCTGCTCGCCGTGGATGATAAGGGTAGGGATTTTAATTTCCATGATTTTAATATCGTTTCCGAAACCGACCGGCTCGGGATCATGTTCCAGCAGGTAAGCCATACCTATCCTGCGTAACTGGTTTTGCACCGAAGCAAAACCGCTTTCCACGATCAACCCCGCTAACTGCTGTGCATAATGATAGGCGATTTCGATGGCCGGGGCGCTTCCCAGGGAGCGCCCCATGACATACCGCTTTCCTTTGAATTGTCGTGCATCAAGAAAATCCGTAAACCCATGAAAAAGAGAATGGGCGTCCCTGATCATGGCGCTGCCGGTCGGGCTTCCATCGCTCATGCCGTAACCCCGGTAATCCGTCACGAACAGATTCAGATCCAGCTTGCGGTAAACCGGTGCCACATAATCGTAATCAGGTGCAGTCTCCCCATTGCCATGGAAAAAGAGAATATTTGGTGCATCAGGCCGGAAGGGATAGAAACGACAGCCGATGGAGATCCCCGGTTCCAAGGGAATGAAGTAATTCAGTGCGGTTGGGTTTTCTGTATCTTTGATGAATTCGCGGCGAGGGAAAAACAGCCTTTGGACGATATCCGGGTGGTCGTAGAGCCGCAGCCCCTTTTCAAAATCGGTCATTTGTCGTCTCCATGATGTGTAAATTAGGTGGATAAGCCGAATTTGGTCATATCACAATTCATTCCATCACTCCAATAAGGACCAGAATGAAAGCGAACAGAAATGAATTGGAAAAAATGGGAAGACAAAGATGTTGACAAGCATCAACGGCAATGGATATGGGATACCGTGACCTTGAGCTTGAATTACAGCGAGACGTTTACAAACGCACGTGATCATATAAAGCCGGATATGAGAAGCTTACAGAGTAAGATGGGTAATTGAAAGAGGATTAACCATGCTTGATTTAGAATCGGCGCTCGTGGTGGGGAAGGGTTTGCATCGCGTCTGTTACGGCCATCCTCAGGATGGACGTTTATGTGTTAAGGTTCTGCTGCCGCTGCAATCCAAGACGCCCTTGATTGAGGCGGAACGGGAAGTTAAGTATTATCGATTCCTTGAAAAAAAGAACGTTCCCTGGACCATGTTGCCGAAATTTCATGGAGAAGTATTGACGAGTCGGGGACCGGGGTACATTTTTGATCTGATCCGAGATTATGACGGCGAGATTTCAAAAACACTTAAGCATTACCTGGCTTCACCTGTTGAAATAGATAATGATTACAAATTTTTGTCTGTTGCCTTTGATCATCTGAGGGATTATTTGCTCGCATGGAAAATTGTGACCATGACCATCAAGGACAAAAATATCCTTTATCAAAAACTCAATGCCAGAGAAGGACGCTTGGTCATTATTGACAATATCGGTCATTCCGATTTCATCCCCGTCTGTGATTATGTTGATTTTATGGCGGAAAGAAAAATTCGCCGTAAATGGCGCCGGTTTGAGGCGGCGTTACGGAAAGAATACCCGGAAAACAGCTTCGTGCAGCAGCGGTTCAAGCCCTAATTTAGTCGAGGAGCAGATATTTGGGACATCCCCTTTTCTGCATCAGCGGGTGCGCCGTCTAACCTGCTATCCGTTTTCTTCTCTTCAGGGCATTCCGGAATCCCGGATGAAACATCGTGGATCTTCGGCAAGATAATCACCACTGTACGCCAGTGCTCTACCCCGGCAGCCTCCACAGATTTTACGATACTGACAGTCGCCGCAGAGTCCTTTCAGCGTGTTTTCCCGGTTTCTCAGGTTGCGAAACACACTGGAGGTCTCATAGATGGACTTGAAAGACTGCGTTCTCACATTACCGCCGCTGATTTCAACAAAAGGGCAAGGCCAGACATCGCCGTTGGCCTTGATGTATGCAAAGCCCCGCCCGGCGGCGCAGCCATGAAAGACCTGTTCCGCCGCACGTCGCCACAGACCGTTCGTGCAGCGCTTTTTTTCCAGGAGATACGGCCAGTACTGGGGTCCCGCAACGGGTTCAACGATGGTCTTGCAGCTTTTCTGTTTCCGCGAAATCAGCTCGCTCAATTGCCTGTTTGCTGCTTTCTTCAGGGTGGCGTTTTTGATTCTTTCCCCCCGGCCCACGGCTACGAGTTGATACATGAGCATGATTCCCCCGTCAATCTTGTCGACGAAATCGATCAGATCTTCCAAATCGGGCATGTTGTATTCCATAGCCGTGGTGTTGATCTGCAGAAGAATTCCCGCCTTTTGGGTGGCTTCGATCGCCCGCTGAACCAGGTCGAAGCCTTCGACTGAATTCCGGATAAAGTTATGTCGTTCGGGGTTGGGCGAATCGAGGCTGATGGCGTTGCAAACCACGCCATGATCCTTCAGTTTCCAGGCCATTTCCTCATCGATGAGTGTACCGTTGGTGGCGATGATGTTGGCAAACCCGACATCCCGTGAGTGGCGGAGGAGCTCGAAAATATCGGGCCGAACGAGAGGTTCCCCTCCCGTATAGACGAGGGTTCGGAAGGCGCTCACCTCGGCAATCTGATCGATGAGCTTTTTCCCCTCATCGGTGGTCAACTCGTTCGGGCCGGGTTTGCCGCTTACGGCATGGCAGTGGATGCAGGTCAGGTTGCATGCGGAGGTAACTTCCCATACGGGATGGCCGGGATAGCCGATGCAACCCATGCCGGTGGCGCCGTTGGAAACGGGGATGGAAGAAAAAGCATGACGGTACAGCCACAAGGGGAATTTCTTCCAGCCGTTTAAGTAGGTCATGAGCAGGACACTTCCCAACTGGCGGAGCAGCAGCGACGGGGGATAAAAAAAAGGTTTGATTGGCGCGCGATGGTTAAAGATGGTCATTTGTTCTCACATCCACGAGGTTTATTCTAAAGATTAATCTTTCAGACCAGGGCATAAATAAAGGCACCGGTGGTACCCAGATTGACGGCAATGTTCATCCCGCAAAGGATTTCCAGGGTTTTGGGTTTTTGGTGCCAGTTTCTGAAGATGAGGAAAAGGCTCAGCAGGGAAATGAAAAATACCGGCACATAAACATGCAGCACTTTCAGGGGAACGCCGCCGTAGATGGACGCAAAGATGGTGATCCAAGCGGCAACGGAAACCGTGATGAACAGGAGCATTCCCTTTTCCCACCCCAGACGCACCAGGAGGTTTCTTTTTCCGACAGCCTTGTCGGCTTCGTAGTCGGGAAATTCATTCAACAGAATCACGTTGAAGATGGTCAGCGCAATCGGGGGACTGATCCAGTGAACCAAGGGATGAAAATATCCGGTCTGCAGATAAAATGCTGTGGCAACGGGAAGCCAGCCGTAGCAAAAGGCGATGAACAGCTCGCCGCAACCCCGTTCGACGAGCCGCAACGGTTTGGTGGAGTAGAAAAAGCCTGACAGTGCCCCCAGACAACCAAGCAGCAGGGTATAAGGGCCGGTATGGTATACGAACTGAAGAACCACTCCTACCCCCCCCGCCAAAAGGATCGCAACAATGCTGGTCACCAGAGGTATCCGCCGAGCCAGAATTTGGGTCGGCATAATACCGGATCCGCCGGAAAAACGACTGTTGAACTTCGCTTTGGAGAGAGCATCTTCTTTGTAATCGAAGTATTCACCGGCGTGATAGGTCGAAAGCAGAATCAGAAAAACGGCCAGGACCCCCAAGAAAAAAACCGATTCAAGAAAAATGCCGTCTGTTTTCCATGCCAGGTAGGTGCCCAGGCAGAAGGGAAGAATGCCCACCGTATGAAAGGGCGGCCTCGACAGACTGATCCACGCAAGGGACTTTCTGGTGATGCGCCAAAGAGGTGTTGTTCTTGTAAGATCTTGAATTCTTTCCATGATATTAAAAAGAAAACCTGGGCCGCGTTGTTGTTTCCCGTAAGCAATCGGTGAAAGTTTACATGACTGAATTTACTGAATTCCCCCTAACATAAAGGGCGGCGGGTGTCAATTTTGTGAATTTTTAATTTTTTTCTGTGAGAATGTTTAAATTTACTTGATTGTTGAATCCCTTTGTGGTAGCGATACTGCAACGTATGTCGTTTTGAGATATGTTCCTATCGCCAGTTCACAGTGATCATCTTGTTTTGTTGTAGGTGTTGTCAGTTCAGTTTCAAGGTTAGGTGTTGCAGATTTTGTTGTAGCGTATCAAGCAGGGCCAGAGGCAATTAGCTGGAAGGAAGCGTCGTTTCAGGGGTATTGCTGGACATCATTAAAACCATTGAAAGGGGGGACATGTAAGGATGACAAAGGCAGATCTGGTTTCAGTTATGGCGGAGGAGACAGGGATCACCAAGGCTGCGGCGGCGGACGCACTGGAAGTATTCATGGCGACTGTGGCGCAGGAGCTGAAGAAGAACGGGAAATTCGGCTTGGTCGGATTCGGTTCATTCAGCGTGGTCAAGAGGAAGGCAAGAACCGGTATCAATCCTCAGACCAAAAAGCCGATTAAGATTCCTGCGAAGAAGGTCGTAAAATTCAGACCCGGCAAGCAATTATCCGATAAAGTAAAATAAAAACAGCGGGATGAAAAAGAGCCTCCGGTGATCAGTCGCCGGGGGCTTTTTTTATGGCGACGATAGGAGACGGATGCGCAAAGATGCTGATCCATCTCAGAGAGCGCCAAGCCACACATTTGATGGCAAGGATTGATTATGGACGCAATTGTGCTGGGTAATGTGACCCTCGATGTCCTTTGCTGCCACGTGGAAGCCGTGCCCCGTTATGATTCGCTGCCATTCGACAAGGCGGTGATTGCTCCCGGAGGATGTGGCTCCAATGTGGCCGTCGGCCTTTGTGCCTTGGGTATCGCCACCGCCTTGGCGGCAAGTGTGGCGGCGGGAGAAGCCTACGCCGTGATGGACTCTGTCTGGCGAAGCGTGGGACTGGATACACGATTCATCATGATCGATGAAAACGGAGATCCGGCTGTCAGCGTCGGTCTGATTGACCGGCAGGCTCAGCCACGATTTATTCACACACCGGGGGCCAATCGCGGACTCACCGTGGACGTGCTTGATCGGGTGTTGCGGACGGCAAAGGGAACACGATTTCTTCATGTTGCGGGGTTTTTCGCTCTGCCGGGTCTTTTGGACGGGCGCCTGCCAAAAATGCTGGAAACGGCCAGAGCATTGGGGCTTGCGACATCACTCGACGTAATCAATTCCCCCTACCTGGACGCCCCGGATTTGCTCTGGTCCTGCCTTCCCCATCTGGATTATTTTTTCTGCAACTTCAGGGAAGGTCAACGCCTGACGCGCTGTGAAGAAGCGTCCGTTGTTGCGGGGGAAATACGCCTTCGGCAAGCCGGGGCAGTCATTGTTAAACTGGGCGAAAAGGGTTGCTGGCTCGATTGCAGCGAGTTTCAGGGGATGATCCCCACGGAACCACGAAAAGCTGTCGATACGACCGGTGCGGGGGATGCCTTTGCTGCAGGATTCATAGCCGCCTTGCTTGAAGGTTCCAATACCGAGGATGCCTGCCGGGCGGGGCACCGTGCGGCCGCCAGGATTGTGGCCTCTTTGGGCGCTGTTGCCGGCTGGTTTCAGACGATCTGATGGTCCAATACACAACCGTATGGCTGTTGCGCTTAACCGGTGCTGCCGTATCTTTTGACCGTCATGTTTTTGAGGGGGGTCCCTGATTGACATCACCTGCCGATTTTGTTATAGCTGCGCAAACCTTGCGATAGGTTTCAATTTTTCCGGTTTTGAAAATCCGGGTATTGATATGGATGAAGGAGCATTTTTCAGGTGAAAAAAAGAATACTGAGCGGAATGAGACCCACGGGAAAGTTGCACTTGGGCAATTTGCAGGGCGCTCTGAAAAACTGGGTGGACCTTCAGAATGACGGCCGCCACGACTGTTTTTATTTTGTCGCCGACTGGCATGCCTTGACCAGTGATTACAGCACACCGGACCAGATCAGGGAAAATTCCCTCGACATGGTCATCGACTGGCTGAGCGTCGGTCTCGACCCTGAAAAAAGCACCCTGTTCGTTCAGTCGGCCATCAAGGAACACGCGGAGCTTTACCTGCTTTTGGGTATGATTACCCCCCTGCCGTGGCTCGAGCGTAACCCGACCTACAAGGAAATGAGAGATGAACTGACGGAGAAGGATCTCGGCACCTATGGTTTTCTCGGTTATCCGGTCCTTCAGGCTGCCGACATCATCATCTATAAAGGTCAAGGGGTACCCGTCGGTGTCGACCAGCTTCCCCATGTTGAGTTGACCCGGGAGATCGCCCGGCGTTTCAATTTCCTTTATCGGGAGGTCTTTCCGGTACCGGACCCCCTTTTGACTGCCGTGCCTAAACTATTAGGCATCGACGGGCGGAAGATGAGCAAGTCCTATGGCAACTCGATCTACATCGGTGATGAAGGGGACGCGTTGAAGACCAAAGTGTCGGCCATGTTCACGGATCCCCAGCGGATGCGCCGCAAAGACCCGGGCAATCCCGATATCTGTAACGTATACAGTTTTCACCAGCTCTATACCGAAGAAAGTGACGTGGCACAGATCAATACGGACTGCCGAACAGCGGGGATCGGTTGTACGGACTGCAAAAAAAGGCTTTATGAGCGAATGCTGCTGGCCATGTCTCCGATTCACGAACGCCGCAATCATTATTGTCAGCATCCGGATCTTGTACGCGATATTATTGAAAAGGGGAACAGAAAGGCGGCTGCTGTGGCGAAAGCGACCATGCAAGAAGTCAGAGAGGCCATGAAGATCTGAGGCCGTCATGACCGGCGTGTTTCGGAAAGGCCAAAGAGGACCTTATTATCATTGGTCAGGTGCCTATGGATTATGAAATCAAGCTCGACCAGTTTCAGGGACCTCTGGATCTGCTGCTTTTCCTGATACGCAAAAACAAGATCGATATTTATGATATCCCGATCGCCCTCATTACGGAGCAGTATTTAAAGTATTTAGAGATCATCCGTTCCCTCAATCTGGATGAGGCGGGCGAATATCTGGTGCTGGCGGCAACACTGCTCCACATCAAATCGCGGATGCTTTTGCCTGTTCCCGAGGAGGAAACAGAGGAAGGTGAGGACGATCCCCGCCAGGAACTGGTGAAGCAACTCCTGGAGTATCAGGTGTTCAAGGATGCCGCCTCGGCTTTGGAAACCAGGCCGGTCCTTGAAAGGGATGTGTTCAAGCGGGGCTCTCACGAGGGCGATGTGGAGGTCAACCCGGACGAGGAGACCTTGATTGAAGTCGGCATTTTTGATTTGGTTGAAGCGTTTCAAAAGGTGATCGCGATTTCCGGAAAGTCCGAATTAATGGAAATCGATCTGGAGAAAATTTCCCTGGCGGACCGGATCAATGAAATCATGGATACATTGACCCAGAATCGGAGCCTCACCTTCACGGAACTGCTGGGCGAGTCATCGAATAAAAGGCAGATTATTTATACATTCCTGGCCATTCTTGAATTGATCAAACTGCGAATGATCAAGGCGTTCCAGAATGAGTCATCCGGTGTGATCCGGATCTTTCTGGCGGTGGAGGAGTAATGTTACGGGGCGCAGAGCGGGATTAAAATCCCGGCGGAGCAGAATCATGGAAGGATTAAAGGCTGTTATCGAAGCGCTGATCTTCGCGTCAGAAACGCCGCTCGACGTGAATAAATTGGCCGATGTGCTGGATTCCGTGGAGAAGAAGGCTATCCGGGATTGTCTGGCCCGCCTTATTGAAGAATACAAGAATGAAACCAGGGGCTTCTGCATTGTCGAGGTTGCCGGCGGGTATCATTTTCGGACGAAAAATGCGTGGAGTCCCTGGATCAAGAAACTGAAAAAGGGAAAACCCGCGACCCTGACACCCGTCATGATGGAGACGCTCGCAGTGATTGCTTATCGGCAACCGGTGCTGAAGGCGGAAATCGACAAGGTACGGGGTGTCGATACGGGCGGTGCCATCAAAAAACTGCTGGAGAGAAAACTGGTCCGGATCGTCGGCCGGAAAGATGTTCCCGGAAAACCGATTATCTACGGCACCACTCAGCGCTTTCTGGAGGTATTCAATCTGAAGGATCTGTCCGAACTGCCGACCCTGCGGGAACTGAAGGAATTGCAGGAATAAACCATGGAAGAGCGTCTGCAGAAAATCGTTTCACGTTACGGTCACATTTCGCGCCGAGCGGCGGAAGCCATGATCGTCGAAGGCCGGGTCAGCTTGAACGGAGAAATCGTCTCCCAGATGGGCGTCAAGGCCGACCCGCAAAAGGATGCAATTCGCCTGGACGGCAAGTTGATTGCCGCGGAACAGACTCCGGTTTATATCCTTCTTCATAAGCCGCCCGGGTATGTTACCACCCTCAGCGATCCGGAAAACCGGCCCGTTGTAACGGACCTGGTCAAGGGGGAGGGGGAACGGCTTTTTCCCGTGGGTCGTCTCGACTACGACTCCGAGGGGCTCCTGTTGATGACGAACGACGGCGGATTCGCTCAGAAAATCCAGCACCCGCGCTATGGTGTTCCCAAACGTTATCGTGTTCGGATCGAAGGTCATTTAACGACGGAAGAGTTACAGCGTTTGAAAAAAGGGGTCCGTTTTGAGGATGGATTCTTCCAGCCCCGGGATCTGCGGATCGAAAAGCACAACGATAAGAGCCTCTGGATATCGCTCTCCATTTCGGAGGGGAAAAACCGGATGATTCGCAAAGGTTTCGCCGCCTTGCGTCATGATGTCGAAAGACTCGTACGGATCTCAATCGGTGATGTGCACCTGGGCAGTCTGAAGCGGGGCATGTATCGCCATCTGACGAAAAAGGAGATAGAATCGCTGTTAGCTTGGTCCGGCCAGGGCAAGAAGGCAGGATAACCATTTCAATATGCCTCATAAGGGGATTAAATGGCAGGAGGTACATGATCGCTTCATAAATCATATCTCGGTAAAAAACATGAACAAAACCCTGTGACGCGGAGGAAAATGAGCATCAACACCGGCTTTTGGGGATGGAGAAAATGCGGTGTCGGATGTTTGCTGAAGAGAAATCCCCACTTATCTGTAAAATTAGAAGAAATTTGTCTTGACTTTCACCAAAAAAATCAATATTAGTCGGCAAAAAAATAGCGTTATTCCCAGATGTTATTCAAAACGTTGTTCTATCCTGGATAAATAGAACACGCTGTACCGAGGAGGAAGTATGAACAAGTCCAGTTTGATCGAGTCATTGAGCAGGAAGGAAAATCTGGCGGAGAAAAAAGCGAGCGACATCGTGAACCTGATTTTTAAGGGCTTTACGGATGAGCTGAAAAATGGCGGGCGAATCGAGATCCGGGGTTTCGGCAGTTTCGTTGTCCGTGATTACGGCGCCTACACGGGAAGAAACCCGAAAACGGGCAAGAATATCCAGGTTACCCCCAAGAAGCTGCCTTTCTTCAAAGTCGGTAAAGAGCTGAAAGAAAGAGTGGACAAGGAATAATCATTTCATTTCATAAACGTGTGTGAAAAAAGGAGACCCATTCCAGGGTCTCCTTTTCATGTTCATCCGGATACAGCGATCTTGATTTCATAGCCGCGAAACGTATCTCACATCAGAAAATCTTTAAAAATCTCTTTGCTATCCGGTGATCATTCCCTCTTCGCGAAAACTGAAAAATCGGTTTTCTCCGACAATCAGGTGATCGTGTACCAGAATATCCAGGGTTCTTGCGGCGTCTCGAATGGTTTGGGTTAAGCGGATGTCCGCGTCGGAGGGCTTAACCTGGCCGGAAGGGTGATTGTGGACCAGAATAATCGCCGAGGCTTTTCGCTTCAGAGAATTTTCCAGTACTTTCCGGGGATAAACGACGGCCTGATTGACGATCCCTTCTTCGATGATTTCCATGTCGATCATCCGGTTCTGGGCGTTTAAGTAAATCACGCAGAAACGCTCGTCCTTGAGGCCGCCAAGGGCTGATTGGCAGAAATGAACCAGTTCCGTTGTGCAGGAAATCTGGATTTTCCCCCGGACTTCCTCTTTCAGGTAGCGGGTTCCCAGTTCCCGGACTAATCTGATCAGAGTCGCTGCGTGGGGCCCGATGCCCGGCACTTCAACGAGTTCTCCTTCCGGGGTGTCGAAAATACCCTTCAGAGACGAGAATCGATACAACAGCGTCTTGGCCAAGGGTTTTACATCTTTACGGGG
>Ga0116155_10002913_pt1 | contig 11519 bp, 7 predicted proteins | sample AD_UKC032_MetaG_FD_89890 | JGI IMG/M metagenome (GOLD analysis project Ga0116155, IMG submission 89890) | Active sludge microbial communities of municipal wastewater-treating anaerobic digesters from USA - AD_UKC032_MetaG | ecosystem: Engineered > Bioreactor > Anaerobic > Digestate | place: USA...
ACTAGCCACACAGCATGGAACACAAAGGCATGCCAATGAGAATTTCGACCGGGTTGCGGAACTGGTCCGCGGAGGCGCTATCGGAGAGTTGAAGGAGGCAATAACATGGGGCAATCGTACTCATGATAAAAAAAGTTATCTTCCTGCAGCAGGGCCGGCACCGGCAGACATAGACTGGGAACAGTGGGTCGGACCGGTTCAGATGCATCCCTTCAATCCGGGATATTTCGGCGCACGGCCCGGAGCCGGTTGTCTGCTGTGGAATATGTACCACGATTTCGGAAGCTGGCAAATAGGAGATATGGGCAGTCATACCATGGACCTTGCATGGAATGCCATTGACGCAGGGCAGCCGACGAGCGCCTGGGCAGAAGGAGATCCCTTCAGTCCCGAGGTTGTTGCATCAAATATGCACACCAAATTCAGTTTCCCTGCAAACGACTGGAGAGGACCCATTACGGTAGAATGGTATCAGGGGACTTTAAAGCCTGCTATCCCGCATCCGGCAATTGACATCAGTAAAATAGGCCATGGGGCGATGTTCAAGGGAACAAAAGGGACTCTTGTAGCTGATTTCACTACACGCATACTTATCCCGGATCGAAGCGGGGCTGATATGACACACTACAAATCACCTTCCGCTGATCAGGTTGCGCCTCCTCTCGGAGGATTCGTGGAGCAATGGTTCAATGCTTGCAAAGGAAGCCTGAAGACAGACTGTGATTTTGATTATGCCGGTCGCATGATAGAAACACTTATGCTCGGACTCGCAGCGCACCAGGCCGGGAAGGAATTGCAGTATGATCCTGTAGCAGGCAGGGTTACAAATGATCCGGCTGCCAATGCTTACCTGACCAAGGAATACCGCAAGGGTTGGGTGCTTAACGGATAAAGAATAAGATCCGGATCTGCCCTGTAAGGCAAGATCCGGATTATCTCTAAACATAATAAAGCTCTCAGGATGAAGAAAAAATCTGATTTATTGATTTCTGTAATACTTTTTGTCACTTCAATATTTTCGTTTACGTATGCTCAGGAGACAGGGTCGATGACTGATCCCAGGGATGGCAGGGTTTACAAAACCGTTAAGATAGACGGACGGGAGTGGATGTCTGAGAACCTGGCCTTTAAAACTGAAAGCGGCTTCTCGGTTTATGAAGAAGTCAGGGACTATTCAAAGGCTCACGGTTATTTATATACCTGGGAAGCTGCCACAAAGGCCTGTCCGGATGGCTGGCATCTTCCGTCAATGCAGGAATGGTGGTTCTTGTCCAACTTTCTTGGAGGTGATGAAGTCTCAGGAGGGAAATTAAAACAGGCAGGAACAGCTTCATGGGAAAGTCCGAATACCGGCGCAACAAACTCGAGCGGTTTTACAGCTCTGGCCGGCGGTCAGGCTGGTGACAAGGCTATGGAACACCTTGGTAAAACAGCCTTTTTCTGGACTAATGTGGATGATGATGATGCTACCAGCTGGTGCGGAGCATTATACTACGACAGGGCAGACCTGGCTCTTTATCCGGTTGAAAAGAAGAATGGTTTTTCAGTTCGTTGTATAAAGAATTCCGAAAGTAACGAGAAGGCATTTGATTTCTGGTGATCGGGGAGGAAAGACGAAGAGACGAAGAGACGGAGAGACGGAGAGACGGAGAGACGGAGGGACGAAGAGACGGAGAGACGGAGGGACTGCAAGACCGCAGGACAGCAGGACGGCAGGACAGATCTTTCAGGGTTTAATTTCTGTTGTTTTTTATTGGATATCAGAATTTAAATATACTGCATATGCAAAAGATCCTGTTGCTCATTTCATCTCTTCTCCTGGGCATAAACGTATATCCCCAGAAATACGGACTGACATCACCCGACGGGAAACTGACTGCCGGGATAGAAATTGATAACGGAATATATGTTGCACTTCTCAAGGGAAGAAATGCCGTTATCAGGATTGGGAACATATCCCTGGAAAATTCTTACGTGCCTGAAATGAATCCCGGATTCAGGGTGCAAAGGACCTCCGGCAGATCGGTTAATGAGACTGTAATTCCCGAGATCCGTGAGAAGGAAGCCGCTTATGTTAATTCATACAATGAACTGGAAATAAAGTTCAGGGGTAACTATGCCATTACGTTCAGGCTCTTCAATGAAGGACTTGCATACAGGTTTGCCATTTCCGGAAAAGACAGCCTCAGAATAGTAAAAGAAAACCTTGACCTTTATTTTGCATCGGGCGATTCGCTGAGATTCCAGTCATCCGAAACCTTCAATTCAGCATATGAGACTCCCTATGAGCATCAGCGGGTACAGGAAATAAAGACTGGCAGGCTGATAAGTCTTCCGCTGCTTGCAGAAAAGACCGACGGCACTTTTCTAATGGTAACCGAATCGGATCTCTATGATTATCCGGGGTTATGGTTCCAGGGTACAGGACAATCAAAACTGACCGCTGTCAATCCTCCGTACCCTGAATCACTTACAACCACAGGCAATACCTATGACAGGAACCAGGTTGCGGGATCGCTTAACTATATAGGCCGGGTGAAAGGAACCAGGACCTTCCCATGGAGGATCTTTGCAGTGGCGGAGAATGAAAAAGCCCTGATCGGGAACAACATGGTCTATCTCCTTTCGTCACCTTGTGCGCTGAAGGATGTTTCATGGATCAAACCTGGCGTTGTGCTGTTCGACTGGTGGGGGAAGCACAATATTTACGGCGTGGATTTTAAATCGGGCGTCAATACCGAAACTGCCAGATACTTTATCGACTTCTGTGCGGAGAACGGCTTCAGGTATTTCCTGTTTGATGACGGATGGAGTGCAAGGGATAACCTGTTGCAGGTCGTTCCCGGACTGAACATGGAAGAAGTAACTGAATATGCGAAGTCCAAAGGCGTCGACGTGATGCTTTGGATGGTCTGGCATACCTTGGAAAAGCAATGGGATGAAGCTTTCAGCCAGTTTGAAAGATGGGGGATAAAAGGAATAAAGGTCGACTTCATGAACAGGGATGACCAGCCAATGGTAATGTACTACGAAAGAGTGGCCCGGGAGGCGGCCGGAAAAAAAATGATAGTTGATTTCCACGGGGCATACAAGCCATGCGGGTTGAGCCGGAAATACCCCAATGTTCTTACCCGCGAAGCACTGATCGAGTTTGAATACAACGGGTGGACCAGCCATGATGATCCGGTGCATCATAATCTGCTGCCGTACATCCGGATGTTCACCGGAGCGATGGATTATATTCCTGCCACGATGAGGAACTCGACAAAGGAAAATTTCCGTGCTGTCGGTGATTATCCAATGGGTCAGGGAACACGGGCCCACGCCATGGCCTTGTTTGTTATTCTGAGCAGTCCGCTGACCATGCTCCCCGACTCCCCCTCTGACTATTACCGTGAAAAGGAATGCACTGATTTCATCCGGAATATCCCTGTAGTATGGGATGAAACAGAGCTGCTTGAAGGAAAGATTGCTGAATATACGGTTATTGCGCGCAGGTCGGGAAATGAATGGTTTGTGGGAGCAATCACCGACTGGAATGAGAGAGTAGTGGAGTTGAAAACCGATTTCCTGAAGGAAGGCAGATTCAAACTGGAGGCAATACAGGATGGAATCAATGCAGGAAAAAGGGCGGAAGACTATAAACGGATTGAGACTGAATTCCGGGCAGGGGATATTCTGAAACTGCATCTTGCTTCCGGAGGAGGATGGGTGGCAAGGATAGTCCCGATGTGATTATTCAGGCGAAAAGGTGTGACGGGACATTAAGGCGTCAAGGCTTTAAGGTATCAAGGCGGCGTTTTTCTTGAGTGTCGGTTACTGATTATTTTTGGAATGATAAAACCAAGTCCTATGAAGAATAAGTTTCTTGACCTGTGGAAAAAACACTTCGGGAAAGCTGAACTGCCTGTAATCTTCTACTATACAGATGATGACGGCGGAGCTGAATGGGCCGAAAAACGGGAAGGACACAGCTGCATTATCTGTGACCTTGCAAAGGTGAGAAACGGAAGATCCCTGGTATTTAATGCTGAAAGGGTAAAATGCGGGGGCGCCAGGAGAAATCTTGGTTACACCGACAAAATGAGACCGGGATTTGAATATTTCCTCTCATGCGGAAACGACCGGATGGAGGGCGAAAGATACCTTCGTACCCCTGAACTGGTTAAGGATTTCCTGAAGTATCAGGAGACAATACCTGGTGCTGGAAGGAATATAGTCTTTAAAAGATGGGATAAAATGGCTGAAAATGACATCCCTGATGTTGTCATCTTTTTTGCCACACCCGATGTGTTATCCGGACTTTTCACCCTGGCCAATTTTGACCAGTCGGAGCCAAACGGTACATTCACACCATTTGCGGCAGGATGCGGATCAATAGTTTATTATCCTTACATGGAAAGCCAGTCCGACAGGCAAAGGGCTGTCATTGGTATGTTTGACCCTTCCGCAAGGCCTTGTGTGCCGGCGAACGTTCTTACTTTCGCTGTTCCATATTCAAGATTTGAAAAAATGGTCAGTTACATGGAAGAAAGTTTTCTGATTACCGGTACCTGCGATACCATAAAGAAGAGGATACTGTCAAAAACAGGATGAACCCGCTGATTTAGGCCTGAAATTTTTCTCTTATTACCTTTCCCGGCAAAACACTCTTTTTCAACTGACCCTCTGTTCCGACTTGCCTCAGGCAATTCTCCCTGATATCAGTATTACTGCAGTCAGTGGTAAAGATACCTGGAAGGTATTGGTGTTGGATCTCCGGCCCCGGGTTTAAGGTATATCAACTGGAGCCCGGGATTTGCATCTTTCTGGAAATATTCCACCCTGACAGGATAGAACCCCTTTTTTAGAGGAACCATAAATGAATTTGTTGTTTCTGATGAATGAAGCCTGTCCTCGTCGATCAACAGCATATTGCCAAGATAGAATCTGGAAGCATTATTAGCGGTCGTTGCAAAAATGTAATAACCATCTTCATCAATCTCCAGATATCCCTTGAAAAGACATGCAAAATTGGTCTTTAAGGGAAGATTCTTTAAGCTGAAAAGGCTGTCGGTAATACCTGTCTGCACGGGTTTTAATTTCTTAAAATCCGGCATGGCGTCCCAGTTGCCGTCATAACAGCTGTATTTCAATCCGCCATTAGTAATTTTTTTAGGTTTTTGCAGGGAAGGTAAAGTTTCGCCCGTTGTAAAACTTCCTTTTGCTTCAAGATCATATTTGCCGCTGGCAGAAAAAGATTTAAGTACAAGTTGAGCCGGACCATTCAGGAGTATTCTTGAATCGGCTTTCGGGGAGTTTCTGTCCGGTTCGGTACCATCAAGAGTGTATCTAAGTTCAGGGAATCGGTCAAGAATAAAAATGTTTGCCGGTCTATCTTTAAGCAATATTCCGTTCATGGGGTGAAACTGAATGGTTCCGGTTGTATATCCAGAATAAGAATATTTAATACCGTCATACATCGCTTTCAGCCTGACGGAATTGTGTTTTTCATTTGGGAATGTTGCTATTTTCCATCTGAGGCTTTGAGGGGCCTTAAGCTTTAGGACCGAGTCCATACGGCTGATTCCCATTCCTTTGAAAGTCTCATCTATACCTGCAATCCAGAGCAGCCGGTCGGGAGGAAGCTTCTCAAGTTTTTCGGAGGCCAGTTTTATAACGAAGTCATGATTCCACCAAAAGGAAGGATCAGTGGAATAATAGGTCCGGAACAACTCAGGTTCGGTAAGCAGTGTATACATAATAAACAGACCACCGTAAGAATGTCCGTAAAGCGAGTTTGTGCCATTCGTCGGGTAAGTCTTGTCAATATAAGGGATCAGTTCATTTTTGAGGAATGAAATGAATTTATCAGCTCCACCTGAAATTGAAGGATTTTCAACATGAACAGGCAGGAAATCCCTGTCGCGCTGATTTGCCTTATTAATATATGTATTAGGAAGGGCAACAATAATTACCGGAGGAACGTAATTTTCACCTCTTGCGAATTTGTAAATGAATGGGAACAGTTCCACAACCCATTCACCGTCGGTTAAATAGATCACCTCATATCTCTCGGAAGATCCCGGTTTGTAGTTATCCGGCAGGAGAACCCTGACAGATCGCTCTTCTTTTAAAATATCAGAATAGATCGAATCATTTATAACAGAATTATTCTGAGCCGAAATGCTGGTTGATTGTAAGAAGAATACAAGGATCAGCAGCACTCCGCCTTGCAAGACAGTTCTTTTCATCATTTTGGTTAGTTAACAGGTTATGCATAAAGACTTCCAAAAAACCTGTATGCTGCTTTAGCAGAAATTTAGTTTTAGGAAACCTTGTCAGACAGATGATCCGGGGAGTGAGCAAATTGATTTCAGTCTTCTGACCGACCGGGAAAATATAAATTTTGCATTTAGCCTTTTAAAGCTTTAATTTTGATAATGAACAATATAAATCTTAGATGTCGAGCATTGTTGAAGGATATAATTATGACATCTTCATCTCCTACAGGCAAAAGGACAACAAAGGAGAGCGATGGGTAAGTGAATTTGTCGAGTCGTTGAAAACGGAGCTTGAATCCACATTCAAGGAAGAAATCAGTGTTTATTTTGACGTAAATCCTCATGATGGTCTTCTCGAGACTCATGATGTGGATGAATCCCTGAAAGAAAAACTGAAATGCCTGATCTTTATTCCGATAATTTCCCGGACCTATTGCGATCCGAAGTCTTTTGCATGGGAACATGAGTTTAAGTCATTTGTGGAGATAGCTTCAAAGGATCAGTTTGGATTGAAGGTGAAACTGTCACATGGAAATGTTGCCGGCAGGGTTTTGCCTGTAAGGATCTACGATTTGGATCCTTCTGACATCAAGTTATGTGAATCTGTATTGGGTAGTGTATTGAGGGGAGTTGACTTTGTTTATTCGGAGCCTGGTGTTAACAGACCCCTCAAATCAGATGATGATGAAAAGATTAACCTTAACAGGACACGGTACCGGAATCAGATAAATAAAGTCAGCAATTCCCTTAAGGAGATTATTTCCGGATTGAAAAATGAACCAGTTGAATCCCCCACTGAGAGGAAAGATGCTTTATTGGTTGAGAATAAACCACTAATAAATGAGAAATCCATCATCGTTCTGCCGTTTGAGAACATAAGTCCCGATCCTGACCAGGAGTACTTCAGTGATGGATTAACGGAGGAAATAATTACTGACCTGTCACATATTCATGATTTGCTTGTGATTTCAAGAAGCTCTGCGATGACCTTTAAAGGAACCAAAAAGAAAATCAAGGAGATTGCCGGTGAAGTGAATGTCAGATATGTGCTTGAAGGTAGTGTAAGGAAAGCAGGGAATAATCTTCGCATCACCGCACAGTTAATTGACGGGATTCGTGATTCTCACATCTGGGCTGGAATATATAGAGGAACGCTGGATGATATATTTGATATTCAGGAAAAGGTGTCGGGTTCTATTACGAGTGAGCTAAAACTGAAACTTTCTGTTGAGGAAAGAAAAAATCTATCGGTAAGACCTATAAAAGATATTCAGGCCTTTGAATATTACTTGAAAGCAAAACAGGAAATTAACAATTTCACCGAAAGTTCAATAACCAAATCAATTGGTTATCTGCAGAGAGCACTTGTTCTGGAAGGAGACAACAGTAGTATATATGCAGAATTGGCACATGCTTATTATCAATTCTGGAATATTGGGATAAGGATTGAATTAAGTGACCTGGATAAAGCCCGGGAATTTGTAAGGAAAGCGTTTGAATTAGACAGTGATTCACCAGGCGGACATTTTGTATCAGGGTTGTTGGAGGTCACAGGCGGCGATGCTAGAAAATGCATTTCACATCTAAAAAAGGTTCTTAGTATATCACCAAATCACCCAAATGCTTTGTTGTGGCTGACCATGATCTATTCGATACAGGGTATTGCCAAAGAGTTCAATGACTACTATGAAAGGTTATCCAGGGTAGATCCTGTTTCCATCATGAACATAATACCTGTAATGCTCTCCATTTACACGGGAAACTATCAGTTGGCCGAGCAACAGTCCGGTCATCTGGGTTTGGATGATTTCAGCCTTCTTACCAGGGCATGGGCTTTAATGTACAACAAAAAAGGAGAGGAGGCGTACGCTGAGCTTGAAAAGGCATCCGAATTAAGTAAATCTACCTATATGTTCAAGGCTACCCTTGCAGTAATAAACGCTTACCTGAAAAAAGACAAAGAGGTTAAACAATTGTTTGATGATGAAAAATTCATGTTATGGGCAAAGAGAGATTTCCAGTATTCACTCTTTGTAGCCGAAGCTTTTGCAGTCTTACACTATAGGAAAGAAGCTTTAAGCTGGGTAGAAAATTCAATCAACCATGGTTTAATAAACTACCCTTTGCTCTTTGAATATGATCCGTATCTGGAGCCAATACGTGGTGAGGAGGAGTTCAAAAAATTGATGGAACGGGTAAAATACGAATGGGAGAACTTTGAGTGATAGAATGTCATAGGTGAATATTTGCATTATTGTCAGGGGGCTTGACAAAAATGTTTTGCATCTAAAAAATAATCGACAAAATAGATGTATAATTGTTGAAAGTAATCCAAATTTATTTTACTGATATTCTGACAAAAATGAAAAAAATCCTTCTTCTCTCTGTTTTGCTTTTTACCGGATTGAGTTTAACCGGTCCTTGTCAGGTTCAGGGACAGGTCTCGCAGGAAAGGCCTGTATCGAGGATAGTTGAGGATGGCGGAACCGGTCCGTATTCTGCCATAATGCTTACAGAAACCACCTTGCCAACCCATACGGTTTTCAGGCCGGAAGACCTTACTCCTTTTGGAGGCAAAAACAAACTTCCTGTTGTTGCATGGGGTAACGGAGCCTGTGCCAATTCACCCTGGGAGCATATAAATTTTCTTTCAGAAGTTTCGTCTCATGGATTTCTGGTTGTAGCTATCGGGCCGATGCCCCTGGAGGGAGAAAAAGGCAGAGGCCGGTCTGAATCCTCTCAACTGATTGATGCAATTGAATGGGCGATTGTTCAGAACAGTGAAAAGTCCGGTCCGTATTACAATAAGATCGATGTGACAAAAATAGCGGTAAGCGGCATGTCGTGCGGAGGGTTGCAGGCTCTTGAGACTGCACCCGATCCAAGGGTGTCGACAGTTATTATCTGCAACAGCGGTATTCTGCCTGCACCGGGCAGCGGTATGCCGGGAATGCCGGGTCTTGCCAAGGATCACCTGTCGAAGCTTCACACTCCTGTCCTGTACATACTTGGAGGAGAATCGGATATTGCATATGCAAATGGCATGGACGATTTTAAACGAATAAACCACGTACCTGTGTTTGCTGCCAACATGGATGTGGGACACGGCGGCACTTACAGCAAACCTCACGGCGGTGAATTTGCAAAAGTTGCAACTTCCTGGGTACAATGGCAGCTTAAGGGGGACAAAAAGGCAGGCAAGCTCTTCAGAGGCAAATCCTGCGGCCTTTCAAAGGACCCGAACTGGAAAGTTGAGAAGAAAAATATGAAGTGATAAAATGCTCCTGACCTACCGGACAGACCTTTTGCCATTAAAGGATGCTGAAGCTATAAAAGAGACCAACATAATTACGCAAAGCCATGCGAACCAGTCCCCGGCCCGGGAATATATAGTCTTCACTCCTTTCACGGGTAACTCAGTAATGATAGTCCTGTTTTCAAGTGTTTTATAAAAATCCAATTGTGAGAGAACCCTTCCCTGATAGTCTGCTCCCATTGTCAATCCCTCAAGAGTAGTTCTTAGCATTGAACATCCGTTCTCAATAGCGCGGAACATAGACAATTCAGTATGCATATTAGCGGCTCCCCTTGCAGGTTCATCGCCCGGAACAATAAGAATATCAACTTCTTTTTCCCCTGCTTGTCTTATAAACCGATGAAACTCCATCTCGAAGCATATCGGTGAGGCGATTTTCCCATAAGGTGTATTAATGACTTCGATAAGGTTACCCTGGTACATGCTCGCATTAGGATTTCTGCCTTTGTAATGGTCAAAAGCAATATCTCCGTCAGGCTTGATTGCGAGTACATGATTCTGATCGGGTCCCTTGTAATCGCCAAGAACAAGAAGACCGGGGAAAAAGTAAATCTGGTTTTCCCTGGCGAAATTCTGCATACGGCTTATTAATGCGGCTTCATCTTCTGCAAAAACAACTGCATTTCCGCTGGCCCACGAAAGAATTTTTATGCCCGAAGGAATGAGCTTTTCTGAAGCAGCAAACAATTCATCCCGGACCTTGAATGTTAATTCACGATATTTTTCTTTCTCCCTGAGTTTATCTTTCTCAGACATATTATCTTCATATATATAGAACATATTGTCTTCCTCAAAGCCGGCTATTACAGAACCTATCTTTACAGTTCCCGGATCCGGAGCAAAGAAAGCCAGACGGATTGAGCCCCAGATTACTATCAGAAGAAAAAATCCTGTGAATACAGCGACAGGCAGTTTAACTTTCTTCAGTTCGAATTTTTCTTCCCATAATAAATTGACAATGGAAGCAAGCCAACCGACAAGGAAAGAGGGTCCCCACACGCCTGTTATTGAAACAAGCTGGATCATCGGCTTAAAGGAGAACATGGAACCGGTCCAGTGAAGTATGGTTCCCAATTGTTCAACATATGAGAGAAGGAACTGTATCACTATCAGGGAAGCAGGATATAACAGGGTTGAAAGAAGCTGATTGTTGATTTTTCTGTACAGTAACCGGTCAACAAGGCATGGAATCATTATATAAAGTGTAAAACTCACAGCAATGAGAATTTTAAATCCTGATTCCACCTGTTCTGCCAGACCAATGAAATAAATATGTGATGCCACAAGAATAAATGGTACAGCCAGCAAAATGCCCCACAGACCGGTCTGCTTCCTGAAATATCTTAAAAAGAAAACTGAACCGATCCAGGTTGTGACAGGGAGGTTCCATTTACCACCCATAAACAACAGAAAAACGCATCCCAGTAAGAGCCATGGGAGGTTAGTTGAAAAATGATGTTTCCTGTCGGTCTGAATTTTGCTAAACTCATTCATAATTAACCCGTTTAGTTTAAGTAAATCACCTATTGCAGGTTAAAAATATGAATGAAGTTTTGCGACGACAACATTATTCTGGTCTACTGGCTACTATATCAGTCAGGATGTACTTAAAACCAGGTGGATTGTACTTATGGTTTATTTACTGAGCCAATCTTTGAAGGCCTGTACCCTTTCACGACTTACTATGACTTCATGATTGTCTGGCAGGAGCTGAAGCATCAGACGGCGGTTGAAATAACCTGAAAATTTATTAATCGCCTTTATGCCCGCAATAGTATTGCGGTTTACCTGAAAGAATTGTTCAGGATCAAGCAATTCTCCTGACTTGTGACAATTAGTGCGTCTGGTATGTGATCAGACTCATTATATACCAACCCGACCGAGTCCCGATAGCTATCGGGATGACGGCAGGAAAGGCGGAACTGATTGTATTCCTGTAA
>Ga0116155_10002915_pt1 | contig 11518 bp, 7 predicted proteins | sample AD_UKC032_MetaG_FD_89890 | JGI IMG/M metagenome (GOLD analysis project Ga0116155, IMG submission 89890) | Active sludge microbial communities of municipal wastewater-treating anaerobic digesters from USA - AD_UKC032_MetaG | ecosystem: Engineered > Bioreactor > Anaerobic > Digestate | place: USA...
AACAGATTCAGAAAGGAATTTTCACTGGCAGGGTATGCCGAAAAGTAGTTTATAAGATTCACAGATATGACTAATATTAAACCTTCAGAGGTATCACAGATTTTAAGGCAGCAGCTTGAAGGAGTAAAGACGGCAATTGACGTAGAGGAAGTTGGTACTGTACTGCAGGTCGGTGACGGTATCGCACGTATCTACGGCCTGAAGAATGTGGGATCGAACGAGCTGATTGAGTTCGTCGAGTCGGATATAAAGGGTATTGTTCTCAACCTTGAGGAGGACAATGTGGGAGCCGTTATACTGGGCCCGTCCGAAAAAATAAAGGAGGGTGATGTCGCCCGCCGTACCGGCAGAATCTCATCCATCATGGTGGGAGAGGGTCTCCTTGGCAGGGTCATCACCACAACCGGTGACCCTATTGACGGCCGGGGCCCCATTACAGGGGAGCTTTACGAGATGCCCTTCGAGAGAAAAGCGCCGGGCGTCATCTTCCGCCACCCCGTTAAGCAGCCTGTACAAACCGGCCTCAAGGCAATCGATGCAATGATACCAATAGGCCGTGGCCAGCGTGAGCTCATCATCGGTGACCGCCAGACAGGCAAGACAGCCATTGCAATTGATACGATAATCAACCAGAAGAGTGAGTATGACAAGGGCAAGCCTGTATACTGCATCTATGTTGCAATAGGGCAGAAGGGCTCAACCGTGGCGAACATAGCCACCACGCTCGAGCAGTATGGCGCCATGGACTATACAGTCATTGTCAGCGCCACCGCTGCCGACTCTGCTGCTGCACAGTTCTACGCTCCGTTTGCAGGAGCTGCAATAGGTGAGTTCTTCCGTGATACCGGCCGTGATGCCCTGATCATTTATGATGACCTCTCCAAGCAGGCCGTATCATACCGCGAAGTCTCGCTGCTGCTTCGCCGTCCGCCCGGCCGCGAGGCATACCCGGGTGACGTCTTTTACCTGCACTCACGTCTTCTCGAGAGGGCTGCAAAGATCATCGGATCAGACGAGGTGGCTGCAAAGATGAATGACCTGCCCGACTCGATACGTCATATGGTGAAGGGTGGCGGATCACTCACAGCACTTCCGATAATTGAGACACAGGCAGGCGACGTCTCCGCATACATCCCGACAAACGTGATTTCAATCACTGACGGTCAGATATTCCTTGAATCGAGTCTCTTCAACGCAGGTATAAGGCCCGCGATCAATGTGGGTATATCGGTGTCAAGGGTCGGCGGACACGCCCAGATAAAATCGATGAAAAAAGTGGCCGGAACGCTTAAGGTTGACCAGGCCCAGTACCGTGAACTCGAGGCATTCTCGAAGTTCGGCTCTGACCTTGACCCTGCCACTCTTGCAGTGCTTGACAAGGGCGCCAAGAACGTCGAAATACTGAAACAGAACCAGTACTCACCGGTAAAGGTGGAGGAACAGGTTGCAATCATCTATTGCGGTACAAAAGGACTGCTGAGGGATGTGCCGGTCCATAAGGTAAAGCTGTTTGAAAACGACTTCCTGGCATTCATGCGTGACAACCATGGTGATGTGCTGGAGACCATCAAGAACGGAATCATCAATGACGAAGTGACGGGCATTCTTGACAGGGCTGCTGCAGATGTTGCATCAAGGTACCAGTCACGCTAGTCATAAAGGATAGAAAATCAGTATGGCTAATCTAAAGGCGATAAGGGTCAGGCTCAGTTCGGTCAAGTCAACAAGGCAGATCACATCTGCCATGAAAATGGTGGCTGCCGCAAAGTTACGCAAGGCTCAGGACGCAATAGTACAGCTCAGACCATATGCCGACAAGCTCAATGAGATCCAGGCCGGGCTCAGCGCTGCGCTGCGTGACACCGAGATCGAAAACATTTATGCCGAAAGGAAAAAGGGGAGCGGGAAGGTGCTGCTTGTTGTAGTCACATCCAACAAGGGACTCTGCGGCGCATTCAACGCCAACGTCCTCAGGGAAGCAAGGCGGATCATGTCCGAGAAGTACGTACGGGAAGCCGGAAGAGGTGATCTCGCGGTGATTACAGTAGGAAAGAAGGCGTATGACACCCTCAGGAAACTGAAGGGTAACATAATTGAAGATCACAGTGACCTTTACACGGGGCTTTCTTTCGACCGGGTCTCGGTCCTGGCTGACAAGCTGATGAAGTTTTACGTTTCGAAGGAATATGATACAATCGAGATTGTATACAACCAGTTCAAAAATGCAGCAGTGCAGAAACTCACTGATGAGGTATTCCTCCCGGTGACAATGGATGTTCCGGGAAGCACGGCAGCTGAGCCGGCTGACTACATATACGAGCCTGATCAGGTAAGCATTGTATCGGAACTCATCCCGAAGACCTTGCGGATAAAACTGTACCGTTCACTGCTTGATTCATTTGCTGCAGAACACGGTGCGCGGATGACCGCCATGCACCAGGCAACAGACAATGCAACTGAACTTATCAGGGATCTTACCCTGCAGTACAACAAGGCGCGCCAGGCCTCCATCACCAACCAGCTGCTGGAAGTGGTCAGCGGCGCTGAAGCGCTTAACGGATAACGGAAGGAGAAAAGCATGTTCACCAGCGATTACCTGAGAGAACTGACAGACAAGGCCATAGCCAGCCTCGGCGGAACACCCGAGGCTGATAAGCTCTTTGAGCCCGTGAGATATATCATGTCAATAGGGGGAAAGAGACTCAGACCGGTTATGTGCCTTCTGTCATGCAACATCTTCAGGGACAAGATCGACGAGGCAGTGATGCCGGCGGTGGGCATAGAGGTGTTTCATAACTTCACCCTGATCCATGATGATATTATTGACAAGGCTGAGGTGAGACGAGGGTCTCCCACCGTGCACACAAAGTGGGGCCCTGATCAGGCGATACTTTCAGGTGATGTTATGGCGTTCGTTGCGGTGGAGTGCATCGGCCAGGCCCCTGAGAAGGCACTGCCGAAGGCGCTGAAGCTGTTCAACCGCACTGCCATTGAGGTATGCACAGGCCAGCAGCTCGACCTTGACTTTGAAAAAAAGGGGGTGGTGTCAGAAGCCGAATACCTTCGCATGATCGAACTGAAAACCGCCGTGCTTGTGGCAGCATCACTCAAGATGGGTGCAATAATCGGAGATGCTTCCGAAAAGGACCAGGACCTTCTTTACGAGTTCGGGCGCTGTCTTGGCATTGCATTCCAGATTCAGGATGACGTTCTTGACACCTACGGCGATACGAAGATGTTCGGCAAGAAGACCGGCAGTGACATAGTTGCAAACAAAAAGACTTACCTCCTGGTGAAGGCTCTTGAGATGGCAGGCGGCAGCAAGCTTACCCGCCTCAGGAAACTTCTCGGGCCCGGCAACAATGATCCTGAGACGAAGGTCAGGGATGTAAGGGCAATATATGATGAACTGGATATCCGGCTTCAGGCTGAAAACCTTGCATATGACTATTTCAACAGGGCATTCCAGGCGCTTGACCAGGTCTCGGTAAATGGCGAAAGAAAGAACGAACTGAAACAGCTTGCGGTAAATCTGATCGGAAGGGTAAAATAAACTTCGCCCCGCAAGGGGCATAGCATAAGACAGCAGATTATAGGATTACATTGAAACAGATTTAAGTCAGAGAGATGGCAAAGAAAACAGGAGTGATAAGTCAGGTCATCGGGCCTGTGGTTGACGTTACATTTGATATGGCCGGAACCGATATGCCGAATATCCTTGATGCGCTTGAGATAAAGCGTCATGACGGTTCGGTACTGGTTGTGGAGTGCCAGCAGCATATAGGCGAAAAGACTGTAAGGGCTATTGCAATGGACTCAACTGACGGATTGCAGCGCGGGATGGAGGTTGTGGCCACCGGGCAGCCGATAGTCATGCCGGTGGGTGACCAGATCAGGGGACGCCTTATGAACGTGACCGGAATGCCTATTGACGGCATCGGGCCCCTCGACAAAAAAGGAGGCTACCCGATCCACCGAAAGCCGCCGAAATATGAAGACCTGTCCACCGAGAAGGAGGTGCTTTACACGGGCATCAAGGTAATTGACCTGATCGAGCCTTACTCGAAGGGAGGAAAAATCGGCCTTTTCGGCGGTGCAGGCGTGGGCAAGACTGTTGTCATCCTCGAGCTTATAAACAATATCGCAAAGGCCTATTCCGGTCTTTCCGTCTTTGCCGGTGTGGGCGAGCGCACCAGGGAAGGCAATGATCTCCTCCGTGAGATGCTCGAAGCCAATGTAATATCCTATGGCAAGGAGTTCATGGACGACATGGAGAAGGGCGGATGGAACCTTGACCTGGTTGACCGCGAGAGACTCAAGGAGTCGAAGCTGGCCCTTGTATTCGGACAGATGAACGAGCCTCCGGGTGCACGTGCACGCGTGGCTCTTTCCGGACTCTCCGTGGCTGAATACTTCCGCGACGGAGAAGGAGAGGGAACCGGAAGGGATATCCTCTTCTTCATGGATAATGTCTTCCGCTTTACCCAGGCAGGTTCGGAGGTGTCTGCCCTCCTGGGACGAATGCCTTCAGCCGTGGGTTACCAGCCGACACTTGCCACTGAAATGGGTGTGATGCAGGAAAGAATCACATCTACGCGTCACGGATCTATCACCTCGGTACAGGCTGTCTATGTGCCTGCCGATGACCTTACAGACCCGGCGCCTGCAACCACCTTTGCCCACCTTGACGCTACAACGGTACTGAGCCGTAAAATCTCGGAGCTGGGCATATACCCGGCTGTCGATCCGCTTGACTCCACCTCAAGGATCCTTACCCCGGAGATCGTCGGCGAGGAACACTACCGCTGCGCACAGAGAGTCAAGGAGATACTCCAGAGATACAATGAGCTGCAGGATATTATCGCCATCCTCGGCATGGACGAGCTCTCGGAGGAGGATAAGCTTGTTGTTCACCGTGCACGCAGGGTGCAGAGGTTCCTCTCGCAACCCTTCCACGTGGCCGAGCAGTTTACAAACATACCAGGCAAACTTGTCTCGATTGAAGACACAATCAGGGGTTTCAACATGATCATAGACGGCGCCGTGGACCAGTATCCCGAGGCTGCATTCATGCTCGTAGGAACCATCGAGGATGCAATCGCCAAGGGCGAAAAGCTTATAGCAGAGAGCAGGTAACCAGTAACAGCGCCGGAAGTGAAGATTGAGATCATAACACCTGACAGGAACATTTACTCTGGAGAGGTGCGCTCGGTGAGGGTGCCGGGCAGAAAGGGCTCGTTCCAGGTACTGAAGGACCACGCCCCCATTATCTCCACCCTCGATGCCGGTTCCGTGATGATCACCGATGACCAGGGAACCGAGGTCAGGTTTGAGATCACCGGCGGTGTAATCGAGGTGAAGAGGAACAGGATAATTCTTCTTGCCGATTCGGTGGTGCAATAGCATGAGGCGATGGACAGCAACGAATTCCGCCGGCACGGCCACGCGGTAGTTGAGTGGATAGCCAGATACTTTGAGAATATTGAACAGTACCCGGTAAGATCTGGAGTCAGTCCGGGCGGGGTGAAGAATGCCCTTCCTGATATGCCCCCCGCCGGCAGTGAACCATTTGACAGGTTCATGCAGGATTTTGACGAGATCATTATTCCGGGCATAACCCACTGGCAGAGCCCGAATTTCTTTGCTTACTTTCCTGCCAACAGCAGTCCCCCTTCAGTGCTTGCCGAGATGCTGACCGCCGCTCTCGGTGCTCAGTGCATGCTGTGGGAAACTTCCCCTGCAGCTGCAGAGCTCGAGGAGAAAATGATGGAGTGGCTGAAGGTTATGACAGGTCTTCCTCCCGAATTCGAGGGTGTCATACAGGACAGCGCCTCCTCGGCCACACTGGCAGCGCTGATCACGGCACGCGAAAAAATCACCCGGTTCCGTTCCAATGCTGAAGGACTCCGTGATGCGGGGCACCTTCGCATCTATGCCTCAACCCAGACCCATTCGTCCGTGGAGAAGGGTGCAGGAGTGGCCGGATTCGGGCGCAATAACGTGGTGAGGCTGGAGGTCCGGAACGACTTTTCGATGGATCCAGAGGCCCTGGAGAAGGCTATAGTGAGGGATTTGCATGACGGATATACCCCCTGCTGTGCAGTTGCGACCCTCGGCACAACGGGAACAACTGCAATTGACCCTCTCAGAGCTGTGGGAGAGGTATGCCGGAAATATGGCGTATGGCTTCATGTTGATGCAGCCCTCGGAGGCACGGCGCTTCTGCTCCCCGAGATGCGGTGGATGACTGACGGGATCGAATATGCCGATTCATTTGTATTTAATCCGCACAAGTGGATGTTCACCAACTTCGACTGCTCCGCATATTTTGTCCGCGATGCGGCATCACTGATCCGCTCGTTCGAGATACTTCCGGAGTACCTGAAGACCCGAACCAGGGGTGCGGTGAATGATTACCGTGACTGGGGAATTCCCCTCGGGAGGCGCTTCAGGGCGCTCAAGCTGTGGGCCGTTATCAGAAGTTACGGCGTTGAGCGGTTGCAATCGATGATACGTGAGCATATCCGCCTGGCGAAAATGCTTGCGGGGCTGATTGAGGCTGACAGTAATTTTGAGCTTATGGCACCGGTGCCTCTTAATACGGTTTGTTTCAGGTACTGCCCTGCCACGTTGAGCGATAAAGATGCGAACATTCTCAATGAGAAGCTCAACCATGCTCTCAATGACACGGGAAAGATTTATCTGACGCACACCAGGGTGAATGGCAGGTATGTGCTGAGAATGGTTACGGCCCAGACAAGCGTTACCGAACGCCATGTACTGCGGGCATGGGATCTGATCAGGGAGACGGCGTCAGCGTTCCCGCCCAAGGACGGTGCCGTAGATGTTGACTGAAAAAGCTCCGTTAACGAAATACTCGTCTTTCTGCGGTATATAACCCGCCCTTACCCCTGCGCTTATCTCGAACGGGAACCTCAGCACGTAAAAGTCAGCCATCAGCTCCGTACCCGCTGAGCTGAACCGGTCAGCACCGGTGGTGAAGCTGCGGTCATCATAGTTACGGATGTCAACTCCCTTCGAATAGTCATAGAAGAGTGTTCCCCTTATCCTTTTGAGATACAGCAAACTGCCGGCGGCCAGGTCGGGATAGAAAAGCGGCATCGTGTAGTCAGCCGAGAAGGAAAACAGTTTCTCAGCCACCAGGTCGTCTTCATACCCGCGGGGCCACGGGAGTGTGTTTCGGTAGATCTGTTTGCGGGCAGGAGCCTGGTTCTCCCATCCTGTCCTGAATGCGAGGCTGTGATTGGGGAATGCGCCTGGAAAGAATAAGATGGTTCTGATATAGCTTCTGGGACTGTAGAACTTCTTATCCCATGGTGTGTTTGTCAGCCTCAGATCGAGTACCTGTCCCCACCTGGGATTTATGTCACGGTAGGCGGTGCGGAATGTGTTTGAAAAATACAGTCTGCCGGTCAGCGCCAGTATATCCCTGTCATATCTGTTCTCGCCGGAGAGCCAGGCATACCTGTTCCGGTAATTGAAGTAAAGGGCAGGCATCAGCAACTGCCTGAATTTGCCGCGGGCGAACCACAACTGGTCATATACTGAGATGTTAAGCTGAAGATCGGCCCCACTCTTCTCAGGCAGCTGGCTCACACTGGTATCCCTGGTGATAAGCTGGTCTCCTCCCCATGTTACATCTGCTTCAATCACCGGGTGCCAGCCCTTCCAGGCTATCCCTGAATGGAGATAATGGTTTCCGTCGCTGTATTCATACCCCAGGGTTGAGACAAGGGAACTCAGGTGGTTCTGAGACATCAGGGTGATGCCGGGCCTGACAGTGGTCGGATCGGTGCGGATCTCGTCCAGATCGGCATAGAACGGGAACCAGCTGTGCAGGTTGAAGAGGTGCAGGATCCTGCGGTATGGCTCCGGTTCGGAGATTAACGGCACTGTTGTGTCACCTGGGTCTCCTGCATCAGACATGGTTTCTGTTGGTGGCGATGAGTTGTTTCCCTGCGCTGCTCCCAACAGGGGTGCCACCGGCGGGACAATCTCATGACCGGTTATAAATGCAGGTCCGGCGGCTGCCGAAGTCTTTTCTGAGGCAATAACAAATCCGTCAGGCGTGTAATCAGAGAAGAGAAGCTCGCTGCCGCTGACTGAAAATCCTGAGATCCCGAACCGGGAGGCTGTCACGCGTTCAGCCGGTCCCGTGCCCGGGATGAGCTCCGCCGGTTCATAACCCGGGTTGGGTTCAGCCTGTCCTCTGCCCGGAATGCGGTAAATATTATCCGAACCGTCTCCCTGTGCAAGAAAGAAAAGGGTGTCATTGTGGATTTCCGCCTGAACGATGTCAGTCACGTTCTCTTCCAGGTTAACGGTCCATTTCTTGCCTGTCGGCGTGTACGTTCTGATACCCTCACCCTTTTCGCTGATAGTGACCATGGTTACACTGGTGCCGTCAGATGACCAGGAAGGGCGCTGGAGTATAAGGCTGTCAGGCGGAACGAGATTCATCAGCACTTCGCCTGTATGAGAGTCAAGGAAAACAAGCGAACATGACATACCTGTTGTTGTTGAAACGGCAACTATCGTTTGCCCGTCAGGTGACAGATCCGGCGCTGTGTACCTCGTTTTGAACGTCAACTGGGTTACTATGCCTGCGGGGATGTCAAGCCTTTTGATCACCGAGTAGTCGCGATTATCCCACCTTATATCAGGGTGTTGTTCTGCCCATACCACAGAATTACCCGAAAACGAGAAAATGTAAGGATAAACATAGCCTGTGGTGGTCAGGGTCAGTTCTTTCCCTCCACCTGTTTCGGTTATTGCAAACCGGGAGGGGTCGGACATTGAAGTCCGGAGGGAGATGATCCTTCCGTCATCCATCCTGTGGGGGGCGAAGTGGCTGACATGATCCCGTTTTCTGCCTGAGCTCAAAGGGGTGTAATCAATCACTCTCCCGGAAATGCTTTCGCTCCATCTTTTTTCGAGTTCAGCGAAGGCGGAATCATATAGTTTTCTTTTACTGAGCCCGGTTTCTCGTCTCAGGGCCGTATTGACCGGGTTTGGGAACCAGCCTGAGGCTACTCTTTCGGTTACCCTTGTCCATGCCTCCGGATCAATGGTGCGGAGGTGGTTCATCATCAGGTATCCGAAGACATAGTGGTCAGGTGTAAAATTACGGTAAGAGCCGGACAGCATCTTGTCATACCGGTAGATTCCTTCAGGCCTGAGGGACAGGGCCTTGGCGCCCCGGATGAAGGCATTGCTCCGCCCCCTGCCAGACAGCCCTGTGACCGTTTCAGCGTAGACTGCGTCACCCTCCAGTGCCCATGCCGGTATCTGTACCGCGCTGAGGCCCGATGCCTGTTCCCCCAGTATGAACCGCAGCGCCCTGCCGAAGCCGCGGCTGTTGAGAGAGCCGAGTTGCAGCACATGAGCCGTCTCATGCACGACAAGCTGTGCTGCGGGGTGCATCGGCAGGTTGTCCTGACCGGGCAGGGGGTACAGTTCCATCCTCCGGGGCGCCCAGCTCACGTACCCGTTTGACTGCATCGAGTGGTTGTGAATTATTACCGGGATAGTCGTTTTTACCCCCGGGTAAAGAACTGACAGCCTCCCGAATGACTCCTCCAGGAGCCTGGCATAACGTGATGCTTCACTGCCAAAGTCGTCAGGGTAAATCACCCTGAAATGGGGTGTACGGATCTGCAGCCACCTGAGAGAGGCGGGGTCCTGTCCGGTGTCATAGTACTGGGCTTCTGCCCTGGCCAGTGGAAGCAGGCTCATTATGAGCAGAATAATACATCTTTTCATCCAGGGCAGTTTGTCCAAAAATACCAAAATTGGCTGATATCTAAGGGTACACGGCAAAATCTTATTATTTTCGTGCGGTATTAATCCGGAACTGAAATAAAACGGTTATGATAAAGAAATACAGGCTTTGGGATAACATCCTTGGCTGGACAGTTTTTGTGGTGGCGTCTGTCACTTACCTGATGACCCTCGAGCCGACAATGAGCTTATGGGATTGCAGTGAATTCATCGCCTCCGCCTTCAAGCTGGAGGTAGGTCACCCGCCCGGGGCACCGTTTTTCATGATACTCGGAAGGTTCTTTGCCAACTTCGCCGGAGGCGATGAGTCAAAGGTTGCAATGATGATCAATGCCATGTCAGGGCTGGCAAGTGCACTTACGATACTGTTTCTTTTCTGGACAATCACTCACCTGGCCAGGAGAATCTTCCTCAGGCAGGAATCTGACTACACAGCAGGACGCATAATTGCAGTTCTCGGTGCCGGCCTGACGGGTTCACTGGCTTATGCCTTCTCGGATACATTCTGGTTCTCGGCCGTGGAGGGAGAGGTTTACGCAACCTCCTCACTCTTCACCGCCGTGGTTTTCTGGGCAATGCTCAGATGGGAGGATGTGGCCGGCGAACCCCATGCTGACAGGTGGATTATTCTTATTGCCTTCATGATGGGGCTTTCAATAGGTGTTCACCTTTTAAATCTCCTTGCAATACCGGCCATTGTTTTCATCTGGTACTTCCGCAAGTACCAGTTCTCGTGGAAGGGTTTTGCAATATCAATCGGTGTGTCTGTACTGCTCCTGGTTCTTATCATGTACGGCATCATTCCGGGTATTGTGAGGGTTACTTCCGCCTTTGAGCTGTTCTTTGTAAACAGCCTTGGGCTGCCCTTCAACAGCGGCATGTATATTCACCTTTTGCTCTTTATTGCCGCCCTTGTACTTTCAGTATGGTACAGCTTCACACACAGTGACAGGCTGAGAATATTCCTCCTTGCAGGGACAACGATGCTCCTGTCTGGTATATGGCTGCTTACCGACTCACTGCTGCTCAATCTCGTATTCCTGGCTGCAGTAGTCTCTGGCGTCTGGCTTCTCTCAACAAAACAGAAAGCGGCCCTGAACACTATAATGACTGCACTTCTGGTTATCGTGATCGGTTATTCCAGCTTCGCGGTAATCGTTATCAGATCCACGGCAAACCCGCCGATGAATGAGAATAATCCGTCAAATCCCTTCGCTCTGCTTTATTACCTTAACCGTGAGCAGTATGGTCAGCGGCCCCTTTTCTACGGACCGTATTACAATGCCCCTGTAACAGATTATGTTAAGGGCAAACCGACGTACAATCCGTCAGGCGATAAGTATATAATCACCAATCGCGAGACAGAAACGAAGTATGACGAGCGGTTCATGACCATCCTCCCGAGGATGTGGAGCAATGCTCCGGATCATGTCAGGGAGTATGAAAGCTATGTTGGTTCCAGGGGAAAGCCGGTGCGGATAAATGACCCCCAGACCGGGGAGCCAACAACATTGCGGGTACCGACGTTCGGCCAGAACCTCGGGTTCATGTTCCGTCATCAGCTGGGATTCATGTATTTCCGGTATTTCATGTGGAACTTCAGCGGAAGGCAGAATGATGTGCAGAGTACAGGAGGGCCGGTCAACGGAAACTGGATTACGGGAATTGATTTCCTTGACGCTCCCCGGACCGGATCGGTGAAGGGGATGCCTGATGA
>Ga0116155_10002917_pt1 | contig 11513 bp, 13 predicted proteins | sample AD_UKC032_MetaG_FD_89890 | JGI IMG/M metagenome (GOLD analysis project Ga0116155, IMG submission 89890) | Active sludge microbial communities of municipal wastewater-treating anaerobic digesters from USA - AD_UKC032_MetaG | ecosystem: Engineered > Bioreactor > Anaerobic > Digestate | place: USA...
CCCGCCGGACCAGAAAACAGGAGATTACCGCATCGTGGTATTGAGTCCGGATCGGCCAATACCCTATTCCGAATATTCCGGGTTCTCCAGGTACTTCATCCCGTTTGCATATGCGGTTCTGCCGGAGAACGTGGCAACCGCCTTCTCCCCGTCACTGACAACAATCAGCGGCTTATGATCGTGTATGACAAAGAAGAGTTCAAGAAATTCCACCTCAACGATCTTCAGGCCGCGGGGAAGGGAAGACGCCGGCTCCAGTTCCAGCCGCTCTTTTACCAGTTCGTCGGGCATGGTACGGAAATAATAATAAAAGACCTGCCAGGCATTCAGGAGGTCGGACACCACCAGTTCATTGCGCATGTCCGCATCAAGAGACCCGATCCGTGCAGCAAGCCGTTCAACATCGTCATCGCTCTCTTCAAGGAGGTTGTCGGCAAGGGCGGCCAGTTCAGGAAACGGGATTGCTGACCTGTCAGGACTCATGGGCACTCATTGGTTGCCCGGGTTAAAAAAATTGATGAACTTCGTTTTTGGACTGGATTCGAAAGAACAACAATCCTTATTCCCATAAACGGGAGATGAATACAGGTGAAAGAAGCGGATGTGGACTGGCTGATTTACCACCGGATACCGGAAGGATCATCTGTCAGTATCGACACCCTTGCAGCCGGATGCGATCTCGGGATACCCGAAGTGCAGGCATCCCTCACGCGCCTTGAACGGTCCTGTCTTGTGGAGCAGAGCGGCAGTTCGGTGCGCACGCTCTCGTTTGGCGAGGCTCTCATCCGAAACCAGTGCAAATACGAAGAGGATCTCCCGTTCACCATAGAAAACGGCGTGATAAAGGAGAAGAAAAAGAGCCCATGACCGGAAGGGAAGTCGTTATTCTCCGGATAGGGCACCGCCCGGAGCGGGACCAGCGGGTGACCACCCACGTGGGGCTGACAGCCCGGGCCCTTGGCGCACAGGGGATGTACCTTGCAGCAGCCGACAAGGGTGTTGTGGAGAGTATCGCCGATGTCGCCTCGCGCTGGGGCGGGAGCTTCTTCTGCGAGGATAACGTGAAGTGGCGGTCCTGCATCAGGGACTGGAAAGCACACGGCGGGGTTGTCGTCCACCTCACCATGTACGGGCTCAACCTGCCGGATGTGATCGGTGATGTCCGGCTCCACGATAAGATCCTCGTGATTGTCGGGGCGGAGAAGGTGCCCGGTGATATTTACGGCCTTGCAGACTACAATGTTGCGGTCACCGGCCAGCCCCATTCCGAGATCTCGAGCCTGGCCCTCTTCCTCGACCACCTCTCCAATGGCACCGAACTGAACAACAAGTTCCCCGGGGCGCAGATCCGCATCATCCCGTCAAAAGCCGGCAAGCAGACGGAGGAGCTGTGAAGGGCCGGGTGCTGGTTGCCGGATTTGCCACCCGCCACGTGGCGCAGTCGGCAGCGCGGGCCGGGTACGAAGTCTGTGCGGTGGACCATTTCTGCGACCAGGACCTGGTCTGGTGCACCAAAGACCGAGAAAAATTCCTGTCTCTCGAAGACCTGCCCGGTGCCATCGACCGGATCTGCAGCCGGCACCACTTCGACTACTTTGTTCCCACGTCCGGTGCCGAGACCCTCCCCCCGCCCGTGCCGCTCCTGGGGACTCCCGCTCACGATAGCGCACGGTTCCTCGACAAGCTCGACACCCAGCACTTCTTTGAATCCCTTGAGGTGCCGGTACCCCGGCTGCTGCCGGCCGGGGAGTACCCGGCCATGGTGAAGCCCCGGTGTGGTGCCGGGGGATGGCGGAATGCCATGATCCGTTCCGATGCAGAGATGGCAGCCTGGAAGGAGCTGTACGGGGATGTCCCGCACATCCGGCAGGAGGTCATCGACGGGATCCCGGCAAGTGTCTGCTGTATTGCCGACGGTTCAAACGCCATGGCGATAACCTCGAACGAGCAGATCCTCCGGGGCAGCGGGGAATCCGCCTACGGGTTTTCTGGCTCTGTCACCCCGTTTGTCCACCCGGGAGGCCGGGAGATGATCGCCCTTGCCGAACGTATCGCTGCCGCCAGCGGGTGCCGCGGGACGATCGGGATCGATTTCGTGGTCGGGAAGAGCGGACCGGTGGCCATTGAGGTGAACCCCCGCTTCCAGGGAACGGTCGATACCGTGGAGATGGCCTGTGGGTGCAGTCTCTTCGATCTCCATGCCGGAGCCTGTTTTGGGCAGATGCCGGAACAGCGCCCGGAGCCCCGGGAGGTTGCGGTTCGGAGCATCCTGTTTGCCGACCGGGATAGGAAGGTGAGCGCGGACCTGAGTAAATTCCGGGAGTTTGTAGCCGACATTCCCTGGCCGGGCACGGTTTTTGAAAAGGACCGGGCACTCGTCAGCGTGTACGGGCGCGGACCGACCCGCGATGCAGCACTCGCAATGCTGGATAAGCATATTAGCACTGTCCGACAATATATGCGCTGATGGATGCAACCGAAGAGACGCTGAACGATCCGGCAATCCGCGCCTACCTCCACCGCCTGGTAGGGGACGAGGGACTCAACCTCCTTGAACGGTTCCCGCGGGAAGGGGAGCACAGCGATGAAGATCTTGCGGCAAAAACCGGGATCAACCTGAACTCGGTCCGGCACACGCTCTACACCCTGTACGAGAGGCGGCTTGCCGAGTATCACCGGATTAAGAACAATGAGACCGGCTGGCTCACCTATCTCTGGCAGCTGCGTATCGATCATACCTATGATGCCATCCGCGACGACATGACCGTGGTATTCGAGAAGCTCTCCCGCAGGGAAAAATACGAGGAGGAGAATGATTTCTATATCTGCAAGGACTGCCAGATCCTCTTCACCTTCCCCCTTGCCATGAACAGCGATTTCACCTGCCCCGAATGCAAAAAACCCCTCGGGCACTTTGACAACGATATGCTGCTCCGCTCCCTGAAGTTCCGCATCGAAGCGATAAAAAAGTCGCTTGGTCATGCCTGATACACAGAAAACAACCTGCGGGAACCTGCTGCACAAAGCCGGGTGCAGCACAAAAGTCATTGCCCACTGCCAGGCAGTACGGGACTGTGCCTGCGATTATGCTGCCCATAATCCGGCTTGTGATCACCATCTCGTGGAAGAGGGCGCCATGCTCCATGATATTGGCCGGAGCCGGATCCACGATATCCGGCATGCCCAGTGCGGGGCTGACATCATTCGGACCATGGGTCTTTGCGAGGAGATCGCCCGGATCGTGGAATGTCACACCGGGGCCGGCCTGAGTGCGGACGAATGCACTCTCCTGGGTCTTTCTCCCCGCGACTGTATGCCCCGGACAACGGAAGAGAAGATCGTCACGCACGCGGACAACCTGATCGCCGGGAAAAAACGGGTAACCATTCACGAGTCGCTCAGTTCAGCCATTCACCTCCCGCGGAAAGCGAGGAAGCGGATGGAGCGCCTTGCCGCTGAAGTTGAGCTGCTGTGCGACTGAGAATGGTAAACGAAATACTTGTGATTGTAATTGTTTAAAAGGAAATAAAATAATGCATTCTGAATTATTTCAGAATGCACAGGGTCCTGACTGGATAAAAGATATAATTCTTGTTTGCTCTGTCCATTGCCATCTTCAATGCTTCGTGATATGCCCGGTTCGGGTCACCGGCAGAGGGGGAAGGGGATAAGATGCAAGGGCTGCGTTGGAAATAGCCATGACCGTGCCCACGCTTGCATGCTTGGATGCGTCTGCACGGGTTTTCCCATAATAAAAAGCGGAGGATCATTTCCCCATCATCATGGATACATCTCAAGGAAAGACGTCATTCTTACCTTTAGAGTGTTATCTCCTGCCGTTCCGTATTGTGCACACCGTTTTTACGTGCATGGCGGATGTGCACCCTAAGCCCTCATGTTCCTTCCGCAAAATCCTCATCGGATTTCTGGGGCTGTCAGAGTGCGGGACGCTGATTTTTAACTGAATCTGAAAAAATAGAGAGAACCTGTCCTGAATCAATCTTCTGGATACGTGATCGGGCAGGGGCTTGGCTGGACAAAGTTGTAGTTGTTGTTTGCCTTGTCCAGCGCGTTCTTCAGTGCTTCCTGGTATGCCCGGTTCGGGTCACCGGCAGGTGTCAGGGAATCAGCCGCAAGGGCTGCGTTTGCTTCCTGCATGACATTACTCACACTCGCATACCCGAGTGCATTTGCGCTGGTGGTTCCCGGCGCATATATCAGATAGCTGCCATCCACTTTCTCGTTGAATACGTTCAACTCCATCGACGCAAGCATAACCGAGAGCTTGTACGCCATGTTAGCGGATGCATCCGATTTGAGCAGCCAGTTCTTGAGCTGGGCATACGTTGTCGGCTCAAAATCATTCCCTCGTGTATCCTTCAGGTTCAAATCCCTCAGCATTTGAAGGTCATCCTCACCGACAAGCTTCTGCCCGTTCTTGTTGCTCCAGAATCCGGGTGTGAGCCCGCCACCGGCTCCAAGGCAGAGGTTGCCGAAACTTTCCTCCTTTTCATCGCCACAGGTGAGAGTCACTTCAACGCTTGTCGGCGTGGTGCTCTTCCAAACCCCAGCCGTTGTTTCACTCACTGTGATAGTTCCCGCGGGAAGTTTCAGGTTTTCAACAGGTGTCGTATACCCAGTCTCGCTGATGGTTACCGGCCATCCGGTTATAAACTGCTCGCTATCGTCTTTCAAACCGTCAGCATCAGCATCATAGAATTTGGTGACGTCAAGGGATGCTGCACAGGTCACGGTAATCTGCTTGGTCACCGTTTTTGGCACGCAGCGGAACGGTGTTACTGTCAGTTTCACATTGTAGGTACCGGCAGTGGCATAGGAATGGCTCGGGCTCTGGGTGGTGTCATCCACCGTCCCGTCGTTCTCGAAGTCCCACTTGTAGGTGTACGGTGCCATCCCCCCATGGCTGGCATCGGTGAACTGAACAGTATCGCCGGTAAATACGGTTGCAGGGGTGTACGTGAAGTCTGCGACCAGGGGATCGGAAGTTCCGGCATATCCTGTCACGCTGATATCTGTCAGGTAGACCTTGCCGTAGTCCCATCCCGAGGGATCACCGGCATACGACCCGGCGAAGACCTGCATGTGCTCCATGTCACCCTTGAAGCTCATTCCAACCGGGTAATACTGGGGTTCACCGCTGACCCATGAAGTGTAAAATCCCTGCTGGACACCGTTGATCTTGGCGAACATTACACCCAGGCCGTCGTCAGTCTTGTCACCGTCTCCATCTGCATCGATAGCGTGGTAGGTGATCTCGATTGTGTAGACGCCGCCGGTGTTGATGCGCCTGAGATTCTCGCCGCTGTTGCCCCACGAATTCGCCTGCCACTGGTCGACACCGTCACGGTCGAACCAGAGGCCGTGGTTTTCCCAGCTCCCATAGGCGCCCTTGGGACTCGGGTACCACCAGTACGGGCTCGGAATTGAGTCCACGGTATCCGGGGTGGCCTTCAGCACGTCGTAGTCGAGCTCGCTCCGGCCGCCCGAGGCCTGAAGGCCGTGCTTGTCGTCAAGGTCCTGTGTCGCCGTGCCGTCGCCAACGAACGTATCGCCGTCCCAGTAGCCGACCCAGTCGTCGCACTCAGAGACCATCCATCCGCCGCACTGGCCCTGGTAGACGCCGAACGGCCCGGGGTTGAAATCGCCCGCGCCTTCGCCGCGCAGCCCCACCTCGATCCACGGGGTGTAGGTATCAGGGTAGTTCTTGGGATCCTTCGCCGTGGGACCTACGTATGCCTCCCATTCGGTCGGGTTTGCGGGTAATCCGTGGGGCTGCGTGATCTTGCTCATGTCGAGCGTATACGTCAGCACCAGGTCGCCCTGGGTCAGGTCCCAGACCGGCACGTTCGCTTCTCCCCCGAATTGTTCGGTGAAGTGTGTCGAGAACCAGTTCGCAGAGCCCTCATAGGGGCCATAGGTGATCGTTGTCGGATCTGCCGCAAGGACAGGACCGGCGATCAGGCAGAGCGCCAGAAGCCCGACTAAAAGAAATCGTTTCATCATGACATTCTTCTCCTCATTCCTTCCTTGCCGAAGCAGGTCGTTGTCTGCCTGACTCCGGTTGCACGTTCTCATCCTCTTCAATGCGTTATTTCCTGAACCCTTTCACCAAGTCATGAAAAGAGCTTCAGGATTGAGCATTGACCACCATCGAAACCATCCGGTTTCGGGTGGGATGCGGGAGGATGTACCTATGAGAGAATAAACGTTTCCTTCAGGTGATGGTATACGATAAAATAAATGTAAAACAGGCAGGAAAGAAGAGAATTTCCTGCACAGGGAATGAGCCCAATCCTCCACCATACTGGGAATGAAAAAACGGGAGTTATTACCGTGAAAAAAATGGTATAGCCAAAAAACTACCCAACAAATGAACTATCAGATAATAACCTGCCGTACCTGCGGCAGTGCACGGATCTGCTCGATGACGCCGGCCGGTAACGGGTCTTCCACGATGATCACCAGCTTGGGGTCCTCGGAGAACTCAGGGTCGGTGACAAAGATCTGGCGGATAGCGAGCTGGTGCTCCGAAAGGACCCGGACAGCGGCTCCCACGATGCCACGCTCGCTGGCGTTCTTCGGCAGCACCGTAATGACGGTGAAGCCCAGCGATTCGGCAACCTTCGAGAGGTCCGGCGTTGCCCGCATGTTGAGGAAGATGTCCCGGAGCATCGGTCGTTCGAGGATCCGTTTCGCGGTAGCATCGACAACCCGCCGGTCGGACCCGATGGCTTTTGCAACCGCCGTTGCCGGCATCTCAATTCCGTTACAGCTGATCCGGCCATCATCAGATACCCCGAACCCGTTCTCCAGCAGGAACCTCACAACCCGGCTCTGGGACGGGGAATCGCTGAATTCGTGAATGATATCGGACCACATACTCAGCACTGGGCAAGGCGCATATAAATATACATCTATGATCGCATGGCTGCATCAGTGCCGGAAAAATCTGCACGGGGCACCTGCTCTGGACTGTTGACCGGATAGTTCCAAAGCAATAATCCAGGGACCTTTACCGTTGCATCAGGACCAGAGCCGGAAAACCACGCGATTGTAAGGATATGCAAAAGGATTCTCCGGTCCCTGTCGCAAGTTTTTATTAGATAGACAACCTTTCTGTTATGGCACGAATGCGACGGTAGCCGGGCCAGGTCACCCACGAGGTTCAATGCCTCGGGCACGATCTGGAGTCTCTGTTGCGGTGCATTTCCTCAAGTATGCCGAGCGAGGGTAGCCAAGCCAGGTCAAAGGCGCTAGGTTGAGGGCCTAGTCTCGTAGGAGTTCTTGGGTTCGAATCCCATCCCTCGCATCCGGGCGCAAAGTCCGATGCGTTCAGTCTTCTTTTTAAGCCGGCCATTTCAGCAATTCATCGAAATTCATACGAGACTTTTGATTTTCTTCCGGTAGTTTTCGATCTTCTCGTTTGTTGACCGGTCAATGACATTGAGAAGCTCGGCATCGAAAGACTCTGCCGCTTTGATGAGATCAACAACTTCGTCACGGACGGGTGCTGACGTGACATAATATTGTTTATCGATATGCTCCGTCTTTGCCGATTCAATAGCCGAGCTGTCGATGCCAAAGACATCATCGAGAAGGATGATTGCGGCAGTATGATTCTCGCACTTGATTCCCGTGGTAAAGAAGAGTGCCAGGACGGAATAGTACATGCTGTAATAAGCCATCGACACGGATTCTTCGAACCGATCGTTGTCCAGCAAAAGTCGTGCGGATGCAAGGAAACTCTCCGACTTCCTGACATACGCCGTTTTGATCTCGTCGCTGGGAGTGACCAGCTGGAGAGCCTTGTCTTTATGCAGTTTTTTCAAAAAAACCCTGTTTTGTCAAAATACACCTCCACCCCCCTGATGATGACATGGTCCTTGATGATCTCCCGGACAAGCAGGTTCTTCACATCAAAGTCCCCGATCTTCACACTCAGCGATGAGTGCCGCTGTTCGAGCTGTTTCTTGACCGTTGCATCGAGCGTGTCAACGAAAAGGTCAATGTCGCTTCCCTTTGTGGCAAGCCCCTTTGCATAGCTCCCATACAGGATCGCGAGTGGAATATCCGGCATCTCCTGCACGGCCCGGATGATTCCCCGCAGGACTGGGTAACGGCTCACTGCCAGCGACTGTTTGTACATCTCGGCAATCATTGCAGCATTTCTGCCTTCGATGCTCTTTTTCAGGCTGTAGACTTTGTTTTTTCCCTCCGCCCGGAAATCCACGATATTGTCTTCGGTGAGATCACGAAGTTTCCGGAGAACCGTGGCATGGTTGCTGGCAAGGCGCTCGGCAATCGCCCTTGTATGAAGATCCCCCTTGAGAAGAACTGCCACGATCTCATTGGTCAGATTCTGTTCCACATGGTTCATTTTTGAACCAATCAAATATAATCATTACGGTTGGTCCGCTGCCAAGTAGCATGTCGGGATTCCTCCGTTATGCCGGATAGTACCGTGTCGGGATTATGTCGGTATCCGTGATGTGCCGGGAGCCGGTCGCGGAGCAGGTGCGAGGACGGCGCAGTCGTGCGAAGCGTGCGACGCGGGTGGAGGGAAGGGTGCGTGCCGGCAGTAACCAGGTAAATGCAAAAGGGTAATTCCTCCCGGAAAAGGCCACATTCGATATTTTTACAAGGAATCAGGAACGGGCTTTCAAAGGGATCGTCTTGTCGCTCTCATCAGTGAGATGCAAGCCACACCACAGAAATACCATGACCCTGCTTCTCAGCACTGCAGAATAATGCAGGCATGGTTCGGAGGGAGTGAAACTGTGCCTGTTCGGTTGTTCCGCAGACGCTTGGTCATGTTCACTCGCCCTCTCCGGCTCGCTTCACATCACCTCCCTGTTTTCCGAAATTTCCTGCTTATAGACGCCCCTGGCTTGTCGCGTTGCTCCAGCGCCAGCGGCTGCAAGGGGCCGCTCCTCACATCATGATCCGCATCGTGTTCGTCGCTGTTGATCAGGTACCCTGATCTTGTTTTCGGTATCGCAACCTTCAATTATCATCGCACACCACACTACGGAATGGCGATGAAGTCCGCCAGAAAACCGCCCTTCGGCTGATGACTTCTACCAGCAGAGAGGGTAGATGATGCCGATGATCCCTTCCCGGGAAACAACAATCCGGTATATCTCAGAACGGCGGTGCGAGTCCGGCGGGTACTGTTTTTACCGGCTCGATGAACCGAACGCCGGCGACACATTCCATGCCCTCGCTTCGCTCGCCATGCTCGGTGCACTGCCGCGTGATGATGAACCAACCCGCACGTATCTTCATTCGTTCCAGCACCAGGATGGCTCATTTTCGAACGTGAATGTCGGGTATGCCGTGATCAAAAGCCTTGTTCTTCTGAGCGATCGGCCCGCAATCGATCCTGCGGGATGGATCCTTGCATCAATGACCGTGCCGACTGATATTCCTCGTCCGGTAGAATCAACGTCGCTCTTCGAGCCGTTGTTTCATCTCACTGATCTCTGCCGGCTCCTTCGTATCACAATTCCAGCCGGCAGGAAAAAGGAGATAATCCAGACCATACTCCATTACCGTAATCCCGATGAGGGATATGGTCTGCCGGACTCAGCGATGATCGAGACTGCACATGCTCTTGCCATCCTTACAACCGTAAACAACGATACTTCTCTGCAACCATCAGTCCGGTTCCTGCAGCAGTGCGAGGATCCGGACTATGGTTTCCATTCAGTATCAGGCGCCCGGCCTCCATTTCTCGAACAAATCCATGCCGGGGTTCTGGCATGTTCGGTTCTCGGATATCCCTCTCCGGCACTCGGACGGTGCGAGGAATTTATCAGAAAATGCTGCCGGGAGAACGGCGGGTATGTCCGGTCGGTTTTTGGCGGGTCGGCGACGCTGGAGAACACGTATTTTGCCCTTGATGCTCTTGCCATGGTTCGTGACATACGACTTCGATCAAAAACCTCAGGGCCTGCACATGGCATGGAGATCCTGTCATGAAATCCCCGGTCAAGCCCAGACTCATGAGGATTCTCCTCGATGGCGAGCCGCACCGGGAGATCGATCTTGCCACCGGGGTCGGGTTCACGAAAGCAGCAACAATACGAAAGGTGATCGATTCCTTCGAGCGCGCCCGGTTTATCGTGCGGAACCATGATACGGAATCGGCGGGATGGTACTGCCAGCTGAATCTCTCACGGGAAGAGGTACTGAAAATCTACGATTATCCGGAGTTCAGGAGACTCCGCCCCGATATCCGGGAGCGTCCCTGGTTCGGACTGCTGTTTTTGCAAAAATTCAAAGATCTTCCGGATCCGCTCCCCGGCCTTGTACGGCACATGGTTGAGCAGTCCCATACGTTATTTGCGATCATCTGCCGATATGAATCGCCCGGGAAAATCCGTGAAACCTTCGAACCCGCCCTTCTGCTGAACCGTCTTGTGGGGATTCGTGATCCTTTCTTCAACGATCAATACCTCTACTACCAGATCTTTGTCCATGCTGTTATCCGGGACATCGACCATGGCGGGCTGGGGAACGGGTTTGCGAACCTGCTCGATGAGAGCCAGCAGGCTGTTACTGCATCGTTTGGGAATTCCGGCAGGGATATAAAAAGACACACGTATACTCATCATAGGACAAAGCGATTGCCATGAAACTTACCATATTGCCCGTTGAAGACCTCCCGCTGATCCACGCGGGAGACGACCTGCCCGCACTGATAGCTGAACGGTGTGTCCTCAAGGACGGGGACATTGTGACCATCGCCTCGTCGGTATACTCCAAGGCGAAAGGTCATACAAGAAAACTCACCGATATCACGCCAACAGCACGGGCAGAGAGAATTGCGAAGATGACCGGGGAGGATCCCCGCTTCCTCCAGTCGATCCTCGATGCATCGGAAGATGTGCTGATCGAGTTCCCTTTCATCCTCTCGGAAGTGAAGGGGGGGCATATCGGTGTCCGGGCCGGGGTGGACCAGAGTAATATCGATGACGGGCTGGTGATCCTGCTGCCACCCGATCCGATGAAAGCGGCTGCAGAAGTCCGGGAGGCATTGAAACAGATCACCGGAAAGGATATCGGCGTTATCATCACGGACACCTGCGGGAGGGCGTTCCGCCGGGGCCAGACCGGCAACGCCATCGGCTGGAGCGGGATTGTTGCCATCCGGGACTTCCGGGGCGACAAGGACCTCTTTGGTCATGTGCTGAAGATCACGGAGGAAGCCGTGGTCGATGAGATCGCCGGCATTGCCAACTTCGTCATGGGCGAGAGCAATAATGGCGTCCCGGCGGTTGTAATCAAGGGATGCGAGCGCTGGACCGGGCATGACAACCTGTTCTTTATCAAGAAGGAGGATTTCATCCGGCGGGCATTGTGCGTGCGGGCGAAGCCGAAGAAGAAGGAATGAGTGAACTAGGTTTTTCCTTTTTAATGAAAACGACAGCCGTTAATCTCCAGAACCGGTTTTTTCCTCCGTGAGACAGTCGTGGAGATCAGTGGCCCGG
>Ga0116155_10002925_pt1 | contig 11496 bp, 8 predicted proteins | sample AD_UKC032_MetaG_FD_89890 | JGI IMG/M metagenome (GOLD analysis project Ga0116155, IMG submission 89890) | Active sludge microbial communities of municipal wastewater-treating anaerobic digesters from USA - AD_UKC032_MetaG | ecosystem: Engineered > Bioreactor > Anaerobic > Digestate | place: USA...
GTCATCCCTGCATTTCGCGGAATCCTGTCGGGAGTATGGCGAGGCGGGCTGGTCACTTCTAACAACCCATATATCAAGCCGTGGGCATTTCGTGTCAAGCGCATCCTACAAGGCTGGTCGACAGGATCGGCATGGTATCCAGAGAAAGCGCCAATCCCCGGCGCGATTATCGGCGTTGGGCTGGATTATGTTGGCGAGTTTTACCATCAAGGCCCGACGAGCGTTTGGGTTGGTGATGGAATTCCACAGCCGACATTGGGAGAAATAACAGGCACGGCGGACGAGATCGGACAGCATCTTGTCGACTTGCGAAATCAGGCATGGGAGGATTTTTACGGGCCTCCTAATGATCCTGTCAGTTGGGAATATGTCATCTATGAGTCGGCATATTTCAGCATCAATACAAGTACGCTGGCGGCATCAGGGTATGCGCCGCCTTCCGGCTCCCTTGTCGGCCTTGCTTCTGTTGCTAACGTTTCGCCCGTTTGCCCGCTCGGTGGAACAATGTCATGGAACCAGTCGACTCAGGTTGTTAGTTGTTCGTCGCCGCCGACATATCACACCGACATGAACCCGGCTCACATAATTTATGAGTGCCTGACCAATACGAATTGGGGCATGGGCTATCCGACGACGGCGATTGATTCGACATCATTCACCGCCGCAGCTGATGCGCTTTATGCCGAAGGTTTCGGGCTTTCAATGTTGTGGAACCAACAGGACACAATCGAAGCATTCATTTCCCTGGTGCTCGATCATATCGGCGGCATGCTCTACGTGCGCCCTGATACCGGCGCCTTTGCGCTCAAGCTGATACGCGCCGATTATGACCGTGAAACCCTGCCGATTTATGGCGTAACAAACCTTGTTTCGGCAGAAGGCTACCAGCGCCAGGCAGGGGGCGAAACAGTCAATGAAATCACGGTCGTCTATACCGATGCTGTCAGCGGAAAAGATCAGTCGGTGACAGTGCAAGACGCCGCCAATATTACAACCCAAGGGGCGGTCGTCAGTCAAACAAGAAATTACCCCGGAATTTCTGTTCCGGCGCTGGCCCAGCGTGTCGCCATGCGGGATTTGAACGCAGCATCGACGCCGCTGGCTCGGATCAAGCTGACGGCAACGCGGGCCGCCTGGGCGGCATTCCCTGGCGACGTATTCCGTTTAAGCTGGCCGGAATACGGCATTGATGATGTGGTATTCCGGGCCCTGAACGTCAATCGCGGGACGTTGCAGGACGGCCAGATCATCATTGACGCAGTAGAGGATGTTTTCGGCCTGCCGGATAATACCTATCTAGTCGATCAGCCAGGGGAGTGGGAAGACCCATCAAGCGCCCCGGAGCCAGCGCCATATCGACTGATGCTGGAAACGCCTTATTGGGACTTGGTACGAAACCTGTCGGCAGCCGACATGAGCTTCGTCGATTCGCTTTCCGGCTATCTCGAAACGCTGGCCGTCCGTCCGGGCAACGACGCCACGAATTACAGCGTCTATGCCAGGACCGGAGCGGCAGATTATACCCAGCGTGGCAACGGTGACTTTTGCCCGACGGCGACCATCGTTTCAGCGCTGTCGAAAACGACCACCGCAATCACGCTGACCGGCGGCATCGACCTCGATATCGTCGCGGCGGGCGGTTACGCCGTCATCGGTTCCGAGTATGTGCTGGTCGAAGCCATCGACTGGCTGGCCGGGACGGCAACCATCGCACGCGGCGTGCTGGATACGGTGCCGGTTACCCATGCCGCAGGCGCCCGCATCTGGTTTTCCGACGGGTATCAAGGCTTCGATACGACCGAGTTTGCGGATGCAGAGACGGTGGACGTCAAGCTGCGCCCGATCACCGGGCGCGGCGAGTTGGCGCTGGCCTCGGCGCCAGCCGATAGCCTGACCTTCGATCAGCGGCAATACCGCCCCTATCCGCCCGCCAAGGTGAGATTCGACGCCCTGGAATGGCCGGCAATCATCGACGGCTCGGCGGATGTCGTGTTGACCTGGGCGCATCGAGACCGCACGCTGCAGACGGCCTATATCGTCAAGCAGACAGAGGCCAGCATCGGCCCGGAAGCCGGCGTTACCTATTCGCTTGAGGTGGCCGACGAAGCACTGGCCGTCCTCCATTCAGCGGTCGGCATCAGCGGCACGACGGCGACGGCGCCGGCCTCGTCACTGACTGCCGGTCTGCTGCGCTTCCGGCTGTGGGCGGTGCGCGGCGGGCTGGCGAGCTGGCAGGTGCACGAACACTGGCTCGTCTGGGGCGGCGAGATTCGCCTGACCGAATCCGGCGAAACCAGACTGACCGAATCCGGCGAAACACGAATCACTGACTAAGGACCGAATATATGACAAAGAAAATCAGCGAATTGACCGCCGCAACGACGCCGCTGGCCGGCACAGAATTGGTCGAGATCGTCCAGAGCGGTACCAGCAAGAAGGTCGCCGTCAGTGAGTTTTCAGGCGGCGTGGCGCGTGAGATTCTGGCGGCAAACCGCACCTATTACGTCCGGATAGATGGCTCTGACTCGAATAATGGACTTGCCAACACCTCAGGCGGCGCCTTCCTGACGATACAAAAAGCCGCCAACGTTATTACGGAAACGCTCGACCTGGCGTCATATACCGTCACAATCCAGCTTGACGACAGAACATACACTGAGCCTATAACACTGCGCCGGTGCCTCGGGCGAGGCGGTTTTGGCGTGGCTATCTTGCAGGGAAACGCGGGATCGCCTGGTAACGTCATTATCAGCACAACCAACGCCAATGCGATTCTTGTTAGTGCCGGCGCGACTGAGTGGCTGGTGAAAGACCTGAAGGTTCAAACAACCACAGCAGGCAACGGGCTTTATTCATCAGTCAATGCTTACGTAAGTTTTCAGAACGTTGTATTCGGCGCCTGTGCCAATGCACATCTTTACGCTGCGCACAGCGGAACGCTGGTAGCTACCGGCAATTACAGCATTACCGGCGGTGCTGCGAACCACTTTAACGCTTCTTTGTGCGGGCGGCTGACCGTCACTGGCCGTACCGTAACGCTGACCGGAACGCCTGCGTTTTCAATTGGTTTTGCATCATCAAGCCTTGGCGGTGTCGTCGCGTGCGGCGGCAACAGTTTCAGCGGGTCGGCAACCGGTAAGCGATATGCAGGCATCACATCAAACGGCGTTGTTGACACATCTGGCGGCGGCGCCAGTTATCTCCCCGGTGGAACTGCCGGAGATGCTCCGACAACAGGCGGCCAGTATTTGTAGGTTTTGATCGCATCACGAACACTGCCCCCTCTCCAGTAGTGTGACTTTTGGCCCCGCTTCGGCGGGGTCTTTTTGTACTGTAAACGTACTGTGGGTAATACTTCCTACCCCCTCGCTAAAAATCCACGCACGCCCTACCTTCATTGCAGGAATGACATTTGACCGCGCCCACCCCTTTAAGAGGTTTCAGGGTGGCAGTGGAGGAGGGTTGCAGCCCCCTTGAGGTTTAAGGTTTCCATTGGTAATGAGAATGCTTACTAAAATGCGGGAACTCGTGCATACCAATGCACCAGCCCCGCTAAATTTATGGCCCATTTCAGGGGGTGAATTGAACTCACTCCCTTTCAAAAGTAATTAAGTGCACTCCGCACTCGTAGAATAGTTCACGAGTACGCCGGATGTCCTCGGCCCACCTCTCCGCGAACGCGGCGTCAGGTTCAGGGCAGACGACCTGCTTGATGCCAGCCTGAACGATAGCCTTCGCACAACCGTGGATCATGCACGGAAAGTGTGTGACCAGCATTGCACACCCATCAAGAGCAGTGCCAACCCGAGCGGCATTGGCAATCGCATTGGCCTCCGCGTGGGCAGCCCACCACAACTTTTCATCCCGAGTAGCGTACCGTGAATCAACATCTGCCGCACACCCACGAGGCGCCCCGTTCCAGCCTGACGCCCTGATCTCGTAACCCGGCCCGAAGACTAGGCACCCGACCTTGGTGCTCGGGTCTCTGCTCAACGTAGCGATGGACTCGGCGACACACAGGAAGCGGTGAATCTTGGCGGCTACCGTAGGGCATTCGCCGATCCATCGGTTCCTGTAGTGTCGCCAAAGTATGCCGTCGCTACGTGTCTCAAAAACTTCCTTTTCTTCATTATTGCCAAACTTACAGGAGCTTTCCACTTTTATTCTCCGAGATTGATGACTCTGTCTGCTACGCTTTCGCTCAAAACATCATGCGAAGCTAAAAGTATTTGCCTAAAGCCGACAGAGGAGAGGAACCCAAGAAGGTTCGCTGTCCGGTCCCTGTCGCAACCTGCTGCGCACTCATCCAGAATTAGCAAACTCGTATTGGGTATGAAGGTCTTCGTCAGTGCCACGCGGATCGCCAAGGCCAGCACGTCGAGGGTGCTGCCGCTGAGCGATTTGACTGAACTGCCGTTGACCTTGAAACCGTCACTGTCCTTGGTGACGACACTGGCTTCTCCTCGTAGTTGGGTGAAGAATTGGCTGACGGCAGCGAGTACGGAACTCCACAGGTAGTCAGTTACGCTCGGTTTGATGGCACGCATTTTCTTTAGGAGGGTGTTGTTGAACCCGATACTGTCAATGTCATTTCGATATTCCGTTATCCTTTCTTTCGTCGTGTTGATTCTGCTCAAACAAGATGCTGTAAGCGCCTCGACTGTGTCGAGTTCCACCTTCGCCGCATTGAACGCTTGCTCCGCCTTCCACACCTTGTCGTCGATCAGGTTGAGGGCGTCGGCAGCCTTGCGGTAAGCGATGGCGAAGGGGACAACGTCGACGTCAGGCGTAACCTCCAGTCGTGCTGTCGCGTCAGCCAGATCAAGCTGCGCCCGTGTGAGTTCCCGCTCAAGGGCGGTGACTTCGCCCTCTGCCCGTCGAGATGCTTCATAAGCATTCTCTAATACACGGAGTTCTTCCTTCAGGGCATTGGCATTGATGTTTCTTTGGCTGGGCACATCAGCAACCCAGAGAATCCTTGACGGGATGGTAGCGTTCTCGTGCTGGATGTACGGGGCCAGGGTGTGCGGGATTTGCGAGAGGTACTGCCTATCTGATTTGGCGACTTCTTCGAGGTTGGTAACTTCCACGTTGAGGGCCGACTGGATAGCCCGCTCCGCCAGTATCTCAGCAGACAGGTTGGCAATTTCCTTGTCGAGGGCGGCGTTCTTCTCCAGTACATCCTCCCGCTTGGACACGTCAGTGCCACAAGTTTTGCAGACCCCGCCGACAATCTTCTGCGTCTCAAGATTTCTTACCTTGTTGACCAAGGCATCAACCCCTTGCTTCGCTCGCTGCAATGCGTCCCTCTTCTCTGCCAACTCCTTCTCGAAACTCTCCCTGTCCCCCTCCCAGTGAAACTCAGGGATCGCAGGAAGCATTAGAAAACGCTTATATTCATTCTGGCGTTTGACCAGTTCGTTGATGTCGAACAGGTTGCGACGCAGGGTGTCGATGCGGCCAGTATCAACCGCGGCGACCTTGCGCTTGGCAGTGTCGAGTTCCCCGGAAACCTGCCCCAGCTTGGCCTGTGCTCGGCTTACTGCATTCGCCGCTGTGGCCCTCGCCAACGCCGCTGCCTCAGCCTCGTTGTGCTTCTCGATGGCGAGGTTGTAGGCGGGGGCTTCGTTGTCGAGGCGGGTTTGCTTGAGGTTTTCTACCCTGTAGCCTGCCTTCGCGGAGTCTTCCCTTAGATCAGCCACCTTGGACGGCGGCGGCATGGACTTCTCAGCTTCCTCAAGATCAGCCTCCGCCTGCTTCAGCTTCTCCCGTACAGGCGCGTCAGAGCCAAGGAGCAGCTTGGCCTGCATCTCTTCGATGATGCGGTCGATGGTTCCAAAATCTGCGAGCTTTGCCATGAGGCCGGAAACCGCTGACGGCCCATCCTCCAAGACTCCGCGCAGCCCCGACTGGTCAGCGAGCATGAGGCTGCTGGCGGTCTTGGCATCGGCGCCAAGGAGTTGAGCGGCGAGGGCGCTGACTTCGTTCTGGCCGGTGACGAAAACGACGCCATCCTTGATGACTTCGGCGCCGGCTTTTGACCTCCGGAAGCATAGCTCTTGACCTTCAAACTCAACAACGAGTTCGACCTTGAGTTCGCTTTCCTTGTGGCCCCAAGTGACGCACTGGGATAGGGAGTCGCGGAGGGCTTTACTTCCATACAAGGCGTACAAACATGCTTCCTGCATAGAGGTCTTACCGCTTTCGTTCTGGCCCCTGCATACAACCAACCCTTCACCAAACTCAAAGAAGGCGTCCTCGTGCTTCCGGAAATTCTTTAATGCCAGAGTCTTTATCATTTTATTTGACTACCCTTTCTTCTCTGCATGAAGGAGAGATATTACGTTGTGCTTTCTTAAGGCTGACTTAAGCCTCCTCCGCCTCAAACTTATAAGGGGCAGAGTCTGACAATTCGATTTCCTGAGTGCAGTGCCAGCACAGAGAAGCGTAAGCCTCACCACTATCTTCAGCCATAGCGATTGCCTCTTCTTCAGAGTTGGCATCAAACTCTCCAATTAGTTTGGAAGCAGTCCATAGACCATACACGCGATAAGTTTTCATTCCATCTCTCCCACAATCCCCCGAATCACTTCCGACTCGGCCTCATCCAACTGCTTGTACACAAACTCCATCACGTCAAATTTCTTCGCCACTTCAAAGGTCGAGGGCAAATCCCCCATCTCGGCGATGCCGTCGATCTTGACGGCGTTCGTCACGACAAAGGCTTGCGAGCGCTGGCGAAATTTGTGGATGGCGTCGATGACTTGGGCGGCTTCGGCATTTGTAGCGTCACCCACGATGCGGATGAATTGGGCATCTTGGTCAAGGTTTCGCCAATCGAGTTCTGCATAGCTTCCCTCCGCCACCCAGCACTCAGTCTTCGTGAGGCTTCCATGTTCCAGCGTCCAGAAGTATTTGCTTCGGTTACCGAGGCAGTCACTGATACTCGTGGGGATTTGGTTTCCAAGGCAGACAACTGTGCCGCCGTGAGCAGGGGTTCCGTGAGGAATTTCCTCGCGGTGAGCATGTTCATGTGCGAATCCAAGGTTGACCCCTTTCTCTGTGAATTTGAGGGCTACGTCCTCACTGACATTGAGCGAATGATCCGCCTGCTCAGCCCACTTGTTATGATAATTGGCGTGCAGCAGGACGAAGTCGCCGGGCTGGACGCCCTCAAGGACTTTGTTGAGTGTGATGTCAAACAAGTCTTGATTGGCGTGATGAGCAACAGTGAATACCTTGCCAGCATCAAGGAACGCACTTTCAGACTCGTTGATGCCGATGACGTTTACGTTGTCGAATTGTTGACTAAGTACGGTCGATAGTGTTTCAAACGACGACACCTTGCTACCCTTGCTCGAAACGTCATGATTACCTGCGACGAGGTTAAGGGTGCAGTCTAGGTTATTGGCGCACCACGCAGCCAGCAGCATGTAAGTCTCCAGCCAATCCCTCGGGTCAACCTCGAACCCGTCAAACAGGTCGCCTAAAATTACAAGGTCGTGTCCGTTGGCTTTCTCAAGTAGGGCGTTGAACTGCTCAAAGATGTAGGTTCGGAGGTCTTCTTGGGAGGAGGGGGTAACGCCGCCGCGACGCACACATCCAAGGTGCAAATCATTCAAAATAATCATGTCGTATTCCTTTCTATGAAGCAGTGCTATGGTTCTCTGCTTCGTATTATGTCACAAGTCGGAGCTACCTGCTTTTCTCGTACTGAGCCGCAACATAGCAAACCGTCGAAATGATAGCGAAAGCGACGAAGCCAAACACCTTGTCATTGGCGGCATACGCGTTGGCGGAGATCAGCATGTACCATGCGACGTGTTCGAGTTTGGTCATTTGAAATCAGCCCAATCAGAGTCTGCACACTCGACCCAACACCCGTATTCTTCATCTTCCCTGAAGTACAGGCCGCTAACCAGCATCTGCCCTCCGCAGTCGTTGTAGGTTCTGATTTCAACATCTCCGTGCCCGTTGTCACGGAGATCTTCCAGATATTTGATTGCTTCATTGACGGTCATTTGAAATAATCCTCTAAAGCCTCCTTCGCCGAGGCAAAGGTAGGCAGGTTGGTTAAGGGAAATGATGCGGGGCAGTCTTCATAGCAGAAGAGGTCGTCGTTGGTGAGGTAGACCCATGTATTGAAGGCGCTCATGAAGACGAGAACGAGGACTTCGGCGTTGGTCCATGCAAACTTCCGAAGCATGCCGTACTGTCCGATCTTGGCTTTGGGCAATCGGCGTTCCTGGGCGCTCTCTTTAACTTCGAGGTAGATGGTGCGATTGCCTTTCTTGGTAGCAAGGCTCACCAGAAAATCGCTTGGCTGGGCGGCTATCAAACCTCTGGCAGCCTTGGAGTCTGCAAATCTGTGCCATGCGAAATCGTGTGCCTGTTGAGAGCAAGCCTCTAGCCAGTGTGCAGCTTCCTTCTCGGCCCATTTGCCCTTGTCTAATTTTTTCATAACACCCCTAAAACAAAAGCCTTGCAGTACGGACGGGTCGCCAAACCACCCCAAGTGAGGGCTGTCCGTACTGCAAGGCTTACTTGATCTGGTTTGGCCCAGATATTATGCAGCTAATGCTTCTCTTTCGTCAAATATGTCAGACAAAGTTTCCTCGATTTTACCTGCGTCGAATACTTCGCCTAGCTCGGTGAGTTCTCCGAAGTTTTTCCCGAGGCCGATGGATGATGCGGAAGGGACGACGTCCAGGAACTGCTCTGTCATGAACTTGTGCATCGCTTGGGTCACTGCAACGACATCCCTGGGGTTTACAGAGAATACCGCTTCGTCGTGCAGGGGGAACATCCACTGCATGTCGTAGCGGTCCAGCAAGTTGCTGTCCCATAGGGCGGACATCACAGTTTTCATCTGACTGGCTGCAGATCCCTGGATCATAGCGTTAGATGCTTGTCGCAACCCTTTGCTCTGCTCGTAGCTGTTGTCGGACAGTAAGGACTTACGTAGGTGCCTGACAGTCCCTCCAATCAGCCTAACGTACCCGTGGGTTGATGCGAAGTTTTCAACATCTCGCTTCCACTTAGCCAAGCTGGAAAACTGGGAGTAGATGGCGTCAATGTATTCCTGGGCCTCTTTTTCTGGAATCCCAAGGGTCTCCCCGATCTTGGGGGCTTGTGCTGAATAGAGGCTTGCGAACAGCACGATTTTTGCAATACTCCGAATTTTGTCAGCCTTGTCCGCAGTCTCCTTGTCTGAGGATTTACGCATCTTTACAAACTCTTCATAACTAACTCCTGCAATCTTTGACGCCACAATGGAGTGCACGTCCCGAAGCTGGTCTTTGCTGCCGATGTAGCACGACATCAGGTTAGTGTCTTTAGAGTAGTCCGCGCAAAGCCTGACCTCTTGGGAGCTTTCATCGAGTGACACCACAACCGCATTCCTGTGGTGGGGCAAGATGACAGAGCGGATGCCACCATACTCCCGGTCAAGTTGCTGAATGTTTGGTTTTCGACTTGACCATCTCCGAGTATTGGTCGAGCACTGAATTAACTCGGGGTGCAGGCGCCCATCCTTCCAATGCACAGCGGCAGGGTAGGGGTCGTAGTACAGCCCGCGCTTGGTGTTGATCGACTTCATCTTCATCAAGGCATCCAGCACCTTGTACTCAGCGCTACCCTTGTCCTTGGCGTCCATCTTCTGCGCCATTTTGATCGCGTCGTCATCGGTGCGGGCAGTACCCTCGCGGATACCCTTGGCCTTCATGACGTCAGTTGGTCGGTTACGCAACCGGATAGGCAGCCCCATGACCTCGTACAGCAGTCGGCCCACTTGCTTCGGTGAGGCCGAGTCGAATTGAGGGGCACCGGAGAACCTGTCGGCGACCATCTGATTCAAGGAGTTGCAGTCCTCCGAAGCAATCAGGGCAGCCAGTACGTCGTGGCCTTCGTCCTCAACCAGCTTGGCAATCTTGGATGTAGTGCGAACCATCGTCTTCAACTCAGACCCGGTCACGATCTGGTAGATTTCCTTGATCGCTGCCGGCGTCAGTTCCTTGTACTCCGGACACACCGTACCGTCCCAGCCCTTCTCAATCAGGAAGGCGTGCAGGATGCGCTCGCACTCGTCGAACAGGATGTCGTCCTGCTTCTTCAACTCATTGAGGCGCTGCAGGCTGACGTCAATGCCTCGCACGTAGGACATGGCCGACAGATACATCGGCTTTTGTTCGAGGCGCATGAAGGCGTCGAAGGTGTCTTCGATTTCCATGCAAACCTTGAAGTGGTTGTAGATGGCGTTGGTGCAGTAGACGTCGTCCATACCGTAAGATAGAACGTGCTCGGCAGTAAGCTCGTTCATCTTATGTTGTTTCTTGATCTCGTTGCCTTCTTCATCCACCCCAACAACCATGGTCGTCACGTGCTCGTAGTTTTCCTGGTCGTAATTGAGCAGTTCCTTCGATAGTGCCTTCAACCCGTGGCTGTTGGCGTCCTCATTCCAGTAGGAAGCAGCGATACGGCTATCAACTGCATTCGGCAAAAATCCTCGCCAGCCGTTGTCCTTCCATGCTTCACCAAAATGGTTGAACAGTACGGGGGCCTCGAACCCTGCGAAATTCTGGGCAACTGTGACCTTGGACCTCGGGATTACTTCAAGCAGTTCGCGGAGTTGGTCGTAGGTGCAGTTCTTGACGCTGTCCGTTTCTTTGTGGCATGCGGAAATGTACAGACCATACTGAGCATTCCTACCAAACGTGATGCCGCAGCCGGTAATCATGCTACCCAGTACATCAACTCCGCCCCCCTTCTTGGATGAACGCTCAAGCCACTCGTCGCTTTCTTCCCCGACGTAGGTTTCTAGGTCAAGGCAGAACTCCGGCGTTTCGTGAATCTTGCTGCGGAAGAAGTCGAGAGCTTGCTCGTAGTTGCCAGCATGAACCAGGCGTACCTGACTGTGGTACTTCTTGAGCCGGTCTTCGCCTGCATATGGCTTGACCATCCCCGCCCGCCACGACAAAGGCTGCCGCAACGTATTGACCTTCTCCGGGTACAGCTTCGCCAAGGCATAACTAACATACACGCCCTCAGCCCCGTCGATGACGCGCTGGAGTTCCTTGAGTTCGCCGACGTCCTCACCAAGTTCCAGCAGGCGCTTGCCAACGATCAACCCTTCAAGGGCTTCCAAGCCTTCTTCACCGAATAGGTCGAGCAGCTTGTTCCATGCGGTCTCGCCAAACTTGTAAGCACCGCCGTATTTGTCAGACGAGTCGCCAACCAACGCCTTGTACACCGTAATGTACTTAGGAGAAAACGGGCCGAACGGATTGACATCGCGGGCGCCGCGCTGCCACAGGTGAATACCCTCGTCCGGGGCAATAAGAGCGGCGAGGTCGCCGTCGTTCGACACGATCCAGCGCTCGCCCTTGAGGTTGCGGGCGAGGTAGGCAATCACGTCGTCAGCTTCCATGCCGTCCTGCCACGCGAGTTGAGCGCCAACCCCCAACAAGGTAGTAATCAGCATTTCCTTCGCCTTGTTGA
>Ga0116155_10002926_pt1 | contig 11496 bp, 14 predicted proteins | sample AD_UKC032_MetaG_FD_89890 | JGI IMG/M metagenome (GOLD analysis project Ga0116155, IMG submission 89890) | Active sludge microbial communities of municipal wastewater-treating anaerobic digesters from USA - AD_UKC032_MetaG | ecosystem: Engineered > Bioreactor > Anaerobic > Digestate | place: USA...
AACATCATAAGCAGAGCCACAAGTCTTGCATTTCTGGCTATTATTGTTATTAAGAGAAGAACTTTTGCCGTTCAAAAAGTCGTCTACCGCACCTTTAGGAACGACTTGACCATAAATAATCATTCCTGCAATAAGAATGATAACTCCCCAGAAAAGTAAAGATAAAAAACCGCTTCCACTTGATTCAGCATACTCACTCATCTTCATTCTCCTTTTTAGTTAAAGGTTAATTGTAGAGTATATTAAGGAAAATTAATATAAAAGTCAACTATTATATTAAATAAAAAACCCCCGCATAGAAGGGAGGAACTATGCAGGGGTCTTAGGAGGAACGGGTAAGTTTGCCCGCTGATAATATACAAAAATTACTTTGCAATGTCAACAGTTAATTTCTCTCTTGAGAAAAAAGATACCACCAAAGGAAAGATGATGTACTTGATAATAGCTCTGATAAACATTCGGTCAACTTTTTCGACAAGCCCACCAAAGAAACCGCCAAAAATCTTTTTGAAATCAATAAGCTCATCCAACCGCTCAATCAACTTGTACTGAGCATCAAGACTATCAAAAAGACTCATTAAGTAGTCTATTGTACTGTCGTCTGTAGTAGCTTTGAGAGTTTTCATTTCATTCAGTTCGAGCTTGCCAAAAACTGTAATATTAGTAAAAATTTCGGCTGTATTTCTCCAACTGACTTCTTTTCTTACCTCATCACAAACTACAGCATCTAAAGTTTCTCTATAATTCGACATACTTACTCCTTCATGGATTCAACAAAATCAATAAATTCAGTTAAATTAACTACGCTCCGAGAAAGCCCATCAATAGGCTCATTCCAAGGTCTAATCATTCTTACTGTAACTTTCCCTTCTTCAACAAATTTTCTCAAGTTCGTAGGACTATCATCTAAATAAACATCATAGTCCGTTTTTTCCTTGCCGTCTTCGTCTGTATCTTGGTGGTCAATCCATACTCTGAACTCATCAATAGGAAACCTGTAAACATAAAACCAGTAATGAGTCCAAAACGCCGTCTGTCTATTCTGATAAGTCAAAATATGAATTGTATGTCCTAAACTTTTCAGTTTCCTTAAATCTCTGGCTACATTAGAATAAGTATCTGCACCAAGGAAAATCTCTTTAGAAAAATGATTAAATGCAAATTCATAGATGCCTGTTCCTATTGGAAAGAACTCTTCGAGACTCCAAGAAGTTACAGGTTTCACTACATGATTAGGATATTCTTCTTTATAAACCTTTACAAGCTGCCCAACAAAATCTCTTAGCACTCCATCACAGTCCAGACCTAATCTCATGAATTTTCCCCTTTTCCATGCGCATAGCCCCTTGCGTAGCCATCCTTATCCCCCTCACTGTAACCATCGTCTCTGGCTTCTTCTACTCGACTATCAATTTCTTCCTTTGCGTCTTTGTATCCGTCGTCGTAACCTTCCAGATAATCCTCATCATCAGCAAGCTCGAAACCAACCATAGCTTCTACCAAACCATCTTCAACGCCGATAGAGAAAATAAAACGAAGGTCATCTCTCTGCTCTTGACTCAAAGAGTAGTAAAGTCTCTCCGCTACTGCACGCCTGTCTTCCATCATGTCCTCCTATTTGTTAAGATTTTCTTTTTCTCTCCGGCTGTCATAGATACAGTAACCAATCAGAAAAAGAACACCAAGAAAAATAGCAGTTTCCATCACTCACCTCCCTTGCCCTCTGTAATCAACAGAAAACTTTTTCTGGTGGTTCTTCTTTCCGTGTCTGCGTTTGGAAAGATAAGAAGAACCGATAGTAGTTTTCTTCTTAGTAGATTCGTGGTACAATAACCCTTTTTTCATTTTCTCCTGGTTTACCAAACCTGCCTAAATCACAAGTTCGGAAGGCCGTCTTTCTTCGGCCATTTTAGACGCTTTATCACAGACTGCTCCGAAGAGTCTGACATCCGCTCCACGTCCGTTTTTAGACTGGTCCGTGAACCCACTCCGGCCCAGTATATTCAACGCCTCCTTACCTTAGTCTTGGTTCCAGTTTAATGTCTTTAACAATATAAGCTGAAATTAATCCAGAGTCAACAGAAATCTTTTTCCCTACCCATTCTGGATTTAAGTCTTGGTCAGGAAACAACCTGAAAAGATTTCCACAAGAATCAGCACAGTTGTAACAACCATAAAGAATATCAATACTATTCACTGTAAAGAATCTACGATTCATAATCAATCTTTCGTTCTATTACTTTATACTCATGTCTTATCTTTTCAAATTCTTCTTCGTGCATTATTGCAAGTTCTTTCACATACCCATTGTCAATAAACCAATAGATAAATAACTTGTTAAGTGTTTCAAAATCAAAATAGGAAGATTCTAAATAGATTTTTAGAATTTGTATAAAACTCTGTAATTTCAAGTCTTTTATTGGTTCGTCTATTAGACCTTCCGATTCATTAGATTTAATAATAAGTTTAAGCCTGTCAGCATCTTCAATAGCATTATCTATTTGGTAATAAGACGCTTCCTTGCCTAACTCGAAAGCTATCTTTTGTTCTTTCAGAACTAAATAATTAGTCCAACCCATTTTGTCCTCCTATGGAAGAATAAGATGAGATTTCTTTTCTTCCTGTTTCTCGAACTTGCCTTCAATACCTCTTCTACCGTCTTTCATAACTATTTCTTTTGTCTTGTACTTACAATTAAGAACATTTGACAATGCAAAAATCAACTGCAAACAGTAATTAACCCCTTCTTTAAGTTCTGCTACTTCTTTTTCAAGAACTTGAACAGCATCCCAAACTTCTTCCTCTTTACTCACTTTTTCCTGGTTTACCAAACCTGCCTAAACCACAGCAGGGATGGAAGGACGCCTTTCTTCGTCCATTTTAGACGCTTCAACGAGGATTGCCCCGAAAGGTCTTACGCCCTCTCCACGTCCGTTTTTTACTTGCTCCGTGAACCCACTCCGGCGCAAGATGTTTAACGCTTGCCTTTCAATATTCAAGGCAGCGTTCAAATCTCGATTCAGCACCGCTCCACATTCACAAGTCCATTCTCTGTCAGCCAAAGTCAAGTTACCATTGATGCAACCGCAAAAGTGACAGAGCTTGCTAGAGGGAAAGAAACGATCAATCTCCACCACCACCCCGCCGTACCACGCACTCTTGTAGGATAGCTGCCTCTGGATTTCACCAAACCCCGCATCCGCGATTGATAGAGCCAGGCGGTGGTTCCTGAGCATCCCGGCGACATTCAAATCCTCAACGCCAATGATCTGGTACGTACTGGCAATATCGGTCGTCATCTTGTGTTGGCAGTCCAGCCGACGATTGGCAATGCGCCGGTGAAATCTTGCCAACTTTGCTTTCGTACAATTCCAACGACCGCTTCCTTCTTGTCGGCGGGACAATTCACAATTCAATCGCTTCAGCTTTCTAAGTTCCAATCTCAAGAGCTTTTGGTTTTCAAACTCTCGACCATTACTTAGTACGGCTAACGCCTTGATTCCTAAATCAACCCCAACCGACTCTTGCGGGTGCTTGTGTTCTGGTGGCTCGACCTCTACATTGACAGCAACATACCAATGTCCCGCGTCCTCTGAAATCGTAACGGACTTAACCCCACCATCAAACCTCAGCATCTCAGCCATATTGATTGGCTCATCTAATTTTTCCAACTTGAGCCAATGTCCATCTATTTTGACGCGACTACCGTCCATCCTAAAGGACTTTTTGGAATGCCGCTTAGATTTGAAACGGGGATAGCCTTTCTTAGTGTCGCCATTTTTACACCGACGAAAGAAGTTGCTAAATGCTGTGTCAAGGTTGCGAAAGCCGGTGTCTACGGCACACTTTGAGATTTCCATAGACCAGGGGAATTGCTCACGCCTGATAGCATTGAATTGCTTTTTCAGGACGTAGGCCGATGGTTTCTCGCCAGCTTCGTATTGGCGTTGCCATTCTGCCAGACCCCAGTTGTAAGTGAACCGTGCCGTGCCACTCGCTTGAAGCAACCACTGCTCCTGTTCTGGCGTTGGGTTCAATCGAATCTTATGCGCTTTCTGCATCAGGGTTGTCCTTGCGCTTTCGTCCGCCTCTCGCGCCATAGATTCTTGAACTGAAACTTACAATGATAGTTAGAATATCCTCGACCAGTTCTTCGTGTTCGCTCTTTCCTTCTACTTGTTCGAGAACTTCCACGGTGCAACCCACACCCTTGAAAAATCGCTCGATAGTTCGGAAGCCAAAGCGGGTAAGTCTATCTCGATGTTCAACCACAACCTTTTTGACTTCGCCCTTGCAAGCCGCGTCTATGACCTTGAAAAACTGACGGCGGTTGTCATTCAATCCCGAAGCAATTTCGGAGCAATCAAGAACGATACGATAACCACGTTCACCACAAGCCTCAATCAGCCGCTCGTGTTGGCGAGTAAGATTTTCGGCTTGCTTTTGCGTTGACACGCGGGCATACAGGGCTACATCCTTCTCAGTTACGGTCACGCCGTCTAATACAGACAACAAGGCTTCAACCTCTGCACTATCATATCTGCGATGTCCGCCAACGGTACGATGGTCAGTTAGCTTTCCATCCTTGAGCCACCGATGCAATGTGGTCTTGGAGAGCCGATATTTCTGTGTCACTTCCGATTGCCTCAACAGCATCCGTCATTACCTCGTTTAGCCAGTTCTCATATTCTTGCTTGTCCGGCAAGGTCTTGAATGGCGGGTCAACCTCGATGCGTTCACCGTTGACCACTACGAAATCCTCACCAATCTCATCTATAATATACATCTTTTCCGTCTCCTTGTCAAGCGATTTGTTCAGGTTTAGGGAAGAAAAGTCTGTTATTCGGTAACTGTTTTTTCCTCCGTTCTATTTTACTATAGTTATTAAAAAGTATAGTTAATTAAACACCTCAAACAAATTAAACTTGGAGTTATCTTCTCTGTCCATAACCCCAATAATTTCTTCAAAATTAATCGGGTCATCCAAAGCAGAATCCATTATTTCCTGCTTTCTTACAATAGTTTGAGCCAAATGAGCATCAATAGTTCCATTAACTACTAAATGGTAGGAGTTTACGGCATTTTTTTGGCCTATTCTTAATAGTCTTGATTCAGCTTGAGAAATATTTGCCGGAACCCAATCAAGCTCTGCAAAAACTACTGTTGAAGATTCTGTCAGAGTAATTCCCACACCTGAAGCCTGAATAGAACCGATAAATAGACGAATTTTGGGGTCTTTTTGAAACTGTTCAATAGCTTCTTGTCTTTTATCAACAGATGTATCACCTGTAATTATAACTGAATCAGGCCATTTTTCCTTAAATTTACCTAAAACGTCCTTATGATGCCCGAATAATACTACTTTTCCTTCATTTTCTAAAATATTTTCTACAAATTCAATAATTTTAGGCACTTTTTTCAGTGCGGTTTCATGTCTGATACGAGAAAGCACTTCGAAAAAACCTAAAGAATTGACTTTTAAAGACTCTACCTGAGCTTGGTAGTCATCTTTTGCCTGTTCAAGTAGTTCTTTTTCTTCATCAGATATTTCTTCATCATTTAAAAGAATAACTTGCCGAGTTAAATCAGGTAGTTCTTTCAAAACATCCTTTTTTAAACGACGAATCATGCAACTGGAACGTAACTTTGACTGCAACAAAGAAAGATTAGACGCTCCTGAAAAATCCCAAGCATACTTAACCTCCTCATTCTCTCTATCATAACCTATCCTAACCTGTTTTGCCCCACAGAACTCTTTACCAAACTGCCAATATGAGCCGAACTCTTTAGGACAAAGCTCTTGAATAGCGTTCCATAGTTCGATAGGTTTATTGAGAATAGGTGTCCCTGTTAGAAATACTTTTCTACGGGCATTTTTCAGAATTTTACTAAAAGACTTGTATCGTGCTGTTTTAGCCGACTTTATATAATGAGCTTCGTCTGCTACTACCAAGTCCCACTTTATAGAACTTAGTTCTTGTTCAAAACGAGAAAGTATATCATAATTAATAATCATTATGTCAGATTCGACATATCTTTGAGCATAGATTACGGAAATTGAAAGTTTCTTGCACAACCACTTCCATATTTCAAGTTGCCAAGTAAGTTTCATAATATTAGGACAAATGACTAATACTTTTTTAATATCAGTATTATTAATCAGTCCTATAACCTGAATTGATTTGCCACAGTTATGTACTATAATACCATTAGCTACAAAACTTCTATTAGGGTCAGACATGACAATATCATACACATCTATCATTCCGTTTTGTTCTATAGAAATAATTTTTTCTGATTTAGGAATAAACCAAACATCTGAGTCATTTTGCAGATTCAAAAAACCATTATTATGATATTTTCTACGGTGTTCCTTTATAGTCGTAAGTTTAAGATTTTCAATTCTGTTATCGCTCTTTATACCATTTAAATGATGTACTACTTCATCTTTTTCAAGAAAACGACCAAGATATTTTTCCATAACTAAAATATGTTCGTAAAAAATAGTCTTGGCCTTTCTGTTAGCAGTTCTTGGGTGGTCATATACTCCAGATACTTGAACATAGCCATCTCCATCTATAAATCTACCTTCTTTTCTTAGTGGCATACTTCTTTTGTATCTATACATACATTTTTTACAATAACCTTTAAATTTTGCTCCTGACGATGTAATTACTTTTTCATCTGACCCACACACCTTACAAACGGGTTTTCCATTAATTTTTATAGAATCACCAACACACAGACTTCCTATTTCTCGCCACCCTGTTTCTGTAAGAACTTCATGGTCTGGAGTAAGAACAAGCTCTTTGCCTCCGCTTGTTTTTATCTTAATAGTATCTTTTGTTCCTCTATAAATTACTTTTTTTATTTTATTTAAACCTAATATTCCTTCATTGTTCAAAGACTTTGTTAGTGTTGGAATAGAATCATCCCAAGAATATTGTTTTCTATAATTAGGATAGTATTCTTCGTCCAAATGATTGAATTTTAGATATAAATCTTTTAAAGAATATCTTCTCCCTATTTTTCCTCTATTAATAATTATTATTGCATCTCCACCAATACATCCCATCTCATCAGTAAGCAAAGTATTTGGATGTTTAATCATATACTCTATTCCGGCGTTTTGAAATGGGTAGTATTTCAACCCTTCCGGCGCTTTGTAGACTTTGGATGTAGTATAAGCATGAGATTGTTTAATAGATTTCTTTCTTTCTCCTAACTCCTTGTTTAATTTGCTCTGAGTCTTTCCATCGGCATAATTAAGAGCTTTTATAGCTGTGTCTATGTTAGTAGTAAACCAGACTTTTCTTCCTTGAGTCTTTGCAGGATTCCATTGAAAACCTAAAGATTTAGGAGTATCTTTTTCATAATAGGAACAGACAAAAAGATAGGCTTTTAAAGTATCATCATAAGTAAGATACATTACTCACCTACAAGATTAGAGAAAAGTTCATCCATAAACTTCTTATGAATCTCCAACTTTTGCTTGATAGCCAAAAGCTCCGACTCTGTTCTTTTCAACTTCTCTTCCAACATCCTGTAATAAGCATCATTATGTTTTCCTGCAACGGCTTTGTCTTTCTCAATTCCACACCATTCAAAATAAGAAAGGTATCCACCATTTTCATCTTCAACAGGCACAAAACAAAGTCCTTTCTCCATTACGGGGACTTTAACACCATTATTTATTCTATATGCTCTGAAAGAATATCTTTTAGGTTTCTTCTCAAGTCTCTTTGTAGCGTTCTCTCTGCACTTTCCTTCAAGAATTATTGCACCATACTGAACAGACCACTCCCCATCATCACACATAGCTTTCCTTCTCTCTCTTTCACCAACATATTCACTATAATTCAAATACTCAAGAGCATCTACACCGAATAGTTCTTCTTCGTCATACCAATAGTCTTCAATTTCCCACCCACCGTTCCTGCGTGCAAGAACCCCTTCTGCCGCTTTCTTTTCAATCCCTCTGATGATATTAGCCAAATGAAGGTCAGACAAATCTTCAAGTCTCATCTCCCGACCGTCTTTAGTTCTGTGTCTGTATTCCATAAGTCCTCCCTTTTAACAGAATGAAGAAAGTACAATAATTATCAAAGCCCAAAAACATAAGCAGATAAACATACACAAAAGAAATTCTGAAAGTTTCATTTTATCCTCCCTATAAAATAGTGTAAGGAACGATTCAGAACTACTCCTACCAAGTTACAGAATAAATCGTTCTTCGAGAAACCTTCGCCGCCTATCCAACCACACTGCTCATAAGGCAGGAAGCCGTCTTTAATTTCCCAAGTCAACCCTAAGCCTAAAGTCAAAAGGTCTGCTTTCCACCAAGTCATGTCTAAATACTCAAATGAGCTGGTTAAATAAGCACTTCCTACTCCGTGTAACATAGAAGCATCAGGATTACTAAATATCTTTTCATCTGAGAACCTGAACTCTGCTTTAGCTTTATTACAAATCAGTAGTAAACTAATAAGAGTGGTTATCAAAATGATAATTTTAAGTTGTTTGTCCATTAGTCAAACTTCAAGATAAATTCAGGATTAATTACTTTAAATGACAGACGATTCTTAACTGTCATTAGATTAGGCACAGACTCTTCAATCATAGTCCTAACGACAATACCCTCGGCCTCTACTTCTGGAGTAATTTCTGATTTGCGAACTGCAAATGAAGTCCAATTATCCACAGTATTCTCAGTTAGAATATCTTCTACATATTTACCATAAGAAATTATAGGAACTTCTTTCAGGTTAAGTTCTTCACAAAGGTCTCTCATTTCATCTGCATTAAGGAAAGTACCTTTATCCAAGTCTTGAATCTGATAAACATAAAGTTCTCGTTCTTTCAACTGTAATTTATTTCCTTGAATCCCCGGCCCCACAATTTCACCTTGAATCCCGATATTTCTTCCTAACTTTTTGAGTTTGGTTTCCAAATCATATTTCTCTGCCATTTCAAAATATTGACCATTATCATATCCACCTTTTCTATTTTTAATTAACCAGACATTACGCGAGCATACTCCAAATTTACCTTTATAATAGAAGTAGAGTGAACTTTGTCCATCAATCTTCTCACTTACATATAGTCTCTTACCATACATATAGTCAAGAATCTCAGGGACAGCGCCAAGTCTTGTCTCGTCAGATTTAATAGCAAAGTTAGGCCAGTTCTGAGCTTTCTTATCAAATGACTTAAAACCAAGACGAACAAGCAGTCGTCTAAACCACCAAAATTTTGTTTTCTTCTTGGGTATGCCTTTAAGTTCATCGGGGTCATAAGCTCTTACATTAAGCTGCTCTGAAACATCCTGACCTTCGCTTACCTTACCTTTAAGAATAGAAATAGGAAACACAATTCCTTGGGAATAAATAGTACCAAGTTTCATTACTCGAATACGAAAACCGCCGTATTTTTTAGAGTAACAGCGTTTTCTCAAGAACTCAAACTCTTCTCTTTCAGGTAGCAATGAGTCGGCTTCTACATAGACACATAAGTCATTAACTTTAAACTCATTCTTTTGAACTACTACTTTCCATCCAAGAACTGTAGCAAGTTCAATCTTATCCTTACCTTCAATAGGCTGAAGCTCAAGTACGCGCTGAACAGAAGCAAGTTTTCTCATTTATTCCTCCTTTTTAACTTTTCTACTGTCTTCCAAAGCCAACTTACGGCTCATAGCTCTTCTGGCACTACTATCTGCTTCCAGATAGAAATTCATAGCTCCATGCACATCCTGAGTAAACCAAAGGAACTTGTCAGGATTCCACTTGAACCTATGTTCTTTAGCAACTCTTCTTGCATGGTAAGAACATTCAAGAAAAAATGTATCAGTATGTTCATCATAAGTCAGTTTCATTTCAATTCCTTAAATAATTGTAAGATTTAACAAGATTATATTAAGGATTAATTTTGAAAAAGTCAAGTAAAAACTGATATAAAATAAAAAAAGGTCTTGCTTTGTAGTTTGCCCAAACTACAATAACAAGACCTCTTGAAACACGGTGGAAAAACATATATGAAACAGTTATAATATAGTTAAATTACTTCAAAAAGTCAATAGTTATCTATAAAATAATAAAAATTTAATTATACTAAGTCAAGAAGAAAAAAGCAAGGAAAAGTTTAATCCAAGAAGGAAAGGACAGGAAAGTTTAATCACAGTAAAAAAGGACAAAACTGTTTATTTCAGGAGCTATACTACATTCTTTTCAGTGCTTCTGAAACGCTTTTGTTTTAAAAAATCTCAGGTAAAATTTTTAATGTTTGCGCCGAGGCGCGTTTCCCAGCGCCGAAGGCCGCATTAAAAATTTTGATGCAAGCGTTTCACAGCGTAACTCGCGCACGCGAGTTTGCATCAATCTTCTGCGCGTTTTCCAGCGCCGCTTCTGGTGCGTTAGCACCTTGCTCCTGCTCTTGCGCCCCCCAGCACGGCGTTAGCATACCTCAAGCCGTTCTTCTTAAAAAGGCTAAGTAAGAACAAGACAGGAAAATACTGGCTAAGCCCGTAAAATCCTGACAGAAAGTGCCCTCGTCACCGGCAGAGGAATGAGACCGGAAATTATTCGAGGTAAAGGGTTCACTCACGATAGTGGCTATGTTAGTCTCTTTCAAATTTATGTATCTGACAAGACGCTCTTTTTTGGAGAGGCAGGAGCTTTCGCCTACGGTTTTGACAAGCATATTGCTATGGCTGCCACGGTTTTTCCTCAGATACTCCCGCTTTCCATCAACGGCTAACTGGACTACCTTGTTTGAATATCCATAAAACAAAGAGTTAGTGCTGTTTACGATACATAATTTGAAAGAACTGTATCCGACATCCTCGTGTCGTTCCTAACAGACTGTCTTCAATTATCAACCTACTCCGCTGTAGGTTCTCCGCTCAGGTCTTGCATTACCGGAGTGGCCTGCCATACTTACGCGGATGTTTTTTAATTTCGGTTGTAAGTATGACCCTTTACCTGCGACCAGATAACTATAAGTGCCTCTCTCTTTTCTATACAGCAGAATTAAGAGACAAGGACGGGAGGATAACTACACTGAAGACAGATAGTGTAGGCTCCCTGCGGCCAGACTTCTCTTCCGCATCTGAGAGTAATCCACTATCGCGGCGGGGCACTTTCATATGTGCGCTTTTCCACCGCAGAATTGCACGGATAATATAGAATAATCTTTTTTAAAAGTCAAGTAAAAAATACTTGCGTTAATCAATTTGGTTGGCTATATTAATAAGTCTTTAAACTTTGAAAGGAGGGTAATGTGGAATCTGTTTACTACACCGTAGCACTTTTAGAAAATAACAAAGTCGTATGGCGATTACGTTCAAAGGAAGCAGAAGAAATTTATAGTGAACATCCAAGAGTAGTCAAGTTCACCAACGTGAGAGCCAGTGACGGACAGAAAGCTGCGGACTTGGCAATTTTCGAGGGTGAATCAGAAGGAAAGAAAGTAGTCAATCCAAAGAGTGGACACAAGAAC
>Ga0116155_10002928_pt1 | contig 11491 bp, 5 predicted proteins | sample AD_UKC032_MetaG_FD_89890 | JGI IMG/M metagenome (GOLD analysis project Ga0116155, IMG submission 89890) | Active sludge microbial communities of municipal wastewater-treating anaerobic digesters from USA - AD_UKC032_MetaG | ecosystem: Engineered > Bioreactor > Anaerobic > Digestate | place: USA...
ACGGGATCGGGGCGGCCGGGGAGGTAGATCTCCTCCTCCCGCTTGGCCAGGCCCGCGAGGTCGCTGTCCACCCCGAGGCCGTCGAGGATCTCCTTGGCCGCCGAGACCTGGCCGGCCCCCCCGTCCACGAGGATCAGGTCGGGCAGCTCGGCGCCCTCGTTCACCAGGCGGGTGTAGCGCCGGGCCACCGCCTCCCGGATGGCGCCGAAGTCGTCGATCGCGCCCTCGAGGCTCTTGATCTTGAAGTGGCGGTAGCCCTTCTTGTCCGGCACCCCGTTGCGGAAGCTGACGAGGGAGGCGACCGTGTGCTTCCCGCCGAGCTGGGCGATGTCGAAGCCCTCGATGCGGGCCGGCAGGGCGCCGAGGCCCAGGGCCGAGCGGAGCCCCTCGAGGGCCGCGGCGTCCCCGGTCTCGCGGCGGCGCTTGACCAGGTCCTCGGCGGCGTTCTGGGCGGCGAGGTTCATCGCCGCCTCGTGGCGGCGCTCGGCGGGCAGGGCGAACTCGACGCGCCGGCCGAGCTCGCGCTCGAAGTACTCGGCCACGAGGCCGAGCTCGGCCGCCTTCATCGCGAAGACCCGGGGCGGGGGGAGGCGCTCCGGGCCGTAGTAGCTCATCAGGAAGCCCGGGAGGGCCTCCTCCTCGGAGGCGTAGAGCTTGGAGCGGTAGAGGTCGCGGCCCGTGAGCCTGCCCTCGCGCATCTGGAAGACCACGTAGTCGACGAGCTCGCCGTCGGCCGCCCAGGCCACGTAGTCCCGGGCCTCGGGGTCGAAGTCGACGGCGCTCGAGCGGCCCGCGAAGAGCTCGATGGCCTGGACCGCGTCGCGGAGCCGGGCCGCCTCCTCGAACTTGAGGGCCTCGGCGGCTCCGGCCATCTCGCCGCGGAGCTGGGCGAGGAGGGCCTCGGTCTCGCCCGCGAGGAGCTTCTTCACCTCCTCGACCCGGGCGGCGTAGTCCTCCCGGGAGATCTTGCCGGCGCAGGGCCCGGCGCAGCGCCCGATGTGGTAGTACATGCAGGGGCTCTCCCGCGCGCGCATGACGGCGCAGCGCCGGAGGGGGAAGAGCCGCTTGATGAGGTCGAGGTAGGTGTCGATGAGCTCGGCGCTCGGGAAGGGGCCGTAGTAGAGGCTCCCGTCGCGGATGATGCGGCGGGTGCGGAAGACCCGGGGGAATTCCTCGGCCGTGACCCGGACGCTCGGGTAGGTCTTCCCGTCCTTGAGGTTGATGTTGTAGCGGGGGGAATGTTTTTTTATGAGGGTGTTCTCGAGGAGGAGGGCCTCGTACTCGCTGCCGGCGATGATCCACTCGATCTGCTCTATCCGCGAGACGAGGTGGCGGGTCTTGGCCTCCTTCTTCCCGGTGAAGTACGAGGATAGCCGGTTCCGGAGGACCTTGGCCTTGCCGACGTAGATGATGGCCCCCTCGGCGTCGCGCATGAGGTAGACGCCGGGCTCGAGGGGGGCCTGGCGAGCCAGGGCGCGGAAGCGGGCCGACTTGGCCGCCGGCTTCTCGGGGAGGGCCGTCGGGGGAGGGGAATTCGACGGCGATGCATCGGGGGAGGGCTTCCCGGCCGCTTCAGTATCGTCCATACTGTACGATAATCAATGTACGGAAGAATGCGCCTCAAGGGAATATGCCTCCTCCTATCCGCGCTCGCCCTCGTACTCCCGGCGGGAGCCCTCGAACAGCGCTTGAAGCTCGTCCCGAGCCCGCCGCCCTCGGCCCCCGGCGCCGACCAGGCCCAGGCGGGCAGGGCCCGGAGCCTCGGGGCCTGGAGCGCCGACGGGATCCTCCTCCGCCCGGGCTACAAGGGCGGCAGGGACTACGTCCTGGCCCAGGCGGCCTACTCCCCCGACCCGAGCGCCGACCTCCTCCTCCACTTCGACGCGGCGACCGTCGCCGACGCCGCCGGCCGCTGGGAGGCCTCGGCGGGCCCCGCCTTCGCCTCCGACGCCGAGCGGGCCCTCCTCGGCGCGGGCTCAGGATCCTTCCGCGGCCCGGCCTCGGCCCTGAGCCTCGCGCCGGGGCCCTCCTCCCTCTTCGCCGCCGGCTCGCGCTTCCGCGACTTCAGCCTCGAGTTCTGGCTCTTCCCGGCCAACGCCGAGAACGGCGAGGTCATCCTCCTGTGGCAATCGGCGCGGACCCTGCCTGAGGGGGTCCTCCCCCAGCAGCTCTCCTGCGTGGTAGCCGGGGGGAGGCTCCTGTGGAGCCTCGTCAACCTCTTCGCCCCGCCCGGGGCCCGGGCCCCCGAGGCCGCCGCCGGCCGGATCGAGCTGCGGGCCCGCTCCCCCCTCGTGCCCCGCGCCTGGTCCCACCACCTCCTCCGCTTCGACGCCGACACGGGCCTCGTCGAGTACCTCGTCGACGGCCTGCCCGAGGCCACGGCCTACGCGACCTCGAGCGGCCGCGAGGGCGGGGAGGTCCGCGAGCCGGCCGTCGGGACGGCCTCGCCCCTGCGGCTCTTCCCCGAGTACGCGGGCCTCGCCGACGAGCTCCGCCTCTCCTCGCGCTTCGTCGAGTCGCCGGCCCTCGCGCCCTACGGCCGGGATCCCGGCCTCCTCCTCTCCCCCATAGCCGACCTCGGCTACGGGCATTCCCGCCTCCTCTCCATCGGCCTCGAGGGCCGGACGCCCGGCGGGACCGGCATCGAGCTCTCCTACCGCATCGCCGAGGACTGGACGGCCTGGCGCTCCGGCGCCGCGGCCTGGACCCCCTTCCGCCCCGGCGAGGCCCTGCCCGAGCCCGCCCTCGGGCGCTACGTCCAGGTCCGCGCCGAGCTCTTCCCCGACGGCACGGGCCGCCTCACGCCCTCCCTCTCCTCGCTCGAGCTCCGCTTCGAGCCCGACCCGCCCCCGCCCCCCCCGGCCCGGCTCCTGGCCAGCCCCAAGGACGGGGCCGTCCTCCTCCGCTGGCCGGCCGTCCCCGAGGCCGACGTCGGGGGCTACCTCGTCTATTACGGCGAGGCCCCCGGCGAGTACCTGGGAACCGGGGCCGACCAGGGCCCGAGCCCCGTCGACGCGGGGAAGGCCACTTCCATCACCCTCACCGGCGTCCCCAACGGGAGGCTGCTCTACTTCGCGGTCGCCGCCTACGACGCGGCCGCGGGCTCCGCCCCGGGCGGCGCCGCATCGCGCGCGGGCGAGTTCTCCGCGGAGGCCTTCGCCCGGCCCTCCAGGACGGCCAAATGACGACGAGAGAGGCGAAGACCCAGGTCCCGCACCTGGACCGCGCTCGCGCGGCCCTCAAGCTGCGCGACTTCGAGGTGGCCGAGCGCCACGCCCGCGCCTGCCTCCTCGAGCGGCCCGAGTCCGACGAGGCGCGCATCGTCCTCGGCACGGTCTACCTCCGCACCGACCGGGCCGAGGAGGCCCTGACCTCCTTCACGAGCGTCCTGGCCCGCGATCCGGGCAACGTCGAGGCCCTCCTCGACGCGGGCGCGGCCTACCTGCGCCTGGGCAAGCCCCTGGACGCGATAGCCGCCCTCGAGCGGGCCCTCGCGGCCGCCCCCGACAGCGCCGAGGTCCTGTTCAACCTCGGCAACGCCCACCGCCAGACCGGCGACCTGCGGATGGCGGAGATGTCCTACGCCCGGGCGATCGAGCTCGATCCCGAGCACGTCCTGGCCTACAACAACCTCGGGGCCGTGTACCGCGCGATGGGCGACGCCGAGAAGGCCGTCCGCGTCTTCTGGAAGGGCCTCCAGGTCGACCCGAACTACCCCTCCTTCCACTACAACCTCGGCTACGCCTACTCGGCCCTCGGCAAGCACGCCGAGGCCTGCAAGGAGTACGAGCAGGCCGTCAAGGCGCGGCCGGGCTGGATCGAGGCCATGAACAAGTACGGGCTCTCCCTCCTCCAGACCGGGAACCACCGCCGCGCCATCGAGCTCTTCTCCCAGGTCCTCGCCATCGAGCCCCTCAACGCCGAGGCCCGCAACGACATGGGCCTGGTGTACGCCGAGGAGGGCAAGGTCGACGACGCCCTCCGCTGGTTCCGCCAGGCCATCGAGGCCGACCCCGGCTTCGTCCGCGCGGCCCTCAACATCGAGCAGCTCCTCGAGAAGGCCGGGAGGTGGGACGCGGCCCTCCAGGAGATCACGCGGCTCGTCGAGATGATGCCGGACAACGACGAGATGCGGATCCGCCTCGCGGCCCTCTACGCGAACCTCGGCCGCTACGCCGAGGCCAAGGCCGCCCTCGAGGAGGTGCTCCGCCGCCGCCCCGACGACCTCAGGGCCCTGAAGCCCTACGCGGCGGCCCTCGAGAAGCTCGGCGACTCGGGCAAGGCCGCCAAGATCTACGAGAAGGTGCTCAAGCTCGACCCCGCGGAGTTAGGCTTCCGCGTCGACCTCGCCCGCCTCGCCTCCGAGCGCGACGACTTCGCCCGGGCCGAGTCCGAGCTCGTCGAGTACCTGCGCTCGCGGCCGGGCGACAAGCGGGCCCGCCTCGAGCTCGCCAAGGCCCGGGCCCGCAAGGGCGACTGGGACCTCGCCAAGGCCACCCTCGTGGAGCTCGAGCGCGACTTCCCCGACGACCCCCAGGTCCAGCTCGAGCTCTCCGCGGCCTACCGGGCCCTCGGCGAGAAGGAGAAGTCCGTCGTCGCCGCCGAGCGCCTGGTGACCCTGCGCGGCCAGAGCGCGAGCGCGGACGATCCCGACGCCCTCCTGGCCGGCCTCGACGTGCTCGAGGGCGCGGTCAAGAACTACTCCTCCGACGTGCGCGAGGCCTGGGACAAGAACCTCCGCGTCCTCCGCGAGGCCCTGGCGGGCGGGCCGGCCGCCGCCCCGGCCGCCGGGGCCCCGGAGCCGGAGGCGGAGGACGCGGGCTTCCTCGGCGGCGCGAGCGCCGAGGCGGCCGAGCTCTCCGTCGACGAGGACTCGGAGATCCTCTTCCTCGACGAGCGGGAGGAGGAGCTGGCCGAGGAGAGCCTCGACGAGGAGGAGGAGCCGGCCTTCGTCGAGGAGGAGGAGCCGCGCCACGAGTTCGACGAGGTCATCGAGGCCTCCGACCGCCGGGCCGAGGAGCCGAGGCCCCAGGGCCCCCGCCTCGAGGAGGCGCCGCCGCCTCCCCCCCCGCAGGCCCCGCAGCCGCCCCAGCCCTATCCTTCGTATCCCCAGTACCCGCAGTACCCCCAGCCCCCGATGCCGCCCCCGATGCCGCAGATGCCGATGCCGGCCGCGCCGATGAGCTATCCCCCCTTCCCCTCCTATCCGCCCTACCCCCAGCGGCCCCCGGAACGGGCGCCGCTGCCCGAGGCGGAGAGCCCCGCCCCGGAGGAGCCCGACGAGGGATTCCTCGCCCCGCCCGAGGAGCTCGAGCCGGCCGAGGCCGAGCTGCCCGAGTACATCGAGGAGCCCGAGCTCCCCGAGGAGCCCGAGCTCCTCGAGGACGGGCTCGCCGAGCTCCCCGAGGAGGCCCTCGCCCTGCCCGAGGAGGAGGCCGAGGAAGCGGAGCCCGAGCCCGAGGAAGGGAGCGCCCTCTCCCTCGACGAGGAGCCCGAGGATGTCTGGGCCCCCGAGGCGGAGGGCCTCGAGCCGGAGCTCCCCGCGGGCGAGGAGGCGGGCGCCGGGAGTCCGGGCCTGCCCGAGCTTCCCGGCCAGGAGCCCGCCGCGGCCGAGCCCGAGCCGCCTGGCCGCCCCGGGGCCGAGGCGGCGCAGGAGGCCGAGCCGCAGGCCGAGGACCAGAAGAGCCTCCTCGGCGAGCGGACCGCCCGCCTCTTCGAGTACCTCGAGGGCCTCTCCGAGTCCCTGCCCGAGGACAAGCGCGCCGAGTTCGAGGCCTCGGGCCTCAAGGACAAGATGGAGGACCTCATCGAGCGGCTCAAGGAAGGCCCGGCCTCCGCGGCCGGCCGCCCCTCGGCCCGCCTTCCCTTCGGCCTCCTGGCCGCGGGCGAGGCCCGCCGCCGCGCCGACGTGCGCCGCGGGAAGCTCGGCCGCCGCGCCGGGGTCGAGCGCCGCGCGAGCCCGGAGCGCCGCGCGGGCGACCGCCGCCGCTCGGACGAGCGCCGCGTCTCCGGGGAGCGCCGGCAGGGCGCCGACCGCCGCTCGGCCGACCGCCGCACGCCCCCGCCCCCCATGACCCTGCCCCCGACCATACCGCGCGAGGCCGCCCCCGTCGTCGTCGCCCCCGACGGGACCCCGACCGAGATCGCGGGCATCCCCGTGTCCCCGCGCCTGGCGAAGCTCATCGAGATCATGAGACGAGAGAAGGAACATGGCCGAAACTGACAGCGTCCGCCGCGTGCGGTCCTACGTGGGGGGCATGCCGAGCCTCCCCACGACCGTCGCGAAGATCCTCGAGGTCTGCAACAACCCGAAGACCAGCCCCATCGACCTCGACCGGGTCATCCAGCTCGACCCCGTCCTCATGGGGCGGGTGCTCAAGCTCATCAACTCCGCGTATTACGGCCTCGGCTCCCAGGTCACGAGCCTCGTGCGGGCGATCATCATGCTCGGCGTCAACACGGTGAAGAACCTGGCCCTCTCCACGGCCGTCCTCGACCGGGTCTCGAGCAAGAAGGACTTCCGCGCCCTCAACATGGAGGGCTTCTGGCGCCACTCCCTCGCCGTCGGCGTCACCGCCAAGTTCCTCGCCAAGCGCCGGGGCGTGGACCCCAAGAGCGTGGAGGAGTACTTCGCCGCGGGCCTCCTGCACGACATCGGCAAGATCCCCCTGAACGACGCCCTCGCCGAGGACTACGTCCGCGCCATGTCGATCGCCGACCGGGAGAAGCTGCCCCTCTACGCGGCCGAGGGCCGCTTCCTCGGCATCGACCACTGCGCCGCGGGGGCCATCGTCGCCGAGAGCTGGAAGCTCTCAGGCGCGATAGCCGACACCATATCCTGGCACCACCGCCTGGCCGAGTACCTGGGGGAGCACGGCGACATCCTCCGCACGGTCGCCGTGGCCGACTTCTACGCCAACCGCGAGGGCATCGGCTTCTCCGGCAACCTCTACCCCGAGAAGATCCCCCCCGAGGTCTACGAGTCCCTGGGCATGCAGAAGTCCGCGCTCGAGGAGCTCGAGGGGCCGGTCAACGCGGAGATCGAGAAGGCCAAGGTCTTCCTCAAGCTCGGAGGCCAGTGATGTTCTCGGTCAGGATCTGGGGGGACCGCGGCTCGATGCCGACGCCGGGCCCCGACACGGTGCTCTTCGGGGGCAACACCTCCTGCCTCGAGGTCCGCTGCGGCGAGCGGATCATCATCGTCGACGCGGGCTCGGGCATCCGCAAGCTCGGCGACAAGCTCATGCGCGAGGACCTGCCCAAGGGCCCCATCTCAGCGGACATCCTCATCACGCATACCCACTGGGACCACATCATCGGCTTCCCCATGTTCACGCCCATCTTCGTGCCCGGCACCCGGCTGCGGATCCGCGGGCCGGTCAGCTACGAGGACGACAGCCTCGAGAAGGTCTTCGCGGGCCTCCTGTCCTACCGCTACTGGCCCGTGCGCCAGGAGGAGCTCAGCGCGAAGATCGAGTACCAGGCGATCCGGGAGACGACCATCGACCTCGGCGACGGCATCTTCGTCACCACGAAGTACCTGAACCACCCCATCCTCTGCCTGGGCTACCGCATCGAGTACAAGGGCAAGGCCTTCGTCACCGTCTACGACAACGAGCCCTTCGTCAACGTCTTCCCCACCGACCCCGCCGATCCCTCCTACGACGAGGAGGCCGCGCGCGAGGGCGAGGAGGCGGCCCGCGAGGAGAACGAGAAGATCCTCCGCTTCTGCCAGGGGGCCGACCTCCTGGTGCACGACACCCAGTACACCGCCAAGGAGTACAACGCGGGCAAGCGGGGCTGGGGCCATTCCTCCTACGAGTACGCCATCAACTGCGCCCACAAGGCCCGGGTCAAGCGCCTGGTGCTCTTCCACCACGACCCCAACCGCTCCGACCCCGAGCTCCAGGAGCTCGAGCTCTTCTACCAGGGCAAGGTCAGGGGGCGGACGGGGCTCGAGGTCGAGATGGCGCGGGAGGGGAAGCTCTACACGCTCTGATACGAGAGGGGGAGCGCGGCCTCGGTCTCGCCAATTCAGGATCAACGCCGCTGCGCACCTTCGAATGACGTTCCAGGGCGGGTCCTGTCGCTTGAAAAAGGACGATCCGCTCGGGTACTCGCGGACCGCCCTTTTTCAAGCGACGCCCGCCGCCCTACGGCGTCGTGCGAATCGTGTCGCTCGTTCATCGCCGTCGCAGCGGCCTCCCGCTCTCGAGCCTCTCGGGGCGGAGCTTCGACTCCGGCCACGCGGCTCCCCCGCGCTCCGAAGTCCTCGGCATCGCGCAACGCGCGATGCCTCCGGTCTTCTCCGCTGCCCCCACTCCCGTCCGGGGGCGGCTTACTGTATGTCCGGAGCGCTTTTCTATATGATCCTCGGCCGCGCGCGTGGGACCAGTTGATCTCCCGCGCGGCGGTCGCGGCGATATTGCATGCTAGCGATCGAGTTGAGCATGCGTCCGGATACTCATTCCGGCGCGTAATGTATTGTCACGATCACTTCACCAGCTAGCCCGGGGCTACCGGCTTCTCCTCCCTTCGAGGTTCGTTCTCCATCGACTCCGCCGTTCCCGCCTTTACCGCCGGCTCCCCCGTAGGGCCCTTCCGGAGGGCTCGCCGCGCCTCCGAGCCCATAGCTCTTCTTACCCTTTTTCCCATCCATGCCGTCGAGGCCGGGACCCCCCGAACCCCCATCGCCGGATGAGCTGCTAGTAGCATTGTGCCCCTTATGCGCTACTATCCTCGTTGCGATGCCGCCTGCGGCCGAGGCGATAGTCCTTGCGACATTCCCGTCGAGATAGGCCAATGTCGCCGCTTGGCCATCGGTCCCTAGGAATCCGTTTTCCTTGTTTTCCGAGGGCAATCCGCCGCCGCCGGGATATCCGTTGTCTGTAATAACGAGCGTTTGTCCCGGCGCGACCTTGTAATACGAGCAGACGACCGCTGATGGTTCCCCGCCTCGGTAGCCTCCTTCGCCTCCTCCTCCGCTGTACTTGCCGCCGCTCGTAGAGCCTCCGCCGGCTCCGCCCGAACCGCCTCCGCCTCCGCCGCGGAGCGAGTATGTGATATAGGGGTAATAACCGTTGTCCACGCAGGCCGGAACGGTAAATGATCCGAATGTGAATGTATCCTCCGGTTGCGGCACGATGCGCGAGTAATCGACGACATAGTCGTGATCCTCCGGTGCGCTGGGGTATCGATCATGCGTCAAGGGGACGGGATCCCCTGGCCGTTCGATGGCCATATAGATCTTGCCTTCCGAGAACTGGAGTACCTTGTACCAACCGTTGCCGCCCTGCTCGTCATCTTGGAAGTCGATCAATATCTCGTACACATGCCTTCCGCGGATGAAGGGGTCTTCGGGATTATTCAAGGGGTTCACTGACGAGGGCGGCGGATTAGGCACGACGTTGAGGAGCGGCGGTGATCCGTTACGGCTTACTCGTCGGATATTGTCGCCCATCTTGTGCCCGCAAATGACAAAATCGATGTGATCATTAATCAGTACGAGATTATTCCACGCGCTATCGCCTTTGGTCGTGCGGCTCAACTCATAAGTTCCGGCGGCTGCTCCCAAGTAGTCGTGTACCGCTAAAATGACCCTTTTCTCCTTGTCCGATCCAGCCCACGCATCTATTGTCGCGTCTGCCCATTGATAGTCAGCGTAATCGGCGTCGTATTCGAGCGAAAGGAGGAGAAATTCGGTCCCGTCGACGGTTTGCCTGAGCGCCATGTTCCTGGGGCCTTGGTTGTGCGCGTGATACCATTCCGGCTTGGCTTGGTAGTTGTTCAGTAAGGATTCGAACTCGTCGTCAAAGCGCATGTGGTGTTCAGACCACTCATCCGTGTTAATAATACTGTCGAAGTAGCGCACGTCATGGTTCCCTTCGACTGGCAAAAACAGCATGTTGCGATTTTCTAAAACTGTCCGGGCCTCCGCGACATTGTTCCAGCCCTCGTTGAAGTTGGGCCAGTCGTTCGCCCCGTTGACATGGTCGCCGAGGTGTATCGTCGCTTTAATATTGAACTGGAGCATTTTGCCGCCGTATTCCCCGGTGATGTGCCGCGCTTGCACGTCGTACATGTTCCGGTGATCGTTTTGGTTCGGGGACGTGTAGTATTGCGTGTCAGGTAGGATGGCGATGGACTCGCGATACTGCCCAGCGGGAAGCGAGATGGATCGCGACAATCCGCTTGCGTTCGTGCCGTCCTGATGTGCCTTGCTTTGTTGCGGGCTTAAAAACTGCTTGCACGAAACAAGTGCTGTAGTTAGGAACGCAGCCGCCAGTAATCGTCTCATCTTTACCTCCGATCTGGTTTTATCATGGATATGCGATCTGCCGTATGCGGCCTAGCACATGGAAGAACTGAGCTAGGGTGCCTAACGTGTTATAATTTTAACACAGTGCTTTTCTGCCGTCAACGTTATTTGCCTTTCGGCGCTTTCTCGTCGGGGCGGCGATAAGCTAACTCCTCGCTGGCACTTGGTCGATGATGATTGCTCCTGCCAGATGTTGGTGACGTGCGCGTTACCTAATGTTTCCCGAACCAGGAGTTTGCGGGTGGTTGGCCGCAAGCTCTCACCCATGTTTGACTAGTATTCGGGGGCTTTTCTCCGTAGTGGGGCGTCATATGGGTGATCCATCCTCAGCCCCGGGGCGGCTTGACCGTGGGGGCTTGGGCGGCCGATACTTCCATCCGATGAAGTCCGCACCTAAATCCTCAAAGCGCCCCGAAGCGGCGCCCGCCGAGCTCCCGAGCGCCGCGGCGATCGCCGCGACGAGGCCCCTCGCGATCGCCGCCCGGACCTGGGCCGGCCTCCTCGCCCTCGTCGCGATCCTCCACGGCTGCCCGCGCTTCAGCGTCTACTACGCCGCCTTCCTCGCGGTCAGCCTCGGCCTCGCGGCCGGGGAGCTCGCCTTCCTCCGGGCGGTGGTCGGGCGCGGCAAGGCCGCCCTCCTCCCCGCCTGGAAGAAGTTCACCGGCTACGGCCTCGTAGCCCACTACGTCGCCTGCGCCCTGCCCCGGGTCGACTGGTCGAACGCGGGCCTCCTCGGGCCCGGGAGAACGGCCTTCCTCTTCGCCCTCTGCCTGGCCGGCCTCGCCTCGGGCCTCGTCCTCTTCCTCCTCTCGGGCCGGCCGGCCCTCCACGCCGCGCTCGGCCTCATCACGGCCGAGGAGCTGGCCGACCCCAAGCTCCGCCGCAAGGGCCGCGAGAAGCGCAGGAAGGGCCTGTGGCGCAACGTCCTCGAGTGGGTCGACGCCCTCGCCTTCGCCGCCATCCTCGTCATCGTCGTGGACTTCTTCGTCTTCCAGCTCTACGTGATCCCCTCCGAGTCCATGGTCACCGCCTTCCTGAACGGCGACCGGCCCTTCACCGCCAAGCTCAGCGCGGGCCCCCGCGTCCCCCTGACCGAGTGGCGCCTGCCCTTCCTCCGCCTGCCCCGGCGCGGCGACGTCGTCACGATCGCCAACCCGCGCTACCCCGAGAACG